>Ga0114931_10003629_pt1 | contig 19492 bp, 18 predicted proteins | sample 2SBtaG_FD_89579 | JGI IMG/M metagenome (GOLD analysis project Ga0114931, IMG submission 89579) | Deep subsurface microbial communities from Kolumbo volcano to uncover new lineages of life (NeLLi) - 2SBTROV14_V59a metaG | ecosystem: Environmental > Aquatic > Marine > Volcanic | place: Kolumbo...
CATCTCCCCCGGGCGTGCTCGCCCGATCCGGGGGGTTGGACGGCGCACCCGAGCCGCTTATTCGGGTGTCCCGGGCGCTCAGTGGGCCTCCCTCCAGGTCGCCCCGACACCGGTCTCGGCGACCAACGGAACCCGCAGGTCGAAGACGCCCTCCATGCGGCCGGTGACCAGGCTCCGCAGCGGCTCGAGCTCCGCCTCGGGCGCCTCGAAGACGAGCTCGTCGTGCACCTGGAGGAGCATCCGGGCCTGGAGGGCCGCTGCGCGCAGGTAGGTATCGACCTCCACCATGGCCTTCTTGATCAGGTCGGCGGCCGTACCCTGGAGGACGGTGTTCACGGCCATCCGCTCGGCGGCCTCGCGCAGGACGCGGTTGCGCGAGCGCAGGTCGGGCAGGAAGCGTCGCCGGCCGAGCAGGGTGCGGACGAAGCCGTCCTCGCGGGCCTTCACCTTCGTCTCCTCCATGAAGCGCTTCACTCCCGGATATTCGGCGAAGTAGGCATCGATGAACTCCTGGGCGTCGCCGGTGGCGATGCCCAGCTGGTTGGCGATCCCGAAGGCGCTCGATCCGTAGATGATGCCGAAATTGATGGCTTTGGCCCGGTCTCGCTGCTCGGGGCTCACCTCCGCCTGGGGAATGGCGAGAACCTCGGCGGCGGTCCGGCGATGGATGTCGTCGCCCGCCGCGAAGGCCTCGAGCAGGCCTTCGTCCCCGGAGAAGTGCGCCATCAGCCGCAGCTCCACCTGCGAATAGTCGGCCGAGAGCAGCTTCATCCCCTCGGCCGCCACGAAGGCCTCGCGGATCCGTGCGCCCTCGGCGGTGCGGATCGGGATGTTCTGGACGTTCGGGTTGGTGCAGGAGAGCCGACCGGTAGCGGCGCCGGTCTGGTGGAAGATCGGGTGGATCCGACCCGTCCGGGGCGAGACGAGCCGCGGCAGCGCGTCGACGTAGGTTCCCTTGAGCTTCGAGAGGCGGCGAAAGGCCAGAACCTGGGCCGGAAGCTCGTGGTCGGCCGAGAGCTTCTCGAGCACGGATTCGTCGGTCGAATAGCCGGTCTTGGTCTTCTTTCCCGGTGAGAGCTTCAAGCGATCGAAGAGGATGGTCTGGAGCTGCTTGGGCGACGCGATGGCGAACTCCTCGCCTGCGAGCGCGTAGATCCGGGTCTCGAGCTCGTGGAGATCACGGTCGAGATCGGTCGCGATCTCCCGGAGCTTCTGCTCGTCGATGCGGACGCCGGCGCGCTCCATTCGCGCCAGGACGGCCGTGAGCGGCAGCTCGACCTCGCGAAAGAGCGCGCCGAGGCCGTCGCGGTCGAGCCGGCCGGTGAGGATCGGTGCGAGGTCACGGACGGCTCGCGCCTCGGCGCCGGCAAAGGCGGCGACCTCGGCCAGGGGAAGCTCCGCCGGGCGGCGCGCCTTGGCCCCGCGGCCGGCCAGATCCTCGAAGGCCGCGACGGACCGCTCGAGGTGCTGCTGGGCGAGGGGCGGCGTGGTGCGCGGTCCGGCGGGATCCAACAGGAAGGCGGCGACCTCCAGGTCGAAGGTGGGGATCGGGAGCTCGAGGCCATTCTCCGCGAGAACCGCCTGGACGAGCTTCGCGTCGCGCGCCGCCCAGGGGCGCGCGCGCTCGCCGGTGAGCACGGGCTCGAGGGCGGCGACGGCGTCGGGAAGCGCGATCTCGGTCTGCTCACCGAGGCCCTCGTGGGCGAAGGCCAGATAGGCCGAGCCGCCCTCGGGAAGCGAAACGGCGAGCCCGACCGGCGGCTCGCGCATGGCGCCCTGCTCGCAACCCACGAGATGCAGGGCGATGCAGTCGGCCGTGGCGAGAGTCGTGGCCAGGGCGGCGAGCTCCGGCTTCGAACCGACGCGCTCCGTGGCCTGCGCCGCGGCGGCGACCGGCGCCACGGCCGCGGCGGCTCCTGCGACGTCGTCCGCCCCGAGGGCGTCCACGAGGCGCGTGAAGCCGAGGCGGCGATAGAGCGCGAGGAGCTTCTCGCGGTCGGGAGCGGGGGCGGGCAGCGCCCCGAGATCGACGGGCAGCGGCGCATCCTCGCGCAGCGTAGAAAGCTGCTTCGAGAGCCGCGCATCGTCGGCGTGGACCTCGAGAGCCTCTCGTGCGCGCTTGGCCTTCAGCTCGCTCACGTTCGCGAGCAGGCTCTCGAGGTCGCCCCACGCCTGGATCAGCTTGGCAGCGCCCTTCTCGCCGATGCCCTTCACGCCGGGAATGTTGTCGCTCGAGTCGCCGACCAGGGCTCGCAGGTCGAGGACCCGGTCCGGCGGGACCCCGAAGCGCGCCTCCACCTCGGCCGGGCCGTAGCGACGGTCCTTCATGGTATCGATCAGCGCGACACGGTCGTCGACGAGCTGCATCAGGTCCTTGTCGGTGGAGACGATCAGGATCTCGCTGCTTGCGGGCGCCTGCTTCACCACGGTGGCGATGACGTCGTCGGCCTCGAAGCCGGGCACCTCCAGGGCGGGAAGCCCCCAGGCGTCGAGCAGCTCGCGGAATATCGGCAGCTGGGTGCTGAGATCCTCGGGCTGGGCGTCCCGGGTGCCCTTGTAGGCCGGGTAGACCTGGTGGCGGAAGGTCTTTCCGCGCGGATCGAGGGCGATCACGATCGCATCGGGCCGCTCCTCGCGAAGCAGCTTGTTCAGCATGTTGGCGAAGCCGTAGACGGCATTGGTGGGCGTGCCGTCCGGAGCGCGCAGGCCCGGAATCGCGAAGAAGGCGCGGTAGAGGAAGTTCGCCGCGTCCACGATGGCGATGCGGTGGGGGACGCGAGCGGCGGGCGGGGGCGCGGGTTTCGACACGTCGGGTGGCCTGCGATCAGCCTAAGCCGGGGCTCTGGGCCCTGCAAGCCAGCCCGCAGCGAGAGCCGCTAGGCTTCTTCCATGAGCAGCTCGCCTCGTCGACGGCCCCCGGCCCTGCCCCGGCCCTTCTTCACGTTGGCGATCGTCTATGTGTTCGGGTTCTTCTTCCTCTACGTCCTGGCCCTCGTCGCCCCGGCCTTGCTCGAGGTGATGCGCTCCATGCCCCCCGGCCCCGAGCAGCAGCAGGCGGCCGAGCGGGCGGCCTATGGAGCGGCCCAGGGCCGGGTCGGGCTCGCGTTCATGCTGTCCCTGGCCACCGTCGTCCTGGGCGTCTGGACCCAGAAGCTCCCCGGCTTCCGCCCCTGACGAAGGGGACGGTTCCATTCCCTGACGAAACCAGAGGTTTCGTCAGGGAATGGAACCGTCCCCTTCGTCAGGGGTAGGTGTGGGCGGTGGTGACGTAGTCGAGGGCTCGGCGGCGTTGGAGGGCGATCTCTTCGGGGCGGAGCTCGCGCGCGGTGCGGGCGGGGATGCCGCGGGCCAGGGTCCGGGGCGGAATCTCGACGCCCGGCGCGACCACGGCGCCCGCTGCCACGAGCGCCTCCTCGCCGATGACGGCGCCGTCCAGCACCGTGGCGCCGATCCCGACCAGGGCGCCGTCGCCCACCGTGCAGCCGTGCACGGTGGCCCGATGTCCGACGGTGACCTCGTCTCCGATCCGCGTCGGAAACCGCTCCCGCGTCACGTGGACGACGCAGTGATCCTGCAGGTTCGTGCGTGCGCCGATCCGGATGTGATGGATGTCGCCACGCACGACGCTGCCGAACCAGACCGACGAGTCCTCGCCGATCTCGACGTCGCCGACGACGACGGCACCCGGTGCGATCCACACACCGGGCGCCAGCAGCGGCCGCTTCCCGTCGTAGGGCAGGATGAGCGGGCTAGACGTCGTCGCTGCCTTCGTAGCGATAGGGCTCGAAGAGCTTCGTCTGGATGTAGCGCTCACCGAAGCTCGGGATGACCGCGACGATCGTGCCGAGACCCTTTCCGGAGCCCTTCGCATACTTGAGGGCCGCCGCGACGTTGGCCCCCGAGGAGATGCCGCACAGGATGCCCTCCTCCTTGGCCAGCCGACGCGCCATGTCGAAGGACTCGTCGTTGCCCACCGTGACCACCTCGTCGACGAGCTTCATGTCGAGGACGTCGGGCACGAAGCCCGCGCCGATGCCCTGGATCATGTGCTTGCCGGGCGAGCCGCCCGAGAGGACCGGACTGTCCTCGGGCTCCACGGCCACGGCCCGGAACGAGGGCTTCTTCGCCTTGATCGCCTGGGCCACGCCGGTGATCGTACCGCCCGTCCCGACGCCGGCGACGATCGCGTCGATCTCGCCATCGGTGTCGTCCCAGAGCTCCACCGCCGTGGTGGTGCGGTGCACCTCGGGGTTGGCGGGGTTTCGGAACTGTTGCGGCATGAAAGATGCCTCGATGCCGTCGGCGATCTCGGTGGCACGCTCCACGGCGCCCTTCATCCCCTTGGCGGGATCGGTCAGGACGAGCTTCGCACCGAAGGCGCGCAGCACCGCGCGACGCTCCGGGCTCATGGATTCGGGCATGGTGAGGATGCAGTCGTAGCCCTTCACGGCCGCGATGAAGGCCAGGGCGATGCCGGTATTGCCGCTCGTGGGCTCGACCAGGACGCTCGTTCCGGGCGTGATCGCCCCCTCGCGCTCGGCCGCCTCGATCATGGCGAGGCCGATGCGATCTTTCACCGAGCTGGCGGGGTTCTGGCTCTCGAGCTTCGCGAGAATCCGCGGCCCGACGCCCTCGCTGACGCGGTTCAGCTGGACGAGCGGCGTCCGACCGATCAGTTCCGTGACGTTCTTCGCGACCTTCATGGCTGGGTCCTCCATGGCGCGCCAGCATACCAGGAGCGATCGCCGACTGTCACGGCGGACCCGGCCGGGCGATCGCCGACTGTCACGGCGGACCCGGCCGGGCGATCTCCTCGAGGAGCACGGTCGCGTAGCTCCCGGGCGGCAGCACGAACGACAGCGCGAGGCAATCCCCATTCTGCTGGCCGATCGCTTCCGACGGGCGCACCCGCAGGGGGCGCCGGCCCCCCGGAAGACGCAAGCCACGCGGCGGCGTGAGCGGCACCGCGGGATCCGCGCCCAGCGCTGCGGCCGCGGCCGCCTCACGCCGGGCCGGAGCACCGGCCGGCGCGGGATCCTTGCGGCCGGACCGCGTCCCGATCATGGGCCCCGTGGCGCTGATCTCGAAGGCCGCGGCGCGGGGCGCCTCCACGGCCGCGCTCTCGACGAGGAACAGCCCGCCGCTGGCATGGACCACCGCCACGTCGCCCGTCTCGAGCTCGTCGAGGGCCGCCTCCCGCCGTCGCAGCGCCTCGTTGAAGATGGCCGACTGGAGGGCCGAAAGCAGGAAGCGGGCCTCCCGCCGATCGACCGAAGCCCGTTGGCCGCGCAGCAGCCGCAGCCCACGCTCGGCGTTGTCCCCCTCGCGCCCGAAGCGTTGGCGGCCGAACCGGTTGGGCATCCCCACGCGGGCCAGCGTCGCGAGGCGTCCCCGCGCGGCCTCGGCCGTCGCCGCATCGACCCCGTGCAGCGTGAGGGTGAAGCGGTTGCCGCGCAGATGGCCGGTCCGCAGCTTGCTGCCGTGGGGCGCCGCCTCGAGCACCCGGGCGTGGGTCAGCTCGAGGCGCCGAGCGGCCTCCAGGTCGAGGCCCGGCACCGAGAACCACTGGGTCGTGACGGCGAAGCGATCCTTGCGCCCCGCGTAGCCGACGTCGCGCGGGCGCACGCCCGCCGCGCGCGCCAGCTCGCGCGCCACGGCCTCCGTGGTCCGGCCGCGCTTCTCGACCCGAACGAAGGTGTGGCCGCCCGCCCCCGACGGCGGGTAGGCGGGAATCTCTTCCACGACGAAGTCCTCCGGATCGAACCGCTCCGGAACGACGAGCCGCGTCACTCGGCGCCGAGCCGCCCGCGCGCGTGCTCGATCTCCTTCGCGACCGCGGACCGGACCTCGTCGGTCAGCAGCTCGCGCTCCTCGACGCTGCGGCCGGCCGTCTCGATGGGCGCACCGACCGAGAGCGCGATCCTGCCGCCGGGCGTCCGCACCCGAAGGCCCCGGGGCAGGATCTCGTAGGATCCGGCGATCCCCACCGGAACGATCGGCAAGCCGGTCTGCACGCCGAACACCGCGGCCCCCTTCTTGAAGGCACCGAGCTCGCCCGTATGGCTTCGTGTGCCTTCGGCGAAGAACAGCACCGACACGTGCTTCAACAGCTCGGCTCGCGCGCGGTGCATTCGCTCGAGATCGGTCTTCGTGTCGGAGCGGGTCACGAAGACGGTGCCCGAGCGCTTGAGCGCACGGCCGAAGATGGGAATGCTTCCGAGCTCCTGCTTCGCCACGAAGCGCAGCGGGTGCTCGCGGAACGCGCAGACCAGCGCCGGCACGTCCAGCAGGCTCTGGTGGTTCGGGACCACCACGTAGCGCCGGCCGAGCTCGAGGCGCTCGAGGCCGACCACCTCGAGCTTCACTCGGAAGGCCCAGAGGACGACCCGATTGAAGGCCTGGTAGAAGCCGTGGATCACCGGCGCGACGCCGCCCGTGAAGAACGAGACCACCACCCCCGTCCCGGTGATCAGGACCGCGGCCAGCAGCGTCACGAGCAGCCCCCAGGCGCTGCGAAGGAAGACGGCCATCAGAACAGTCCGAGCTGGGAGACCGGGCGGAACGAGCGGCGGTGGACGGGGGAAGGCCCGATCCGGTGCAAGGCCGCGAGGTGGTCGGCGGTGCCGTAGCCCTGGTTGCGCTCGAACCCGTAGCCCGGGTGTCGTCGCGCCAGCTTCGCCATGATCGCGTCGCGGTGGACCTTGGCCAGCACCGACGCAGCGGCGATCGAGCCGTCCTCGGCGTCGCCGTGGACGAGCGCGGTCTGGGGCATGGCGATCCCGGGGATGGTCCGCGCATCCACCATTACGTGGTCGGGCCGTGCCCCGAGCGCGAGCACCGCGCGCCGCATGGCCTCGAGGCCGGCGCGGTAGACGTTCAGGCGGTCGATCTCGTCGGGCCAGACCTCGGCCACGGCGAAGGCCACGGCCTGCTCGCGGATCCGGACGTCGAGCCCTTCGCGCCGTGCGCGCGGGAGCTTCTTCGAATCGTCGAGACCGGGCAGCTCCGGCCGCCGGCCGAGGATCACCGCACTCGCCACGATCGGCCCGGCCAGGGGTCCCATGCCGGCCTCGTCGACGCCCGCCACGTGCCGCGCGCCGGCCCGTTCGAGCGCCCTGCGCCGCGCGAACAAGGATCGCACCCGGCGCCGATCCTCCTGGTGGCTGCGCCGGCGGCGCGTCCAGCGCGCAGCCAGCTGGCGCGCGCCGGCGCGCGGATCGTGGCGCAGGGCCAACAGCAGCGCTTCGGGCGTCCGACCCCGCGCCGGATCGCCGAGCTGCGAACGCAGCTCCGCGAGCGGCGTGCCGGAGACGTCCATCAGGCCTCTCCGTCCCGGTCACGCCCATCCCGCAGGCCGAGCTGGCGTTCCACGGCTCGCAGGCGCGAGACGAGCTCCGGCAGGCGGCGCAGCGCCGCGACCATCCGGTTGTACCGTTTGAACTCCATGTGCGGGAAGCCGCCGACCCGCGCCGCGGGCGGAACGTCGCGCGTCACTCCGGCGCGCGCCGCCACGAAGGCGCCCGCTCCGACGCGAGCGCCATTGGTATAGCCGCTCTGCGCCATCAGCATGGCGCCGTTTCCGACCACCGTGCCCCCCGAGAGACCCGACTGCGCGACGATCAGGACGTCCTCGCCCACGACGCAGTTGTGGCCGATCTGCACGAGGTTGTCGACCTTGGTGCCGCGTCCGATCCGCGTGTCGCCGAGCGTGCCGCGGTCGACCGTCGAGTTGGCACCGATCTCGACGTCGTCTCCCAGGGTCACGCCACCGAGCTGGGGGCTCTTCTCGAGCGCGCCGCGTTCGTTGGGCGCGTAGCCGAAGCCGTCGCCGCCGATCACCACGCCTGGCTGGAGGATCACGCGGTCGCCGAGCCGGCTCCCCTCGCCCAGGACGACGCCTGCGTGGAGGGTGCAGTCGTCGCCGACGAACACGCGGCGCTCCAGCGTGGCGTTCGCGTGCACGGCGCTGCGCGCACCGATCCGACAGCCCTCTCCCACCACGGCATGGGGCCCCACCGTGGCGCTCGGGTCGACGCGCGCGCCGGGCGCCACATGGGCGGCGGGATGGATGCCCGGCTCGGGACGGTGCGCGGGCTCGAGCCAGGCGGCCGCGCGCGCGAAGTCGAGGCCCGGCTGGGCCGAGCGGATGGCGGGGCGCCCCCCCGCGTCCATCCCGTGGGGCAGGATGACGGCGCCCACGCGCGATTCGGCCAACGCCGCGGCCCAGGACGCCGAGCGTACGAAGCCGAGGTCGGCCGGACCGGCCTCGCCCAGGCTCGCCACGCCCGTGATCGAGTGGTCGGCATCCCCTTCGACCGCTCGACCCAGGTGCTCCGCGATCTCGCGCAACGCAGTGGGCTTGGCCAACGGAAGCGGCTTCCTCCGGGCGTCGCTAGCGGGCCAGCAGCACGGCGACCGGCGAGTTGCGGATTACCGCGGCCGAGTTGCTCCCCAGGAAGAACTCGGTGATGCGGCTGCGGCCGAACGCGCCCATGACGACCAAGCCGGCGCCGGCCTCGCGCGCGGAGTCGATGATCTTCACGTCGGGGCGACCCAGCGTCGAGGCCGTCTCGCGCACCGGCACCGAGAGGCCGCCGAGCAGGTGCCGCACCTCGTCGAAGCGCGAGGCGGCGCGGCCCTTGTCCTTCGAGTCCACGAACACGTGCACGGGCTCGGACAAGCGGTTGGCGAGCTCGACGGTCAACTTCGCGGCGATGCGCGAGCCCGGCGAGCCGTCGAAGGCCAAGACCAGCGGACCCGCGAGCTCGGCTCCGGCGGGCACCACCACGGCGGGCTTGCTGGTCTTCCGGATCGCGGCATCGACGACGGATCCGATCAGGGCGTTCCGGAAGTCCGCGTGCTCGCCGTCGCGACCCAGGACGAGCAGGCCCGACTGCTGGCCTCGCTCCACCAGGCGATCGTCGGCAAAGCCGGCGCCCGCCTCGCTCACGACCTCGATCCCCGCGGCCCGCGCGCGCTCCGAGAGCCGACGGCAGGCGGCATCCGCGCGGCTCTTCAGCCAGGACTCGAGCCCTTCCGAGGGGCGCGGTGGAAGCCCGAGCCCGTCCTCGGTCGCGCGGTAGGCGCGCTCCTCCACCACGGAGAGTCCGCACAACCGGGCGCGCATCCGCGCGGCCAGGCTCACTGCGAAGCTCTCGGCTGCCGCCGCCGCGGCGCTTCCGTCGGTCCCGACGAGAATCGATTCGATCATGTTGCTCGCACCCCTGCGCTCACCACCCCGGTCCGGTTCTACGAGAGGAGCCGCCCGAGCGGCGTCCCCCACAACCAACGCACCATCCGCTTCATCCGCGTGAGCTTCTTCGCCGTGTGCGGATACCAGCTTGCTTCCGACTTCCCGCCGAACCGGTCCACGAGAATCGCCTGCGCGTGGCAATAGGAGCGCAGCCCGATCTCTCCGTTGACCTGTCCGATTCCCGAATCCTTGCGCCCTCCAAAGGGCGCCTCGGTCACCCCGTAGGCGACCAGGCAGTCGTTCACGACCACGGCGCCCGCCTCGATCGACCTCGCCAGCTCGGCGCCCTTGCGGCGATCGCGGGTCCAGATGCTCGCGTTCAGCCCATAGCGCGTGGCGTTGGCCTGCTGGACGGCTTCGGCCTCGTCGCGAACGCGCACGATGGGCAGCACGGGACCGAAGGTCTCCTCGGTCATCAGCCTCATCTCGGGGCTCACGTCGGTGAGCACGGTGGGCTCGTAGAAGAACCCCTCGTAGTCGGGGTTGCGCCGGCCGCCGGCCAGCACGCGGGCTCCGCCGGCGACCGCTTCGGCCACCTGCCGCTCGACGATCTCGAGCTGGCTAGGCGTGATCATCGAGCCCACGTCGATCTCTCCGCCGGCGCCCTGGCGCAGGGTGGCCGTCTTCTCGACCACCTTGCGCGTGAACTCGTCGGCCACCTCGTCCGCCACGTAGACGCGCTCGGTGGAGATGCACACCTGCCCCGAGTTCGCGAAGGCCCCATACACGGCGCCGTTGGCGGCGCGCTCGAGATCCGCGTCGGCGCAGACGATCATCGGATCCTTGCCGCCGAGCTCGAGGGTGCAGGGTACGAGCTTCCGCCCGCAGGCCTCGCCGACCTTCCGGCCGGTCGCGACGCTGCCGGTGAACGAGATCTTGTCGACGCCGGCTTCGCAGAGCGCCCGGCCCGTCTCCCCATCACCGAGCACCACCTGGAAGACGCCCTCGGGCAGGCCGGCGGCGTCGAAGAGCTCCTGCAGCAGCCGGCCGGAGAAGGCCGTGACCTCGGACGGCTTCAAGATCACCGCGTTGCCGGCCATCAGCGCCTGGGCGGTCGGATTGAGCGACAAGAGGAACGGGAAGTTCCAGGGCGTGATGATCCCGACCACGCCGAGCGGACGATACGCGATGCGGAGCTTCTTGTTCTTGACCAGGTGGACCGGCACCGTGCGATCGGCCAGGATCCGGCGCGCCCGCTTGGCGTACCAGGTCAGGACGTCGCAGGAGGCCACGATCTCGGAAGCGAAGGCCTCGACCGTGGGCTTCCCGGTCTCGCCGACGATGACGTCGACGAACTCGTCCTGACGGGCGATCAGCTGCTGGACGGCGCGAGCCAGGAATCGCCCACGCGCGTCGAACTCGAGGCCCGCCCACTCGGGCTGGACTTTTCGCGCACGTTCGACCGCCGCGCGCACCGCGGCGTCGGACTGGACGTCGAATTCGCCCAGGGCCTCGAGCGTCACGGGATTCTTGAGACGGAAGCGACGGCGCTCCGGCTCGGTCGACGGGAGGGCCTCCACCCAGGCCATCGATCCCTCCTGAGACAAGCGTTTCCACCGCTCCACGAGTGCGGTCAGCGGGTCCGATCCTACGACGGCCCCGCGGGGGATGTCAGTTTGCAAACCTCGCTCCAGACTGGTTTTTCGGCCGCCTGGGGGCGAGCCCTGCCGGTGGGCGCCGGGGCGGGGAGGCTCGGCGCGGTCGGGTAGGATGGGCCCATGGCTGCGAAGCTCGCCCTGTTCGACCGCTTTCCGGAGCTCGTCGGCCGGATCCCCCGCCACCCCCTGCTCGAGGGGCCGACGCCGGTCGCGCCCCTGGCGCTCCCGGGCGTGGCCGATCTCTGGGTGAAGCACGACGAGCGGTCCACGCCGGCCTACGGCGGGAACAAGCCGCGCAAGCTCGAGTTCCTGATCGGGGAGGCGTGCGCGGCCGGCGCCCGCCGGCTCGTGACCAGCGGCGGTCTGGCCACCAACCACGGTCTCGCCACGGCGCTGCTCGGGCGCGGCGCCGGCCTCGCGACCACCGTGGTGCTGGTGGACCAGCCCGTGACGGACGCCGTTCGCCGCCAGCTCCGGCTGCTGCAGGGGGCGGGCGCGAAGCTCCGCCACGGGGGAAGCGTCGCCGGAGCCGCGCGCGAGGGCGTCTCCGAGCTGGCGCGATCCTGGCTGGCCGGCGAGCGGCCGCGCCTGGTTCCCGCCGGTGGCTCGTCGCCGGTCGGAACCCTCGGCTTCGTCTCGGCGGGGCTCGAGCTCGGCGAGCAGGTACGAGCCGGCGTGCTGCCCGAGCCACGGCGCGTGTTCGTCCCGATCGGAAGCGGCGGCACCCTGGCGGGGCTCGTGGTGGGGTTCGCCCTGGCGGGGCTCGGAACCCGCGTGGTGGGCGTGCTCGTGACGGACATCCTGCCGCCCTCGCCCCGCCGACTCGCGAAGCTCGCGGCCTCGACCCTGCGCCTGCTGCGACGTCACGCGCCCAACGCGCCCGAGCTCGCGATCGGGGCGGAGAGCTTCGAGCGCATCACCGACCAGCTGGGCGACGGCTACGGCGTCGCGACGCCGGCGGCGCGGGAGGCCGTGGCGGCGGCCCGTGAGCGGGGCCTCGCCCTCGAGACGACCTACACGGGCAAGACGCTGGCCGCCCTGCGCGAGGCTGCCCGGCGCGGCGCCCTCGACGGACCGACGCTCTTCTGGAACTCCTACAACGCGGTGGACGTGGCCGCTGCGCTCGCGCCGCTGCCGGAGCCCTCGCAGCTGCCGGCGCCGTTCCAGCGGCTGTTCGGCGGAGGCTCCTGAGCGATGCCGCTCCGTACCCATCGGCGGGGATTCCTGGCCCTGTCCGCCCGGCTCGGAGGCGCGGCGAGCCTCTCGGCCTTGGCCGGCCTGCGCAGCCTGCCGGCCCGGGCCGACCCGGCGTCAGCGGCGGCCGACACCGCGGCGGCCTTCTTCTCGGCCCGCGAGCGCGCGGTCCTGGCGGCGGTCGTCGCACGCATGGTCGAGACCGGCGACCCGCGAGCGCCCGCTCTCGAGCGCACGCGCACCCTCGACGTGATCGACGTCGCCTGCGGCGAGCTCTCCCCTGCGATCACCGATCGCCTGCCGGCGGCCCTGCGGCTCTTCGAATGGTGGCCCTTCCTGTTCGAGCGGCGCTTCCGGCGCTTCTCCGAGCTCCCGGCGCCCGAGCAGGACGCGAGCCTCGAGGGCTGGCGGACCAGCCGGCTCGCGGTCCGGCGCACCGCCTTCCTGGCCCTGCGCAACCTGGCCCTGCTCGGCTGGTGGTCCCAGGAGGAGACCTGGCCGCTGATCGGCTACCGCGGGCCCCTGCTGGGCCGGGAGGCCCGCTCGTGATCAGCGACGCGCGGACGCAGGGCAGCGAGCTACGCGAGCGTGCCGACGTCTGCGTGATCGGCTCGGGCGCAGGCGGCGCGGTCGTCGCCTCCGAGCTGGCGGCGGCCGGACGCTCCGTGGTGCTGCTCGAGCAGGGCCACCACTGGACGAGCGCCCAGTTCACGCAGCGGGAGGAGGAGATGTTGCCGCGCCTGTTCGAAGAGGCCGGGATGCGAGAGACCGTCGACGGAGGCGTGATCGTGCTCCAGGGACGCAACGTGGGCGGCTCGACGGTCCACAACCTCTGCTACGCGTTCCGCACACCGCCCGCGATCCTCGCCCTGTGGCGCCGGGAGCACGGGCTTCCCGAGCTGACCGACGCGGCCCTGGGCCCCTGCTTCGAACGCGTGGAAAAGCGCCTGAAGGTCAAGCAGATCCTCGAGAGCGAGGTCAACGCGCTGAACCGGATCGTCCGCAAGGGCTGCGACGCGCTCGGCTACTCGGGCTTCGTCGCGCGCCACAATCGCGAGAACTGCATCCAGGCCGGCTACTGCATCCTCGGCTGCAGCTACGACGCCAAGCAGTCCATGCTGGTCACCTACGTCCCGAGCGCCGACCAGGCCGGCGCGCGCATCTACGCCAACGCCCGGGCCGAGCGCATCGAGCTCGAGCGCGGCCGCGCGCGCCGTGTGCTCGGCCACGCCGTGGACGGCGCCGGGCGGAGCTTCGGCCGGATCGAGGTGACGGCGAAGGTCGTGGTGCTCTCGGCCGGCGCGGTGGCGAGCCCCGACCTGCTGCTGCGCAGCGAGATCGCCAACTCGAGCGGCCAGGTCGGGCGAAACCTGCACCTGCACCCCTCGGTCATGGCGGCGGGCGTGTTCGACGAGGACTTCCACCCCTACCGCGGGATCCCCCAGAGCTACTACGTGGACGAGTTCATCGATCTCGAGCGCGACCCGCACCGGGGTGTGATCCTGATGCCGATCACGGGCTTCCCGGTGCTGACCTCCGTGAACCTGCCCGGCTTCGGCCGCGCGCACTACGAGCACATGCGGACGTTCTCCCGGACCGCGGGCCTGCTCGCCCTGCTCCACGACGCGAGCTCCGGCCGCGTCGTGCCCGGGAAGTCGCTCTCGAAGCCCGAGATCCACTACGCGCTCGAGGCCGACGACGCACGCCAGCTCGGCGAGGGCCTCGTCCACTGCGTGGAGGTGCTACACGCTGCCGGCGCCCGCCGCGTGCTCGTGCCCTACCGCGACGCGCCGCTCGAGCTCCGGCCCGGCGACGACCTCGGGGCGATCCGGCGGCGCGGCGTGAAGCTCGGCGAGATCCCGGTGGCCTCGACCCATCCGCAATCGACCTGTCGGATGGGCGGCGACCCGGCGACCTCCGTGGTGGGCGCCTTCGGCGAGAGCCACGACGTGCCGGGGCTCTTCCTCGCCGACATGAGCGTGTTCCCGACCTCGCTCGCGGCCCCGCCCCAGATCACCACGGCCGCCCTCGCCGATCGGACGGCAGGCCACATCCTCGACCGCTGGGACGAGCTGGGGCGCTAGGCGTGAACGAGCCCGACGGCCCCGGGAGCCCCGCGCGAGCGGCCGGGGACGCGCCGGCCCCGCCGGCCGCCGAGCGCGTGTGGCCGCTGGCCGGGCCGACCATGCTGGCCATGGCGCTCAACTCGAGCGTCGGCCTCGTGGACTTCCTGATCGTCGGCCAGCTGGGAGCCGACGCCCTGGCGTCCGCGGGCGTCGCCCACCAGCTGCACTTCATGCTGTTCGGCGTGATGTCGGCGGTCACGACCGGAACGGTGGCCCTGGTGGCGCGGGCCTGCGGCGCCGGGCAGCGGCGCGAGGCGGACCGCGTGCTGCGGCTCTCGTGCGTGCTCGGTGCGGCGCTCGGCGCGGCCACCCTGGGGGTGCTGCCCCTGGCACACCCGGTGGTGGCCGTGTTCGGCGTCGAGCCGGAGGTGGCCGGCCCGGCAGCGCGCTACCTGCGGATCCTGTTCGCCTTCAACATCCCGTTCGCGGTGGGTCTCGTGCTGGCCAGCGGCCTGCGTGGCGCCGGCGACGTGCGCACGCCGCTCTGGGTGGGAGCGGGGGTGAACGTCCTGAACGTCTTCCTGAACTACGGGCTCGTGTTCGGCGCCTTCGGCATGCCCGAGCTGGGGCTCGACGGCTCGGCCCTCGGCACGGGCCTGGCCTTGAGCGTGGGGACGGCGGTGATGCTGCTCCTGTGGTGGCGGAACCTGCTCGTGATCCGGCGAGGGGCCTGGCTCGACGGCTTCGAGCGGGGCCGCGCGAGCCGTATCCTGCGCATCGGCCTGCCGACGGCCATCGAGCAGACGGTCTGGCAGACGGGTCTGATCGTGTTCCTGCGCATCATCGCGGGCTACGGGACCGAGGCGGTGTCGGCCTACCTGATCGGCGTGCGGATCCTGTCCTTCTCCTTCGTTCCGGGGATCGGCTTCTCGACGGCCGCCTCGACCCTGGTGGGCCAGCAGCTCGGCGCGGGCCGGCCCGCCGAAGCCGCCCGCTTCGGCTGGCGTTCGAACCTCGGCGCGATGCTGGTGATGGGGACGGCCGGGCTGCTGATCATCGCCCTGGCCCACCCGCTGGCCGGCCTGTTCGGCGCGGCCGGACCCACGACGGTCGACCTGACCGTGCGCTTCATCTACATCCTGGGCGCAGTCCAGCCGCTGATGGCCGTGGAGTTCGCCCTGGGCGGAGCCCTGCGCGGTGCGGGCGACACACGCTTTCCGCTCGTGGCGATCCTGACGGGGCTGTTCGTCTTCCGCCTGGGAAGCGCGTTCACGCTCCAGGCCTTCTTCAGCCCCACGGTGGTCGAGATCTGGCTCTGCCTGGTCTCGGACTACGCGGTGAAGGCGGTCATGCTGGCGTGGCGCTTCGCATCGGGCCGTTGGCAGAGGATCCGGGTCTAGCCCGATCGTCGGCCTCCGCGACCCAGCGCAGGACGTCGGTCTCGGTCACGATCCCGACGAGCTCCTGGTCGACCACGACCGGCAGGCATCCGATCTTGTTCTCGGCCATCACCCGGGCGGCCTGTCGGATGCTCACGTCGGGGGCGATCACGATCGGGGGCTGCGACATCACCCTCCCGATCTCGATGGCGTAGAGGAAGGCCTTGCGCTCGGCGCTCCGGTGCGACGAGAGGCTCGAGAGCGAGGAGCGCAGCAGATCCCGCTCGGAGACCACCCCCACCAGCTTCCCGCTGCTCACCACCGGCATGTGGCGCACGCGGCCGAGGCGCATGATATCCTCGACCGTCGAGAGGCTCTCGCTCGCACTGATCGTGACGATCTTCTCCTGCATGATCGTGCGAACGGGGGTGCGGTCGGCGTGGCTCATGGCGTCTCCGCGGAGCTTCCGTCCGGCTGCCGGCCCAGGAGGGGCCGTCGCCGCAGCCGACCGTTCGAGGAGTCTACACCCATGGCGCAGCGACAGGGAAAGGAAGTCGAGGGCGACACGGGCCAGCCGGCCGGCGAGACGCCGCGAGGCCCGGAACGCGCAACCGGAGCGCCGCCCGCGGGGCACGGCAGCGCCGAGGCCCCCGGCCTTCCGGACGCCGTGCGACGCCTGATCGCCCTCGGCCTGTCCGGCGTCTTCTCCACGCAGGAGACGATCCGGCAGGCGGTCGGCGACGCGCTCCCGAAGGAGTGGGTCGACTTCGCCGCCGATCAGAGCGAGCGCACGCGCGCCGAGTTCCTCGAGCGCCTGGCCGGCGAGCTGGCGCGTACCCTCGAGACGATCGATCTCGCCCGCGTGATGCAGCAGGCTCTGGAGGGACGCACCCTCGAGGTGAACGCTCGCATCCGCATGCTCCCCGACGAGGACGGTCCCGACGGGCGCGGCGGCCTGAGGATCTCCATGCGGGAGGACGAGGAGTCTTGACCGAGCGGAGCGGGCCGCGGCGTGCCCTCTCGGGCTGGGCCCTGGTGGCGGTCCTGCTCGGTTACGCGGCCTTCCTCCACCACGGACTCGGCCCCCGTCCCAATGGCGCCGTCGAGATCTGGAGCCCGCGGGCGTTCCTGCTCGGGGGGGCCTGGATCACGCCCTTCGAGGCGAGGCCGGCCCTGGGCGTGGTCTTGTTCGCGCTGCCCGCAGCGATCGCCGCCGCGGCCGTCCATGGGCTGTCGCGCTCGGCCATCGCTCGCACGCTGGCGCTGAGCTCGGTGATCGCGTGTGCGCTGTTCAGCTTCTACGGACTTCGCCCGCCCGGGCCCGGGATCTGGAAGTTCTTCGGCTGGCGGGGCTCGGCCGTGATGGTCGGGATGGCGTTCGCCCTGGCGGCGACGATCGACGCGCCGCTCCTCGCGCGCAGCTGGCTGCGGCTGCCGTCCGTCACCCGGATGGCGGTCTACCTGCCGGTCCTGATCGGCGGGGTGGCGCTGATGCGGAACGTGACGGGCACGAATCCGACCCTGCGCTTCGCCATCTCCCCGTGGCCGGTGATTCCGCTGTTCGGCCTGAAGATCGGCTCCCTGGCCGTGCTGGGGGTGATGGCCGGAATGGCCTGCGCCGCGTGGGGCTTCTCGCACGGCCGGCCCGCGGGCACGGCGGCCACGGCTCGGCGCGCCACGGCGCTGCTGCTGGGGCTGCTGCTGCCGGCGGCGTGGTTCAAGCTCTGGCACGGAAGCTTTCCGCTGCGCGGCATGATCGCCATGATGGGCGCCGCGGCGCTGTTCGTGGCGGCCGCGGCGTGGTTCGGCTCGCGCGAGGCACGCGGACTGCGCAGCCGCCACCTGGCCTGGGGCTTCCTCCTGGCGCTCCTGCCGATCGCCGCGGGCCAGGCCTGGGCTGGCTACGACTACTCGCGCACCCGCGAGGGATCGGCGCGCGTCGTGATCGACGCCCTCGCCGCCTACTACGCCCAGCACGACGAGTATCCGGAGACCCTGCCGGAGCTCGTCTCCGGCGGGTTCCTGGACTCGATCCCGCGGCCGAAGATCGGCTTCCGCTTCATCGAGAGCCAGGAGTTCGAGTATCAGGGCTTCGGCACGAGCTACAACCTCGAGTTCTCCTCGCCCGACTGGGTCCAGTGCGCCTACAACCCTCCGTGGAGCGAAGAGGACTTCGACGACGAGGCCGAGGACGAAGCGGTCGAGGCGCCGGCCAGGGACGCCGACGGGGAGACGGCCGAGGAGGAGACGCTGGGCGAGGCCTGGTCGTGCCCCTCGAGCCCGCCGGAGCTCTGGTGAGCCAGGTCGTCTCGCTGCCGCAGCGCATGGAGCGGGCCCGGCGGATCGGCACGACCTTCGGCCGCGTCTACCTCGGCATCAAGACCAACCAGCTGCTCGAACGTCGCTTGGGGCGGGCCCTCATGCGACGGCGCTGGTCGAGGCACCACACTGCGAGCGCCCGCGCCATCCACCGCACGGCCGTCGACCTGCGCGGGCTGATCCTGAAGGGCTGCCAGTTCCTCGGCTCGCGCGCCGACGTGCTGCCGCGCGAATACGTGGCCGTGCTGTCGCGGCTCCAGGATCGCGTCCCGCCGCATCCCTTTCGCGTCGTCCGCGAGACCGTCGAGCGCGAGCTCGGCCGCCCGCTCGAGGAGATCTTCGTGCGCTTCGGGCGGCGGCCCATCGCCTCCGCCTCCCTGGCCCAGGTGCACGAGGCGCAGCTCGCCGACGGCCGGCGCGTGGCCGTGAAGGTCCAGTACCCGGAGATCTAGGCCCTGGTCCGCAGCGACCTGGCGAACCTGCGGACGCTCTTCCGGGCCGTCGGCGTGGTGGAGCGTGACTTCGACCTGATGCCGCTCGTCGAGGAGCTCGCGCGCTACGTGCCCCTCGAGCTCGATTTCGTCCACGAGGGACGCAACGCCGAGGCCATGGCCCGGACGCTGGCAGGGCGCAAGGACATCGCGATCCCGAAGGTCCACTGGGAGTACGCCACCCGGCGGGTGCTGGTGATGGACTTCGTCGAAGGCATCAAGATCACCGACGCGCGCGGGCTCGCGGCGGCCGGGATCGATCCCGAGGCCGTGGCTCGGCTCCTCGTGGAGTGCTTCTGCGAGCAGATCCTGGTGCAAGGCTTCTTCCACGCCGACCCGCACCCCGGGAACCTGCGGGTCCAGTCGACCCCGAGCGGGCCGCGCCTGGTGCTGCTCGACTTCGGCCTCACCAAGGATCTGCCGCCCCGATTTCGCGAAGGGGTTCTGGCCTTCGTCGGGGCCCTGTTCCGCGAAGATCCGGCCGAAGCGGCGCGCTCACTGCTCGACCTGGGCTTCGAGACGCGCGACGGAAGCGCCGGATCGCTCGAGGCCCTGGCCCGCATCCTGCTCGAAGAAGGCAAGGAGCTCCGCCGCCGCGCCTTCCTCGACAAGCGCCGCGTCGCGGCGGCCGGTAGCGAGATCCAGGACATCGTCCGCCGCAATCCGATCATCCGCATCCCGAGCCACCTCGTGCTGGTCGGCCGCGTGCTCGGGCTCCTCTCGGGCGTCAGCCGGTCCCTGGGCGCCGAGCTGAACCTGCTCGAGATCGTCCTGCCCTACGCCCTCGGCTCGAACGCCCCGGGCGCGCACCGCGCACCAGGCCCGCCGGCCGGCCGCGCCAGCGACTGACGTGGCCCGCCTCGATCTCGGCCTCGCCCTCGGCGGCGCCGAGCATCCGGCCGACCACGCCGAGCGTCTGCGCTTCGTGGATCGGGCCGAGGCCCTGGGCCTCCACTCGGTCTGGCTTCCGGAAGGCCACTTCACCCCGGGCGCCAGCGCCTCACCGCTGGTCGCCCTCGCGGCCTTTGCTGCGCGCACGCAGAGGCTCCGGCTCGCCACCACCTCGCTGCTGGTCTTGATCCACCACCCGCTGCGCGTGGCCGAGGAGGTCTCGGTGCTCGACGCACTCTCGGGCGGACGGGTGTGGCTGGGCCTCGGCCGCGGCTTCCGCGCGCCGCTGTTCGCGGGCTTC
>Ga0114931_10003630_pt1 | contig 19479 bp, 17 predicted proteins | sample 2SBtaG_FD_89579 | JGI IMG/M metagenome (GOLD analysis project Ga0114931, IMG submission 89579) | Deep subsurface microbial communities from Kolumbo volcano to uncover new lineages of life (NeLLi) - 2SBTROV14_V59a metaG | ecosystem: Environmental > Aquatic > Marine > Volcanic | place: Kolumbo...
CACTCGGGTCTTGCGAGACCGGCCTGACCAGCGGCGCTCCACAGTAGCAACAGCGGAGCCAGGGGCCACAAGAGTTGGACAACACTGGGCAATGAGAGAGAACGGGTCAAAAAAACGCATTGACAGTGCATAGCAGTACCCCTGTCAGCCACGCTGCCACTAGCGCGGAACATTTCGGCGTCTTGCTAGAAGATAGCCTACATTTCGCACCCATACAAATATGGGAATCCCGGGGGAATCCCGGGCACAATCCCGGGGACACGATACTTAACTTGGCTACTTTCATTAATCTCACCACATTCAGCGCATTGCCCCATAATTCAGTATCGTATCCCCTGAACTGTCCCACTTAATAAGCCCTTTATCCCACGCTGCTGACGGGTTCGATACGCCCTGATGCGGCGTGGGATTATCGCACTTATCTCTTCTCAAATAGGCTGAGACGGTGAGCCTAGTTCAGAGTGGGACGTAACACATGCCGAAACTACCCACAAATTCTGCGGAGGAGCCACAAATTTCAATGGATTGCGTTTTCGCAATGACGCATACCATCGGAATATGGTGCTATTACCTCAATCCTGGTGGATCTAGACAGCTTTTCAGCTGGCATATTCAACAGGCTTATCTCCTCCATCTCCTTTTGGTATAAACCGCTTCGGGCTGCTTCCGAAGCGGTCTTTTTTTCTATCGCCCATACATGTGTACTTCTCGGTGGAGCCGCTGCGCGAGATCCTCTTCAAACATCTCCCAGCTGAAACGCCAGGACCAGTTACCCTCTGAGGTCCCCGGGGTATTCATACGGTGCTCACCTCCCAAGCCCAGCGTGTCCTGCATGGGCAGGACCGTCAAATTTGCACAGGAAGCCAGGGCGGTGCGGATCAATGGCCAGGGCATCGGCTCCTGGGAATAACCAAGAAACTCGTCGACGAACTTGCGCTTCTCTTCGTCCAGAGCGGTGTACCAACCCAAGGTGGTATTATTGTCGTGGGTACCGGTATAGATCACCGAATCGACAGTGTGATGATGGGGTAGATAGGGATTCTCCGGTCCCCCGGCGAAGGCAAACTGCAGGATCTTCATTCCAGGCAGCCCGTAGTGACGGCGCAGGGCATCGACCTCCGGGGTGATGACGCCCAGGTCTTCGGCCACCAGGACCAGATCGGGAATTTCCTCATATAATCTGGCAAAGAGTTTTTTACCTGGCGCCTGCACCCAGGCCCCATGGATGGCCGTTTCCTCGGATGCAGGAATCTCCCAGTAGGCCTCGAAGCCACGAAAATGATCGATACGTACAAAGTCGAACAACTCGTGCTGGGTCTTCATGCGCTCGATCCAGAATGAGAAGTCATCCTCCTCCATCCTCCTCCAATCGTAGAGAGGATTGCCCCAGCGCTGCCCGGTAGCCGAAAAATAGTCGGGCGGAACCCCGGCCACCACCCGTGGCTGCCCATCTTCCAGCAGATCGAACATGTCCCGGTGGGCCCAGACCTCGGCACTGTCATGGGCCACGAAGATCGGGACATCGCCGAACAGCAGTATGCCTTTTTCATTGGCATACCGTTTCAGCTCCATCCATTGGTCATAGAAGAGAAACTGCTCGAAGCGGATGGTCGCAATCAGATCGGTGAGCCTTATCCTGGCCATCGCCAGGGCCTGGGAGTCACGATCCCGCAAGGCGGGTGTCCACTCCCACCAGCACCCCCCCTGTTCCAGATGGAGCGACTGGAACAGGGCATAGTCCTCCAGCCAGTGGCTCTGGCTGGCGCAAAACAGGTCGAATGCAGCACGGTCCTCCGCGGTCGCCCGTTCAGTGAACCCTTCCCAGGCAAGACTGACTGCAAAGGCGCGGCCGTCGTCAGAGACAGTCCCCTCATCGATGGGCAGCTCGTGCAGCCAGCCCTTCTCCAGCAGGGGTTCCAGCGAGATAAAGCGTTGATTGCCCGCATGCACCGAGCTGCTCTGATAGGGGGAACCATCCGACTGGGTGGGATTGACCGGGAGAATCTGCCAGACCGTCATGCCCGCGGAGGCAAGGAAATCGACGAAACGATAGGCATTGCTACCGAGGTCCCCTACCTCACCGGGACCAGGCAGGGATGAGAGGTGCAGGAGGATACCCGCTCGCCGTTGCCTCAATACTTCCGGCAGATGTACCCCACCAGCTCGAGCGGTATCACCCATTTATATTCCTTAACTTCATTCCAGACGAATTTTCAAACACAAACGGCAGATGAGTACCTACCTATGAGGGAACAAGAGATAGACTCTTCGGAAAAAATCTCAGAGATGGTTAGGAGCCTGTCCGAGAATAGAGAACCTGCTGCGGAAAAGCCATTTTGGCCCTTTTTTCCGCTCATTTTCGTTAAATATGGCCAATATTCGCCTCAAATGACCAAAAAAATGGCTCAAAATCACTTTCCCTCGTTACGGTTCCTATTCTCGGACAGGCCCCTAGTCGTTCTTTCTCATGGTACCCCCAAGACTCGGGTCGCCACTGCCCACGGCAAACACCTGAGAGAGATACTCCGGCGCCGGCTCATCCAAAAGCTCGTAGAGGTGAGCCAGCTGGCGGCGGTAGAGCCGCTCGAAGTCGCTAACGGTGGCACTGGGGTTGTAGTCACCAAACCACCAGAACCAGTCCGATCCCTCACAGATCGCCAGCTGTTTGACCAACTCCTCGGTCTGCGCGGCCGGGAAGGATCTCTCGGCCATCACCCGATCGAAGACCTGTTTGGCGTCACCCAACATATCCCAGGCTCGGTTTTTATCACGATCACCGATCCAGGTGGTAAAGGTGCCATAGACCCAGCTTCCGGCCACCAGCCTGGAGAGCACCTCCGGCTCCTGTTGCTGCCTGGACCGTACACCAGAAAACGTCGTAAGTCGCAGATGGGGGTTCTCTACCAGGCGCTCGTAGAGGGTGCCGAGAAAGTAGCTGGCGTTCCGCGGATAGTACTCCCAGGCATTTTCGCCATCCATAATGATCGAGACCACCGCATACGGCTTGTCGGCGCACTCCCTGGCGATATTCTCCAGGTGGGATATCAGGTCCCCAACGGCATCATCGGAGTGCCAGTCGCCGTAGGTGAAACCGATCAAATCGGAGAGGCCATCGTCCCGAAAGTACATGTTGAGTCCACTCTCCTGAATCCGATAGGGTACATGCACCCAGCTGTCCGGCAGATGGCCACGGCTCTCCATCAGGCTGTTGTGCAGTACCTGCTGGCCGGTTGCGGCCCAGCTGAAACCCTCCTCCTCCAGCAACCTGATGGTGGCTTCGCTCACCGCCCCCTCAGATGGCCAACAGCCGGCCGGGCGAAAACCAAAGTGTCTCTCGAAGACCTCCAGCCCCTTGCGCACATGCCAACGGGCGCGATCCTCTCCTCCGGGATACAGTTGAAGATCCGGCATGGCAATATCCGGCATGGCCTCCCTGGCGGTATTCATATCGATGAGCAAGGGCAGGATGGGATGGGCATAGGGGGTTACCGACAGCTCGACACGACCCTGCTTTGCCAGCTCTCCATAGCGCCGGGTGAGGTTGCCCAGCACTTTACCGATCAGACGCACCAGATCACGCCGTTCCTGGTCATCGAACCCATGGCCCTTGCCCTGCAAGGCACGGACCAGGGGATCGTTGATCCGGATACACTCGCCCATCCACGAGAGGTGATACCAAACCAGCAGGTCGACCAGGAACTGGTCACTGAGATAGGGCAGCATGACCTCTTCCTGCAACATCCGCCTGGCCAATCCCACGAGGTCGCTGAAGTGCTTGAAGCGATTGATCAGATGCTGTTCGTTGGCGCGCAGGCAGGCCGCCATGATCCGCCTGCGGGTTGCCATCTCCTGGGGCATCCCTGGTCCTGCGAGGGCGGCCAGCAGAGGGTCTCGAATGGGGTCACCAGTCTCCAGCCAGCCCTGAATCTGGTTGGTATAGTCGTCGATCTGCTCCAGCAGGACCGGTGTGAAATTGACCACGGCGCGGGCATCCGGGTGATTCTCCAGATGTGCGGCCATATCGGAATAGTCTTTGATGCCATGGAGGTAGACCCATGGCAGATGATAGTCGCTGTGTTCAGGCCCCTTGTAGTAGGGTTGGTGCATGTGCCAGCAGAGAACGACCTGCAGGCGCTTCGAACTACCTGACATAGTGTATGACTTGGCCCAGCATCTCTGGAGTCACCAGCACAACACCACTTTCGCTGACATGGAAACGCTCTGCATCGGCGGCCGCATCCTCGCCGATCACGGTGCCCTCGGGGATCTCGCAACCCCGATCGATCACGGCGCGACGGATCCGCGAGTGGCGCCCGATCTTCACGTCGGGCAGGATTACCGAGTCCTCGACCTCGCCGTAGGAGTTCACCCGCACATTGGAGAACAGCAGGGAGTTCTTTACCTTGGAGCCGGAAATGACACAGCCACCGGAGACCATCGAATCCACCGCCATACCACAGCGGTTGTCATCATCGAAGACGAACTTGGCGGGAGGCAACTGCTCCTGGTAGGTCCAGATCGGCCAGCTCCGGTCATACAGATTCAGGGGCGGGGTCACCCCAATGAGTTCCAGGTTCGCCTTCCAAAAGGCGTCGAGGGTCCCTACATCGCGCCAGTAGGCCTGCTTGCCGCTGGTGGTATCGGTGAACGGGTGGGCCACTACGCGGTAGTTCTTGATCACCTTCGGGATGATATCCTTGCCGAAGTCGTGGGAGGATTCGGCTGTATCGGCATCCTTGATCAGCTGTTCGAAGAGGAACTTACGGTTGAAGACATAGATACCCATGGAGGCCAGGGCCACATTGTCACGGCCCGGTATCGGGTCGGGGTTTTCCGGCTTCTCCTTGAATTCGATCACCCGCCTCTCCTCGTCGACGCTCATCACGCCGTAGCTCTTGGCGGTCTCCAGATCGACGGTCAGACAACCGACCGTCATGTCGGCGCCCGATTCCACGTGCTCCGCGATCATGGTTCCATAGTCCATCTTGTAGACGTGGTCGCCCGCCAGGATCAGCACATAGTCCGGGTTGTGGTTGCGCAGGATATCCAAGTTCTGATAGACCGCATCCGCCGTCCCCTCGTACCAGCTGCTGGCGATGCGCTGCTGGGCGGGCAGGAGTTCCACGAACTCACCGAACTCGCCCCGCAGAAAGCCCCAGCCGCGTTGGATATGCAGGATCAGGGAGTGGGCCTTGTACTGGGTCAGTACGCCGACCCGACGGATACCCGAATTGATGCAGTTGGAGAGGGGAAAATCGACGATCCGGAACTTCCCCCCGAACGGCACCGAGGGTTTGGCCCGCCACTTGGTCAGGTGTTTGAGTCTGGAGCCCCGACCGCCCGCCAGGATCAGGGCGAGGGTGTTGCGGGTAATACGACTGACGAAACGTGGATTTTGTTCGGAATACATACAACTCCCTCCCTCACTGTCCGTACGAACCTGGGCGACAATCGGCCACCCATAACCCCGCGTATGGTACCACTATGTCCTTTCGGATGCTTATCCAAATATCCAGGAGGGAGGTCACCCGGCCATGAATGGGGGATCAATGCCTACGATGATGCCGGAAGTAGGCAATGAGGGTGCGGGTCGAGGCATCGTGCTCTGCATTGACCTGCTCGTCGATCAGCTCGGGCAGAATAATGCCGGCCAGCTGCTTGCCCAACTCCACACCCCACTGATCGAAGGAGTTGACCCCCCAGATGACCCCCTGCACGAAGATCTTGTGTTCATAGAGGGCGATCAGTGAGCCGAGCCGAGCGGGGGTGAAAAGGTCGACCAGCAGGGTATTGCTCGGGCGGTTGCCCGGAAAGATCTTGTGCGGCAGCAGATCGACGATCGCCTCCGCATCCATACCACTGGCCTCCAGCTCCTCCCTGACCTCGGTACGGGTCTTGCCGCGCATCAGCGCCTCGCTCTGCGCCAGGCAGTTGGCGAGCAGTTTCTGGTGATGATCCCCCGACTCGTTGTGGCTGTTCACCGGAGCGATGAAGTCGCAGGGGACCATCTGCGTGCCCTGATGGATCAGCTGGTAGAAGGCGTGCTGGCCGTCCGTCCCCGCGGCGCCCCAGACCACCGGGCCGGTCTTGTAGTTGACCGGACGACCGAGGCGGGTGACCCGCTTGCCGTTGCTCTCCATGTCCGCCTGCTGCAGATAGTCGGGCAGAAAGCGCAGGTACTGATCATAGGGAAGGATTGCCTGGGTCGCCGCACCGGCGAAGTCCACGTACCAGACACCCAGCAGCGCCATGATCACCGGCATGTTCTCCGACAGGTCCGCATGCAGGAAGTGTTCGTCCATCTCGTGGGCGCCCTGCAGCAGTTCGTAGAAGCGCGGCATGCCGATGGCGATGGCAATGGGCAAACCGATGGCCGACCAGAGGGAGTAGCGGCCGCCGACCCAATCCCAGAACTCGAACATGTTGTCGGTGTCGATGCCAAATTCCGCCACCCGCTCCGCATTGGTGGAGACCGCCACGAAATGCCGGGCAACCGCGGCCGGGTCGGTCAGCCGCTGTAACAGCCAGTCCCTCGCGGTATGGGCGTTGGTCAGGGTCTCCTGGGTGGTAAAGGTCTTGGAGGCCACGATAAACAGGGTGGTCTCCGGGTCCAGGCTCTTGACCGTCTCCAGCAGATGGGTGGCATCCACGTTGGAGACGAAATGGGTCCGCAGTCCTGGGGCCTGATAGTGTTTGAGGGCCTCACAGACCATCAGGGGCCCCAGGTTGGAGCCGCCGATTCCGATATTCACCACGTCGGTGATCGCCTTGCCGGTAAAGCCCCGCCAGTCACCGGAACGGATCGCCTGGGAGAAGACCTCCATCCGCTCCAGCACCGCATTGACCTGGGGCATCACGTCCTCGCCGTCCGCATAGATCGGCCGGTTACTGCGATTCCGCAGGGCCACATGCAGGACCGCCCGGTTCTCGGTGATGTTCAACCGATCACCGGAGAAGAGACGGCGTCGCCAGCCGTCCACATCCGCCACCAGGGCAAGCTCGCGCAGCAGCGACAGGGTCTTCCTGGTGATGCGGTTCTTCGAGTAGTCCAGGAGGATGCCGCAGCTGCGTAACGTCATCTGTTCAGCCCGCTCCGGATTCTCCTGGAAGAGATCCCGCATATGCAGGGATGCGATCTCACCCCAGTGATCCTGCAGGGCGGCCCACTCGGCGGTCTGGTTGATTTCTGTCATGTCTGGAACTTCTTGTTGGTTTTCTAACGCGATCCCCAAACGGTTGATGTTATGGAGATAGGCGCCCGGGTTCAAGCGATTCGCCCAGGTTAATTGCGCTAGCGCACCCCTGGCGGCGGAAAAATCGGTGTCTTTCCACCGGGTTTATCCTATAGAATGTTGTAAAAAGCCCAGTAAGCGCAGTCCCGATGAAGATTCTTTTCTGCTCCAGCGAAGCCGCCCCCCTGATCAAGACCGGCGGGCTGGCCGATGTCGCTGGCAGCCTTCCGGCGACGCTGCGGGAACTGGGGAAAGACTGCCGACTGGCCATCCCGGCCTACCCGGAGGCAGTGGAGAGGAGTCGCTCCCTGGAGACGGTGGCCCGACTGGAACTGCCCGGCAGCCGGGAGGCGGTACAGATCCTCCAAGGCCTCTCGGGCCCCCATGAGGTGCCGGTCTATCTGATGGACGCCCCCCACTATTTCCAGCGCCCGGGCAATCCCTACCTCTCCCCCCTGGGCATCAGCTGGCCGGACAACGCAGACCGCTATGCCCTGTTCTGTCGCGCCATCGTACAGCTCGCCATGGGCCGCTGCGGGCTCGACTGGAGACCAGACCTGGTGCACACCAACGACTGGCAGACCGGCCTGGTGGCGCCCCTGATGCGGGATCTGCCCGCCCGCCCGGCCTGCGTCTTCACCATCCACAACCTGGCCTATCAGGGGCTGTTCGACCGCTCCACCTTCAACCGCCTGCAACTCCCCAGGAGACTCTGGGGCATGGACGGCCTGGAATTTCACGGTCAGCTCTCCTTCATAAAGGGCGGAATCGCCTTTGCCGACAGGGTCACTACCGTCAGCCCCACCTATGCCGAGGAGATCAAGGGCCCCGCCCTGGGCTATGGCCTAGAGGGCCTGCTGCGCCACCGTGGCGACCACTTCCTCGGGATCCTCAACGGCATCGACTACCAGGTCTGGGACCCGGCCAACGACCCGTGCATCGTCCAGCCCTACAGCGCGGACCGGTTCGCCGACAAGCTCCCCAACAAGCGGGCCCTGCAACGGGAGTTCGAACTGCCCGAGGAGACATCCAGCATGCTGTTCGGCTATATCGGCCGGCTGGTGGACCAGAAAGGGGTCGACCTGATCCTTCAGGTCATCCCCGGCATCCTCGATGCCGGTGGGCAGATCGTCACCCTGGGTAGCGGCGACGCGGAGCTGGAACGGGCGCTGCGCAAGCTCAACACCAGCTACCACAGTCGGATCGGCGTCTCCATCGGCTACGACGAGGGGCTCTCACACCGCATCGAGGCCGGCTGCGATGCCTTTCTCATGCCCTCGCGCTTCGAGCCCTGCGGGCTCAACCAGATGTACAGCCTGCGCTACGGCAGTGTGCCGATCGTGCGGCGCACCGGCGGACTGGCGGACAGCGTATGCGACGTGGGGGCAGAGAGCCTGTCGGACGGCAGCGCCACCGGCTTTGTATTCGAGCGGGCGGACGGCGAGGGGCTCTGGCATGCCATCGAGCGGGCACTCGACTTCTACCACCTGCCAGGGGGCGAATGGGCCCGCCTCGCCAGCACCGGCATGCGTCAGGACTTCAGCTGGGAATCAAGCGCCGCGCACTATCTGGAGGTCTACGAGTCCGCCCTTCAGGCGCCCCTCGAAACGCCATAGGCGGCTGCAAACCCACCTTTTGACGGACGGGCGCGTCCATGGAGGGCGTTGCGAATGGGCCTGTCGAGATCTCAGGCCGCCTGGATAGGGATACTGTCACCGCTGCGCACCACCCGATTCTGCTCGTCCAGATAGATCAGGGTGGGGCGAAACCGCTCCAGCTGCGTCTCTGACAACTGGGCGTAGGCACAGATGATCACCCGGTCGCCGGGGGCCGCCTTGTGGGCGGCAGCGCCATTCACGGAGATCACCCGCGAGCCCGCCTCGGCGCGGATGGCATAGGTGGTGAAGCGCTCACCATTACTGACATTGTAGAGCTGGATCTGCTCGTACTCGCGGATCCCCGCCAGCCGCAGCAGATCGCTGTCGATGGCGCAGGAGCCCTCGTAATCCACCTCCGCGTGGGTCACGCAGGCGCGGTGCAGTTTGCACTTTAGCATGGTCAGCTGCATGGAAAGCAGGCCCTGTTGGATACCAAATACCAATTATCCTAGATCATCAGGCGCCTATCAAGGCGGGTTTACGGCAGGGTTTAACCACTGACCCTGAGGTTGTCGATCAGCCTGGCACGCCCCAGGGTGGCCGCCGTCAATACCACCAGTTCCCTCTCGCCGGCCTGCGGCTGGGCCAGATCCCGGCTGCGCCGCACCACGAAATAGTCCGGGATGAAACCGGCCTGGCGCAGGGCCTCCAGCCCCTGGCGCTCCACCTCGGGGTAGTCCTGGGCGCCGCCACGCAGGGTCCCGGCCGCCTGGCGCAGGCTCGCGTAGAGGCGCGGTGCGATGCGCCGCTCGGCGCTGCTCAGGTAGCCGTTGCGGGAGCTCATGGCCAGTCCATCCGCCTCTCGCACCGTCGCCACCCCGAGGATTCGCACCGGCATGGCCAGGTCCTCCACCATGCGCCGGATCACCAGTAACTGCTGGAAATCCTTTTCGCCGAACACCGCAAGATCGGGCTGGACCATGTTCAACAGCTTGCAGACCACGGTCGCCACCCCGATGAAATGGCCTGGCCGGCTGGCCCCGCAGAGGATCGCCGAGATCCCCGGCACTTCGACCCGGGTGTGGTCCGCCTCACCCCGGGGATAGACCTCCTCCACGCCGGGCGCAAACAGCAGATCGACCCCGAGCCCCCGCAGCGCCTGCTGGTCGGCCCCCAGGGTGCGGGGGTAGCTTTCGAAGTCCTCCCCGGCGGCGAACTGCAGGGGGTTGACGAAGACCGAAACCACCAGGCGATCGCAGCGCTCCCGCGCCTGGCGCACCAGCTCCAGATGGCCATCATGCAGGTTGCCCATGGTCGGCACCAGCCCGATATCCTCACCGGCCTGGCGCCACTGGCGCAGCTGCCGGCGCAGCCCGGCCAAGTGCGGTTCGAGCTGAATCTCTCTGTTCACGAGTAGGCCTGCCCCGGGGTGGGAAAGACGCCTGTGCGCACCGCCTCGACGTAGTCGGCTATCGCCTGCCCGATCCCCCCGGCCCCGGCCAGAAAGTCACTGACGAAGCGGGGCGGACGGGGGGTCATGCCCAGCAGGTCGTAGAGTACCAGGACCTGGCCGTCGGTACCCGCCCCGGCGCCGATCCCGATCACCGGCACCGACAGCAGGCCGGTGATCTCTTGCGCCAGGGTGGCCGGCACACACTCCAGCACCAGCAGGTCGATCCCCGCCTCCTGGAGCGCCAGGGCATCTTGGCGCATGGCATCCGCCGCGCTCTCATCCCGGCCCTGCACCCGGTAGCCCCCCAGCTTGTAGACCGACTGGGGCTGCAACCCCAGGTGGCCACAGACCGGTATTCCCTGCCGGGAGAGCTGACGGACCACCTCCAGCTGGGGTGCGCCGCCCTCCAGCTTGACCATCTGCGCCCCACCCTCCTTCATCAGGCGTCCCGCCGACTCCAGAGCCAGGGCGGGAGAGTGGTAGCTCATGAACGGCAAATCGGTCATCAGCAGGGCGCGCCGGCGCGCCCGCGCCACATTGCGGGTGTGGTAGACCATCTCCTCCAGGGTCACCGGCAGGGTACTCTCGCGCCCCTGCACCACCATCCCCAGGGAGTCCCCCACCAGCAGCACCTCGACTCCCGCCGCCTCGATGAGGCGGGTGAAACTTGCGTCATAACTGGTCAGACAACTGATCTTGTGACCGGTCTGTTTCATCTCGAGCAGCTGTTTGATGGTGATATTGTCGTCTGGCATGGGATCCTCGGCGGGTTGGCTCAAGGCTGGAGCAACAGCGGGGTCGGATTGAGATAGCGGCGGCCCGCCTCCGGGCTGCAGATATGCTCGACCAGCAGCTCGAAATCCGCCTCGTTCTCCAGTGGATTGATCTCGGCGGCATTGATGATCAAGAGTGGGGAACGCTCATAATAGTAGAAAAATTCAGTATAGGCCTCGCACAGCCGCTGCAGGTAGTGGCGGTCCATCCCCTGCTCCTGCACACGGGCGCGCCGCTCGATCCGTTCCATCAACACCTCCACCGGGGCCTGCAGATAGACCACCAGGTCCGGGGCCGGGGCCTCCATGTCGAGGTGCTGGTAGACCTGTTCATAGAGCTTCATCTCCTCGGTATCCAGGTTGAGCCGGGCGAACAGACGGTCCTTCTCCAGCATGAAATCAGAGATCAGGCGCTGGCGAAACATATCACCCTGCCGCAACTCCACCCACTGGCGGCTGCGCTGCAGCAGGAAGAACAGCTGGGCCGGCAGGGCGGCCTGGCGGCGCTGCTGGTAGAAGCGCCGCAGAAACGGGTTCTCATCCGCACCCTCGAGCAACAGATCACCCCCCAGATGGGCGGCCAGACGCCGCGCCAGGCTGGTCTTGCCCACCCCGATAGGGCCCTCCACACCAGAAATCGGGGTACGGCCGGCGGCTCAGGCAAGTTGCCGTATACCATGTCCAGAGACCTTGGGTAATAGTCCCCCAAGCCGGCCGAATCCAGGGATCCACAATGCCTCGCCGGCCAGCTCGGCCAATGGGTAGAGTACGAAGGCCCGTTGCGCCAGGCGGGGATGGGGCAGGATCAGGCGCTCCCCGTCGAGCTGCAGGTCCGCAAACAGCAGCAGGTCGAGATCGAGGGTCCTGGGCCCCCAGCGCTGCCCCGTCCTGACCCGCCGGTGCCGCAGCTCCAGGGCCTGGAGTTCAGCGAGCAGCTCCAGGGGGGTCAGGCCGGTTCGCAGCTCGGCCACCGCGTTTATGAAGTCGGGTTGATCCGCCGGACCGATGGGTTGGGTCTGGTAGAGCGACGACTGCCCGACACACCGGGTCTGCGCCACCCCATCCAGCTCCCGCAGTGCCCCGGCCACCTGTGCAACGGGATTGTCCAGGTTGCTGCCGAGACCAATGAAGGCGCTCGACCGGGCAGTCTCACTCATCCGCGACCTGCGACTTGGCCGGCCGGCGGCGACGCCGGCGCCGGCCGCTCCGCCTGGCCGGCTCACCCTCCTGTGGAGCCGGCGCCCCGGATGCCTGCTGGCGGGCCGTCCACCAGTCGGCCAGTTCCTGCTCCACCTCACCCGCCTCGGCGCGCAGCAGCAAGAAGTCGTAGGCGGCACGAAACCTTGGGTGGCCCATCAGCCGCCCCGGGCGCTTCCCGGAACGCTGCAGAAAGCGCGGCTGCAGCTGCCAGATGTCGCGCATCGGGTAGCTGAAACGCTTGGGGATGGCGACTCGCCGGGCCTGCTCGGCGAGTACCTCGTTACCGGCCTGCTGTAGGGCCAGGCTGGAGTGAAGCCCCTCTTCCTGATAGGCCTCGGCGCGCAGGCGCACCGGCTCCCACAGCAGCACGGCAAACAGAAAGGCAGGGGTCACCGGCTTGCCCTGCTGCAGGCGGCTATCGGTATTCGTCAGCCCCCGGTTGACGAAGGTCAGGGGGAACTCATGCTCCTCATGGGAGAGGGCCTCCTCGGTGGCCGGGAACAGCTGGCGGAACAGGCCGTAGTGGCGCAGCTTCTCGAAGGTGTCCAGGGCCGAGCCGCCAAGGAACAGCTTGAGCACCTCTTCGAACAGGCGGGCCGCGGGGACCTCCTGGAGCAGCGGGGCCATCTCCTCCAGCGGCGCCTCGCAGGCGGGATCGATGACGAAGCCCAGCTTGCCGGCGAAGCGTACCGCCCGGAGCATGCGTACCGGGTCCTCCCGGTAACGACTCTCAGGCTCCCCCAGCAGGCGCAGTACGCCGTTGCGCAGATCCCGCATGCCGTCGGCATAGTCCACCACCGAGAAGTCCTCGATGCTGTAGTAGAGGGCGTTGATGGTGAAGTCGCGGCGCTGGGCGTCCTCCTCCAGGGTGCCATAGATATTGTCCCGCAGGATCATACCGTTCTCGACCTGCCGGTCGCCTGTTTGGTCATCCCCACCCATGCTGCGGAAGGTCGCCACCTCGATGATCTCCCGGCCGAAATGGACATGGGCGAGGCGAAAACGCCAGCCGATCAGGCGGCAGTTGTTGAATACCGCCTTGACCTGGTCCGGACGGGCATCGGTGGCCACGTCGAAGTCCTTGGGCTCGCGCCCGAGCAGCAGGTCCCGCACCCCGCCACCGACCAGGTAGGCCGCGTAACCGGCATTCTTCAGCCGATAGAGCACCTTTACCGCATTCTTGCTGATATTGGCGCGGGAGATACTGTGTTCGGGCCGGGGGATGATGACGGGGCTGGTCAAGACATTGACTCCCGTAGTGAGTGAATCAGCCTGCTGTACGGCCGACCCTGTGAGCCTTCCGTACAACCACTTTACCGCTTGTTTCAACCTGAAATCCAAAAAGTTGCGAAAAAACCTGGACAGACCATTGAGCCCGTCCGTCAGGTCAGTATAATACCGTTTCTCACTACAAACTGCTCTCTTCGTCTAGCGGTTAGGACGCTGGCCTCTCACGCCGGTAACAGGGGTTCGATTCCCCTAGAGAGTACCAATTCAGAGCCAGGGGCCGTGGATCTCCCACGGCCCCTTTTTCCATGCCCCGGGACGCAGCCAGGCGGTCACGATGGGGGACAGGCCACCCCCTTGAGATAGGCGGCGAAGTCTTCGCCCAGTTCCTCGTGGGCCAGGGCATACTCAACGCTGGCCTGCAGGTAGCCCAGCTTGCTGCCACAGTCGTAACGCTTACCCTTGACCCGGTAGATCCGCACCTTTTCGTACTTCAACAGTTCGGCGATGGCGTCGGTCAACTGGATCTCGCCGCCACTGCCCCGCTCGGTCCTTCTGATCATCTCGAAGATGCGCGGGGTCAGTATATAGCGCCCCACCACCCCCAGGTTCGATGGCGCTTCCTCCGGACTGGGTTTCTCCACGATGGAAGTGATGATGGCGGTCTCCCCGTCGTCCTCCTCGACCTCGACGATTCCGTACTTCTCCGTCTCTGCCGAAGGGACCTCTTCCACCAGGATCACACTGCACTGGTACTGCTCATAGATCCGGGCCATCTGGGCGATCGCCCCCACCCCTTCTTCGCCTCGAATCAGGTCGTCGGCGAGGATCACCGCAAAGGCTTCGTTGCCCACCACCGGCTCAGCGCAGAGTACCGCATGTCCCAGCCCCAGGGCCTCGGACTGGCGCAGATAGACGCAGGAGACATCCGCCGGCAGCACGTTCTGTACCTTCTTCAGCAGCTCCGTCTTACCCGCCGCCTTGAGCTCGCTCTCCAGCTCATAGGCCTTGTCGAAGTGGTCGGGGATGGAGCGCTTGTTGCGCCCGGTGACGAAGATCAGGGAGGTGGCCCCTGCCTCCTCCGCCTCCTCCGCCGCGTACTGGATCAACGGCTTGTCGACCACCGGCAGCATCTCCTTGGGATTGGCCTTGGTGGCCGGCAGAAAGCGCGTGCCCAGACCGGCGACCGGAAACACCGCCTTGCGTATTGTCCTACTCATATCTCTCCCTTGGGTTGGCTCGTTCTCGTTCTCGAATTCAGGTTGACCCCAGACGCCCCGTGGTCGCCCGCTCTAAAGCGGCGGGGGTTCCTGGACACCATGGGCGGCCAGGCTTCCGCTCGTGGCGATTGGCGGTCACCGGCCGGCCGATAGTAGATCATCTTCCCCTGGCGATCGTCAAAACCATCAGCTCCCTGCGAGTTCCCGGTTGATCTCCTGCAGGGCGGTGATCGGGTCGGCGGCCGCTGTGATGGGGCGGCCGATGACCAGGTAGCTGGAACCCGCCGCCAGGGCCTCGGCCGGGGTCATCACCCGACGTTGATCGTCCGCCCGGGCAGCCCTGGGTCTGACCCCGGGGGTCACCCGCAGGAACTCCCGGCCGAGGCGGGCGCGGATCGCCCCGGCCTCCCGGGGGGAGCAGACTACCCCGTCCATCCCCGAGGATGCCGCCAGAGAGGCCAGGCGCAGGACATTCTCCTCCGGCGCGCCGGCAAATCCCACCTCGGCTATATCCTCCCGGGAGAGGCTGGTGAGGATGGTGACCGCCACCAGCAGGGGGCGCTCGCCGCGCTGCTCCAGTCGCTCCCGGGCCGCCTCCATCATGCGCCGCCCCCCCGAGGCATGCAGGTTCATCATCCATACCCCCAGCTCCGCAGCCGCCTCACAGGCCGCCGCCACCGTGTTGGGTATGTCGTGGAATTTCAGATCGAGAAAGACCTCAAAACCCCGCCGGTTCAACTCCTCCACGAAGGCCGGGCCGAGTCGGGTGAACAGCTCCTTGCCCACCTTGAGGCGGCACAGGGCGGGGTCGAGCCGCTCCACCAGCGCCAGCGCCTGGGTCTGGGTGGGAAAATCGAGGGCGACGATCACCCGTGGGTCGGTTTCATGCATCGATTCTTTTCCTCCTAAGTCTTTGCCGGACGGAGACTACTTGTAGCCGTATCCGGTCGGCTCGCTCTGGCAACCCAGGCCCTGTACCGGCTTGATGCTGTTCCAGCGCCGGCAGCTCGGGCAGTGCCAGTGCAGGGTCTTGGCGGTGAAGCCACACTGCTCGCATCGATACTTCGGCTGCACGGTCAACAAGCGGTCGAGGGCCAGACCCAGCACCTTGAGGGTCTCCCGGGGATCATGTTCCTGGCGCCGCTGGTTCAGGCGGACCAGGTATTCGAGGACGCGCAGGTCCGGGTAGCTGGCCAGGTGATCGAGTACGAAGGCGGCCGTCGCCTCCACCCCCTCCTCCTGACTCAGGATATCCGCCAGCGCCAGCATCACCACAGGGCTGTGTTGGCGGTGATAGAGGGCGCTCAGGTAGTCGCCCAGCTCCTTCTCCCGGCCCAGGGTACGGTAGCAGCCGACCAGGCCATCGATCATCTCCGACAGGTAATTGGCGTCCTGCTGTTCGACCCGCTTATAGGTCTTGATGGCCGCCTGGCACTCCCCCCGGTCCCGCTCCATGTTGCCCTGCAGGATGGTCGCCCGCACACCCTGGCGGTCCACTGCCTGGGCCTTCTTCAGATAGCGTTCGGCGGCATCCAGGTTGTGCAGCTTCAGTTCGCCCTCGGCCAGTTCGCAATAGAAGTGGCTCATCTGCATCTTCAACAAGGCATCCCCCGGCAGGCGCTCGGTGATCTCCAGGCAACGCTGCCAATCCTTCTCCTGCTGATAGATCTCGAGCAGATTGGTGAGTGCCTGCTGCTCGTACAGCCGGGTCTCGCTCAGCTCCACGAAGAGATTTTCCGCCCGGTCGAAAAGGCCGGCTCGCATATAGTCCTGGCCCAGCTCCAGCAGCGCCTGGGCCCGCTGCTCCCGGTTCAGGGTCGGTCTGGCGATCAGGTTCTGGTGGATACGGATGGCCCGGTCCACCTCGCCCCGGCGGCGAAACAGGTTGCCCAGGGCCAGATGGGTCTCCACCGTGTCGCTGTCCACCTCCAGCATCTTGATGAAGACATCGATGGCCTTGTCCGGCTGTTCGTTGAGCAGATGGTTCAGGCCCTGGAAATAGGCCGGCGTGAGGTCCCGAGCCGGCGACTGCTCACGCTTTCCCAGGCTGCGCCTGGCGGCCAGCCAGCCGGATGCGGCGGCGACCGGGAGCAGCAGCAGCGTCAACTCAAACATGGGATCGGCCCGGTGGCAGGTGGGGTTGCAAGCTGGACTCTATCCGGTTACTGATCGTTCAGGGGGAGGGCGCGCAGGTTGCTGACCTCCTGGCGCGCCATCCTGGAGCGCCGCCTGAGGCCGGCGTTCTCCCGCTTCAGGCCCAGCAGCAGCCAGACCCCCGAGAGGATACCGATCACCACCCCGACCCCCAGGGCGATGGTGACGATCAGTGACAGGGGCAACTCGCGGCTACCAAAATAGTAGTTGAAAGGGACCGGTTCCGCGTTGAGCACCGTGAAACTGGCGCCCAGCAACATCACCAGCAGCAGAAAAAGCAGTTTCAGGACACGCATCTGGGGCTCCATCGATCTTCAGTCGCCCCATTTTCCCCTACTCACCCGCGCTTTTGAACACCCCAGAGGAAATAGCCGGGCCTCTGAGTCGACAGCGAGCGACTTCAGATGCGATCGGCCGTGGACGGGCTGTGTTCGCGAATGAGGCCGCCGCTACAGGGGGATTAAACCTAGATTCCTCAGTTGATCGCTCCATTCTGAAGCCAAGTGATTGATATGAAAAACAATCACTTCGATTGACCTTGTCACCCGTTGGGTGAATTACGCTACAGAGCAAATTGCACGCCTGCGGTGGCGCATGGCTGCGTTACAACTCCTTGGAATAGATTTACTATTCCGCGTCATTGTGCCTTACCCTGCACCCCCGCAAACGCACACTTTACCCTGTCCAACTGAGGATTCTAGGTTAAACGTAGTGATCCAGCAGGCCGCCATCGGCGACCCGGGCGGTTGACAGAGTCACCGGTCCCGGCTTTGACCCAGTGGCGTCGGTGGTTTCCGGGCCGCCCGCGGAGGCCGGGTTGAAGCCCTGTTGCTGGCCCTGGGCGGAGCCCTCCCGATGGCCCACGTCGACGTTGCTCAGATTCAGGTTGAGTTCACCCAGCATCTCGCGCAGGCGCGGGACCGCCGCCTCCAGGGCCTCCCGGGTCGACGCATTGGCGGCATGAAAGCTGACACTGGCCTGATCCTGGTGAACAGCGATACGGATCTCCAGCGGACCCAGGTGGGGAGGGGTGAGCTTGACCTCCGCCCGTTGCAGGTGTTGGCTCACCAGCCAGCGTACTCGCTCACCCATGGTCTTGTCCCAACCCGCCGTTCCCACCGGTAGATCGATCGGAGGCGCCAGTGGAACCACCCTGGCCTGCCCCGGGGGCGGCAGCGGATGGGACAGCAGGGCGGACAGTGGATGGCCGCCCCCACCTGCCTGCGGCTCCACGGACAGCGCCTGGTCCGCGCTCGCTGGCAGGGAGGCGAGCCCCCCGGCCAGCTTGCCGATCAGGCCGTCTCCGGGATCTGTCGACCCGGTTGCTGCGCCCACCCCGAGTTGCACGGGCCCCATCTGGGGGGAGTCCAGCGGGACCCCGACCTGCGTCACTGACCCGCCCTGCGGCAAACCCTTGCCTGCCCGTCCTGGCTGGACCGGCAGGGATCTGCCGCCACCCGGTGGCGAGTGATCCGGTTGCAGCAGGGCAAACCAGCCAACGGCCCCGGTCTTGTCCTCATCCTTGTCATGGGCCTCGCGGGTCTCGCGCAGGGTCTGGCGAAAGCTATCCGGGCTATCCTCGGAACCGGGTCCCGTGGGGTCCGCTGGTGACTCACTGGCCCGAGGCGCAAGGCCCAAGGGGCCGCTTGATCCCGCGGCCGGGGGGGTATCGACGGGCTTGAACATGGCTCACCACTCTGCAACACATCAGTAACCACAACGCAGCAGAAAGCGTGCCAGTTTGGGTGGGGTCACTTCAGTCCCAGCACGTCCTGCATGTCATAGAGCCCGGGGGACTGAGTGGAGAGCCAGCCCGCGGCGCGCACCGCGCCGAGGGCGAAGTTCATACGGCTGGAGGCCTTGTGGGCGATCTCCACCCGTTCACCCTCGAGGGCGAACCAGACCGAATGCTCACCGACAATGTCCCCGGCGCGGATGGTTTCGAAGCCGATGGTCTGGCGCTCACGCGGCCCGCTGCGGCCCTCCCGCCCGTACACGGCGCAGGCCTGCAGATCACGCCCCAGGGCCTCCGCCACCACCTCGCCCATGCGCAGGGCGGTGCCGGAAGGGGCGTCTACCTTGTGCCGGTGGTGCGCCTCGATGATCTCGATGTCCGCCTCATCGCCGAGCACCTCGGCGGCCAGCTCCAAAAGCTTGAAACAGAGGTTCACACCCACGCTCATATTCGGGGCGAAGACGATGGGGATCTCACGCGCCCCCTCCTCCAGCCGCTGTCTCTCCTCCGCACCCAGGCCGGTGGTGCCGATCACCATGCCCTTACCCGCCGCCCGGCAGATCTCCAGGTGCCCGAGGGTAGCCCGGGGGGCGGTGAAATCGATGACCAGGTCGAAGGCGTCCACCACCTCGTCCAGCCCGCCGGCGATAGCGACCCCCAGGCGGCCCATGCCCGCCTGTACCCCGGCATCCTCACCGATATATTGGGAATCGGGCCGCTCCGTGGCGGCCCCGAGGGTGAGGCCGTCCGCCTCGCCGACCGCCTTCACCAGGGACCGTCCCATGCGTCCGGCAGCACCGACTATGGCTACCCGAGTTGTCTTCGTCATCCTAGTATCCTCAGTTGGGCAGGGTGAAGAGTAGGTTTGCGGGGGTGCAGGGCAAGGC
>Ga0114931_10003631_pt1 | contig 19478 bp, 12 predicted proteins | sample 2SBtaG_FD_89579 | JGI IMG/M metagenome (GOLD analysis project Ga0114931, IMG submission 89579) | Deep subsurface microbial communities from Kolumbo volcano to uncover new lineages of life (NeLLi) - 2SBTROV14_V59a metaG | ecosystem: Environmental > Aquatic > Marine > Volcanic | place: Kolumbo...
CTTCGTACGAAACTGAAATCCACTTCCGAAAGAGGAATCGCGATGTTGGGTGCAATCCACAGGGTTGCCATGCTGTCGTTCCGTTCCTTCTCGCCACCGATCAAGCACCGCACTCATTTGCCCAACTCAGCGGAGCATTGGCAATCGAGGCGTAAGCTGTTCGGGGTACCGTACCCGAATCCCCTATGTCGTTGAATTCTCTCCGCAGTGGGACAAGCTCTCAAATTTCCCCCACATTGTCCAACAAGCCCCATGTTCTCTTCGGACAAGAGAGAGAATTTCTTCTGAATATTGCTCAAAACGTGGTTCGCGTTGGGGTATGATGGGAGTCCCTCCCCCAACGCCTTACGATTATTTCACCTGCCGCGACACTTTCCCTCGAACCGCATGAAGGACGCGCCCTTGATCGACTCTCGGCATTCTACTTGTCAGACCCATGTTCGCGTCCGGCGGCGGCGATACATCGGGATTGTGCTATTCGCGGTCTTGTTGACTAGCGTCGCGTCGCTGCAAGCCGACGAACCCGATTGGCATCTCGTTCCGATCCCCGATTCATGGAAGCGCCAGCCCGGCGGAGAGCTTGTCACGCAGGATGGCTACGCCTGGTACCGTTGCTTCGTCCACGTGCCGTCGCAGTGGGAAGGAAAGCCCGTCGAACTGAATATCGAGTCGGTGGACGATGCCCGGCAAACGTTCGTCAATGGGAAGCAGGTTGGCGGCACGGGGACATTTCCCCCACGGTACCGCAGTGGGCTGGGAGAAAACTCCCGGTTCGCCGTGCCGGATGACGTGTTGAAGTTTGGTCAGATCAATATGATCGCGGTCCGCACGTATATGAAAGACGCGAGGAGTAACTTTCTCGTAGCCGCGCCCGTTCTTCTTGCCGGCAATCAGGCAATCCGCACCGAAGGACCATGGCAATATCGCGCGGGAGATAATCGCAATTGGGCGAATGAAACCGTTCCCGAGTCGCTTGCATTCGATGCACCGGCCTACTTCAAAAAGGTCGACGAAGTAACCGACGTCGAACTTTACCTGCGTCGACGCGCGGGCGACACTGATCCGCTTTCGCCACAAGCGGCGCTCGCCAGTTTTCAAGTTGCTGATGATTTGCAATTGGATCAGGTTCTTGCTGAACCGCTGGTGGGTCAACCGTTGTTCATCAATTGGGACGAGCGGGGGCGACTGTGGGTGATGAACTACCAACAGTATCCCAATCCGGCAGGTCTGAAGATGGTCAGCCGAGACAAGTTCTTGCGCAGCGTGTACGACAAGGTTCCGCTACCCCCGCCCTATGGAGATCGGGGGCGAGACAATATCACGATCCACGAGGATACCAACGGCGACGGACAATTGGATCGCCACACGACGTTCGTCGATGGTTTGAACATCGCCAGTTCGTTCGTCCGTGGTCGAGGCGGGGTGTACGTCTTGAATCCTCCTTATCTGCTCTTCTACCCCGACATCGATCGGGACGACGTACCCGATACCAATCCGATCGTGTTACTCAAAGGCTTTGGCTTCGAAGACTCACACTCCATCGCCAATAGCTTGCGATGGGGACCCGATGGCTGGCTTTATGCCTGTCAGGGAAGTACGGTCACCGGGCAAATCATTCGTCCGGCGATCGACAGTACGCCGATTCATTCCATGGGGCAGCTCATTTGGCGCTATCATCCCGAAACCCGGCGGTATGAGGTTTTTGCCGAGGGGGGTGGCAATACGTTTGGCCTGGAGATCGACGACAAGGGACGCATTTTCTCCGGCACCAACGGCGGCAATGCCCGAGGCTATTACTATGTGCAAGGCGCGTACGAACGGAAGGGATTCAGCAAACATGGCGCGCTGTCGAACCCCTATGCGTTCGGCTATTTCCCCGCCATGAAGCACCACGACGTACCTCGCTTCACGCATAACTTCATTATTTACTCTGGTCACACGTTGCCCGAGAAGTATCACGGACGCCTGTTCGGCATCGAACCGCTGCAAGGCCAGATCGTGCAAAGTACGATCAGGCCCGACGGGACATCGTTTGCCACCAAGGACATCGATCGTCCGATCCAGTGCAGCGACCAGTGGTTTCGCCCGGTCGATATCAAGGTGGGCCCCGACGGGGCGATTTATTTCTGTGATATGTACGAGCAAAGAATCGACCACGCGAGCCATTACGCGGGCCGCGTAACGCCCGACTCTGGACGCATCTACCGTGTACGAGCGAAAGGTCAATCGCCTTCGGCGACGTTCGACTATGGCACGCTTCCCACGTCAGCACTGGTGCAACTTCTGAAACACCCCAACAAATGGCATCGCCAGACGGCGCTACGCATCTTTGGCGATCGAAAAGATCGCAGCGTGCTTCCGGTTCTCGAAAAACTTATTCGCCAGAACAAGGGGCAATTGGCCTTGGAAGCGCTGTGGGCCTTGAATCTCTCGGGCGGTTTTTCCGAATCTCTGGCCATGGAATTCTTGGACCACGAAGATTTATACGTTCGACTGTGGACCATTCGGCTGCTTGGAGACAAGAAAAGCGTTTCGCCGGCTATCGGAGCCAAACTTGTCGATGTCGCGAGGCGGGAACCGTCGGCCGAAGTTCGCAGTCAATTGGCCTGTTCCGCGCGCCGGCTTCCTGCCGAACCCTGTCTGGCGATCGTTCGTCAGTTGTTGACACACGGCGAAGACGACCAGGACCCACATATCCCACTTCTGCTGTGGTGGGCCATCGAATCGAAAGCCGGCGACAACGTCGATGCCGTGTTAGGGCTCTTCCAGGAGAAAGCGTTTTGGAGTTTGCCGCTCGTCGAAGAGCACCTGCTGGATAAGATCATCCGTCGTTATGCCCTGGCGGGCACGCGGCGCGATCTGTTGGCCTGCGCCACGCTGCTCTCGCGGGCTCCCGATCCACGGCATCAGAAGATACTCATCGATGGCTTTGAAACGGCCTACTCTGGGCGTTCGCTGTCCAACCTTCCCGATGAATTGGTCGCCGCCATTGCAGCCGTTGGCGGAGGCTCCGTCATGTTGCAGGTCAGGCAAGGACAGGCCGGGGCGATCGATACCGCGCTTGCCACCATCGCCAACCCGGGCGCCGATTCGCAACAACGCTTGGACTTTATTCGTGTCTTCGCCGAAGTAGCCAATCCCAGAGCGGTTCCGGTCTTATTGCAAGTTGTTTCATCCGATGCGAGTGAATCGCTGCGAACCGCGGCGCTGCTGAGCCTGCGAGCGTACGCGGACCCATCGATTGCCGAACAGGTAATCCAAGCGCACGACGCCTTGCCCGAGACGTTGCGCCCGGCGGCACAATCACTGCTGGCCAGTCGCCGTGAATGGGCGAAGCAGTTCTTGAGGGCCGTTGAATCCGGGGCGATCGACGCTCAGGCGGTGCCCGTAGAGGTGCGGCGGCAACTCTTGCTGCATAGCGATGAGGTCATTGAGAATCTTGTGAAACAATGTTTCGGAGAAATCTCCGGAGCGACAACCCAGCAGATGCAGGCACGCATCGAAGCGTTATACAACATGCTCCAAGCCGCGCGGGGGGAGGGCAACCCTTACACCGGGAAGGAACTGTTCAAAGCCGAATGTGGAAAATGCCACAAGCTGTTTTCCGAGGGCGGTAACGTGGGACCCGACCTGACGACTTTCAAACGTGACGATATTCGCGGCATCCTGCTCAACGTGGTGAACCCCAGCGCCGAGATTCGCGAAGGGTTCGAGAACAACACGCTCTTTACCAACGATGGTCGAATCGTGTCCGGCTTTCTCGCCGATCAAGACAACCAAGTCGTTGTCTTGCGGGGAGTCGATGGACAGAACGTCGTCATATCTCGCGATAACATCGACGAGATGGTCGCGAATCCCAAGTCCGTCATGCCGGAGGGGATTCTCGACAAGTTGAACGACGAACAGATCCAACACCTCTTCGCCTACCTCCGCAGCACGCAACCGCTGGCGAATGGTCGGTAAACACGTACCATTTGTGGAGTCGTTTCAAAATACTGTAGCGAACAACAGAGACGCTTTTCCCAACGGACTCTTTGTGAAACCGGGCTTTGGTCGCATGTGACACACGAGGAGATGAATCCATGCTCAAGGACAACCACGACAAATCCCCAACGCCGCGATCGATCGACCGCCGAAAATTCCTTCAAACCGCAACGGCTGCCGGCGCGGCCACCTTCGCGGCACCCGCGCTGTTAAGTGCCCGTGGATTGAACGAAAAACTGAACATCGCGGTCATCGGATGTGGCGGACGTGGGGCCAGTAACATGGGGTCGGTGGAATCCGAGAACATCGTCGCCCTGTGTGATGTAAGCGGCGAGAATCTCGACCGGGCCGCCAAACGTCACCCCAAGGCCCGACGCGAGGCCGATTTCCGCAAGCTCTTCGATCATGCCGCGGAGTTCGATGCCGTGGTGGTCAGCACGTGCGAGCACACCCATGCCTTCGCCACGTTGCCCGCCTTGCAACTTGGTAAGCATGTCTATTGTGAAAAACCACTCACGCACAGCGTTTGGGAAGCCCGGGTTATCCGCGAGGCGGCCGCGAAGGCCGGTGTGGCGACTCAAATGGGCACCCAGATTCATGCTGGAGACAACTATCGCCGCGTGGTCGAGTTGATTCAAAGCGGGGCCATTGGTTCGGTGCGTGAGGTACATGTTTGGGTCTCAAGGGCCTGGGGATGGCATGCCAACGAAGCGGAATCGAAGCGGGCTGGCGACGTTGTGTTCGTGCAAAACCGCCCCACGCAGTCGCAGAGCATCCCGGCGGGATTGAATTGGGATTTGTGGCTTGGTCCCGCTCCGCGGAGACCTTTCAACAACGTCTATGTTCCCGGTCCCAAGTGGTATCGCTGGTGGGATTTTGGCAACGGCACGATGTCGGACTTGGGCAGTCATTGGATCGATTTGCCGTTTTGGGCATTGGATTTGAAAGCCCCACGGTCGATCGAAGCCAGCGGTCCGCCGGTGCATCCCGAAATCGCGCCGTCGTCGATGCAGGTGAAATATGAATACGACGCCCGTGGAAAAATGCCGCCACTAACACTCACGTGGTATCAAGGAGCGAATAAGCCGGACATTTGGCGAGAAGGGAACATCCCGCAATGGGGCAACGGGGTTCTCTTCGAGGGTGAACGGGGCATGGTGTTGGCAGACTATGGCAAGCATGTCTTGTTGCCGGAGGGAAAATTCAAGGACTTCCAACGCCCCGAACCTTTCATTCCCAAGTCGCTGGGGCACCATGCCGAATGGTTGCATGCCTGTAAAACCGGCGACCCGACAACCTGTAACTTCGAGTACGCCGGATGGTTCACCGAAGCCAACCACTTGGGAAATGTGGCCTACCGAACCGGTCAGCGGATCGCTTGGGACGCGGAGAATATGAGAGTCAAAAACACCACCGCGGCCAACGGGTTTATCCATCGAGAATATCGTCTTGGTTGGTCTCTCGCTTAGAAACGCCTCTTCGGTATCGGGCGTCAAGAAGATGACCCACCGCCAATTGTCAACTACAATCGTCCGAGCGACGGGGGCATCGGCTGGCAACTTAGTAAAACCTCACTGGGAAAGAACATGAAAACTCCCTTGCAATTCACTGTACGATTGGTTGTGCCTGCCTTGTTCTTCGCATGGTATGCTGGCGAGGCGATTGCGGATGAAGCGGCCGTGGCGCCGCGTGCCTTTGTGGACGGTAGCGGTCCCGGCTGGAAGGCGTTGACCGGAGAAGACTTCGTAACCGTCAACGGAAATGAGGACACGTGGACCTGGAAGGACGGCTTTCTCACTTGCACGGGAAAACCGGTCGGCGTGGCGCGCACGAAGAAGCAGTACACCAACTTTGAGTTGGTCCTACAGTGGCGCCATCTCCGCTCCGCCGGAAATTCAGGCGTCTTCGCCTGGGTTCTGGAAAAGTCGCTCGAGGGACTGCCGCCCAACAAACTTCCGCCCAACGGAATCGAAATCCAAATTCTCGACCACGGCTACGCGGAGAACTACGAGAAGAAAACGGGGAAGAAATCCGATTGGTTCACCACCGACGGCGACGTCTTTCCGGTCGGCAGCTCGAAGATGACTCCGTTTCCACCCCTCTCCGCCGACGGGAGCCGAAGCTTTCCCTCGAAAAACCTCAGCCGGGGTGTTGGTCAGTGGAACCACTATTACATTCGCGCGATCAACGGAGAGATTCGACTGTGGGTCAACGGCGAGGAGGTCTCTGGCGGGAACAACTGTAACCCAAGCAGCGGCTTTCTGTGCCTTGAGGCTGAAGGCTCTCCCATCGAATTCAAGAATATCCGCATTCGCGAGCTGCCGTGACCTCCGACATCAACCCGGTGCCAAGTCCTGACCATTCGAGCAGACAGGCTATCGCTGAGCAGGCTAGCCCTGCGTTGTGGCTTGTCGTGGTGCTCTCCGCCATGGCGGGTGGCATGGGGTGGGGAATTCGTGGGCAATACGGTCATGAAACCGGCGCGATGATCGCTGGTGTGTTGGTCGGCTGTGTGCTTGTGTTGATGCTCTGCCGCGGAGCCACATCGCTTTTCGTGGCTCGCGCCGTGGCGATGTGCGCGCTGGGAATCTCGATCGGCGGCTCAATGACCTATGGGCAGACGCTCGGGCTGACCCAAGATGCCGACTTGATCGGAAACTTCGCCGCCCTGCGATGGGGGTTGCTTGGCACGTTCGTCAAGGGGGCTATTTGGATCGGCTTCGCCGCGGCATTCTTCGCATTAGCACTTAGCGAAACACGTTATCGACCACTCGAACTGGCCTTGCTGCTGTTGGTGATGCTGTTCCTATTATTTGCCGGTGTGCAACTCTTCAATGCTCCGTTCGACCCTGCCGCTAAAGAACTACCGAAGATTTACTTCTCCGACGACTGGCGCTGGGAACCTGGGGCCGCGCTTCAACCGCGAGCTGAACGGTGGGGCGGATTGTTGTTGGCGCTGGCAGGTCTGTATCTCTACGCCGGCTGGATTCGGGGTGATCGGCTGGTGCGGTGGCTTACGCTGTGGGGCGTGGTCGGTGGCGGCTTGGGGTTCGCCACGGGACAATGTGTCCAATCATTCCATGCCTGGAATGTGGATATGTTTCGAGAGAGTTGGTTCGCACCCTGGGAGCCGCATATCAACTGGTGGAACATGATGGAGACGACCTTCGGAGCGGTGTGGGGGGCCATCGTAGGGACCGGGCTATGGATGAACCGGCACCTCATTGGCAAGGACCAACAGGAGGAACCGCCCGAGATTACGCTGCCGGCTGAATGGTTGTTGATCGCGGTCCACGTCACCGCGTTGGTCGCTTGGAATTTTGGTAGTTTCCGACAACTCGACTGGTTCGCCGATCTTGCGATTACGATGGTCATCATTCCAGTGATCGCCGTGAGCGCGGGCCGGCTGTGGCCGTATCTTCTTACGTTACCGATTGTCACGTTGCCCATCGCCGGGAAGACGTTGCGGCAACTCTGCTACGAACAGAAACAACTCGATGTCGAGGTTGGGTGGATTGTCTACGTTGCCGCCCCCTTGCTCTTGATGACCGTGGCCGCGTTGCTTCTGGCAAGGGGGGCCACAAAACCGGGCAGCGGAAGCACGTTTTCGCGATGGTCGCTGCTGTTGATGACGTGGACGCTCTTCACGCTGAACTTCGCGTTCTTCGAATTCCCTTGGCCTTGGGAAGCATGGACAACCAGAACCCCCAACGCGATCATCTTTTCGATCTGCACGATAGGGCTAACCGCGGCGGCACTGTTCATCGCTCCAACGTCGCCGTCAACGGACAAGTCGGAATTGAAACCCGATGCGACGATCGATACCTGAAAACACCTCACCGTCGACTAGCCTAAAAGTTCTGGCACGAACTTGGCGTGCGTCACTTCGGCATCGGAGAGAGAGGCCAAGCGACCATCGTGAGGCCACGTTAAGCGGCGGTGGTCCAGCCCCAAGGCCTGTAGTAGCGTGGCGTGCAAGTCGTGAACGCTGACGATGTCTTCCACGGCGCGATAGCCGAACTCATCCGTGCCGCCGTGACAATAGCCCCGTTTGAAACCACCGCCGGCAATCCACAACGAGAAGGCGTGCCGATTATGATCGCGGCCATCTTTGCCTTGCGAAATGGGCAGGCGGCCAAACTCACCGGTCCACAGCACGATGGTCGAATCGAGTAAGCCCCGTTGCTTCAAGTCTTGCACAAGCGCGGCACACGGCTGGTCGGTTTTCGCGCACAATCCTTTCAGCGATTCGGCGTTCTTGCTGTGCGTATCCCACGGTTGACCGCTCATGAAAAGCTGAACAAATCGTACACCGCTTTCGACCAAGCGGCGGGCCATCAGACAACGCGAGCCATATTCTCGCGTGGTGTCGTTTTCAAGACCATACATGCGACGGGTGGAAGCGGTTTCTCGCGATAGGTCGAGTACCTCGGGAACAGCCGTCTGCATTCGAGCGGCAATCTCGAAATTGCTGATTCGGGCCTTCAACTCGGAGTTTTCTGAATAAGGGCGACTGTGAAGGCGATTAAACCGGTCGAGAAAACGAAGCTGTGCCGTGCGCGCCCCAGGAGTCACGTCGGGCGGAGTGGCTAGTTTCGGAACCGGTGAAGGGCCGGCGCGGAACGGTGTACCCTGATACTTAGCCGGAAGCCAGCCGCTGGACCAGTTCCGCACTCCGTCGACAGGCAAACCACCCGGGTCGGACAAGACGACATAGGCTGGCAAGTTCTGATTCTCAGTGCCCATGCCATAAATGACCCAACTCCCCCATGTCGGTACGCCGGCAATGAATTTTCCGGTGTGGATCAATCGCAGGGCGGATTCATGATCGACCGATTCGGTGGTCATTGAGCGAACAAGTGTCATATCATCGGCGATCTTGGCCGTGTGTGGCAACAATTCGGACATCTCGATCCCCGATTGCCCGCGCGGCGCGAACTGAAACGGCGACGCCAGACAATTACCCATTGCTTTGACGAAGTGAGCTTCGACATCGCCGGGATAGGGTTTTCCATCAAGCTTGACGAGCGCTTCCTTCGGATCGTACAAGTCGACTTGGCTGGGACCTCCATGCTGAAAGAGACAGATCACTCTCTTGGCCTTGGGAGGATGGTGGGTCCGCGAGGTCGCATCATCGAAGGCTTCTCCTTGCGCCGTCGCGGGATCAAGGCCCAACAAATACGACAGGGACAACATGCCGAGCGTGCCGGCCGAGCCTCCCAGAAAAGCGCGACGATTCAACGCGAATTGTGAACCAAGGGACATCGCTCTACTCCACATATAAGAACGCGTTACTGGCCAGCAGCATTTGACAGAAATCGATCCACGCCCGTTGCTCCGCGTCTTCCTGGCCGGCATATTGGGCCGGCTGTTGCTCGAGAAATGCTCGCGAGGCCGCTATTTCATCGTCAGTCCCTTGGCGCCCCAGGACTAAAAGAAAGACGCGAGTTTCTCGTGCGTCGCTTGCCGCGCCCGCTTCGCGACGCAATCGCGAGGCAAGAGCCATCGCGCGATTGCGGCAGAACTCGGAGTTCAACAGATTGAGCGACTGCAACGGAACCGTCGTCGAATCACGAAGCGTGCAGTTAAAGACGATCGACGGCGCGTCGAATACCTCCAATATATTGGGGAGTTGCGTGCGGCGATGCTGTAAGTAAACGCTACGTCGCCGGGCACCGTTGGTCTTTTCGTCAACTATCACTTCCGACGCGTTGAGCCGTTTCGTCGGCACATAGGGCCCACCAGCCCGCGGATCCAGTTCTCCGCTGGCCGCCAACATGGCATCGCGGATGGCGTCGGCGTCCAAACGTCGCAACCGAAATCTCCACAGCAGACGGTTGTCGGGGTCCAGCTTGCTCCCTTCGGCGTGCGGAACGCTCGACTGCCGGTAGACGGCCGAATGAAGGATCCATCGATGAAGACGCTTCATCGACCATTTCTCCATCTCGCGATTCTCCCCGACGAATTCCGTGGCCAACCAGTCGAGCAACTCCCGGTGCGAAGGCGGCGACCCGGAATAGCCAAGGTTGTCCGCGGTGGCAACGATTCCCGTGCCAAAGTGATGTTGCCAAACACGGTTCACCGTGACACGAGCCAACAGGGCCGCCGCTTTCGAGTTTGGTCGCGTGAGCCACCGGGCCAGCGCCAGTCGGCGACCTGTCGAGCGGTTGAGTTTCGCGGCAGCCGACTCCACATCAAACGGGTTGCTTTCCTCGGAGAGCACTTCCAGCCCCCGCGGCACCACCGCTTCGGCACGTGATCGATAGTCACCGCGATCTAAGCGACACACCTCCGGTGGATCGGGCGAAACGTCCGCGACCCATGCAATTTGACCAGGCTTATCGGTGCGCCCCGCGTTCAACTCGTCGATCGCTTCGCGATGCTGCTTGCGCATCGCCTCAATTTTCTCGGAATACGCCTCGCGCGGGGCCGGGTCGAGCGACGGATCGCTGGCTTCGACAACAACGTTGTCCACGATGAAACTCCGCCCACAACAATACTCGAACCCGAATCCGCCATCTGGCAGATCGGCAGCGCTGAGTGTGATCGACTTCTCCTCCGCCGCACCATCAACAATCTGTTCCAGGCGGAACTTGTTGTCACCAACATTGGTCACGCGCACGCCAAAGCTATGGCCCGGGGCGTAACCCGTTGTTCCAATCGTGCCGGCCGATTGGATGTCGCTGCCGGGATAGTCGAGATGCACGGGTGCCCCGCCCGCGGGATTTCCATCGAACAGAATGTTGCCTCCGACGTTTTCAAGGTCGTTCCAATCGTGCATCGCGATGAAATAGCCGATTCTCGCGGCAGGGGAACTGCCATCGACACTGTCGGCAACCAGATCGAACGTTGCTTGAATCCAGGCGTCTTTTTCGTTGGGAGTCCAGTCGAACGCTTGTGACGTGCAGACAGCTCGATCACCAGACGAAGCGGATTCGATGATCCGCAGCGTGCCATCTTCGACCGCCGCGGCGGGTGGGTTCGTGGAGCCGACTTGAACGGCTGGCGTTCCGGCAGGGGAGGGGTCTCCCGGTGCGGTGTTGCTCCAATGGGCAAGGTCGCCAAAGGCGTCTTCAAACACGACGACTCCGCGCGGGCGATGCTCACGCACCCACTGGGAGAACTGTCGTTTCAGCTCGACAATTTTCTCATCGATGACAGCCGTTTCCGCTTCCCAAGCGGCGATGGTCGATGCCGACGCCGCGACCACCATGCGGTCTTTGGGCTTGATCCAGTTGTCCACGTTCAGTGCCGGAGACAAGATCGCTTGCAACTGATAATACTCACGGTGTTCGATCGGCTCGAACTTGTGTTCATGGCAGCGTGCACATTGCAGCTTCAATCCCAACAACGATGAACCGATGATTTGCAGCGTGCCCTCGATCGCCTTGTACTTGTCCGTCAGCACTTCGTCGGGGTTCCCGTCACTGGAATCGGTTCCATCAGGTGCGTTGCGCAGAAAATGCGTGGCTTCGAGAAGCTCGATGATTCGCGGTGTCACCTCACCAGAGGGATGATAGCCCTCCAGTTCGGCCAATTCGTCGCCGGAGAGTTGCTCTCGCACGAATTGGTCGAACGGCATGTCGGCGTTGTATGCCCGAATAACATAGTCGCGATAGCGCCAAGCCAGGGGGCGATCGGTATCGGCACCGAAGTACCCGTTGGAATCGGCATAGCCAGCGGTGTCTAGCCAGTGACTTCCCCAACGCTCTCCGTATCGCGGAGATGCCAGATACGTCTCGACCATCCGCTCATAGGCTCCGTCGTCCTGATCCGACAAATAGCGTTCGACTTCTTCAGGCGTGGGCGGAAGCCCCGTCAAATCGAAGCTCACCCGACGAATCAACGTCCAACGATCAGCTTCCGGGTTGAGTTCCAACTTGTTTTCATCCAGCTTTGCCAGCACGAACCGATCGATCGGCGTTTTCACCCGATCTTCGACGGCAACTCGTGGCGGGTCGACTTGTTGCAGCCGTCGAAAAGCCCAATGTTCGAGATTCTCGCTCGACGCATCGCTCAAGCCCGGTGCTCCGGCTTCGATCCACGCGCGAATGCGTTCACGTTCCTCCGGCGGCAACGGTTCGTCGGGTGGCATCTCTTCATCGGCCACTCGCTGCCACAGCGAACTCTCATCGACGTTGCCCGGCACAACGACCGCGCCATCCTCACTACCGTGTACGACTCCACCCAAGGTCATCAACATCAGCCCGGCTTTTGGACGAACCGGACCATGGCACTTGCCACAGCGAGACTTCATCAGCGCTAGGAATCGTGTGGCAAGTTCAGGATGTGTGTTCCGTGCCACACCGGTTTCGGCGGCACGCAAGGGAAGTGGTTCGCGGAGGAACACGAGCAATAGAGAAATCGCTATCCCGCGGAGAAAACAATTCATAAACGCACTCCTCCTTCCCGCGAGTATCATGCGATATTCTCCTCAAGCTCTGTCACCGCCACTTCAACGTCGCCGTGACAAAAGCAGGCAATCAATGCTCGGTGCTCGGCGTGGATCTCCATCGCATCGTCATAGGACAAGTGCGTTTCCCGAAAGTGATGACGCACCCGGGCCACCAAGACCGACCAAATGGCCATCAAATCTGGCTGGCCAGCCCGTTGGAGAAACGAGCGGTGCAGCGCGATATCTTGCTCGGCAATGGCGGCGTAGTCTCTTCTCCGACAGGCAAGCTCCAGGCGGTTGAGAATCTGGTTCCAAATGTCGAAGTCGTCATCGTTGATGTCATCGAAGAACAATCGCAAGGCATAGGTTTCAATCGTGCGCCGAATAGGCGTGACCAACTCGCGAATCTCTTCCGGTGCCAGTGGAGCGACGTGAACGCCCCGATTGCGTTGGGCAACCACCACGCCTTCGTGGGTAAGTTGTTGGAGAGCTTCGCGAATGGGTCCACGGCTAACGCCGAACTGCTCGGACAGTTCGATTTCTCGCAATGCCGTTCCCTCTGGCAACCGCCCTGCCAGGATATCGTCGCGCAGTTGCTCGACAATCTGTTCCCGCAGCCCTTTGATCAGTTGTATCACCGGCATCCGCTCATCCTTCTCTCGTGCATGTCCTGTGCTGGTATTATTCCAAGAACATCCCGGAACCCCATGCGATTGCCCTGAATTCTTGCCGAAATTCTCGGAGCCTGATTTTGGAGCAATCCATGAGTTTGGCACCCATCTCGCCAAAAGGCCCGTGATTCATTGACGTTGTAAACCCACGCCTGTAGATTGTCAACAATCTACAGGATTCAATCTCTAGACGGCCCCCATATTGCGAGTAAAACAACACACTATGAAAATCACCCAAGTCGTCTGCCAGATTCTCCGCATTCCGTCGGTCGAAGCGAAAACGGCCAGCAGCCAAGATGCCCTGTTGGTTCGTATTCGCACGGACGAAGGATTGGAAGGAATCGGCGAAGCGGATGCCTCGCCCGAAGTGGTAAAAGCCGTGATCGACGCGCCGTTCAGCCACAATATTGCCTGTGGGCTGCGCGCGCTTCTCCTTGGCGAAAACCCACTGGAGAGCGAGCGGCTACGCCAGAAGATGTATCGTGGGACCATGTACTTCGGCCGCACGTCGGTCGCGATCTCCGCCATGGCGGCCATCGATGTGGCATTGTGGGATCTCAAGGGCAAACACTTTGGCCAGCCTATCCATCGACTGTTGGGCGATAAGCAACACGATCGGATTCCCGCGTATGCGTCGATCCTCTTTGGGCGAGATGGCGCGGAAACGGCCGATATCGCTCGCCATTGGATCGACGTGGGTTATCGCGCGATCAAGTTCGGTTGGGAACCCATGGGGCACAGCGAAGCGGTCGATCTCGATCTTGTGAACGGCGCGCGGAAAGGTGCCGGCGATGCGATGTTGCTCATCGATGCCGGTTGTGTATGGGATGCGCGAACCGCGCTGCGACGTGCGCGGGCTTTCGCCGATTGCAATATTGAGTGGCTCGAAGAACCGTTGCGCCAAGACGACATCGACGGGTACGTCTGGTTGCGCGACCGCTCTCCCGTTCCCATCGCCGCCGGCGAAGGCGAATGTGGGCGAGAATCGTTCCGGCCACTGATCGATCGCCGCGCGCTGGATGTCTATCAGGTCGACTTGGCTCGCAACGGCTTTACCGACGCGGCGTACATCCGGTCGCGGGTTGAAGAGATCGGCGCGCGGTTGTGCAACCACTGCTACACAACACCCATCACGGTCGCGGCCAGTTTGCACTGGTTGAGCACCTGCCGCGATGCGTTCGTGTTCGAAGACTGTGTCGAAGATTCACCACTGCGTCGCGAGTTGACGCATGAAACGGTACAGGCAAAAGACGGTTGGATTCACGTGCCTGATGAGCCAGGTCTTGGGGTTTCGTTGAACGAAGATGTGCTGAAGAAATATCTGGTGGCGGAATCGATGTGAGCTTCGCCCCGGTACGGCAGCTTATCCCTCAAGGAATTTCTCCGTGACAGCAGTTGATTGGACCTTGGTCGTTGGACTCAACGGAGCGATCATCGTCTATGGGCTGTTCTTGGGACGTGAGACAAAGTCCAGTTCCGATTGGTTTCTCGCGGGTCGTCGTTTGCCGTGGTGGATCGTTGGGCTGTCGCTGTACGCCACGGCGATCGATTCTAGCGATTTGGTGGCCGATTCCGGCGGAACGTATTCGCTGGGGATGAGCTACTTTGTTACCAATTGGGTCGGAACGGTCGCTGGCTGGATCGTGGCGGCGAACTTCATCGTGCTGCCCATGTACCGCGCCGGCATGTATACGAACGCGGAGTATCTGGAAGCTCGTTTTGGTCCGTCCGCGCGATTGATCAGCGCGTTGGTTCAGGTTCAATATCGAACCTTGGTGCTGGGAATCATTGCAACGACGATCTATCTCACGGCTTCGGTTGTCTTCGACTGGCAAGCGGGAGCATGGTGGATGGTGGTCGCCATCGCCGTGCTGGCGACTCTCTACACCGCACGGGGCGGCTTGCGTTCGGTTGCCGTAACCGATGCCTTGCAGTCGGTCGTGATGTTGTTGGCCGCGGGAATCTTATTTTTTCTGGTGTGGTCGTCCCTTGGCGGTTGGGCTGGAATTCAAGCAAGAATGCAAGAGCATGACGCACACTTGACGTCACAAATGTTACACGTGGGACACGACCGGTTCGCCACGGAGAACGTAACGGATCTCTCACCCTCGCAACTCGCCAATCGCTTGCTACTTGGCGGAAGCTACGATCAAGATGAAGGCGTGATCACCAAGCACACCCCGGCTTGGTTGTTCTGCATCCAGTTCCTCATTGCGGGGATGGCCTATTCGATTGTGAACCATACACAGTCGATGCGGCTGCTGGGAGCACGTAGTGCGTGGGACATGAAGATGTCGGTCGTGCTTGCCGGCTCGATTCTGCTTGTCGTCACGTTCTTCAATTTGATGATGGGCGTCATGGGTCGGGCGTTGTACCCGGAGTTACAACTCCTACCGGTGGACGAGACGCTAAGAACATCCGCCGACGCCATCTATCCAATCCTGGTCAGGGATTTTACCGGCGTCGGCTTGAAAGGCTTGGTCGTCGCGGGTGTGCTGGCGGCGGCATTCTCGACCTATGACTCGATCGGTTCGACACTTTCCTCGCTACTAACCCGAGACGTTTACGCCCGGTTCATGGTGAGCGATCGTGATGACCACCACTACCTACTGGTGGGCCAGTGGCTCACGCCGGTGATTGTTTTTGTTTCGTTTCTCTACATTCCGTTTCTGCTGAAGCGCGGCATGCTGCTGTTCTACCTGGATCTCGTCAGCGCGTTCGTCGTGCCCCTGTTGACGATCTACCTGATGGGCACCTTCACGCGAGCCCACCGCACCAGCGGCACCGTGGGATTGCTATGCGGGGTTGCTTACGGAGTGTGGCGACTGATATCGCCGCTGGCCGCGCGACACTTCGGCATTGCCATCCTTCCCGAAGTGATGGCCAACGAATCCGCGTCTTACATCTTCAGCATGCTGATCACATCGGGGGCAATGCTGGTCGTTTCGCTACGGCTCGGCTGGGAACCACGTGGTGAAGTGCTACACGAAGAACGCGGTGGATGGCTCCGCGAGAGCCAACTAGCAGCCGCACGAATCAAGCCACCGCGCGAGCACGATGACAAGATCCTTCCCGCCGTGTTGGGCATCGTCGTGATCGCAGTCGGTTGCATCCTTAGCTTCGTGATCTTCTGGTAGATCGCATGCGGTTCTTCAGCGTTTCGCCACGGGTAGCCGCCAGCGGACCGCCTCAATGTGCGTCTTGCCATCCGCCCTGCGATAGCTGTAACAGGAGACAAGAGCACCGCCTTCGAGCTGTACGGTGTTGCCAAAGCCGCCGCCGCTGGCACCCTGGTTCTGATAGTCGATCACAATGCGGTCATGACGAAAGTCCCATGTCGCACCATCGTCGGAACTACCGATGGCCCGTAGCCCTAGCGCGTATCCGTCGGACGAATTACTCCGCACCGTGAACGTGAGCAGCAGGCGCCCGTCGTCCAGCTTGAGAAAGCGCGGATACATCTCGCCGTACGATCCGAAATTGCCGTGACCAACTTGGCGTCGAAACGTGTAGCCCCCGTCGGTCGATCGCCAAAGCATCATGCGGTCGCCCTGATCGCCAGTCTCGACGATCTTTTCGTCGATGCCCGATAGACGCCAGTGCGGACCCGTGCGATCGACCCGTACGACGTGCAACAGATCGCCGCTGTTCAATCGATGGGTGACCGATTGCGAGAAGAATCCATCGACGTCGCTCCATCGGTCGGTATCAGGCTGCCAGCCCACTACCCAATCGCGCCCTGAGTTCGTCGATTTCCACCAGTGAACAGACTGCGACGCATGCGTGCCGCCATGCTGCATGCTCACCCCCAACAGCACATAAGTTTTCTTCGCCAACTCAGGATCGGGAATCTCGACAACCGTCCAATCGCTCGCTGTATTGGCACCCTTTGGAAAACCTTTGGGGCCAATCCGCGTTTCGCTCCACGTGCGGCCTTGATCCGCGGAGCGAAACACCTTGCTATAGGTGTAGCCCGCGTCGTTTGCCGCATCCACGCCGAGGAAGTGACAGGGCATGATCAGCGTACCATCGGCGAGAACGTTCAAGGCAAACTCTCGACCATGAACGTCTGGCCGTTCTTCGCGCGAGCCCCAGGTCCGTCCGCCATCGTCAGACCGCCAAAACACGGCCCGTTCAGATACGGCGTGCCCGCGGGAAGCTCATTGCTTGGCTCTCCGCCAAAGCAAAAAGCGACCATGAGCAACTGGCCATCGGGCAGACGCGCGAGCCAAGGCTTGTAGTCGTTGGGGAGCCCAAGCGGGGTACGCACCGCCGCGATGTCCATGCCGGGCAGGTGCCTTGGCGCGAGGACCTTGATGGGTACGGCGTTTCGCTCAGCTCCCTCAAGCTCCGCGGATGCAAGCAGCGCGGCAAAGAGCACGGCGACGACCGTCGCCAATGCCCTGACGTTACGTGTCGCACAACATCGCAATCCCAACAGATCCATCGTCCCCTCCGTCTAGTAAATCGGTATCACGAAGGCTTCCAACAGGCACGCTCAACTTGACCGGTTGCGAAGGTGAATGCAAACCTCCCACCAAGTGATCGCCGGACCATCAAGCAGTTCCAATCGTACGGTCAGAACAATATTGTCGCATGGTGTCGTCACGATGCGACCGAACGACGCGCGCGACAAGTTCGCGGGTCTCGCAGACATGCAATTCGCCGAATTCAATTCGCCAAAAACCAGGCGCCGTCCAACATGGGTCCTGCCACATTAAGAGAGACTGACAAGAAACCAGCGACAGACGATTCACCCCCGTGCATAACAGCACACCCCAAATTGGCCAAGAACACCCGATAAATCTCGCACGGAAATACCTCGCCTCCTGCATATTCCGTAATCGATTGGCGTTCGAGACGAAAATCGTTCAGAATGGTGGTGCCCGTGGTTCGGGCTTGTCGCCAAGCCCGTGGCCGCAACCCTCCAACGTGATATCCCACCTAAAAAGGTCTCCCCATGAAGGCCACGACAAAATCCTGCCCTGGTCCTGTTAGTCGACGTAGCTTTCTGGAAGCTGGATCGTTGGCCCTGGGCGGGCTAGCTCTAAGCGACCTGCTCCGCTGGCGCGCTCGCGCGGAAGAAGCCGGTTCGGAACCGAGCGACACATCGGTCATTCTCATCTGGCTGCAAGGTGGCCCTAGCCACATGGAGACATACGACCTGAAGCCGGAAGCGCCGGCCGACTACCGCGGGGAGTGCATGCCGATTTCGACCGTGGCGCCTGGAATGGACATCTGCGAACTTCTGCCGCTGCACGCGCGGGTGGCCGACAAGTTCACACTCATCCGATCGATTTCACATGGATTTGCGAACCATGCCGCGGGGGCCGGGCGTTTTCTCTCAGGCTACAAACCGTTCCGGCTACTCGATCCCCTGGGGCAGTATCCATGCCTGGGGCCTGTCGTGTCGAAGATGCTCGAAGGCCGCCGCGACCCCTCGATGCCCCGTTATGTGGGTAGTGCCCCGAATGTTTACGGCGGCGGCAGCGCGAGCCTTGGTCCGGCCTATTTGCCGTTTGTTGTTGGCGGCGATCCAAACGCGCCGGATTTCAAAGTCGAAAACCTCTCGCTACTGCCACAGGTCAAGGATCGGCTCGACGACCGAAGACTTCTGCTGAGTGCCTTCGATGGTCTGCGGCGTGATATCGACCGCTCGCGAATGATGGAGTCGATGGACAAATACAGCCGCGAAGCCGTGAGTCTGCTGACCAGCAGCAAGGCCCAAAAGGCGTTCGACTTGTCGGAGGAAAGCGACGCGCTTCGCGACAAATACGGCCGACATAAGTGGGGCCAACGCGCGCTGTTGGCTCGACGGCTGGTCGAAGCAGGCACCAGTTTCGTCACCATGCAGATGCAAAACCCCAGCATGCCGGGGGCCACGGGAAATTGGGATACCCACGCCGTGAACTGCCACATCTTCGACGACGCCCGGGCCCGACTGCCGATCTTCGACCGTGCCATCGCGACGTTGATTGAAGATCTCTACCAGCGCGGCTTGGACAAGAAAGTGCTGCTCATCGTCTCGGGAGAATTTGGCCGAACACCACACATCAATCCGCAAAAGGGGACAAGCTCACATGTGATGCAGCCTGGGCGCGACCACTATCCCGGTGCCATGTCGGTGCTGGTCTCCGGCGGCGGCATCAACACCGGTCAAGTTATCGGTTCGACGACCGCCAAGGGCGAACGCCCAAAGGACCGCAAGCTCGATCCGAACGATCTATTGGCGACGGTGTATCGCCATCTGGGGATCGACTACAAGAGAACCGTTCCCGATCTCAGCGGTCGCCCCGTCCCACTGATCCCCTACGGCACGCCAATCGAAGAGCTGCTATAGGGAAACGATTGCCGACTGAAGCTGGGAATGGGAAGTAGAATTGGCCGTTGACTGCCCTAACGATCTGGAGCCGATCGCTCGTGGATCA
>Ga0114931_10003632_pt1 | contig 19477 bp, 14 predicted proteins | sample 2SBtaG_FD_89579 | JGI IMG/M metagenome (GOLD analysis project Ga0114931, IMG submission 89579) | Deep subsurface microbial communities from Kolumbo volcano to uncover new lineages of life (NeLLi) - 2SBTROV14_V59a metaG | ecosystem: Environmental > Aquatic > Marine > Volcanic | place: Kolumbo...
GTGGTCGTCTTGCCCGATCCGGTCGGTCCGGTTACCAGAATAATTCCGTCAGGGAGCCGGATCAGTTCCTCAAAAGTTGATTGGTCATCCGTAAAGAAACCCAACTGAGGCAATCCCAGGGTCAGCGAATTTTTGTCCAGTATCCGCATGACGACGCTCTCCCCACACGAAGTTGGAATCGTGGAAACACGCAAATCGAGGTCGCCTTTGCCAAATTTCGCCTGAATCCGGCCATCTTGGGGAAGTCGTTTTTCGGCAATCGCCATCGTCCCCGTCATGATCTTTATCCTGCTGATCATGGAGGACAGGAGGCTGACGGGATGGCTTTGCACCTTGTGAAGAGCCCCATCGATCCGGTAACGAACTCTCACTTCTTTCTCCAGAGGTTCTATATGAATGTCAGACGCCCGGTTTTCATAGGCTTCCTGAAGAATCTGGTAGATCATCTTGATTACGGGAGCGTCTCCACCTTCTGATTCCTCTCCGCCGGCAATGATTGCTTTGGACCCCAGCTTTTCAAGCTGATCCTCGTTCAGTTCCGCGCTGTAAAAATCCAATTGCCGCTGTTGAACCGCCGATTCCGTGGCACAGACAAATTCGGGTTCCCCTGGCAGAACGTGTCTGACCGAATCGAGAGCGTCAAAATTTAAGGGATCCACCACCGCCACGACCAATGAATTTCCGTTCCTGGCGACCGGAACAACCCGATACCTCACTGACACATCGGCCTCGATCGTCTTGGCAATGGCGGGATCGACGTCCATTTTATGGAGATCCACAAATTCCATGCCCGAGTTAACGGCGAGTGTCTGGGAGATTTGCTCCTCGGAAATTTTGTTCTGAGACAGCAGAGCCTCCAGAGTGGTTTTATGGGATCCCTTCTTATGGGCCACATCTTTGAGCGCCGCATCATCAATGTGGCCCGCCTCCTGAAGCAATTGAATGAGAAATTTTTCGTTCGCGTACAATTCTGAAGGTGTTTGAATTTTAAGAGTCGTGGTTTGCCGAGGAGACGGCCGACACAAAGATACACCACGCCCCCCACGGGGGGGCAGCCTATCGGAATCACTCCAAAACGGAAAGTAAAAATGTGCTAAAGTTTAAAAAAAAATTTACTGAATTGCCCCGATTGAGGGGGAGCCATCTCGACTGGCGGTGTTGAGAACGGGGAAGACCATGGATTCTCCAAAACTAAACAACCCACATCCCGATGCCTCTGTCTTCGGCAAACCGATCCGATACCCGGAATGAATCACCTGCCTCCAGGGTGATGCGTTGTCCGTTGGCTCTCCGAACCTGAAGGCGAAGAGGACGATCGCCCGGATTTTGGGCAGCCGCGACGCGAATCACCTGGAAAGCATCGACCGTATCACGGACGGCGTCCAGGCACAGTAAAACAGGCTTCCCGTGGTGCGATTGCCGCTCGGGAGGAGCGCTCCCGCCTCCATCCATGCCCTCCCGAACTGCCGCCGAAACAGGGTCAGATGCCGGACCATACCCTGTTGATTCATTGCTGGCCCCTCCTTCCGGGAGATCTGAATCCGGCGCCAGCAGCGTTACCTTCTCGGCAATGAGGCGTTTGGTTTCCGTTCGGCTGTCTTCATCGACTTTCGCCTTCAGGACCACGGCATTCCCCTTTTCCAGCAACTGGTTGTATTTGGCATAGGATTCACTCCAGATCATCACCTCGGTCGTTCCGGTGAAATCTTCAATGTTTAAGATGGCAAATGGTTTGCTGTCACGCTTGGTGTATTTCACGGTCGAGGCGCCAATCAGTCCAACGAAGCAGCGCAGTTTCCCTCCGGTTTTCATTTGCTGTAAATCACCGATTCTTTCACATCCACTTTTCTCTATCTGACCGCGGAATTCATCGAGCGGGTGTCCGGTCACGTAAAAGCCGAGAAGTTCCTTTTCGTGAGTCAGATATTCCCGCTGGTCCCATACGACTTTGTCCTCATCGAGGAGATCGGGGGCGGGGGCGGCGGACATGAGTTCATTCATATCAAACAGAGAGGCCTGACCGGTCGCCCTGTCCCGCTGCGAAGCACTGGAACCGGAAATGACCTGTCCCACGCGGGAAAACATTTCATCCCTCCGCTGCATGGTGAAATCGAAGGCGCCGGCTTTGATCAGGTTTTCCAGAATTTTTCGATTGACTACCTTGCTGTCGAGGCGGCTGGCGAAATCTTCCAGAGAGACGAAGGGACCGTTTTTTTCCCGCTCTTCAATTGCCATGGCCATGGCGGCGCCTCCCACGTTCTTGATGGCGGCCAGACCAAAGCGAATAGCCCTTTGGTCGCCTCGGTTCTCGGGGGTAAATTTCAGGGAGCTGTGGTTCACATCCGGAGCCAGAATGTAGATACCCATGCGCTGACATTCGGCAACGAATATGGAGATCTTGTCTGTATTTTTGATCTCATTACTCAGCAGCGCGGCCATGAACTCGACGGGGTGATTGGCCTTGAGGTTGGCGGTTTGATAACTGATCAATCCATAGGCGGCGCTGTGCGATTTATTGAAGCCGTAATCGGCAAAGTTTTCCAGCAAATCAAAAATTTGGTTGGCCTGTTTTTCAGGGATGTTGTTTGTCTCCTTGCAGCCTTCCACAAATTTGACACGCTGCCTGCCCATTTCTTCGCGCTTCTTTTTTCCCATGGCCCTGCGGAGAAGATCGGCTTCGCCCAGACTGTATCCGGCGAGCAGGTTGGCGGCTCGCTGGACCTGTTCCTGATAAATGAGAATTCCAAACGTCTCCCTGCTGGCCTCTTCCAGAAGCGGGTGTAGGTACCTGACTTTTTTCTTCCCCTTTTTCCGATCGGTGAAATCGGGAATCAGATCCATGGGCCCGGGTCGATAGAGCGCAATCAGCGCAATGATGTCCTCAATCCGGTTCACTTCGAACTGGCGACACAGGTTCATCATCCCGCCGGATTCCAATTGAAATACTCCCGTGGTGTGACCTGCGTTCAGGAGATCAAAAGTGGGTTTATCATCGAGTCGCTCACTGTCGATCAGGAAATCGGGATCGCGCTGATGAATCAAATCCACTGCGTCCTGAATCACAGTCAGGGTTTTCAAACCCAGAAAATCCATTTTCAGCATGCCCAGATCGGTCAGTGGGCTCATGGCATACTGGGTGATAATTTCACCTTCTTTGCCGCGGGCCAGCGGGACGTAATCGGTCAGATAGCAATCTCCGATTACGACTCCCGCGGCGTGAACTCCTGATTGGCGGGTCAGGCCCTCCATGAAAGTGGCGTATTTCCACAGTTGATCAAGAGAGCGATTGGCTTTCAATTCCTCGCTCAATTCCGGATTTTTGCGGCGCGCATCAGCCAGCGTAATGTTCAATTCGTTGGGAATCATCTTGGCCACCCGGTCGGCCTCTGAATAGGGCAGGCCCATGACGCGCCCCACGTCACGAACCACGCTTTTTGCTCCCAGAGTTCCGAACGTGATGATGTGAGAGACGGCCCGTTCCCCGTATTTCCTCCGCACGTATTCGATGACTTCCGGACGACGGGTCTGACAAAAGTCGATGTCAATATCGGGAGGGGACACCCGTTCCGGATTGAGGAAGCGCTCGAAAATCAAACCGAAGCGCATTGGACATATATCGGTGATCCCCAACACATACGCCACAATTGAACCCGCCGCGGAACCACGTCCGGGCCCGACGGGGATCTGGTGATCTTTCGCCCATTTCACGAAATCCCAAGTGATGAGGAAATAGGAAACAAATCCCATTTTTTCCATGACCCCGATCTCGTAATCAAGCCGTTTACGAAGTTCCTCGTCCGTATCAGCCCGTTCACCATAGCGATTGCGGAGTCCTTCAAAACAAATTTTACGAAAATACATCTCCCGCGGGGTCCCATCGGGCGAATCAAACTGGGGATATTTCTCCGAACTGGTGGCATCCAGATGAATTTCCACCTGGCACATCTCGGCAATTCGGAGTGTGTTGCTGATGGCCTCCGGGGTTTCTCTGAAAAGCCGAGCCATCTCCGCGGTTGTTTTCAAATAGACCTCTGGCGAGTAACGCTTCCGATTCTCATCCATGAGAAGCGAACCCGTTCCAATACAGATCATGGCGTCATGGGATTCATGATCTTTCTTGTTCAAAAAATGCACGTCATTGGCGGCGACCAGACCGAGATCAAATTCCTTGCCGAACTCGATTAACTGGCGGTTACAGAGTGCTTGCGCTTCGTAACCGTGATCGTGCATTTCGAGAAAGAAGTGTTGTTTCCCGAAAATATCGGCAAATTGGCCGATGCTCTTGCGGGCGGCATCCAGATCCTGATTCTGGATCAACTGATTCACTTCGCCATTGATACATCCGCTCAGGCAAATGATGCCCTCCGAATACTTGGCGAGAGCTTCCTTGTCCACCCTTGGGTTGCAATCTTCCTTGCCCGTCCCCGGAGCGTAAGAGATGCCTTCCAGGTGGGCCATACTGACCAGTTTCATCAGGTTTTCGTAACCCTGATTGGTCGAGGCGAGAAGGGTCAGGTGGGAATTGCGTTCCCTCTTCGCCCGATTGTTCCCCATGACAGCCATGGGCCTGGATTCCCGATCCGCCATTGGGACGCCGGGAGGAGCCAGGTAAGCTTCGCAACCGATAATGGGTTTGATCCCCGCTTTTTTGGCCGCTTTATAAAAATCAATCGCCCCGAAAATATTGCCGTGGTCTGTCATGGCCACTGCCGACATTTTGCAGCGCCTCACCTTTTTCATCAGGTCGCCGATCCTGACGGCGCCATCCAGAAAAGAATACTGAGTGTGCAGATGCAGATGGATGAATGGGTCGGATGGCATGAGAATGAATGGGCAGAGGAGCGGATTTCATCCTATGGGAAACCGGAATTTCAGCAAAGAGAAAATACCGGAAAAATGAAATTTCTGCGAAAAAACTCCCGCTGTGCCATTGTGGAGAGAGATTCCGCCACCCGCTTCGCCTTGTTGGATGCCCTGTCATTGGGTTACTCCCAGGAAACGAGATCTATCGCCCGGAAATATTCTGATCGCTCCTTCAGCAAGGGTCGTGTCCCTGGAGATCCACCTTCTTTCGAGACTATCCTCAAAACAGTCACCTATCTCATCGATTTCCTTTGCCCGCTCGGAAGCGAAGGCGGCGAAGAACTCCAGGTTATCGATGGGGATCCGGCCCGCCAAATGATCGATGAATACGGCTGGGAAAAAGTCGGCAAGCCCGATGACCCTGACCATCCCTTCATCAAGGTCCCCGATCCCGAGGATTTTCCACCCGAACTCAATGGCGTGGCTTACCAAGGGAAGGATATCATCGACCCGGACGGTCCTTCATGAAGCGATCGGAACGGGAGCGCCGGGAACCGGGACTTCCTGAAGGCGAACAGCGAGTCGGGAGGGGAGGTCTCAATCGTAAATTCGCACGTTGGCATCCCGGCGGAGCTTTTTGAGCCAGTCGTCGCGCCTTTCCTGGAATTTTTTCGCTCTGAGCCGCTCTTCCACTGTATCCAACAGATCTTCATAGGAAGGAACACTTTGCCCGATGCGTCCTTCGGATTTCATCAGCCGCCAGAAAGGACCGTCATCGATGGGCTGGCTCACTTCGCCCCTGGACAATCTGTAGGCGAATTGGGTGAGCCCCGGATTGAGAGTCTGTTTCCCGATCACTCCGACATAGCCCCCTTTCCCGGCAAAACTGTCCTGTGAATATTCCTTTGCCAGACTGGCGAAATCCTCACCGTTTACCAACTTGGACCGAATGCTCTTCACCAATTCTTTCTGTTGCTCCATTGATCGATCCGCCGTCTTCTTGGGAATGGACAGCATCCGCAACTTCACCCGTCCTTCGGAGGTGTATTGTCCCTTGATCTCATTGTACATGTCCTGTTTTGCCTTTTTGGTGAGAAACTGAACACCATCGTCTTTCACATTCTGGGATGTCAGTGCATGAACAGCAATCTGGTCCCGCTGGATTTCTCGAAATTGGGCAATCGACATTCCGCTCTTCTTCAGTTCGGAGGCAAATTTTTCTTTGTCGCCCCCAAACCGATCCTTGATGAATTTGTCAATGGACTCGTCAATGTATTGCCCTTTGATTTCACCCCCGAGGCGCTTGAATTCACTGAGAATCAGCTTTTGGTCGATTATGTCTTTGAGAGCTTTCCCGTCCATCGCCCGGATATCGCGCTCGGCCTTGGAACGGGAAATCTGACCCTTGTTACCCATCAGGTAAATCCTCACCTGAGTTTGCAGGGCCGAATCGACTTCCAACTGAGTGATTGGTTCACCGTTGACCACGGCCCGGATTCGGGTCAATTCCTTGGGTTTTGCCTGGCAAAAGAGAGCCATGAAGATCACCGCACCCGAGCACGCTGTGCCTATGGTCAGTTGGATTCTTTTCCGGGAAATGAAGCTGCTCATCAGTTGGTCGTAAGAAATTCACCTGTGGTAAGAACCCGCTCGGGCCACCTCCTTGCCACCTACATATCTAAAACCCAATCCCGCGCGGACTCAAGCATCTCTTCGGGACTGTCCCCCATTAAACGTGGAAACCGACCGTTTATTTGAATGTATTTCCCGTCGCGGGTGAGCTTTAATTTTCTGTCCTGAATCTCGACGGTCGCCACGCCTTTTTGGGCTGCCAGGATTTTCATTTCCGTGCCGAAGAGCAGGTTGTTCACGGGTGGTGGCAAATAACCAAAGCGATCCTTCCAATTCAATCGCAGTTCTTCCAGGTCCTCCATTGATGCTGCCTCCGCCAGTTCACGGTAAGCGGTAATACGAAGACGCACTTCCGGCATGTAATCTGAGGGAACAAACGCTGGCACGCTGGCCGCCGGGGCACGCTGATACTCCACCTCGTTGGTGCAGAAAAAGTCCGCATGAAAGGACGCATCAACGCGGCCAACGGACATTTCTCCTTTTAATTTCGCAACAGATTGTCTCAATAAACGACAGTATAAATCAAATCCAATCGCCACGATATGACCGCTCTGCTTCTTTCCCAGAAGGTTGCCCGCCCCCCGGATTTCCAGGTCGCGCATGGCAATTTTGAATCATGCCCCTAATGAGGAATACTGTTTGATGGCATTGATCCGTTTGCGGGCATCGCCAACCATCAACATGTCGGGTTGAAGCATCAGATAGGCATAAGCGCGACGCTCAGACCTTCCTACGCGGCCCCGGATCTGATACAAGTCCGCCAGACCAAAGCGGTCTGCACGATCGATGATAATCGTGTTTGCATTCGGAATATCCACGCCGCTTTCGATGATGGTTGTGCAAACCAGCACGTCAATCTCCTGCCGAATGAAGCGCTTCATGATGTCCTCCAATTCTTCGTGCCCCATCTGCCCGTGTCCAACCTCCACCCGAATTCCCTTCACCAGGTCTTCCAGACGGCGTTTGATTCCACGAATGGTTTTGACCCGGTTATGCAGGAAAAACACCTGTCCCTGGCGGGCGATCTCTTTTTCGATGGCGGAGCGGATGATTCGCTCATCATAGGGACAAACAGCCGTGGCGACAGGCCTCCGATTGGGTGGAGGCGTATCGATCGTCGACATCTCGCGGACCCCCATCAGAGAGAAATACAAAGTTCTCGGAATCGGCGTAGCCGAAAGGGTCAGAACATCCACAAAGCGCCACATTTCCTTGAATTGTTCTTTGTGGCTTACCCCGAATCGCTGTTCCTCGTCTATGACCACCAATCCCAGATTCCGGAAATGGACGTCTTTTGAGATGATGCGGTGGGTTCCGATCACAATGTCCACGTCTCCCGCCATCAGATCCGAGATCGTTTTGTGGTGTTGCGCAGGCGTGCGATAGCGGCTCAGCATGTCAATTCTCACCGGAAAATCAGACATCCTTTCGCGAAAGGTATGATAGTGCTGATCGACCAGAACCGTGGTCGGGGCCAGCATGGCGACTTGTTTTCCTGACATCACCGCCTTGAAAGCTGCGCGAATTGCGACCTCGGTTTTGCCAAAACCCACATCGCCACAGATCAGTCGATCCATGGGTTCGGGTCTTTCCATATCGGCCTTGGTCTGCTCAATGGCCCTTAATTGGTCCGGCGTTTCCTTATAGATGAAGGCATTCTCGAATTCCCACTGCCATCGGTTGTCTTTCTCATGGGCAAAACCCGGGTGCGCCTCTCTCTCCGCCTGAACGGAAAGCAATCGGGCGGCATAATCCATGATGGCGTTTTCCGCATCCCTCCGGATTCGTGACCATCGCTTGTTTCCCAGAGCGGATAGTTTCGGGCCTTTTTTGCCGGTCCCCACGTATCGCGATACCAGATGAGCCTGATCAATGGGAACGTAAAGCCGGGCATCATCCGCATATTCGATTTCGAGAACTTCCTCATTCCGATCCCCGGTCTCTTTTATTTTGATACCCCTGAATTTTCCGATGCCATAATCTATGTGCACCACGATGTCTCCGTAGTTGAACTCGCGTATGTTTTCAACCTGACGGCTGCTCTGCCTTTCTCTGGCAAGGCGATAGCGACGACTCATCCGCAGGTTCTGATATCGCCCAAAAATTTCCGCGTCACTCAGAACCGCCAGCTTCGCATCCGGAATCAGGAAGCCCCGACTGATGGATCCGGGAATGGATTTGAAAAATCCGTCTTTCCAGATCCCCGCGCCAAGCAACTGGGTAAATCGATCTTTTTCGCCCTCTGAATTGAAGGCCATGAATACAGTCCAGTTTTCCTCATTCCACTGTTGCAACTGTTGAATGAAGTTTTTCCGCCGTTGTTCCATCAAAATAAAATCTCCGGCCTCAAATGTCCCAATCGGATTGTCGTAACAAGCGCCCGAGGCATCGTCCAGTTTCCCGGAAGACTCGCTGGTAATTCGGACATGACACGGCTCTGTTTCGCAATCCACAGACACCACAAGATCCTTTTCCGCCACGTAATCGATGACTTTTCCCGTCATCTCCAGACTTTCGGAGCTGAGCAGAATTTCACATTTCTCCACCCTGCCGGTGGAAGTTTGAGCATCGACATCAAATTCTCGAATGGATTCAACTTCCTCATCGAAAAGCTCGATCCTCACTGGATACATCGCTTGCCAGGAAAACACATCAATGATTCCCCCACGTAGTGCATACTGCCCCCGCTGGAAAACCTGGGCCTCCTGATCGTAGCCCGCAGCCTCCAGCATTTTCTGCATATTCGTCAGATCAACGGTGAATCCATCCCCTATTTCCAACACATCTTTGGTCAACTTCCCCTCCTTGGCCGCCGGTTCGTCAAAGCTTCCGGCAGTCAGCACGACGATCTGAAACTCACCTGTTCTACGACACTCATGAATCTCCTTCAAGACAGCGAGCCGTTCCGCCGCTGACTCCGGGTCGGGCAGGGTTTCCTCAAAACCGGCCCACTCATATTCGGGCAGAAACAACGCCTGCTGCCCCCACACAGCCAACTCGTTATGCAGAATTTCCTGCCTCTTTACGTTGGCACAGGCAATCCACACCATCGAATCCAGGTGGCCTTTTTCCAACCAGGAAGAAACGACCTCCGCCGCATAAAATGGCTGCCCGGCCTCCGCCACCTGTTCGAAAACAATCGGATGTCCCGCTGTTTCCAATCCGACGGATTTCAATCGGGCACCAAGCGACCTGCTCCGCCGCAGACAGGGAGCGATCTCTTCAAAATTCAATGATTCGTCGAGGGCGGTCAATTCACGAATTCAAAATGAAGCAGGCACCATCGAAGCCCATGCCTGCATCTACAGCCTCGCCGGTCTCACTTCCAGATGATTTTCGAATGATCATTTTCTCAAAATTATAAAACACTCTCAAATTTCAAATTCATTCTTGCAAAACTAATTCCGCCGCTCTACATTCGGAAACTCATGAGCCAGGAAAATTCTGCTTTAGTTGAACGTGCCAAAAGAGCGCGTCGCATTGTTCGAAATCCGTCTTTGTACAAGATCTGCCTTGGTTGCGACTCCATAGTGGCGACGAAGGTGAACATCTGCCCGAACTGTCATGCCTACCGATATGAGGAGGGGGAGGATGTGGTGATCGCTCAGGCCAAGGCACTCTCTACACGCGAGCAGAACTCTGTAGTCGCGGAGGATCTTTTCTAGGAGTCTGTCGGGCTTACCTTGATTGACTGCGGAAAACGAGGGTTTGGCCCAAATTTCCCTTCGTTTTCGTCATTGGTGTTCCCGCAAACTCCTCCAACGGATGAAAATTTTGGCTCACCCCCCGATTCCCTCGCTCAAATCATCTAAGACGGCCAGACTCCTAGCGGTTTTTCTCGATGGTCGGACCCGGCCGTGACGGAAGAGGAGTGAAAAATTTTCCTGAAAACTTTGAAATATTCGGGGAGTTGGAACGTCTTTCCGGTATGAATTACCCCACCATTCTGATCGCCGTCGCCCTCTTTTTCGGGGGTTTTGCTTACGTTTCCCACGCTGACAACAGCGAGGGATCCGGAACGAAAAACGCCAAAAAGAGCACCGAATCGACGGAGCCGATTCAGGGAAACGGCGGGAGGCAGAGCATCGATCTTTTGAAAAATGATCCGGATTACGGGGCGACGGATCCGGTCCCTGAACAGAAAGCTGCTCCACGCTCCGTGGAGAAAAGAGACAGCGTCCGCTCCCGGCGGAAAACTCAATACGGAGTCCGGAACCCTATTGTCAGAGGGCGCTGTTCCAGGCGTTCCGCTCTCTACTATCAGCGACCATTTCGTTACGAATACCGCGTTTATGGCTCGTCCCGTTGTCGGAGCGGGAGACCGGGCTGCCATGGTGGCTTTTACAGCGGAGGATATTCCTCCTGCGATTGAGAGAATCAAACAGGGTATGGGAGGCGACTCAACCCTTCCTCTCGAGAAGGTAGTGTCGCCATTGCCTGGCGCGGCCTCAATTTCCTTCTCATTCTATGTGTTTGGGGAAAAATAGCTTTTCCGCTGTCCCCCGGAGCATCCCTATTTTGTCCTCTTCACTCAGGAAATCGAGGCGGTCCCGAATCAGCGAAATGGAATCCCGGTAGCGGTTTCCATTCACCACCTGATAGGGGCAGTCACTGGCCCACATGAGTCGCTCAGCTCCGAAGCTGCCACTCAGTTCCTGAATCATGGGACCCAGATCGGTGTAGGGTGGCTTCTTTTTTCCCAGTGCATAGAATGCTGATATTTTCACGTAAACCTGTTCCCGCTTCGCCAGAGCTATCAGGTTGTCCAAGTCTTTCCGTTTGATTTCCCCGTCCATTCCGATCCTGGCGCAATGATCTATCACCACTCTGGTAGTGGGGTAGTCCCGGCACATCCGCCCGATAGCAGGCAGGGCGTCCGGATTTGCCAGGCAACAGATCGCCTGACCCAGCTCGGCGGCGGTCGTCCATTGCTGACAGATTCCCGCGGAATGCGGCCAGGCTTCCGCTTTTTCTTTGCTGGCATAGAGTCGGTATCCCCAAACTCCAGCCTCCCGGAGGGATTTCATTTTCGCCCTGAGATCGGGGGCCCCCGGATCAACGATAGCCACGCCGCCAAAAACCCCGGGGTGCGCCTTCATGGCATCGAGCATGTAGGAATTGTCGTATTGGTAGAAACTCATCTGGACCAACACGATCCGTTTCACTCCCTGAGGTCTGCATTGCGCGAAAAGCTCTTCTGGAGTGAAGGTTCGAGGAGAGATTTTTTGGGGGTCAAATGATCCGGCGATGGGATATCGGTCTCGATCCGAATTCCAGATATGGACATGGGCATCGATCCAATTGTCGGTGGATCGGTCCGCATCCGGATTTTTTCCGAAAGCCGTCCCGGGTAACACTGCCGCCGCGGTGAGACTGCCTGCAGCGGCAAGGCAGTCCCGGCGAGTTGGTAATGGCTTACTTTTTCTGGAAGTCATCGTTCACCCAGGGATTGTCCGAAAACAAAAAACGGCCTCAACTTTGGGGTCGAGGCCATTTTTCCAATTCAATCGTTATCAGGGTCAGGGGATCACGCCTGTTTCCACGGCAAAGGCCATTCGCCGGGAATGGCCAGCTTGTAGTTGCCGTCGGGCCCCGGCTTGACAGGGGCTTCCGCGTTGAAATTGTATTCTTTGGGCGCAATAGAGAAGTTTGATTTGGTCGCTTCGTCCCAGGTAATTTGTTGACCGCTGTAGGTGGCAAGCCTGCCAAAGGTCGAAGTGAAGGAACTCTTCGCACCGTAATAGGCGTTATTCAAAGGCTTGTCCTCTTTAATGGCCTCATAGAGCTTGTTGTGTTCAGTTTGATAGGGGTTCGGAGCCCCGCTACGCGGCTTGCGGTACTGCCATTTGACATTTCCCTTCAGGTCCGTAATTCTGCCGTCGGCGAGACTGAGGATGCCGTCGCTGCCATGAATCTCCTCCGCCACGCGCCGCCAGGTTCCTTTGATCTGACGGCACTGGCTGTTCAGAACCGCATCGTTGTGGTCTTTTCCATAACGAAATTCGACGTAGTGATGGTCAAAAATCTCTCCGACTGATCGAGGCTCGGTTCCGGCGCGTCCCCCCATTCCCTGAGCCGATACGGGATGGCCTCCGGTCAACGAATTTCCACTGACGAACCAGTTGATCACATCAATGTTATGGACATGCTGCTCGGCAATGTGATCGCCACAGAGCCAAACGAAGTGATACCAATTCCGCATTTGGTATTCCATCTCCGTCCACCCAGCCTGTCGGGAAATGATCCAGGGTCGGGTGCCATCCCACCAGGCTTGAGCGCCTATAATGTCACCAATGAGTCCGTCTTCATGAACTTTCTTGAAGGCTTCGAGATAGACATCCTGATAGTGCCGTTGCAGTCCAACCACTACTTTGAGATTTTTCTGATCCGCAATTTTGGCCGTTTCGATTACCTTGTTGTAACCCCATGCATCCACACACACAGGTTTTTCCATGAAAATATTCTTACCCTGCTGCACGGCGTATTCAAAATGGATGGGCCGAAACCCCGGAGGCGTTGCAATGCAGACCAGATCAACCTGATCAATGACCTGTTTGTAAGCATCGAAACCGGCATATTGACGTTCCCGGGGAACATCGACCTGTTTGCCCATCCCCTGTTTTTCGAGCTGCTTGGTAATTTTGGGAAGCCCCGAGGCCCGAGGCCCGGTCCCGTCGATTTTATCCTGAAAAGCGTCGGCAATCGCCACTAATTGCGAACTGTCATTCGCGGTGAGGTTCTGGACAATGGCCCCGGAGTTTCGGCCTCCGCAGCCAATCATCCCCACTTTAATCATGTCACTTCCCGCCACCTGTGCGTAGGATTCGACGGGCAGAACAGCGGCCGCGGCCGTCGCGCCGGCTGCCCCGGCTACGAATTTACGGCGACTGGTTTTTGGTCCTTCTTCTTTCTTGTTTTGGATGTTTTTCATAAATTGCTTTCTGTTGATCTGGTTTCCTGTTTACAAAAATTAAAGGGGAGCGACAACAAAAGAATGGATCAAATTATGCCTTTTTCTTTTTCGCTGTCTCCCTCCCTGACTTGGCCTTCGCCTTCTTTCTTCCTTTGGGGTCCAGATTGGCGTCGAGTTCCTCTTTGGTCGGTGTCGGCACCTCAATTCCATTTTTCGGAATCTTGACTCCGGCGATCCAGCATACCGCGTTCAGGACGGTTTTGCGAAATGCATCATTCGCCCAATTGTCGTGGAAATGCGCCCCGGTAAACCCAAATCCGCGTCCCCCGTCCTCTCTGTCGTACACCCAGCACACGTGCTGCGGCTTCCCTTCGGCAACCATCTTGCGAACCTGCGGATTGCCTGAATGCTCTCCATCGGGGCGGGACATCGTTTCGGCGGGAGGGATTGCTGACAAAATCGGTGTAACTCCTTTCATCCCCTCGACAAAGCGCATGTTAAAGTACCATTCGTCATTAATGGAAAACGGAGTAATTCCACGGCTGACTGGATGGTCGGGAAGTTTCTTAAAGTCCGCTATCCAGTGAGGATTGACGGAATAATTGATCTCAAAGGCGCCGCCAATGCAGGAGATGAGAGTGTCATTGGAATCGCCGGGGGTCATTTCCACGGCGTAGTGAATTGCCCCAATCCCGATCGCCCGATCTCTCAATTGCCGCAGAGTTTTCAAGTGGGAAAAGGCGACGTGCCGCTGTCCTCCATCTGAATACATCACAACGGCATCGGCGTTTTGGAAGGCCGTCGGATCGGAAGGCCAGCCGTTGGTGTAAACAACCGCCAGCACCTTGTCGCTCTGGTATTTGTTCAGCTTCCCGGCAAGCAACAGACATCCGGCATTGTGTTCGTGGGCCCGCGGCGGATGAGATGGTGTTCCGGCAACAAAAACGATTTTTTTGACATCTCCCAGAGGAAGGCGTTTCAACTGAATGTTCCGGAAAGCAACTTTCATCGGTTCACCGGCATGGAGCTGCAGAGCCAACAAACCGGAACGGCGACGTGTATCCGTGTCGTTGTCAGTCAGCTCCGACATGGTGTGCCCATTGATCTTGATCTCAATTTTGTTGCCTTTGGCAATGATATGATAATGATTCCAATCCCCTGGTTTCACCCATCTGCCCAATTCAACCGGATCACCGGTAGCCCCGGTCACTTCCGGTTTTCCCGCTTCGTTCATCTGAACTTTCTGTCCACGCTTTGCGAGCACGCCGCGAAAGGCTTCCCCGTAACAGCTTCCAACCCACTGCCCCGCCGCATCGATATCGGCCTGATAACCTCCTACTGAGTAGGGTCGGTTGCCACGAACGAAACTGCGAATCTGTATTCCGGAATTGCCACTTTCAATCTTGTAATCGAGTTTCAGCTCGAAATCATCAAGCTCGCCGTCTTTCCAAATCAAAAACTGATTGTAGGCCAGCGGTGAGCCCGCGGATGTCTCGCCCAGGATCATGCCGTCCTGAACATGCCAAAGTGATTTGTTTCCATCCCAACCATTGAGGGATTTTCCGTCGAATACCGGGACGAATCCGACATCTTCGCCGCTGGGGATCTCCTGCCCGAAGGTGGCGGGGGAAATGATTGACAGAACTGAAATCAGGATGGCAAAAGTGACGTGTCTTCTCATATACTGGGGCTCACGCTACACAATCTGCCCCGGATATTCAATTAATTTCCCCGCCGGATTGATGGAGGCGGAAGTATCTGATCAAAGCACCATGTTGGGGTCGATGTCCGCGTCCAGGGGTGAAGGGGAAAAGCCATTCTCCAGCCGACAGGCGGCGGCGAAGGCGATCATCGCCGCGTTATCCGTGGAGTAGACAGGTTTGGCCATGAGCAGTTCCATTTTTTGGCGGGCCGCCGCTTGCTTCATGGCCAGGCGGAGGGATCGATTGCAGCTGACACCTCCACTCACGGTGACCAGGGATGCATCGAATCGTTCCGCGGCGGCAAACAATTTCGCAACCAGCACATCGATGACTGCTTTCTGGAACGACGAACAGACATCATTGATGGTCTGATCGCTCAAAGGCTTCTCCAATTTTTCCAGGAGATAGAAAACCGAGGTCTTGATTCCGCTGAAACTGAAATGATCATCGCCGCTGTCAATCATGCTCCGTGGAAACTCAAAGGCCGAAGAATCTCCGAGATCACTTCGCCGGTCAATCTCGGGACCTCCCGGGTAAGGCAAGCCCAGCATTTTACCCACCTTGTCGAAAGCTTCCCCAGCGGCATCATCACGAGTTTTTCCAAGTACCTGATACTCCCCGATATGATTGACTTTGACGATCTGAGTATGCCCTCCGCTGACAATGAGGGAAAGGTTTGGGCGCACCCCATGGGAACTTCCAATAAATGGCGACAACAAATGTCCCTCCATGTGGTTGACGGAGAAAAAGGGACGATTCAGCCCGAGGGCCAATGCTTTTGCCGTGGTATCGCCGATGAGGAGGGAACTGGCCAGCCCCGGACCCGATGTTGCCGCCAGCGCATCTATCTCGGAAAGGGAGATTCCGCTGAGCGCCATAGCGCGTTTCAGGAGGGGTTTTAAACCCAGATTGTGATTTCTTGAGGCGATTTCAGGAACGACTCCGCCGTAAGGGGCGTGCAATTCTACCTGAGAAGCGATCTCGCTGACGAGGATTCCTTCCGTTCCCCTGATAATGGCGACGGCCGTTTCGTCACAGGACGTTTCAACGGCCAGAACCAGCGGCGAGGACTCACTCCGCAAGCCCGCGTCCAAGTTCCCTTTCAGGGCTCGACTCATGTCCGGTCGTATTGATCCGCCCGGGGACGGGCGATTTTGCCCAAACCACGGAGCACTCAAATTAGTTCTGTGATTTTCCCTCTTTTCCTCCCGGTTGTTTTGCCACTGGTGCGCCCTTTTCGGGCACAGCGTTTTTCGGGGCTTTGTCGTTTGGGTGTTTTTCACCTTCGGCCTTCAGCCGGGTGTAGACAAGCGCTCCTTTCATGGCGTCAACCGCCCGCATCAATTGCGGATCAACAAATTGCTCGATCCGCTTGCGCTCCCGCGGGCTTTTCGTATCCCGGCTGAACCAGTCTCCCAGGGCGCGCTCCTGGGCAGGAGTCAAGGTGGCAACAATATTTGGAATCACTCCGTTTTCATGAATCGTTCGATGACTGGGCGTGTAATACTTAGCCGTAGTCATTCGGATGGCCTTGCCGCCTCCAATGGGCAGAATGGACTGAACGGACCCTTTACCGAAGGTCGTTTCTCCTATCACAATAGTCCTCTTCAGATCCTGAAGAGCTCCGGCCACCACTTCAGCACCGCTGGCCGATGAGTGATTCACCAGGATGGCCACAGGGTAATCTCGATCACGCCGTTTCTTGCGGGCGTCCGTCCGGTAAACTTTCACTTCGCCGGAGCCGGGCCTTCCCTCCGTGGTCAGAACCACGGTTCCGGCCTTTACAAATTCACCACATACATCAATGGCGCTTCGCAGAAGACCTCCGGGGTTATTCCGCATATCCAGAATAAACGCGTCCATCCCCCTTCTTTCCAACTCATCAAGCCCGTCAGCCAACTCGGTGGCGGTCGGTTCGCTGAACTGAAGTATCCTGGCATATCCCATCTTGTAGGGGCGTGTCAGTTTTTGATCAAGAATACGAATATCTTTCACGGATTCCTGTTTGATGACTTCCCGGACAATTTCGAATTCTTCCAGTTTTTTGGTGGCGGGTCTTCGAATGGTCAGTTTCAGTTTTTCACCTGTTTTTCCCCGAAGCATGTTCACGGCTTCGGAAATACCCACATCATCGGTCAGAAAATCATTCACTTTTAATATCTGGTCTCCCGGAAGCAAGCCCGCGGATGCAGCGGGACCATCCTCGCGCACTGTCACGACGGTGAGCACGTCATTTGAAGATGAAATGGTAACTCCTATTCCGTCATAGGTGCTGTCGGTGCTCTGCTTTAATTGATTGAAAACTTTGGGCTGCATGAACTGACAGTGGGGGTCCAGTTTGGCAAGCATGCCCTCGAGCGCACTGTTGATCAGCTTTTCGTAGCTTACTTTGTCTGGGTCAACGTATCCCTGCCGAATGGTTTCCAGAACCTCGGTAAACAGCTCAATCTGCTCAAATCCCGGATCTTCGGTATCCGAGACAACGGATGCCGTTTGAGCCCCGCTCTTCGAAACGGTAAAACAGTTGATTGATAAACCCACCGCCGCGGCAAGGGGCCAGCGCAATCTCAGCGGCCCATGGGATAAAAGTCCTCCAAATGAAATCATAACAGGTAAAACCTTCCGCGAAACCGAAACAAATTCAAGCGCTGGATCAACTGACAACAAGATGCGGAAAACGAACCGATTACCTGATTGCGGAACAGGGGTAATCCCGGATCCGCCACCGCGAAAAAATTGCGACAACCTTCTTTGGGAGACCTGACCCAAAACCAGCCTCCCCCCCCCGGTTTCCGAACCGTGCCGTCCTCTCACCGTGTTTTGTCGGCTTTCTGAATTGTCGGCTTTCTGAAAACCCTCCGCTCAAAAGGCATCCATCACTGCCTCACGAGCCATGGCAACCTTGTCGTTGGCCTTGCGAAGACGCTTGCTCAATTGGGTGGCTATGGTGGCAAGCAGGCGAGTGGCGGCTTTCGGATGAGATTCCAAATACTGCTCCAGTTGAGGTTTGTCTATTTTCCACACCTGTGAAATGGATTTACTGATCACCGAGGCACTCGCTTTTCCCGGATCAAATATATTCACCTCACCCACTCCGTCACCTGACTTGAGATTCCCGAGCAATACAACCCGACCACTTGAGTCTCCCTGAACGTGGAATGTGCCAAAAATGATAAGGAACAAGGCATCCTGCTCCTTCCCCCCCTGAATTAAGACATCACCCTCATTCAGGTCGATAAACTCCCCAAAGTTACTCAGTTGAGCACGATCATCTTCATCAAGCCTCGCGGCAAATCCCATCCCGGGAAGAACGGCTTTTTCGTTACTCATAACTCTGACTCCCGTTTAAAAATCCTCACTCCTGACTTAAATTCGGAATCGACTCCCGATCCCCTCTGCTAAGCAATTTGCTCAGTATTCCTGCTCCTGGTTAAACGCGGCCCCCATTCCGGCCTGCCCCTCCCAGGAAGCCGGCATATTGTGGGGCATACTGCTGATCTTCTCATGTGGTGGGGTGGAATCGGTTTCCTGGCTGGCGCACGATGAGAAAAAAATCGCCAATGAAAAGGCAAAGGCAGCGGCCACAAAGGTTTTCATAGTCTCTCAAAAAGGCACCTGGTGTTTCTGGTCTCTTATTTGACAATCACGCTCAGACATCAGCACGGTTTCGCGCCTACCACTTTCTACTGCCTCGCGTTTTCAAAAATAACCTTGTCCCCAGGCTGAATGGTAATTCCCCTGATTAACGAATTTTTCACCACATCGCAGACGGTCACGTTGTCCTGAAGGTTCACAACCCGAAGGCGGGCAACCCGGCTGTTCCCCCGCTTCACCAACAAGGAAGACTGCCCGTCCACTCCATGCGCCCTCCCGGCGTTCACCATCACAAACCCCCACTCTCTGTTGACCGCGATTACAGTGGCGATCATGCCGTTCAAGGCAAGCTTTTTCGCTCGCTCGACCTGATAGCTCTCCTCTTTCTTGACTTTGGAAACCTGCACCTGCTTGGCCTGTTTTCCCTTGGCGTATTGGGCATCCATTTCCGCCACGGCATTCTGCTTCTCCGTGAGGGTGTCCTTCAGCATCGACAAATTCATTCGCAAATCCTCCGCCGTCGTAACATCTCCACTTGGAAAGATCTTCTTGATCAGCAAATCGATTTCGTTTTGTTCAATTTCCACCTTTTTCAAATCCGCGGCGGCATCCTCACTTGACTTGACAATGCGTTTCAGGTCTTCTCTGACCCGCTCCACCTCCGCCGAGGCAAGTTTGCTCTTGTCCTTCGCCTGAGTTTCCTTTTCTGTGTCAGCTTCCTTCTGATCTTCCAGACCTCCCAGTTCAGTCGTGACCTTCGTCACCGAAGCTTTGGCCTTCTTTAAATCCGCAAGCGCAACTTCGTAGGTGCCCTTGTTCTGAAGGCCAACAA
>Ga0114931_10003633_pt1 | contig 19472 bp, 17 predicted proteins | sample 2SBtaG_FD_89579 | JGI IMG/M metagenome (GOLD analysis project Ga0114931, IMG submission 89579) | Deep subsurface microbial communities from Kolumbo volcano to uncover new lineages of life (NeLLi) - 2SBTROV14_V59a metaG | ecosystem: Environmental > Aquatic > Marine > Volcanic | place: Kolumbo...
CCTCCCAAGCAGCCTATGGACATGACGGTCTATGGACAGCCCTTCGGGCTGCCCACAGCCCTTGGGCAACCCTGCGGGTTGCCCACATGACCACAGGCTCGACGACGACGATGAACTACAACCGGTCCCTTGACAGGGAGCTGCTTACATGAGCTCTAGCGGTGGGCTTGGCGGGCTCCGTTTCACGAGGTCGTTCACTTGATTCGACGCTCGGCAACTGGTATCCTGCGCCCCCATCGAAGCTGGATCCTTGAGATGATCATCCCAGAAGAGCCGCGAGCCTCGTGCCGAGAGACTACGCCGACAGGCCAGCGCGGCCTGGGGGAGCGATGAACGACGGGTCGAGGGAGCAGTCGTTCATCGACTTCTTCGAGACCGCGACCGGCGGCTTCTCACCGTACGAATGGCAGCTCCTGGTCGCCACGAATGGACTTCCTGACGTGCTGCCCGTTCCGACGGGACTCGGCAAGACCGAGGCCGTGCTGGCGTGGGCGTGGCGCCTCCTCGTCGACAAGCAGCAGGAGCCTCTGCACCTCGTCATCTGCCTGCCGATGCGCAGCCTTGTGACGCAGACGGTGTCGCGCCTGCGCGGCTACTTCGACGAGCTCCGCAAGGCGGAGCGATGCGACGTCAGCGTCCACCAGCTCATGGGAGGTCAAATCGACGACGAGTGGGCCGGTCAGCCCGACAAGCCATGGGTCCTCGTGGGTACGCAGGATCAGCTCCTGTCTCGCGCGCTCAACCGCGGCTACGCGATGAGCCGCTTCGAGTGGCCGATCCATTTCGGCCTGCTCAACAACGATTGTCGCTGGCTGATCGACGAGGTCCAGCTCATGGGGCCGGGGTTGTGGACGACCTCGCAGCTCGATTGGATGCGGAGGAAGCGCTTCGACACATTGAAGCCATGCCTGACCACGTGGATGAGTGCCACCGTGGGCGCCTCCTTCATGAGCACGACGGATCGGACTCGTGATGCGCTTGGTGATCCCTCATCGGAGCAGGTCGAGTTCGAGAGTAAATTGACCACCACCCTCGATCGCGATGATGGGCTCGACTGGTGGCGAGGGGCCAGACGCCCGGTCGAGTGGTGGTGGCCGAACCCCAGCGTAAAGGCGAAGAAGCGCGCGAAGCCATCCCCGGTCACAGCAGCCGGTGTCGCCGACGCGGTCGAACGCGAGCACGACCCGGGCACGCTGTCGCTCGTCATCTGCAACACCGTGGACATGGCCCGTGACGTGTTCCGCGCGTTGTCGTCAGACTACAAGGTGCTGCTTACCTCTCGGTTTCGCCGGGAGGACCGCGAGCGGCACGAGCGGAGACTCCTCAACTTCGAAGACGACCGGAAGGCTGAGAAGCTGCCGCGGGACCACCCGGGCCTCATCTGCGTGAGCACGCAGGTGGTCGAGGCCGGGGTCGACATCTCAGCGCACCGCCTGTGGACCGAGCTGGCCCCGTGGCCCGCCCTGCTCCAGCGCCTGGGCCGGCTGAATCGCAAGGGAGATGATCAGCACGCGCGGGTGCACGTATGGGAGACGCCTACCGGGGGCCGCAAGACGAAGGACAAGCGCATCGGGCCCTATGACAGCACAGACATCGCGCTCGCGAAGAAGCTGGTGAACGTGTTCTCCCCGCTCTCGAACGAGAAGCCGTTCTCGGAAGCGATCAACGCGTTGACCACCTCTCACCAGGGCGAGATCTCGCAGGCGCTCCAACCGAAGCCAACCCCGCTACCGCGGGCGCTGGACGTCCACGGGCTCTTCTCCACGGAGCGCGACGTGCACGGTGGCTTCACCGACGTCAGCGCGTTCGTTCGCGGCACAGATCCGGATCTCGACGTGACCGTGCTCTGGCGCGACTGGTCCGGCAAGCAGCCTCCCCAAGGCGACGACCTCGACGGTCCGTTGCTGGAGCCTGATCGGGAGGGCTGTTCGGTCCCTTTTTCCCGGCTCCAGCAGATGCTCGAGCAAAGCAAGGCAGCCGTCTTTGTCTGGAATGATGAAGACGAGCGCTGGGATCGCGTGAGCCACCGGGGAGTGAGGCCGGGCATGCTCGTCATGCTGAAGCGCGACGTGGGCGGCTATGACGCGACCGAGGGCTGGACCGGCGACGGATCGAGGGTCCTCACCGAGGCACCACGCGCCGGGCGGGGGGCGACCTTGCGAGACGACCCACGGGCCGAGACCGGGTACTGGGCGAAGCTTGTGGATCACTTGAAGGACGCCCGGTCCGAGGCCGAGACGCTCTGCGATGCGCTCCGCCTCACCGGCCAGCATCGTGCGGCGGTTGTTGAGGCCGCTGCCCTTCATGATCTGGGGAAGGCGCACCCGCAGTGGCAGGAGCGACTGCCTGACCGATCGGGCATCCCGGGTGCGCTGCTCGCCAAGACCCCGCGCGTAGTGGCTGTCGACACGGTGGGCGAGGACGGCCAGGCCATCGTCGACGAGCTCACCAAGCTGCGCCCCGTGGCGCTGCGTCTATCGGACCAGCAACGCCGGAGGGGCCGTGAGCAGGTCACACGCCTTCGCTGGGCCATCGACGACAAGCTGGACCAGGACGGGTTGGAGAGGCTGCGCTCGCTTCCCGGGGTGCGCTGGGCGGGTCACGCCGGCTTCAGACCCGGCATGCGTCACGAGGTTGCCTCGGCGCTCGCGATGTGGCGGAAGTACCGCGACAGCGACGCCAAGCCGTTCCCCGCGCTCGCGGTGTACCTTGCCGCGACGCATCACGGCAAGGCACGGACCGTGCTTCGGTCGACGACGGCTGCAGGTGACGATGCGTTTGGCGTTCGGCCCGAGCCGAGGTCGATCACGCTGGACGGAGAGGGCTGGCCCCTCGACCACTCGGTCGCGAGGGACGGTGCCGACGGGCACTGGGACGGCGATGAGTTCGTCCTGACCGGCCACGGCTGGACGGGGCTGGTCGCTGACCTGCTTGGACCGTGGCGACCAGAGGAACCGGGCGACGCGGGGGTCGTGCCTGCATCAGAGCCCCGCAACCTCGGTCCGTTCAGGCTGGCCTACCTGGAGGCCCTCGTTCGCATCGCCGACTGGCGCGCGAGCGATCAGCCGAGCGCGAGCATCAAGCCGAGTGAGGTGCCGCGTGCCTGAGAAGACCTGCCCGAAGTGTGGTCGGAGCGGCTCGATCGAGGTGCTGTTCGGTATGAGGAACATGCGTCGCACGCTCAAGGATGGCCGCGTCGTCGTCGAGAGCAAGCCGCAGTCGTACTGCCGCGACTGCCGCGCCGGACGCGGCGACCAGCTCAACATGTTTCCGCCAGAGCCGAGCGAGGAGGGGTCGGCCAACGAGGACCGCGGCGCGCCGCCAGGGGAATCGTCCGCGGGCCAAGCCGGGGAACCCCCGTTCCTCCCCGCGACGAGAGCGGATGACCTCACTGTCCCCGCTCCGGCCGGGATCGCTCGGCGCCTCGCTGCGATTCCGATACCTGGGTTGTCGCCGGACAGCCTCGGCAACTACCTCGCTTCTCTCGGCCTGCTGCGCGTGCTCAGCCGGAAATGGCCGACCACCCGCGTCGCCTGGCGCGATGGCGTGCTTCAGGTGGTCGGTGGCCCCTCGGCGCTGGCGGACCTCCTCGACGAGATCATGGGTGTCGCGAGCGAGCGGCGTTGGACCCGATACGACAAGGCCTGGTCCAGCGAGCAGAAAAAGGGAACAAAGGCGAAATCCGGTGCTCCGCTCGCCTTATGGCAGGCCTCGGCCGCGGAGGGGTTGCTCGCCTTGTTCGCCGCCCACACGGTCCCTCATGCGCGGGTCAGCTACAACCCCCTTTTGGGCAGTGGAGGCAATGCCGGCAACAGGGACTTCGCAAAGGGGTGGAAGGCCGCCGTAGGCGCACTGGGCGCACCACCGAAGAAGGGTCCGGACCCCAGACGACGCTCGCTCCTGGCCTTGTTGACGGGGCAGCCCGTCGACTGGGTGTTGGACAAGCTCGCCGCAGGCTCATGGTTCGCCGACGCGACGAAGCTCTACAACAGTGGTCAGAGGCCAGCCCGGGACAGCCAGGCCTCGCCGTGGGCGATGACGCTCGCCTGTGAGGGTCTGCCTCTCCTCGCGGGTGGGGCTTCCCGAAGGCTCGGCGCACGCAAGCGGGCCGTCGGTGCGTTTCCCTTCGTCACCGAACCTGTCGCCGCAAGCGCCGAAAAGGAGGCCGATCGGCTCCGCGGCGAGTTCTGGGCCCCGCTCTGGTCGCGCCCGATGACATTGGCCGAGGTCACCGCGCTCTTCCAGCGAGGCCGCGCGGAGTTGGCCGGGCGAGGCGCCTCGACGCCGGCCGCATTCGCCACGGCCATCCACAAGCGCGGCGTGGACGCCGGCATCGACGAGTTCCGGCGGTTCACGCTCGGCAAGACGACGAGCGGAAACACGTTCTAGCCACGGCTGGAGGGGCGCTTCACGCTCGTCGCGGGCACTGTCGATGCATCGACGCCACTGGTGTTGGAGCGCGTCACCGCGTTGATCGAACACCGCGGCTTCCCTCGCGACCGCAACCGGTTCGCCGGGCTACGCGGCCCCATCGAGTGCGCGCTCCTCGACCTCGCGTCTGCACCCGGCCGCGCCGAGGCCGGCGTTGCGCTGCTCGACGCGATCGTTTCTGCGCTCGACCGCATTGACCGCAACCGCTCCTTTCGCGAGAAGCGGCTCCAATGGGAGCCCTTGCCCATCGAATGGCTGGTGTGGTTGTTCGCGGACGAGGCTCCTGGCGTCGAAGCCCGCTTGGCGATGGCGCTGGTGTCGAGCTTCCCCGTGGCACTGCCGTTCACCGCCTTCCGCTTCGGGGTGTCCTGGACATCAGACGGTAAGGTGGGTGGGCGTGTACTCCCTCGTCGCTTCGAGCACCCCAAGGCTGCGCCATCACGTTGGGTCTGGGGACCGGGCGAGCTGTCCCGCGTCCTTGGCGCCGTGCTCCTACGCAGGTTGTTGGAGGAGCCCAAGCTGGACGCCTCTGGCAAGCCCTGGCGCGGTCGTGCGCCGCTGCCATCATCGACGCACCACGTTCGTGTCTGGCTCGCGCGCCATGTCGACGAGCCCCTGCTCGCGGCCTGGCTCGCCCGCCTCGCCCTCTTCGACTGGACGCGAGTCCCCAATGAGGTCCGCGCACTGGCCGCCCTACCGACCGCGAGTGGCGGAACCGACGGCGAGCTCGCCCTTGTCGCGCTCGCCCAGCCCCTCGTCGACCGGCGCCGCCTCATCGTCGAGGCCATCTCACCGGATGACCTCCTCGACGCGGAGTGCGGCGCTCGCACGCCCGAGGCAGCGCGCTCCCTTGCCGCGTTGTTGCGCTCGGGCAACATGGACGCTGCACTGCGCCTCGCCGCGAGCCGCTACGCGATGGCTGGTGCCCGCCTCGCCACCTTCAACGCGAGCTGGCGGACCCATGATCCGGACCGCCTGACCGCGGCCATCCTCTTCCCCCTCTCGGGCCGCGAGCGCGCGACCCTGTTCGAACGCTGGCTACGCCCCCGACGCCGGCGACAAGGAGACGCAGATGTCCAAAACGCTCACGCCCGCTGAGGTTCTGCGGGGACCGTCCCCGCTGATCCTGACCGCTACGCTCGAACCCGTTGCTGGTGACCGCTTCCAGCCGGCGGGCTTTCCGGAGATCGGCCACGTCATCTACAAGGCACCGCGAAAGGACGGCACCGTCGAGCAGGTCTGCATCGTAGACAGCGCGGCGAGCATGGCCAACCACCTCGAGTCTGTCTGCATGCGTGGCGCGCACGACCTCGATCTTGTCGAGGAGCTCGAAGGCCTGCCCTACATCCGCTGTGTGACGAACTCGAACGAAGGGACAAAGCCCACCCAGGACCGTGAGGTCGTGGTCACGAGCCTGACCGAGGGGCATCGCATCGCCTCGTCCTACTTCCTGAACGGCCGGCGTGTGAGCGGCGAGGCCACGGCGGACAGCCAGTTCGACCAAGAGCTCGTTTCGAGGTTCGGGATCGTCCTTCCGAAGGGCAGGAAGGCCCACCCGCCCGCCAGCCAGTGGTGGAAGGTGTTCAAGGGCATCTTCGACCTGGATCCCAACTCCCTCGTGCACGGTGTCCTGTTTCCGCAGTGGCAGATCAAGATCCCGCGTGCGCTCACCGCCCACCTCGAAGCCTTCGGCGCCGGCCGCGTGGATCGCTCCGGTGTGAAGTTCGACCGGCTCGGCAAAACGACTTCCGGGCAGCCGATCTTCGCCGTCGACGACGCAACTGCCGAGTCAATCCGGGCGACCTTCGTGCTGGACGTCAGCCTCATTCGCTCCTTCGGCCGCAAGAAGGGCGATGATCAACTCGGCCTCACCGACAAACAGCAGGAGCTGCTCGTCGCCCTTGCGCTCTGGAAGGTCGGCAAGCTCCTCGAATCACCGTTCCGCTACCGCTCGGGCTGCCACCTTCGTCGGACCACCCTCGAGAGCGAGGGAGAGGACGTCGTGATCGAGGTGGACATCAAGGAGGCGATCAGGAGCGCCGACTTCGACGAGAAGCCCATCACCGATGTCTTCTGGCCGCGGGAGCAGCTGTACCGCGAAGGCCCCGACGGCAGAGACACGGCGTCCGACGAGGACGACGCCGAGGGTGAGGACGACGCTTGATGCGCATCGTCCTCCGCCAGGAGTTTCCCCTCGGCCGCTTCCACGCCACGCCGTGGCGGGTGAACCCCTACGACGACCCGCACGGCGAGTGGCCGCCAAGCCCATGGCGCCTTGCCCGCGCGGTGACAGCCCGTTGGTACCAGTGGGCTCGTGAGGTGGGACGCGACGACCCCGCACAGACAGGGGAGCTCGAGGCCCTACAAGCCACGCTGTGCAAGAGCACCTATGCGTTCCACCTCCCTCCGTCGGCGAGGAGGGGGACACCGTTAAGACAGTACCATCCAACCACATTCGGCTGGAATCCGCCTGCGAAGAAGAAGCCCGGCACTCGCAGCTACGGCACCAGCCTGGTTCAGGACAACTACTGGTGTGTCCCACCGGATGAGCCCGTCTGGTGGTTCATCGACGGTGACGGGTGGACCGACGATCTGGTTAAGGCGCTGGCGGCGTGTGTCGAGCGGATGACCTGGTTCGGGCGCGCCGAGACGCTCAGCCGTATGCGCGTCGTCCCCATGCAGAGCGAGGTCCCCGACCCCAACTGCACGCTCCACGACGTCCGAGGCGCTGACGACGTTCCCGTGCTCGTTCCGCTCCCCGTCGCGACGCGCGAGGATGTCGAGCGAACGACCGACGACCCCAAGGCCAAGCAGAGAACCGTGCCACCCGGGGCGGTGTGGCGCTACGCTCGTCGTTCCCTTCGTCCGACGGTCCGCGAGCGGAGACGCGCCCACGTCCACCGGGGAGATCTCCACCTCGTCCAGTTCGCCATCGGGTGGAATGTCGCCCCAGAGCCCCGGGCCATTGTTCGCTTGACGTCGCGCCTGCGGGGGGCCGTGCTCCGCGAGCTGCTGCGCATCAAGATGGGCGATGCCAAAGCGACGTGGAGCCGAGCTGGGCCCGAGGTGCGTGACGGGATCGCGGACATGATGGGCAAGAGTGCCGATGGGACGCCGCTCCGCGGGCATCGCCACACGGAGTTCCTGGCTTGGTGCGAGGACGAGGCGCCGACTCGCCTGTTGGTGTGGCGAGGCTCACGCGCCCTCGATCCGGACGAGCAGGAAGCGATCTTCCGGGCCGCATCGCGTGAGGTGTCGTGGGCAGCTCCCGGGATGGACGCCGACGAGTGGAAGGTCCGACTGATCCCTCTGGATCGCTCGGTGCCGCCGCCTCCGGGCTTCAACGAGAGGGCCTGGAGCGTCTGGGAGTCTGTCACTCCCTACGTCCCGCCGAGACATCACCTCCGACGCGGAAAGGAACGTAAGCGCGACTCACTCGAGCAGCAGATCCGGCGCGAGCTCGGCCAGCGAGGGCTCCCCAGCGATCCCGGGTGCGAGCTTGTCGGGCCTCCTTCCTGGGTCTCCGTGCACGTTCCGCGGCGTCAGTCGAACCGGCGGGCCTTCATCGGCGATCGGCGTGGCCAGCGCGTGCGTCTGACCTTCTCGGAACCCGTGGCTGGCCCCCTACGCCTCGGGCACTCAAGCAGCTTCGGCCTTGGCCTGTTCCGCCCGATCGCGGACGACATCACCAGATCTGGATGATTTCAAGCCAGGGGCAGCTGCGCTGTCATGGGCACGGCCACGTGATCGGGCATCTGTTGTGAAATTGTATGCATCCTTGCACAACCCATCGCACTCCAGTAGAACGGGACCACCCACCCGGAGTGCCGCATGGCCTACGTCCGCAACCACGGAAACCAGCTCGCCATCGTCTATGGCGAGCGCGATCCCGAGACCCGCAAGGTCCAGCAGCGTGTGCTGTTCACCATCTGCTCCAAGCCCGAGGCCCTCGCCGCACTCGGTCGCGGAGAGGACCGCTGGTCCCTCGAGCACATGCTCGAGCAGCGCTACCCGCAGATCCGCTTCGACTGGGACAAGATCCGCGCCGGCATCGAGGAGCGCATGGACGGGCTGCCCGACATCTACCCCTACCGGGCGGGCGAGGTCCTCGGTCGCTTCCGCGATGACCTCTGCGACTTCACCCGCCAGCTCGGTCTCGCCGATCCACAGTGCATGTACTCCGCAGCCGAGCTGATCCGCGAACACCGCCTGGAGCTCGAGTACATCCGTGACCTCATCGACTGGCGGCTGGCCGTCTGCGACCAGGAGCCGAACGAGTGGAACGGCGACAACGCGTTCTTCTGGCGCCGGCGCCTCCAGCCCAACGACGTCCCGCCCGAGGTCATCGAGAAGATGGGGAAGCTCTGGGGCGAGCGTGACCTGGACCGTCTCGAAGCCCTCGCGAAGCTGTTCATCGACTGCTACGACGACTACGCCGAGGGGCACAACTACCTCGGGCTCGTTGCCCAGGAGCGCGGCGAGTTGGAGGATGCGATCGAGCACTTCCAGCGGGCAATGTCCGAGGGCCGCAAGCTGTTCCCCAAGCGGCTCGCTAAGAAGTACTTCTGGAGCGACAACGACACGCGCCCCTACATGCGCGGGCTGCGCAACCTCGCCGTCGCGTACATGCTGCTCGCCCGCTACGACGAGGCCCTCGAAGCCTGCGAGCGCATGGAGCGGGAGTGCGGAGACGCGGACGCGGCCACGACCTTCCGCGCGCACATCTACCTGAACATGGGCCGCTGGGACGAAGCCCGGCGGGAGGCAGAGCGGCTGGTCGGGATCTGGCCGGAGCACGCCTACGTGGCTGCGTTCGCCGCAGAGGAGGAGGGAGACCGCGATGGCGCTCTCCGCTGGTTCGTTCATGGGTTGCTCACCCGCCCGCGCACGGGTCGACTGCTGCTCGGTCAGCGCACGTCCAAGCGCCAGGGGTTTGACCAGATCAACGACCACAACGTCGGCATCCAGGAGATCGAGCACCTCGAAGGCTACCTGGCGAGGCTCTCACGCTCGTCGCGCAGCTTCTTCAAGGCGATCCTGAAGGCGCCGACCACTGAGCAGCTGCTCACCGAGGTCGAGGAGGTCGTCCAGCGACGCCACGATCAGCACCCCACCGGCGAGCGCGAGGCGTTCGACCGCATGATGGAGATGCGAAGCGTCGAGTTCGCGAAGGAGGTTGCGCACCGCGTGCACCACGAGGTGATGCCGTGACCGATACCCCTCGCGCCCTCGCCGAGCGCGCCGGCTTCTTCGTCACGGACGAGGTCACCCTCCCGGGCCGCCAGCCTTCGTACGTCGCCATCCCCGACCACCTTCACCCCGGCCTGCTCGACCTGCTCGCCACCCGCTTCCCCGACGGCATCTACGCCCACCAGGCCCGCGGCCTCGCCCGACTCGCCGACGGCGACGACGTCTGCCTGGCCACCCCGACCGCGTCGGGCAAGAGCCTCGTCTTCCTCGCCCACGCTGCCGACCTGCTCCTCCGCGATCCCGACGTTCGCGTCGTCGCTTTCTACCCTGCCAAGGCCCTCATCCAGGACCAGCTCGAGAAGTGGCGCGGCCTGTTGGAGCCGCTGGGCCTCGCTGTCGGCTACATCGACGGAGGCGTTTCGGTCAGCGCCCGCGCCGACATCCTGCGCCAGAGCCGCGCCGTGCTGATGACGCCCGACGTCGCCCACGCCTGGCTCATGTCCAACCTGGAGACGGCCCCGGTCCGCAAGCTCCTGGCCAGCCTCCGCCTGCTCGTGCTCGACGAGGTCCACGTCTACGAGGGCGTGTTCGGTACGAACATGGCCTACCTGCTGCGCCGCTTCTAGGCCGTCGCTGCGCCGCATCGGCTCGTGTGCAGCACGGCGACCATCGAAGATCCGGCTGGATTCGTTGAGAAGCTCGCGGGTCGCGAGGTCACCGTGCTCGGCGACGAAGACAACGGCGCCCGGGTCGCCGAGCGCCGCGTGCTGTCCATCCAGCCCGTCGAGCAGGAGCGCTTCGACGGCATCGTGAGCCTGGTGCGCGAGTTGGGAGAGTCCTATCCGGGCCGTTTTCTGGTCTTTGCCGACTCCCGGCGCATGGTGGAGCTGGTCGTCGCCGGTCTCTCGAAGGGCGAGGAATCTGGCGACGACGAGGATGCGCCGGCCGCCGTGGCGGGTGTCCTGCCCTATCGCGCAGGCTACGAGGAGGCGGACCGGGCGCGCATCCAGAAGGCGCTGCAGAAGGGCGAGCTGAACGGCGTGGTCAGCACGAGTGCGCTGGAGCTGGGCCTGGACATCGGTGAGATCGATCTCGTCGTCCTCCTGGGGGTGCCGCCCACCATGAAGGCGTTCTGGCAGCGCCTCGGCCGGGCGGGAAGGCGCAGCGCCGGGACCTGCCTCATGCTCGACGACGCCGGCGACGTAGGCGCGGTCAGCCGCACGCTCCAGGGCTACCTGGACCGCCCCCTGGAGCCGAGCTGGCTCTACCTCGACAACCGCTACATCCAGTACGCGCACGCGCTCTGCATGGCGATCGAGACCCGCGCCTGGGCCGGTGATCGCCACGACGGCGCGCTACCGCCGACCTTCCGGCAGATGCTCGACAACGAGCTCGACCAGACCGAGATGGTGGCCGCCGACCTGTACCCCCTGAAGCAGCGGGCGCAGAGTGACCCGCACCACCAGTTCCCGCTCCGCAGCGGCATCGAGCCGAGCCTCCGCGTGGACGGGCCCTTCATCAGGCTGGGCTCGCTCACGTGGTCCCAGGTGGTGCGCGAGGCGTACCCCGGAGCCGTGTACTACTACATGGCCAAGCCCTTCCGGATCACCCAGATCCTGTACCGGCGGCAGCTCATCAAGGCCAAGCGCGAGGGTCCGCTGGTCACCCGTCCCATCTCACAGGTGATGGTGTTTCCGAGCTTCGAGGACCCGATGACCCTGTGGCGGTCGCAGCGCGGCTTCCTCGCCGAGGTGCCGATGCAGGTCAGCGAGCGCGTGCTGGGGTTCCGCGAGCACCGGGGAAAGAAGAAGGTCGACCACAAGTACGGGCCGCTCTCGTCGTGGTCGCGCCGGGAGCTGACCCGCTTCTTCGAGACCACAGGGGTGTGCTGGTTCTTCGACGAGGACGAGCTGCTCACAGAGCCGGTAGCGGCGGCGTTGCTGGATGCGTTCAGCCTCCGGTTCGGCGTGCAGCGCAGCGACCTGGGCGTGGGGGCGTTCTTCGCGAAGCACTCGCCGCTCGGTGCCGAGAAGTGCCGGGGGATCTGCGTCTACGATGCTACCCACGGGAGCCTGCGCCTTACCCAGCGGTTCGCTGACCACGTCGACGAGATCGTGGAGACGGCCATCGCGCAGGCCGACGACGATGACGCGCTTATCGGCGTGCTCCGGCGCCTCTCGGAGGTGCTCGGCGAGCTCGAGTCCGCGGAGGTGGACCCCGGTGGCGTGCCCACCCTCCAGCCGCAGAAGGACGTCGTCGACGTCGTCGTCGCCGGCGAGCGCGCCATGCACGTCACGGCAAGCGAGACCAAGGCGATCCGGGTCAAGGCCTGGCGCTACACGCCGCACGGGCTCATGTACGAGCTGGAGCCGGACGCCAGCGGCGTGAAGCAGATGGTCCCAGCTCACGCCGTGCATCCGCTGCGGGGCGAGACGCAGGTCGTCCGAGTGAACCTCGTCACGGGCGAGGAGGTGGACGGGTGAGCCGCTGGCGGCACCGATGGGCTGACCGCGAGTACGTCCCGCGTCCGAAGTTGCGCAAGCTGTCGGCGGAACGGCGGGCCGAGGTGCTCGAACAGCTCAGCCAGGGGATAGCGGACTCGCCGGTGCTGTCCGCGCTCGGCTGGACGGTCCACGCCCGGCGCGGGCGGTTCTACATCGAAGAGGACGGCGAGGTGGTCGGCCGGATCACCCCGACGGGTCGCAACGCGCTCCTGCTCGAGGTCGAGGGGCGATCCTCCTGGAATGAGGAGGCGAAGGACCCGTCGGCGGCGGCCCTGCTCGAGCACATGGCCTCGGACGCCGAGGGGACCTTCCACGGTCTGGGTCCGCTCGATGCAGTGCTCCGCGAGCATGGAACGGAGCGGCTGGAGATGGTGTCGACAGGCGGACCGAACGACTGGTGGTACCTCGACCTGGCCCCGGCGGACGGGACCGCGACGGTGGTGGAGGTGCTCTACCACGCCTTCGGTGTCCCGATCCCCGTGATCGCCGAGCCTCGCGGATGGTGGGAGTGCCACCGCACCCCGAGCATCGTCGAGCACCGGCCCGACGCCGTGTTCGTCGACTTCGAGCAGATGTCGGCCTACGGCAACCGGTTCGGCGGCCGCTGCCTGTACGCGCAGCGCGGCGGCGACTGGGACGCCTACACCATCAAGCCCAACCAGGCCGCGTCGATCGACACCGCGCTCGCATGGCTGGAGAAGCGCGACTGGAGGGCGTGGTGATCCCCACCTACCCCGCGATCTCACGCCTCCACCGCGTCCCGGTTCCACACACCAACGACGCCGTCTACGCGCTGACAGCCGACGGCCGCCGGTGGATCGCCAAGCGCGAAGCGGACATGGGCTTCGAAGCACTGTTGGCCGAGGCGGTCGCCTGGTTGCTCGGAAGGCTCATCGGCGTCCGGGCGCCCGATGCCGCCTTCTGCGATGACCCCGCCGAGCGCGCGTGGCTCGGCGCCTGCATTCCGGACGTGTCCCACTGGTTTCCGGCCCCAGGTGGCGTCGCCAACGCGGCCGAGGTGGGCGCGATGCTCGCCATCGACGCGTGGATGCTCAACGAAGCGCGTCACTCGCGCAACATCCTCGCCGAGGGACCTCTGGCGGGCGCTGTCCGCCTGTGGGCGATCGACGCTGACGAGGCGCTCGTCGGACACATCGACGACTACATCGCTCGGCTCGGTGACGTGCCGTCCGTCCACAACCACGCCCGCGGCCTTCCGATCGGGGAGCTGGCGTCTGCCACGCAAGCGGCGGCCAGGCGCACCGCCGGACTGCCCGTTGCAGAAGTGCGGGAGCGGGTCGAAGCAGCCTGCACGCTGGCGCGCGAGCCTCGGGCCGGTGAGCTCGCCGACGCCGCCATCCGGCGCGCTGGCGCCTTCCCCGATATCGTGGAACACTACCTTCGAGATCTACAGGCGCTCCAATGAACCCCCGCTTCCGTCCAGTCTGGCTCGTCCTCGATCCCTACACGGGGAACCGCACGCTGATCGGCATGCTGGTCACCCATGGTGCGGCGGTCGATCTCGTGCACTCCCCCGGCGCTGCCCAGCGCCTCAACGCCAACCAGCAGCGCATCCTCGACCTGGCCATCGCGCAGCTCACCGACGCGACGAGCTTCGACGACCTCCCCATCGGCCTGGGGCCACAGGTCGTCCTCGGCGAGCCCGCGGCCGTACCCGCCACGGTGGAGACCCCCGTCCAGTGGGTCGCAGAGCAGATCCTCCGTCACGATCAGGCCGCCTGAAGGGGACACGCCAGGGACACAACCACCTCCCTGAACATCCCTCAACGCCCCTCTGCGCCCGTCCTGCTCCCACTTCGAGACCCAGTCCCCAGGCCGATCTACCCCTCATCCTCGGGCTCCCCGCCATCCCCGGTGAGACTCCCGCCGTCCTTCGAGTCCCTGAAACGGATTCTCCAAACCGAACCAGGCGACGCCGGGCCCCACCCGGCCCGCTGCGGCCCTCCTCGGAGGGAGGCAGGGGGCACCGGGACGCCGGCCGGTCCGAAGTGCGCGAGCCGCGCACGACGCGAGGCTCCCACTCCCGGATCCGCCCGCGCTGCGGGGGTGGACCCGGCGCCGCCCCTGTGCTTCCCCATCCATCGCGCACCCCTCTCGGAGGTGCCTCATGCTGACCATCCTGCACACCAAGCGTCTGCAGCGCGTCCTCGTCCTGCGCGGCGAGGAGGTCCTGCGCGTGCTCGGCCCCGGCTGGCACGTCGTGTGGACCTGGAACCGCGAGCTGATCCGCTACACCCTGGCGGAGCCGGTGCAGGCGGTCGAGACGGGCGACCCGCTCCCGGCCGATGCGCCGGGTCAGCGGGTGATCACGATCCGTGATGGCGAGCGCGCGCTCGTGCTCCTCGACGGCGTGCAGGCCAACCTGCTCGCGCCGGGTCGGTACCGCATCTGGGACGGCCCGTCCGAGGTCGAGGTGCGGCGGATCGATCGGCTCGCCCGCCCGCGGGCGCTGGCGGACGAGGACATCGTGAACCTCAGCTCGAACCTGCGGATCGAGGCGTCGACCTCCGACCTGTCGGTGGCGGTCCTGTACCGCAACGGTTCGCCGGTCGAGGCGCTGCCGAAGGGCCGGTACCGCGTGTGGAGTGGTGGGCCGTGGGCGCTCGCGTCCGTGTCGCTCGCGCTCCGGAGCCTCGCCATCGCGCCGCAGGACCTGCTCACCAGGGACCAGGTCCCGGTGCGGGTGAAGCCGCAGGCGCCGGTGCGGGTCCGCGACCCGCTCGTGTGGCTCTTCGAGCGCACCTCGGCCGATGTCGAGGCCTACACGGCCGTCCAGCTCGCCCTGCGCGAGGAGGCCGCCGGGCGGACCCTCGACGAGCTGCTCGCCGACCGCGACGCCCTCGGGCCGGCGGTCCTGAAGCGGGCGCGGGCGCTCCTGCCCGATGTCGGCCTGGCGCTGCAGAGCGCGGCGGTCAAGGACATCATCCTCCCGGGCGAGGTCAAGGACCTGCTCGGCAAGGTGACCCTCGCCCGCAAGGAGGCCGAGGCCCAGGCGCTTCGCCGGCGCGAGGAGGTCGCGACGACCCGCCAGCTCGCGAACACCGCGAAGCTGCTCGAGAAGAACCCGGTGCTCACCCGGCTCGAGGAGCTGGAGGCCCTGGGCGACCTGCTCGGGAAGGTCCACAAGGTCACCCTCGTCGGCACCGGCGATCTCGTGCGCGACGTGATCTCGCGCGAGGTCCGGGAGAGCTGACCTCGGGTTGCCGCCCGGGATGGTCGCACGGCCAATCCGGGCGGCTCATGCTGCGAGGTGGAGGTCCTGTTTCCAGCGGTCGCTGACGATGGGCTGGTCGAAGCGGATGCGCGTCTTCAGGCGGCGGGCGAGCGTGTCGTCCATCGAGCCCTTCGGCGCGAGGACGGTGACCGTGTAGCCCCCCTCGGTGACGCCCACGTCGGACAACGTCTCGGCGGGGCTGTTCGGGGTGCGGAACTTCCAGGGCCACGCGGGGCACTGGAAGAGGTCCATCTGCTGTTCGAGGCCGCCCTGGGTCCACAGCAGGCACGGATACTCGTCGCAGTCGACGAAGGCCCGGCCGGCGCCGACGTCGGGGGCACCGGGCCTCGATCGCGTCCAACGCGCTGTGGACTGCGTCGTCGCCGAAGATCGGAGGCAGGTCGGCTGGCCAGTCGAGCACCGGTCCCAGCAGTCGGTCGTGCTGGGCTTTGCGCAGCTCGTCGCACAGGTCGGCGCGCTGCTCGCATGGGGCCAGGGGGGCCGGCGGAGACGAGGACGTCGCGGGGGCGGCACCGGGAGCGTTCCGGTCCGCAGGTGCCGGAGCGGCCGGGGTCGCCGGCGCAGCCGCCGCGGCGGCAGGGGCCGGCGTGTACCCGACCCAGGCCCCCAGGACGAACAGCCCCAGATCGGCGAGGGCGGCCAGCGTCCACTGGCGCCCGGGGCTCACCGCTGGTCCTACGGCATGCGGTGCGCTCTCGCGGTCGCGTAGACGCCGCCGAAGTACTGGTGGGCCTCCTCGACACGCTGCTGGATCCGGTACACCAGGCGGTAGTGGTGGTCGAGGTCCCAGTAGGGCGGGGCGTCCGACGGGCCGGGGGCCACGGTCAGGTCGATCGTGCCCTGCACCGGGTCGTCCCAGCGCTTGGGACGGTCCGTGGGCTGCTCGGGCTTGTCCCATCCCCAGCCGGTGGCGCTCCGATCGTAGGGCCACGCGGGGCAGTCGCGAAGGGAGGGATCGTCCATCTGTTCGGGCAGCCACACGAGGCACGGGTACTCGCTGCAGTCGGTGTAGGCGCGCCCCACCTCCACCTCCGGGCACTGCGTGGCCACCTGCTCCAAGGCGGCCTGGACCGCCGGCCGTTCGCCTGCTCCTCGTCGGCCCGCGCCAGCGCCTCGCAGGTGTGAAGGCGCTCGGCGCACTGCGCCAGCGTCGCCCCCGCCAACGCGTCGAATCCTCATGATCTCAGATTGCGATCCCCGTGAAACGCCGGGTTTCGTGGAATCCTCAGTGCCTGACCCCCTCCAGCATGCGGCGGGCGATGCGGAGGGCCATGGTCATGACGGTGAGCTGGGGGTTCACGCCGAGGCTGGTGGGGACGACGCTGCCGTCGGCGACGTAGAGGTGGTCGATGCCCCAGAAGCGGCCGGTGTCGTCGACGGCGCCGGACCGGTCGTCGACGCCCATGCGGCAGCTGCCGAGGGGGTGCTGCGAAGCACACTCGAAGCGGCGGCCGGGCAGGTGCTCGAGGTCGAGCTTCGCGAGGTCGTCGGCGGTCTGGGCGTGCAGGCCGAGGACGGGCAGGAAGCACTCGGCGGCGCCGGCGGCGAAGAAGGTCTCGGCCATCAGGCGGATCACCCGCGGGATCCGCGCTCGGTCCTGCTTGGCCATCCGGTAGGTCACGAGCGGTTCGCGGCCGGGGACCCGCCGCACCGTCCCGCCGCCCTGGTCGTGGATCAGGCCGCCGAACACGGCGATGTGGGGGATGTGCTTCGCCCGGCCCACGTATTGCTCGCCGAAGCCGGGCATGGTCGCCGCGATCACCCCGGGCGGGACGAACAGGCTGACCAGCGTGATGCCTTCGGACTGGAAGGCGTCGGAGTACGCGCTCTGCAGTGCCCCTTGCCACCCGCGGATCGGCTCGTCGAAGCGCGCCATCATCCGGAAGGACGGGTGCAGGGTGAGGTGCCGGCCGAGCGGCCCGCCGCGTCGGCCGAGCCCCGAGCGCTTCAGCAGCAGCGGCGTGTGCCAGGCCCCCGCGGAGACCACGACCCGCCGCGCCGTCACGTGCACCTCGTCCCCGGGCCGCCCGCGCCGCCCCTCGCCGCGGTTCAGGAGCCGCCCCCGAACCCCCACCGCGCGGCCGCCCTTTACGACCACCCGGTCGACCCGGCAGTCGCTCACGATCCGCGCACCGTCCCGCACCGCCCGCGGCAGGAAGGTGAGGTCGACCGACAGCTTGGCCTGGTGCGGGTAGCCGAAGTTGCACATCCCGCAGCCGTTGCATCCCTTGGTGTTGCGCCGCAGCGGCTTCAGCGCGTAGCCCATCTTCTCGGCGCCCTGCTCGAAGCGGCGGACCCCCTCCGAGCGCATGGACGCCGGCACCTCCTCGACGTGGACGATCTCCTCGACCTCCTCGTACAAGGGCTCCAGCTTTTCCTCGGACAGGTCGGTCAGCCCCCGCTCGTGCACCCAGGTGTGGGCGATCTCCCCCGGCACCCGAAAGCACACGCCGCCCGTGAGCACCGAGGAGCCCCCGACCCCGCGGCCCATGGCGACGTTGATCATCGGCGTGTCGCCGACCCCGACGGCAAAGCTCATCCCGCCGTCGCGCCACAGGCGCCGCATGTGCTCGCTCGGCCGCATCCGCCCGTAGTCGACGGCCGCGACGTGCGGCCCCTCCTCGAGGACCACGACCGACAGACCCGCCGCGGCGCACTCCGCCGCCACCACCGCGCCCCCCGCGCCCGAGCCCACGATCACCACGTCCGTGTCGATCCGCAGCGGCCCCCGGTGCTCCCGTCCGTGCGCGATGGCCCCGCTCACGGCGCCGACTCCGCGCAGAGCCCCGGCGTCTCCTCCAGGCAGCGCCCGTCGAAGCCCATCCCCGCGGCGGCGTCGGGGTGCTCGTAGTAGACGATGCACAGGATCGCCTTGACCGCGAACACCGTGACCGCCAGCGGCGTGCGCTCCAGCCGCGGCAGCGAGCGGGCGCGGGTCTCGTAGGACAGCGCGCGCAGGGGTGCGAAGCGGAACACGAGCAGCGGCGCGACCCAGCTCAGCGCGAACAGGCTGGCCCGGAACACGAAGCGCGATCGCGGCTCCATCCGCGCCATGAAGTCCTCGATCTGCGCGGCGAGCCACGCCATCCGCTCGGGCGGAGGCGGACCGTCGGCCGTCGCGAAGAGCACGTCGCCGACGGCCGCCACGTCGCGCAGCCAGGCCTTCTCGGGCGCCCGGCTGCTCTGCTCGGGTGCCTGGTCGACCCACTGGACCGGCGCACGGGATGTCTTCACGCGGCGCACCATACCCCACACGGCGCGGGTCCCGCGGGCCGCGGGACCACGAGCCTTCAGCCGGCGGCTACCGGCCCTCGATCAGGTCCTTCAGCGCCTTGCTCTCGGGGGCGAGGTACCTCGCGACCCCGGTGGCATCGACCTCGGCCACGATGATCTGCCCGACCTCGTCGTGGACGTCCTCGAAGATGTGGTGCCGCGCCATGTGCTTGGTCTGGTGCTGGTTGTCGACCGTCGGGCTGACGTAGTGCACCGAGGTCGCGTTGTACCGGTGGATCAGGAACAGGTGCATCAGGGTCATCAGGCGCTTGCGGCGCAGGGACAGGTCCAGGGTGTTCTGGTCGCGCACCGAGAGGAAGTGACGGCCGCTGCGGTCCAGGATGTTGGCGAACACGATGTTCGCGACCTTGCGGTCGCCTTCGCCGAGCACCGAGAGCTCCAGAAGGTCCGAGCCGGCGGTGTGCGGGCGCAGGGAGACGCGCAGCCGCTCGGCGAGGCCGTGGTGGGCCGTCCACTTCGCGAGCCAGCCCTCGAGCTCCTTCGGTGGGACCTCGGTCTGCACGAGGTGCTGGACCTGGGTCGAGCCGCGGCCCATGGCCTTGGTGGTCGCCGTGCGACCCGAGGAGGCCATGAGCGCCGCGTCGAGGCGCGGGCCCCCCACGAGCGTCTGCGGGGTGCGGTAGGGCGACTCGAGCAGGCGGATCTTCCGCTGCAGGCGGGCGAGCGCGAGCATCCCGTCCTGCTGCAGGGCGGTGGAGAACTCCTCGGCGGCGAGCCCGTCGATCTGGTGCCCGCCGTAGGTCACGAAGTCGAAGACGAACCCCATCTCGCCCAGCTTCTCGGGGAACTCGCGCATC
>Ga0114931_10003634_pt1 | contig 19469 bp, 17 predicted proteins | sample 2SBtaG_FD_89579 | JGI IMG/M metagenome (GOLD analysis project Ga0114931, IMG submission 89579) | Deep subsurface microbial communities from Kolumbo volcano to uncover new lineages of life (NeLLi) - 2SBTROV14_V59a metaG | ecosystem: Environmental > Aquatic > Marine > Volcanic | place: Kolumbo...
AAAGAACTTGCCCGGGACTATCGATTAATAAAAGTTCAGCCGGTGGACATGTTTCCGCATACGGCGCATATAGAGGCCGTCGCACAGTTGATAAGAAATATTAGCTGATAATACACGTTAAAATTACTATTTTTTCTTGATATTTTTAAAACATTTACTATATTTAAGACAATCTGAATTCAAACTTAATATTATCTTAAAATGTGGTTCAAAAGACTTTTAGAAAACAAATTATGGCAGGCGCTTAAATCCCGCCCTGTTGTTCTCCTCACCGGCGCCCGGCAAACGGGTAAGATTTCCTTGCTGCAGCATGAATTGCCGGATACGGAGTACGTGACTCTGGATTACATAGCAAAAGCAGAAGAAGCGGAGAACAATCCTTCATTTTTCCTGAATCAATTCAAAAACCAAGTCATTTTGGACGAAATTCAATACGCACCTTCATTATTCCGGGAGATCAAAAAACATGTCGATCGTCAAAGAGATCTTTATGGTAAATGGGTCTTAACCGGTAGTCAAAAATTTCCTCTCATGAACGGGGTTAGTGAAAGTTTAGCAGGCCGTATTGCTATCCTTCACCTTGAAACTTTGAGCGCAAAAGAATTAAGGAAAAGTAAATATTTCAATCAAAGTCAATTGAATGATTTTTTGTGGATTGGGGGTTTTCCTGAAGTTTGGGCCAATAGACTGCTATCTCCACAGGATTTCTTTCAGGATTATATTCAAACATATTTGGAAAGGGACCTGAAGGATATAATTCAGGTTAAAAATTTGCGTGATTTTCAGCGTTTCATTCGTATCTGCGCTACTCGAAGCGGCCAGCTTGTCAATTATAGCGATTTAGCAAACAACATTGGAGTATCTGGAAATACAATCAAGATGTGGCTTGGCGCGCTTGAGACAGCGGGCATTATTTATCTTCTTCCTCCATATTATGCGAATATTGGCAAACGATTAATAAAGGCGCCGAAACTTTATTTCGCTGATCATGGTTTAATGGCTTTTTTGCTCAATATTTCATCGCTCAAAAATTGGAACGAGCATCCGTATAAAGGTCAATTATGGGAGAATTTTGTCTTTTCGGAATTTGTTAAAATTTTCCATCTTGTTCCGGGAACAAACATTTTTTTCTACAGAGATCAAAATGGTGTAGAAATTGACTTTGTTATTGAAGCAAATGGCAATTTGCAGTTTGTTGAAGCGAAAGCCTTGGAAAGAATTGACGATAGAAAATTAAACTTTAACAAGGTCATTAAATATTTCCCCAAAGCCGAGTGTGTTTTAGCTAATACAAATGCAGAATCGAGACCTATGCGGTTGAAAAATTATTTGGCTGTTAATCCTTTATTGCACGATTTGCAAGGGGAAAGTAATCTTTAACAAGCAAAGTAATTTCATGCTTAACAGAGAATTATGATCTTGCGTCATCGTTCGTCACTCCTCGCAATGACAAACATTTGTTGCATTTTAATCCTTAAAGTATATACAATAATTTCCCGCCTCTTTCGTCTTTATAAGCGAGATGATTACCGTGCAAAAAAACAGGCTTGAAAAAAGCTTTGAATCCGAACAAAGTCGTTTACTGGCTTTTGTCCGATCAAAAATTCATTCCCCGGAGGAATCTGAAGATTTGCTGCAGGATGTTTTTCTTCAGGCGCTCACTCATCTCAATGTGCTTGAAGCCGTTGATAATATGACGGCCTGGCTTTACACGGTAACCAAAAACAGAATTATCGACTGGTATCGCAAGAGAAGAATACCCACTCGTTCCATTCATCAGCCGGATGAAAACGGAAACGATCTGCAGGATATTCTTACCGAAGAATCTTTTGATGACTGGGATGACTCAACCCGCAAGATAGTGTACGAAACCATCATTGAAAGTATTGACGAACTTGCCGAGAAACAGAAACAAGTTTTTATCCGGCAGGTCGTCGACGGTATGACTTTTCGTGAAATCGCAGAAGAAACGGGCGAATCGATCAACACGCTGATTGCGCGCAAGCGATATGCCGTTCAGTTTCTGCGACATCGGTTAAAAGAAATCAAGGACCTTTTAAAAGACAGTTAGAGGTGCACAATGGATAAATTTGAACATTTTAAAGGACCAAAAAGAATTTTGGCCATCATCGGCATGGCAATAGGAGGCGTTCTCATCGCTGCCGTCATCGCGCTCTTTTTCGGCTTGATCGTCTTATGGTTGTGGAATTGGCTCATGCCGGAAATTTTTGGCCTGACGACTATTACCTTCTGGCAAGCATGGGGTCTGGTGGTTTTATCTCACATTCTGTTCAAATCTTTTCCACATCATAAAGACCACAACCATGATGAACGCTGGAAAGAAAAATTCCGATCAAAGTTTAAAAGCCGATTTGAAAAATAAAACAAAGAATAATCCCCGAACACGATTTCCATCCGTCCATGCTGACTGCTCAATGAATAGGAATCGATAAATTTTGGATTACATTCAAAGAATGAGTATGCATGGGCAATATATCAGTTATAGGGGGAAATTTTAATCAAGAGTTTATCGCACTGCCTGGACGAGTCATTCCGGTGGATGCCGGAATCTCCGAGCCATTATTTTCAGGAGACTCCGGCATACGCCGGAGTGACTTGCTTTATTTTGCTGTGAAGATATTCTTTGTTTTGCTCCCTCAATCTTATTATTTCCACCCGCGATTGAGATACTGCATAGTAACATTTTTTCTTGCTTGTTCTAAATATTATGTGTATTTTTTATAAAATATTACACATAACTTTAAGGAATAATTATGAGAACCAATATAATTATTGACGACGACTTGATGGCTGAAGCAATTAAATTAAGCAAACTTAAAACCAAAAAAGCCGTAGTTGAGAAAGGTCTTGAACTTTTAGTGCAGGTTAAAAGACAAGAGGAAATCAGAAAGTTAAAAGGTAAATTAAAGTGGGAAGGCAATTTGGATGAAATGAGGCGCGATAAATGATTGTAGTCGATTCATCTGTTTGGATCAATTATTTCAACGGTGTCGATACCTGGCAGACAGATTTGCTTGATCGTTTTCTCCCGGAGGTTCCTGTTTTGATGGGAGATTTAATTCTGACAAAAGTTTTGCAGGGATTTAAAAACGACCAGGATTTTGAAAAAGCAAAGAATGCGCTCAACACACTTTTATTCTACCAAATGGGTGGCCGTAGGGTGGCAATGCAAAGCGCCCAAAACTATCGTATATTGCGAAAAAAAGGTGTTACAATAAGGAAAACTATTGATATAATTATTGGCACCTTTTGTATTTTACAGAATTTTTCACTTTTACATGATGATAAAGATTTTGATCCTATAGTAAAATATCTATCATTAAAGACAATTCAGCAGCCTTTTTTAGCGTAGGATAAAAAGAATTGTTTTGTGATTGATTGTGTGGACGAGTCGCTCAGATTTTATGAACTTTCCTTCTATAAACCACCTTCCCGTCAAAAATCGTCACATCAACTTTTGTTTTTAAAATCTCTTCCACCGGGATAGAAAAAAGGTCTTTTGATAAAACAATAATGTCCGCAAGTTTGCCCGGGGAAATTGATCCTTTTTTTGTTTCCTGAAATTCACCATAAGCTGAAGCCAACGTATACAACCGGATGGCTTTTGCCATGGTGAGCTTTTGATCCGGAAACCAGCCACCTGTCGGCTCACCGCTGCCAATATTTTGCCGGGTCACAGCCGAGTAGAGGCCGCGCATGGGGTTGAGCGGCTCCACGGGCCAATCCGTGCCAAAAGCGATTTTTGCACGACTGTCAAGAATTCGTTTCCAGGCGTATGCCCCCTCGCACCGCTTGTGGCCGATTCGTTTTTCCGCCCAACGCAAATCCGATGTGCAATGTGTCGGCTGCATGGAAGCGATGACACCGAGCTCCGCAAGTTTAGGGATGTCTTGCAAGCGAAGAACCTGAGCGTGCTCCAGACGATGACGGCTGTCCCGCGTTCCAAAACGTCGCCGGGCCTCGGCAAAGCCATTCAGTGCCATCCAATTTGCTTTTGCGCCGATACAATGCAAGCCAACCTGAAAACCCAGACTATCTGCCGTGCAGATCATTTGTGTTAATTCCCCTTGAGAATATTGCGGTATCCCGGATGTGGACGGATCATCAAGATACGGTTTGAAAAACCAGGCCGTTCGCGAGCCCAGTGTGCCGTCGGTAAATCCTTTCAGCAAGCCGAGACGAATTCTGCCCGGTGTACAAAATTTCTCAAACTCCTTTTTTGCTTCAAGCAGTTTCTCCGGATTCTTTGCCAGGTTGAAATCCATCCACTCGGAAACTCGCACCGTGAGTTTACCCTCTTTTAAAAGACGCTGATAAAGCCTGACCGTCTCGACGCCTGAGTTATCCTGCACGGAAGTCACCCCAACTCGTTTCGCCAGTTCCAACGCTTTCTCCGCCGCGAGAAATCTATGCTCATCGGTTTCTTTTGGAATGATCTCATTGACCAGTTCCATTGCCGACTCTTTCAAGATTCCTGTCGGTTCCCCCGTTTTCGGGTCTTTCAAAATTTCTCCGCCGTCAGGAATTGGCGTTGCCGCATCGATTTTTGCCATTTTCAGCGCCAGAGAATTTGCCCATCCGATATGTCCGTCAACACGACGCACAAACACCGGGTTGTGCGGAGAAACTTTATCGAGCAGAGATTTATCCGGCCATTTGCCATTGTTGAAAAGTGTGTGATCCCAGCCTCGTCCGGTAACCCATGAACCGTTGGGGAGTTCTTTTATCCGCGCAGCAATGCGATCCTGTATTTCCTGGGACGTTTTGCATCCGTTCAGATCAACGTGCATCAGTGCCAGCCCGCCGCCGATGAAATGCAGATGCGCATCGTTGAAACCGGGGAGTACCAGCTTGCCTTGCGCATCAATAATTTCCGTATTCTTGCCAATTAAAGGATCAATTTTCTCTTTTCTCCCCACAGCGAGAATTTTATTCCCCTTAATCGCCACTGCTTCAGCCTGTGGCTTTAATTTATCCACAGTCCACACTTTTGCATTAATGATTGCAAGATCAGCGCTTTTTTGGCAGGACATGAGAAAACCCGAAATAGAAATTATTAAAAGGACAAACTTTTGCATTCAATCTCCACTGATTATTCGTTATCCGAAATCCGGTCTCAGCTATCCGGCATCTTATAACGGTTTGCCGTTTTCTACAACATCCTGTAAAATCGTCAGGTTGCCAATACTGTCATCCAAAGGAAGATAAGGCGGGCGGTTTTCCAAAATAGCCATGGTGAAATCCTCAATTTCCAGCGCATGTCCCGTTTTGCTCGCTGCCACTTTTACACGTTCCTGTTTCTGTCCATCGTCGGAAATATACAGGAATTCCCGTTCGCCTTCCCGAACCCAAAAAGGTTCGACGATGTTCAAACGGCCTTTGGTACCGATGATTGAAGCAAAAGAACCATTGGTGGTAAAAGAGCAAAAAATCTGTGCTGTTTTCTGCGGTGAAAAAATAAGTCGGATGAGTGCTTCCATATCCACGCCGCGTTCATTGTAACGAACATGAGCATCCCAGGACTTGGGTTCGGAACCCATAATTGTACGGCAAAAATTCAGGCAATAGCAGCCAACGTCCCCCATTACGCCGGGACCTAATCCCGGCTGCAGACGAATATCCTGCGGATTCCTTTGCCAGGCCGCGCGGGAAATCTGGATATTCTGAATTTCGCCGACCCGATCCGATTGGGCATATTGCTGAACTTTTTGGAAGAAGGGATGATAGCGGTACATAAAACCCTCCATCACCCACAGTTTCTTTTCCCCGGCAACGCGCTTGATCTCGCGAATTTCATCCGCCCGGGTCGTAATGGATTTTTCACACAGCACATGTTTACCGCGATCAAGCGCTTTCACAATCCACTCATAATGCATGCCATTGGGCAGAGAAATATAAACCGCATCGATTTTTGCATCGTCGAGGAGCGCCTGATAATTGCCATAGCTTTTTTCAAAACCGTGTTCTGCCGCATAAGCCGCCGCCTTTTTCTCATCACGGCTGGCAATGCCATATAAATTGGCGTGTTCAAAATTTTTGATCGGAGGAATGACAGCGTGATTAATTTTAGCCGTAGATAAAATCCCCCAGTTGACTGTGTTTGGGTGTGTCATATTTTCTCTTTCTGATTTGTTATGTGTGCCTCTGCTGCGTCAGGTTTTACGATCTGTCAATTGACAGCACGGTGATGTCATCCAAATGTTCTTTTCCATTTTTAAACTTTAGAGCGGCTTGAACAAGCTGTTCAATAACTTTTCCGGAAGCTTGTGAGGAAAGCCTTTCAATCGTATCGGCGACAAGATGATCCCCAAAGAAAGAATCCTCTCGTTGGCGAATCTCCGTTAATCCATCGGTGAAAAGAAAAAGTGTGTCATTCTTTCCCAACTTAATTTCCGCCTCGATTCCCGGCTCATAAACATCATTTCCAAATAATCCAAGAATCATGCCCGAGGCAAATAGTTTGCTAACTTGCCCTGTTTTGCGGTTTAGTAAAACAGGATGCGGTATGCCACCGTTAATAATTTTTCCCTCCCATGTTTTGGTATCAATCACAACCAGCAAGGCAGCAGCATAAATATCCGGAGGCAACCCTTTGTAAAGAATTTCGTTCACCCCTTGCAGTATTTCAATCGGGTCATCCTGTGATTCTTTAAAAGCAGTAAAAGCGAACTTTAAAAGCGCAGTACACAGTGCAGCTTGAATTCCATGCCCGGTGAGATCAGCAAGAATTATTGCAACGCGATGGTTTGCAAGGGGGATGACATCGTAATAGTCGCCGCCAATCTCAAAAGAAGGCTTGTATTGGACATGAATGGAAATATCGTCCAGATCAATTTTTTTCGGCAGCAATAATTTTGAATGAACTTGTTTTGCAAAGGACAATTCCTGCTGCATAATATTCTGAGCTTCAAACAGTTCATCTCTTTGCAGCAGAACCTTGTCTATTTCATGCACCTTTTCCTGGATTGTTCTGTGCAAATTTTTGTTGGCCAGTCCGTTTTTAATGACGAGCAATAAATGCTCATTATTCCATGGCTTTTGAATATATTGAAAAAGGCCGATCTCATTAATTCCCCTTATGAGACATTCCATATCCGCTTCATCGGTCAATAATACACGAGGAACATCAGAGTACATTTTTTTTACTTTATCAAACAACCGCAGACCGTTCATTTGGGGCATTTTAAAAGTAGCAATAATGAGGTCAGGTGGCGTTATTTTGAGACCCTCAATTGCTTGAACGGGTGAATTATACGTGAGAATTTGATAATCCGTTTCTGTTTGCAAAAGCGTTTCTAATGACTTGATAACACCCGGGTCGGGATCTACGACGGCGATAACAGGTATATGATCAGAAGGATTGGTAGAGTTCATGAGTCTGTACTTTTTGATGAAGATTATTGGATTGCATTTTCCATTTAATCGCGAACAAATAAAATATATAGCTTGTAATTAAAAATATCAACTCTAATTACCATCTTGAAAATTAGTTGTTTTTGGAAAAAGAAAAGCATTTACACAAACATACATTGGAAGGAATAACGTGCAGGTTGTTGTTGCGATTAAACCCCGGCTTCTTTTTTAAGAAATCCTACCAGCATTATTCTTATTTCACGGATTTCCGACCTCAAATCTGATAATTGCTGATTTATAGATTCAAAGCGCTGGTTTGTTGACTCGCTTGAAACAGTAAAGCGCTGATTCATCAATTCGTTCATATCGTTAAACCGTTGATTCATCGATTCATTCATATCACTAAATCGCTGATTGATCGATTCGTTCATATCAATAAACCGCTGGTTGATCGATTCGTTCATATCAATAAACCGCTGGTTGATCGATTCATTCATGTCAATAAACCGTTGGTTCATATCGGAGCGTAAATCATCTACACGTCTGTTATTGTAAATAATGCCAATGATAATTGCCAGCATGATCGGCAATACGATGGCAAGCACTTGTGCCCACTCCATCAAATTCTCCTTAATAAAACTGAGAATAAAATACATATTTTTTTTGCAAGTGTCAAGATGCAATCATATTTTTACTAGCAAATAAAAAAAGCCGGGCAAAACTTGCCCGGCTTGCAGTTGAAAAGCTTATCTCAACAAAGCAATCGTCTGTGTCGCACCCTCCTGTCCTGCCTTGACACGACAAAGATAAACACCGCTGGCCATAGCATTACCAGCATCATCGGTGCCATCCCAAACAAGCGTATGGTAGCCGCTGGAAAGATCATCATTCAAAAGAAATTTGACGCGCTTACCCACAACACTCAAAACCTCCACTCGCGTGTGAATTTCATTTGGCAGCACAAACTTGATAAGCGTTTGCGGATTAAAAGGATTTGGAGAGTTTGGCAATAAATCAAAAGATGATAATTTAGCATTCCCTTCATCCATAGAATCGGCAAGATTTGCTTTATCAAGGTAGAAAATAAGATCCGTGTATTCCATGCCTGGAGATAAATATTTATAATGCATCGGCGGTATGGTTTTCACCCCATCCTTATATACTCCAATTTGCCAGGAACCCGGCACTTCTATATTAAATTTAAAAGCTCCGCTGGCATCTGTTTTTGTGAATAAAAATCCTTTCGGGCTATCCTCTGCATCGTTAACTGCGACAACGTCTGCCTGAGAAGCGGGATGCGTATCATCGATCATAACTTTGCCGGAAATAGACATGAGCTTCGTCTTTGCCAGCTGAAAATCGTATCGTGCGATATTTGCGTCTTTTACCTGAATATCCGAATAGCCGGTCTGTGGAGAAACCAACAAGCCTGCCTTTTGTGCAATGAGCGAAGTTAATTTTCCCGAATAAACACCCAACTTGTAACTTCCATCTTCCGCGGAGATCGCCTGGGTGAAATAGGAGTCTTTGCCTTTCGGATCAATGAACACCCCCTGTATGAGCACGCCCTTAATACCCTGTCCGCCTTGAAGACAAAAACCGGAAATACTTGACGGATATTTTTCAAAAATAAAATTCTGTTGAAATTGGGAATGATCTTTTACAACAAGAGTGTCAGCAGAATTATCGACAAAATATCCGGCAGGCCAAACACCGCGGCCCAGGAGATTAGAAAAATAAGGATTTATACCGACAATATTTTTACCCCTTTCAACCCCGAGTTCAAAGGAGCCGTCATCGTTCGTCATTGTGTATTGAAATGAACTACGCGTGACGTTCTGCACTGTCACCACCACTCCTCCAACCGGTGTGCCGTCTTTTAATTTTGCAAAACCATGAATAAAAGCCGGATATCTGTGGAGATCAAAATCGACTTTCTTTATCTCGCCCTGATTTAGTGCAACCGTCATTGTATCCGATGGTAAATACTTTTCATTGCAGGTTTGTTTCAAAGAAACCCAATAATCTCCCGCGGGCAAACCAAGAGCATAAAATCCTTTTTCATTCGTAATTGCGGTGAATTGATGATCGGGATAGTCAATATCGGCGACATGAACGCAAATATGCGGCAAGGCTTCATCCGTCTCTTTGTCGAGCACTTGGCCCTGGATGATTGGGGGAACCAGTTCCAATTTCCATTTAATGATAGCACTAGCTGTACTTTGATCTTCATCCTTTGCACGCAGAATCATTTGCTGACTGCTAACCGGAATCTTTTCTGCGTTTGTAAACAAAGTTGTTTGTATGCGTCCGTCCAGCGGTGTTTTATCACCAGGAATAGCGTTTTCCGGACTTTCAGGATCCCGGATCCATCCGATGCCATCACATACTGAGAGAAAATCAATGCGCTGATCTGAATGATCAATGATACCGTTACTGTTTACATCGATGAAAATTTCGCAGGCTAATTTGTTTCCAAATGAGGCAACATCACTCGACAGGACAATTTTTTGTGGCACCTGGGTAACAGTTGTCCGCGATGCGCCATTTACATTCAGATAAGAAACTCCCCAACCATCGGACGGGACGAGTGCCAAAACAGCAAAACACAAGGTGCAGAAGAACTTCATTTGGCCCTCCGATTTGAATACCATTTAAATGTTACATGCTTTATTTATTGGTTTTATATCGACCACTTTTTATTGAACACTTGACCAAAATATGAACATGCGACGAAAGATAGATTTGCAGTTAAGGGGAATGTTCGAGCAATGATGAAAGTGCAGGGCTAGCTTTGTTCCTCTTGTATTAGAAAATTGCAAAAACTAAGCCAGAAAAGATGGCATTTTTACAACTTTTTAAAATCAGATTTCCATACGGGATTATGGAAATCTGATTTTCCATCCATCATCTTAAAAAGTACACAAATTATCAAATTTTGCGGGTAATTTAAATAATGGCTAGTGAGGAGTTTTTTGCAAAATTTCTTTGATGTGTTGAAATTCCGGCAGGTCTTTGCGCAACGTGGATTTGCGTGGTGTTTGCGCCAATTCCATTTTAACTCTTTTGTATCGATTTGAAGTCGGCGGGTGCGTTGTGAGCAACAAAGCCACAAGTTTCGGATCGGTCTCTTCAGCATCTCGCAGCTTTTCCAGAATCTCAAGCAGACCTTCCGGATCATAATTCGCTTTCCAGGCATATTTGATACTTCTTTGATCAGCGAAATACTCCGAATCTTCCGGATAGTCCAGGATCGATCCCGAAGAATATAAACTGGAGATGATTTGATGTGCAATTTCGGGAATATCACCAACTACGACCTGAGCGGCAAACGCATACGTATATTTTTTAGCTACACGCTGAACAGCATCACGAGCGGCAAGGTGCGCTACTTCATGGGCAATGATCATTGCAACTTCACTTGCATTATCAGCAATTTCGATTAATCCGCGAAAAATATAGATACTTCCACCGGGTAAAGAAAAATGATCAAGGTCAGGTTCGTTGACAATATATACTTTGTAATCCAGTCCACTCCAGTCCGATTGTGCGCCGATTTCCCGGGCAATTTTATCAAAAAACTGAGTCATTTCAGGATTTCTGATGAGATGCAATTGCTTTGCTGCCTGCTCGGTCAGCTTTTTCCCAAGGGATAATTCTTCGTCAATCGAAACAAATTGCAACGTGTCTTCCTGTTGGCGCGTGCCTGCACATCCCGCGATTAACGTCATTATCAATAAAAATAGAAACACGCCGGTTGGTTTCAATAATTTTTTCAATTTTTTCGCAGCCTTTCCTTTTTGTTCGATGCAAGGATTTTCTCACAGGCCGACTATTTGTCGAAAATCTTCTTCTGTTAAAACCGTCACACCCAGGCTTCTGGCCTTTTCCGCTTTTGACCCTGGATTTTCCCCAATGACGACAAAGTCTGTTTTCTTACTCACGGAAGAAGAAGCCCTGCCACCTAGTTTTTCTACTAGATCCTGTGCCTCATGGCGCGTAAAAGTTTGCAGCGCTCCTGTGAACACAATGGTTTTCCCATCCAACAAATCTTTTGTTTTCTCAACTGCTTCTTCTTTAATTTCTACTCCACCTGCACGAAGGCGCTCAATGATTTCACGGTTTTCCTGCTTTGAAAAAAATTCAACAACACTTTTTGCAACCTGGGGACCGACCTCATATACTGCGGTCAATTCTTCTTCTGTCGCATTTTCAATCCTTTCCAAAGAGCCGAAGGCCTTGACGATGACACGAGCAACATGCTCCCCGACAAATCGAATCCCCAACGCAAAAAGTAATCGATCCAGCGATCGATGCCGACTTGACTCAATCGCTTCAAGAAGATTATCCGCCGATTTCTCCGCCATGCGTTCCAGGCTGGTTAGTTGTTTTTTATCTAAAAAATACAAATCCGCTACATTTTTTACGAGTCCTTTTTCCACAAGCTGATCAACCAGCTTTGATCCCAAGCCGTCGATATCCATAGCCCGCTTGGAAGCAAAGTGAAAAATTCGTTCTTTTAGCTGCGCCGGACAACTTGGATTCACGCACCGTCGTGCTGCTTCACCCTCGAGGCGAACCGTTTCACTTCCGCATACCGGGCATTTTTCCGGTAGTTTGTATTTTTTTTCTTTTCCGCTTCTTTTTGATTTGATGACCTGTACAACTTCGGGGATCACGTCCCCGGCCCGCTGGACGACGACCCAGTCACCGACACGAACATCTTTGCGGTCAATTTCATCCTGATTGTGCAGCGTGGCACGGCTCACTTCGACGCCGCCAATATTAACGGGTCTCATAACAGCCACGGGCGTCAGCACACCTGTCCTGCCAACCTGGGCAATAATATCCAGAATTTGAGTTGTCTCCTGCCTTGCCGGAAATTTGTAAGCAATGGCCCAGCGCGGACTGCGGGAACGCACGCCCAGCCTCTCCTGCAAAGCAAAATCGTTGACTTTGATGACCACACCATCAATTTCATAAGGTAACGAATCGCGCATTTCAGCGATGTCGCGATAATATTTTAAAACCTGATCAACACCAATGCATTTACGAATATTAGGATTTACCTTGAGGCCTAATTCATTGCAAGTTTGCAAAACCTGCCATTGCGTTGTAAATGCCATTCCCGTGACCTGGCCAATTCCATAGCAAAACATATCGAGCGGTCGCGATGCAGTCACTTTAGGGTCCAGTTGCCGCAGAGAACCGGCTGCGGCATTGCGTGGATTTGCAAAAGTTGGTTCTCCGTTTTCTTCGCGAATACGATTGATATTTTCAAACTCTTTGATGCCCAAAATCACTTCACCACGCACTTCAAGTCTTTCGGGTATGACGTTTTTATCTGCCAGTAGTTTCAGAGGAATGCTTTTCACTGTTTTGATGTTTTGCGTTACATTTTCTCCCACAAAACCATCCCCGCGCGTGGCGCCGACCGTTAGTGTACCCTTTTCGTAAACCAACTCTACAGCTAGGCCGTCGAGTTTGGGTTCACAGACATATTCAAGGTCAGCGGCCGTTCCCAGCGCACGTTTTGTGCGCTCATCAAACGCCAGGAATTCCTCCTCGTTCAAAGCATTATCCAGGCTGAGCATAGGAAGCGTATGCCGATAAGATTCAAATGACTCGGCAGGCTTCGCCCCAACCCGCTGTGTCGGTGAGTCCGGGGTGATCAGTTCCGGATGCTGCGCTTCAAGGTCTTCGAGTTCTCTGAATAAACGGTCATATTCGGCATCTGAAATTTCAGGATCGTCCAGCACATAGTAGCGGTAGCTGTGATAATGAAGCTGATCCCGCAGCGTTTTTATTTTTTCTTGAATTGTCTCAGCCATTTGTTAATTCATTCCCATTTCCTGTAAAAGATTGTCTGCACCGTCAATCTTTTGCATCAGCCAGAGTACATATCGAATATCGACGCAGATGGAGCGCGTAAAAGGTTTGTCGAAAATATAATCCGCGACAATGCTCTCATAGTTACCGTCAAAAAGCAGACCGATCAGTTCACCTCTGGCATTTAGAACAGGACTACCGCTGTTGCCGCCGGTTGTGTCCAGTGTCGTTAAAAAATTGACATGCATTTTATCTGTCCGTGCGTCTTTAAATCGGCCAAAATCCTTTACCTTGATTTCCTGCAGCAGCTTTTGCGGCGAATCGAACGGATCCTTTCCGGTATACTTTTCCAAAATGCCACGAGTCGTTGTATAGTCATCGTATTCCACAGCATCCCGCGGAGAATAGCCTTTGACATAGCCAAAAGTCAGCCGTTTCGTTCCATTAGCATCGGGATAAAGTGAACCGCCTTTCCATGCCATCAGTGCCTCGATATATTTTGGCTGCAACTCTGAAATTTCTCCATCAAATGTTTTGGCTTTTTCATCAAGGGGCTTCATTTCCTTTTCCATGGAAAGGGCAAAATGAATGACCGCATCATTAGATTTGTTCAGTTCTTTTTGAGATGCATCAAATAACTTGAGCCGTCCATCAAGTGTTGTGCAAGTTGTGTTGGCAAACATGTTGTCAATAAATTGTTTTTCCACTTCTCTACGTTTTTTCCCGGTTAAACCCGGAGCGATCTTTTCAATGGTTTCAATTTTCTGGTTGTCGGAAAGTTCGTGTGCCAGTTCAAAGAATAACAACAAAGCGCGCTTTTCCATTTCCGCATCAAAGTTACGAAAGGAATATTTCATACGTTCTTTGCGCCTCGCAATGTCATTATCGGAATAGCCGGGTTCCCTGTCAATTTCCTTTTTCTGTTTTTCTTCGCTCCACTTTACGATTGTTGCTGCTGAACCCATCACACTGCTCGCAAGTCTCATCCAGCGATAAAGGTAACGTTTAGGCGCAAAAGTCATATAATCTTTATAGAGCACGTCTATTTGCGGCAAGACATCCTGATACTTTTCCCGCAGTTCTTTTTTTGAATTGATAAAAGAGACGAACTCTTTTTGCATGGCGATTTTTTGATCGGATAAATGTGTTCTCTTGAAACCGTCATAGACACCCTGGGTGTATTTTTGAGAATTCATCATGCTTGCATACCAGGAGGCCAGTTTAATGGATGCGTCGGGATTTTCGGCCATACGTTCTTCAATGAGAGCAATATACCTTTTAAACATATTTAACCGCCAAGGGAAATAAAAATTCCGGTAATAATTGAATTCGCTGACGGACAGGTAACGCGACGTGTGTCCGGGAAAACCGATGACCATGGTAAAGTCGCCGTCGGCATACCCATCTGTTGAAACATGCAGCCACTTTTTAGGTTTGTACGGCACGTTATCTTTGGAAGGCGCTGCCGGCTTACCGTCCGGGCCGACGTAGGCGCGCAGAAAAGAGTAATCGCCGGTATGCCGCGGCCATTCAAAATTGTCAATATCGCCGCCGAATTTGCCGATGCTTTGCGGCGGTGCATACACAAGGCGTACATCTTTGATGCGCAACGATTTGTAAAGCACGTACCACATGCCGGAATTCATAGAGGCAACCCGGGCGGAAACATTTTTATCCTCTTCGGCCTTTTGAACGATTTTATTGATATTTTTCTCAATCATTGCCTGCTTTTCTTTCGGAGACATTTTCTTTTTTACGCCTTTTCGTACTTGCTCCGTGACATTTTTAAAGGATTGAAGGACGTAAACGTTTGTGCCAAAAGTCGGAAGCTCTTCCTCCAAAGACCTGGCAAGAAAGCCTTCTTCCAGCAAGTTCTTTTCTTTTGTGCTGTTGCGCTGGATGGCCCCATAACCGCAGTGGTGGTTGGTTACAATCAGACCATTGGGCGATACAAAAGAAGCCGAGCACCCGCCGAGGCTGACGACTGCACTTGAAATGCCGCCGTCCTGCGGATTCCACAAATCATTAACCGGGATCAATAGGCCTTTAGATGGCAAATCCAGCTTTTGAAGATTGTCTAGCAAAAACATGCCCTCATCGGCAAGGGCGAAAAAGGATGCTGCAAATAAAAGAAAAAGAGTGAGTGAGATGAACAAGGTTTTGTTTTTCATTTGTAATTCCTGTGTTGAATGGTTATAACTGTTTGGCTCTATAGTGTCATTCCGGTTGAAACGGAGCGGAATGCAACCGGAGGAAGTGCCTATAGTACCGGAATTTCCTCGTTTAGTCATGGGATTCCGGTATCCTCCTCTCGTCGGAACCGGAATGATAAAAGTGCGCGTTGCAACAAAATGCACGGCTGAAAAGTTACGAATGGTTTAGCGAGTTCAAAAAAAACAATTTTTCGTATTTAAGCAAAACCTATTTAACGTTTAAAATTTTCTCCACCACCTCTGACGAAATATTCCTCCCCGTCAAAAGCAGAACCACATTTTTGTCGGTCACGTCCAACTTTTTTGCTAGCACAGCGGCAACACTAACGGCTGCCGCGCCTTCTACCAGCAGTCGGGCGTCATCAATTAAAAAGCGGATAGCTTTATAGATGTCTTTTTCCTCCACAAGGACGAGATCATCGACAAGCATGCGAGTCAGTTCGAGTGTCAGGTCACTGACAAAACGACCCGCCAAACCGTCGGCAACGGTATCTTCAATGGGCGTTTCAACGACTTTTCCCTCTCGCAAAGCAGCTTTCATCGCCGGACTGGCGACGGATTGGACGCCGATGATACGAATCTCGGGATGTTCTTTTTTGATGGCCGACGCGATGCCGCTGATGAGTCCGCCGCCGCCGACCGGAACAACGACAATCTCCGTTTCCGGCAACTGCTGCAAAATCTCTTTGCCAATCGTTCCTTGTCCGGCTATTATTGTGGCATCATCAAAAGCATGGACAAATGTAAGATCAACATCCTGTTCGATCTGGTGGGCGATGTCTTCAGCTTCATCATAATCCTGCCCGGCCTGGATGATTTGGCAGCCGTAATAGCGCAGTTTCCTCACTTTGGCCATGGATGCATTAACCGGCAAAACGACGCGGGCTTTGATTCCCAACAATTCGGCAGCGTAAGCAACACCCAGGGCGTGGTTCCCGGCCGAAGCGGTGATCACACCCTTTTCTTTTTCACGGTCCTTCAGGGCAAGCATAGAATTCAAAGCCCCGCGCACTTTGAACGAGCCCGTCTTTTGCCAATTTTCCATTTTAAAGAAAATTTTCCCGCGCTGCAAATGTGACAAAGAGTGACAAAATTCGATCGGCGTTTCGCGGATATACTTGTGAATTCTCCGATGGGCTGTTTCGACTGCAATGTGCGGAACGTTCATTAAATCATCTCGGTTTTTGTTTTAAATCTCTTATATGCCATATTAGCGGAACATTGACGGACTAGTCTTTTTCTTCCACGCTACCGTCGGATTTCGCTTCTTCACCCACCGGCTTAGCGCCGGTGTTCGATTTTGGTTTTCTTCTGCCCTTTAGCAAACTGATTCCGATAAGAATCAATCCTGCAGCAAAGAACAGTATGGGCCAGAAAAATGTAAAATAATTAAAAACAACAAGAAACAGAATACCTGTAACGGCCAGAATGAGAGCAGGAACCAGCAATCCCTTTTCCCGCGGTCCGGCATAGTACATAAGAATGAATCCAACAGATGGACCCAAAACAAAGATGGGCCAGAGTTTAATCATCTTTACCCAGTCGCCGGTCATGGCACAAACGAACAATGGAATACTCGAGATAATCAGAATAACAGCAGGCATAAGCAAACCATAGTTTTTCGGCGATGCAATATAGCCCAATAATATTCCGATTCCAACCAGCAATAAAACGGAAGGCCATGAGGCCGCCAGCGACCAAAGGCCTATCGAGTTGGCAACGAATATAAGGCCAAGAACGATAAGCAAAACGCCTATTATGAATGTTGTCTTATTTTGCATTTAACCAGTCCTCTTATTTGATTCCAAAAATTGCCTTAATAATATAAACCGCCATCCTCGGGTTCTCTTTCAAACGTCTCATACTGTAGGCATACCAATGTTTTCCGTAAGGTACATAAACTCGCAGCCGATGCCCTTCATCAACCAAAATGCGGCGCAACTGCTCATCCACGCCCAAAAGCATTTGGAATTCATATTCGTCGTGACTCAATCCAAGTTGATGGATGAGGCGCAAACCATGCCAGGCCACTTTTTCGTCATGCGTTGCGATTCCTACGTAGCATCGGGATTTCAGGGCAGTTTCCAGCAACAAGGCAAAATTATTATTAACGATTTCATGATCTTTATAAGCAATATCACGATGTTCAACATAAATGCCCTTACATATCCGAAAATTGGTACGTGTTTTTACCAGTCCTTTAACATCGTCGAGGCTGCGCCGAAGATAGGCTTGAATGACGATACCGACATTTTTAAACTCCTTTTGCAAACGCTGAAACAACTCGATTGTGTCTGAAGTGCATTTCGAATCTTCCATATCAATTCTGACAAAATTATCGTAGCTCTGCGCTTTTCTGATAATTCTTTTCAGGTTCTCGTAGCAAAACTCCTTGTCCAGCAGCAAGCCAAGTTGCGTTGGTTTGACGGAAATATTGCAATCCAAATGTTCGGTATGAATCGTCTCCAAAGCCCGAAAATAATCTTCGACTGCTTCCTCGCTTTCATCCATTTCTTTGGCACTCTCTCCTAATACGTCCAAAGTAGCAAGGATTCCCTTCTTGTTCAACTCGCGAACGACCTCCACTGCATCCTCTAACGCAGGTCCGGCAACATAAGGTTTGGAAAAATACTTGACTATAAACTTGGGAACCAACGGCATAAACCAAATGATTAACTTGTTAAATATCATCATTGTGTCCTTTCGGTAAATGCATTCATTCACTTTTGTTAAAGAAAATAAATGTAATTAAAATGGTGGGGCATGAGTATTATTTAACAAGCCGGTGGGATAAAATACCAAAAATACCAATCGGCCGCGGGACGGAGACAGGACTTTTGCGTCGCCAGAGCCGGAGTTATTTGTTTGCATGAATTTATCCATGATTTTGTTATCTGATTAACACACTTTACCAAAAGCGTTATTTCCGGAACTCTGGTTGAAAATACATGTTTTTAAAAAAATTGTCAAGTGGAAAGTCTGATGAAGATGAATCAAACTGAAAAAATAATGTAACTGTCCAGGTTATTTTTAAGACCCAGGCATTACATCGAAGGAAGGTAAAACTAATTTTTTAACCGACCATCATTTTTGAATTAAAATTCAAAAACAGTGGTTTCCCACGCATAACTGAGATGCTTTGCCTGAAAACTTTTCATTGATTTTGAACGTCAAAAATGATATATTTCATCGTTTTACAAAAAATGGAGGATGCCCTTAAATGGGCAAAATAATTGCAATAGCGAATCAAAAAGGCGGCGTAGGTAAAACGACAACGGCGGTGAATCTGTCAGCGTGTTTGGCTGTTGCAGAGTACCCAACCTTGCTCATTGATATCGATCCGCAAGCCAATTCTACCAGCGGTTTGGGATTTGACCCCCGCGAAATGGACAAGACTGTTTACGATACACTGATTAATGATAGTATGGTTGACGATCTTTTGATCGAGACGGAGCTCAAGTACCTGAAACTCCTGCCTTCCTCCATAAATCTGGTCGGTGCTGAGATTGAACTGGTTTCTTCGATCTCTCGGGAAAAAAAGCTTGCCAATGCATTAAAAAAGGTGCAGGAACAATTTGCATATACGATTATCGATTGCCCGCCATCCCTTGGATTGCTGACAATTAATGCACTCACAGCTTCTGATTCTGTGCTCATTCCTATTCAATGCGAATATTATGCATTGGAGGGTCTGGGACAGTTATTAAATACCATTCGCCTGGTGCAAAAACATTTAAACAATCACCTTGCCGTTGAGGGTGTATTGTTAACCATGTATGATTCGCGTCTTAATCTCTCCAGACAAGTGGCGCAGGATGTGCGAAGGTACTTTGAAGGACGTGTATTCAATACGATCATCAATCGCAATGTGAGGCTGAGCGAAGCCCCAAGTTTTGGAAAACCCATTGTTTTGTATGATGCCGTTTCGACTGGAACAGAAAATTATATAAGTTTGGCTGAGGAAATAATCAAGAATGGCGAACAGGAAAGTATTGGGGAGAGGGCTCAAAGCACTAATTCCTGATGCTCCCGCTCCCGGCAAAGAAGAAAACA
>Ga0114931_10003635_pt1 | contig 19463 bp, 14 predicted proteins | sample 2SBtaG_FD_89579 | JGI IMG/M metagenome (GOLD analysis project Ga0114931, IMG submission 89579) | Deep subsurface microbial communities from Kolumbo volcano to uncover new lineages of life (NeLLi) - 2SBTROV14_V59a metaG | ecosystem: Environmental > Aquatic > Marine > Volcanic | place: Kolumbo...
CAGGGTGAAAATTCCTTTCGGCGGTCCATCCGTGTCCGACTCGCAACGGTACGACCCGATATGCCAATCCGCCTGCGGCGAAAATCCGTAAGTTTCCACGGCGCACGGCGCCGCCGCCAGCACATCTCGCGCGTTGCTGTCGGATTCATCGACCAATACGAAGCCCCGGGGATTCATGATTCCGATGAACTTGCGAAACGCGGCTTTGATGTGGTCTAAATCCCGGAATATGTCCGCGTGATCGAATTCTATTCCCGTCAGGATAGTGGCATACGGCCGGTAATGCAAAAACTTGGCCTCCTTGTCGAAGAAGGCGCTATCGTACTCGTCGCCTTCGATAACAAAATATTCGCCCGCCGGCAAACGGTAATTGGAATCGAAATTCTTCATCCAGCCGCCCACCATGATTCCCGGATTTTTTCCTGCGGCATGAAGCACCCAGCCGAGCAGGGAGGTTGTGGTGGTTTTGCCGTGGGTCCCCGCCACCACCAGGGATTTTCTGTCTTTCAAAAAAAAATCGCTCAGGGCTTGCGGAAAAGAAACGTAGGGGATTTTTTCGGATAAAACGGCTTGCACTTCTTCATTATCTTTAGATACGGCGTTGCCGATAATCACTAAATCCGGAGGATGACGCAGGTTTTCTTTCTTAAAGCCGGACTTGATTTCGATTCCGTAATTTGCCAGCAACGTGCTGACCGGAGGATAGATCTGGTTGTCTGAACCGGAAACGTCGTACCCCGCCTGCTTTAACAGTCCGGCAAGAGCGCTCATTCCCGTGCCGCAAATAGCAATCATGTAAATCGATTTTACCTGGGTCATGACCTCAGAATGAACGACCCCGCTACAAGCGGACGGGGTATCCGATAAGAATTTTCATTTAAGAGACGTGGCATGCCACGGGGAATAAAACCCACTTGTGGGATTTAAAAGGGAAAGGCTAAGGTTAAACGGTAACGCGCCAAAGGTAAAGGAGAAAACCGGGCGCGCCGGGCGGCGGCGCGGGAAAACGGCAACCCGCCTTTTTCCGGGGCGGCCGGGAATCGTTTTTTTGCCGGTCAATGGAAGAGTTTTTTGAGTTCGCAGAGGTCGTCGATGATGTAATCCGCTTCTTTGACCGCGGCGCGGCCGCCCAGCCCGTAGGTCACTCCGCAGGTGGTGACGCAAGCTCGCTTGCCGGTTTCGATGTCAACGCCGATATCGCCGACCATCAGCGTCTTGCCGGCGGTTGTTTCATGCAGCGCCATCAGGTGATGCAACCCCAGCGGATCGGGCTTTTTGCCGTCCAGGGTGTCGCCTCCGACAACGGCGTCGAAGGGGTGCAGGAAATCGAATTCGGCAAGGATTTTTTTTATGAACCGTTCGGGCTTGTTGGAAAGGATGGCGTGTTTTTTGTGAGCGAAAAAATTCAGGGTCTCGCGGCAATGGGGATAGAAGCGGGTGTGCCGCGTGAGATGTTGTCCGTAAAAAACTTTGAACAGGCGGATGGCTTCGGGCACATCATCGAAGCTCGTTCCGGCAAGAGCTCGTCCGACAAGGCTCTCCACGCCATTGCCGATATATGAAAAAATGGTTTCGTGTTTTAAGGGGGGCAGTCCCAGTTCCCTGAACGTCAGGTTAAGGGAATAGGCAATGTCGTCCTTGGTGTTGACTAAAGTGCCGTCAAAATCGTAAACGAACAACTCGATTTTCTTCATACCTGCCGCATTCCGCGCCGGGCAAGCCAGCCGCCCGCAAGCTCAGGGAGTGCTGGAGGTGTAGCGGTAGGCATTGACCACGCCGTCTTTGTCGAACATGATGACCAGGTCCCTGGAGGAATCTTTGCCAAAGGCGGACCACGTGTCTTTTTGATAGGTCCATGTGGTGTAGCCGTCTTGCGTGCCTTCTTTATAGGGCAGGCCGAACATTTCCAGAACCTGGGACTTGGTCGTGACCTTCTCCTTGATATGGGACACTTTTGAGCTGGGAAAATCCTTGCCCACAGTTCCACAACCGATCAAAAGGAAAACGCCCAGGGCCGCCGCGAGGTAAAGCCGATGGTATTTCATTTTTCCCCTCCTTATAAGAAAAGACAATAGGCTATGAAAATTGTGCACACTCAAGGGATCGGGCCATTCATTATACACCCGGGATCAAGATTTAGGATATGGAATTTGAAGGGATGCGGCGGGAATAATTTCAGTCCAGTTCTTTGTAATGGCTCAGGATTTTGCGGATATCGGTGTGGGAATGGACGGGCATTCGCGCACCCAAATGGGTGACCACCTGTCCGGCGCAGTAGGAGCCGAGGATGGCGGATTCCTGCAAACTGTGTTTTCTCAGCAACCCATACAGGGCGCCCGCGGCAAACAAATCGCCGGCGCCGGTGGTGTCCACGGCTTTTGCCGGAAACGCCTTGACGCGGATGGGATCTTCCGGCTGGGTTCCGACGAGGGCGCCCTGGCTGCCAAGCGTCATGAAAACGGTATTGGCCATGCTCTGTAATTCGACAAAGGCAAAACTGCTGTCCGACGCGCCTGCCAGGGCCTGGCCTTCGGCTTCATTGCAAAAGAGGATGTCCGCGTTCCAGCGGATAAAATCGATGAGGCTTTCCTTGAATCCCGTGGCGATAAAAACATCGCTGAGAGTAAACGCCACCGGCAGTCCCGCCTTTCTGGCATAGTCGGCCATCTTTTGCGCGGCGGCGCGGGTTTCGTCTTCCGTCCACAGGTAGCCTTCGATGTAAACCATCTTGGCGCCGCGGAGAAGGGTCTCGTCTACATTGTCGGGATGCAATAACGCCGAAATCCCCAGATGCGTGACCATAGTGCGCTGGGAGTCGGGAGTGATCAAAACAACGGAAGTTCCGGTGCCGGAGGTCTCTGCCCCGCAGCCGGGGAAACCAACGCTGCAAGCTTTCATGTCCTCGGTATAGTGGCGTCCATACCGGTCGTTGGCCACTCGCCCCAGGTAATAGGTTTTGCCGCCCAAAACGCCGATGCCGTGAATGGTGTTGGCCGCCGACCCGCCTGATGAGACTTTGTGGGAAAGCTGGGACAGTTTATCCAGGATTTTCGCCTGCTCCCCGGCGGCGACCAGAGTCATTTCGCCCTTGGCGAGAGACATCTGTTCGATAAAATCATCGCCGACTTGCACCTGGATATCCACCAGGGCGTTGCCGATGCCAATCACATCGTAATTCATTTGCAAGGTCCTTGAGTTGCCGGTTTACGTTTCCCTTTTTCCGGAAAGAGAGCCAACGTAGCATATTTTTTCAAGAACTGCCATGGGGAGAAATTTTTCCATAAAGGCGGGTTCGGCTTGAAATTCGCATTTTGAGTTTGTAGACTTTTTGCGTGTCCTATTCTTCAGCCAAACTGACGGCCTCATCCACAATTGTTTTTCTCTTGGTTTGTCTCCTTCTGTCCTCTCCGGGTTTTTGCCAACAGGGGTCCGGGAAAGACAGCGTTGCCCGGTTCCGGGAGAAGATGGAAGAACACCAAAAGCACCGCTGTCTGAAAAAGGGTAATTTTGGCATTCAAATCTACTCTCTGGATAAGGGGGCGAGCCTTTACCAGTTCCAAAATGACCGGTTGTTTATTCCGGCCTCTAACCTCAAGTTGATCACCACCGCGGCGGCCATGAAGTATCTTGGGCCGAATTACCGGTTCATAACGGAACTGTGGACGTCCGGAAAGGTGAGGGACGAGGTTCTGCACGGCGATCTCTACCTCAAGGGATTCGGCGACCCCAAACTGGTGACGGAACAGATGTGGCTTTTGGCCAACCGGCTCAGGAACCTGCCGATCCGGCAGGTGACGGGCGACTTGATCGCCGACGACTCTTATTTCGACCGGGTGCGCCGTGTGAAAACCTGGAAGAAAAAATTCGGTCCGCAACCCTTCAACGCGCCCCTGGGAGCGCTTTCGTTTAATTTCAATACGGTGACGGTATTTATCATGCCCGGCCCCAAGGTCGGGGCGAAACCCGTCGTCGTGGTCGATCCCGATACGGATTACATCCGGATCAGCAACCGGGCGACAACCCTGCGGGCGGGCAAAAGGAATCGTTTGATCGTCAACCGCCTGGGCCGGGACGGATTCAATGAAATTGCTTTGACCGGGGGCATCCCCCGCAACGGCGGCCGGTCACGTTATTTCCTGAATATTACGGATCCTCCTTACTACACGGCCAAGGTTTTAAAACGCTTCCTGGAAAAAGCCGGGGTCGAGGTTGCGGGGAAGATAAAAACCGGGGTGTTGCCCAAGGATGCGGAACTGCTTGTGCAGCATGAATCCGAATCTCTCGCCCTGATCCTGCGCGGACTCAACAAGTTCAGCAACAATTTTGTCGCCGAGCAGGTGCTGAAGACCCTGGGGGCCTGGGCGTTCGGCGCTCCGGGGAGCACGGACAACGGGATCAGGGTCATCGCCCGTTACTTGCAGACGTTGGGGATATCTCCCGATGAATATACCTTGATGGACGGGTCGGGGTTGTCCCGGCAGAGCCGGCTTTCACCGGACCATATCGTCCGTGTGCTGCGCGACGTGGATGCGGATATGGGGATTTATCCGGAGTTTATCGCGTCCCTGGCGATCATGGGCCAGGACGGCTCCGCCAAGGAGCGGATGAACGACCGGCCCAACGGGCAGCGTGTCCGGGTCAAGACGGGCACCTTAAACGGCGTCAGTTCCCTTTCCGGTTACTTTCAGTCCGACGGCGGCGAACGTTTTGCATTTTCGATTTTGATGAACGACTTGAAGTGCGGCAACAACGCGGCGGTTTCGCTTCAAGACAAAATCCTGATGGAAGGCCTGGCTTTCAAACGCGACGTGAATTAACAGGGTGCCGGAAAACTCGATTTAACGAGATATCATACTAAGTATATTCTGTGTTTTAAGGGTTATCACCCTTCGACAGGCTCAGGGTGACAATACGAAGACGCTTTTTCAGCAACCTGCTAATGGGGCGCAAAAAATAAAAACAACATTTTGTTTTTGAAAAAGACTTCCGGTTATGCGGTGGTTCCCGCCGCTAACCGCCGAAAACCCGGCGATTCTCCTTCTCGTCCTCCTTGAGAATCTTCTCCCAATCCCTTTTGATTACGGGAGCGTTCAAAAATTCTTCATAGATTCCCTTGGCCAACTCGACCTTGGACACGCCTTCGGGAGCCACTTGAATATCCAGCTGAGCCAGGGCCAGGTCGAAATCCTTGTCGAGCATGGAAGCCGGATCGAATCCGTATTTCTTGGTGGCCTGGCGGATGGTGGCCGGATCGACGTTGAATCGTTGTCCCACCTGGTTGATGTTGGCCGGTTTGTAGACATTCTTGGGTTCGATTCCCAGATGATAAGCGCAAAACAGTTCAAAGGGATCGATCCCCGCGACCTTGTCGCCCTCATATTTGCCGCCGCCGGGTTTCGTGGCGGGCACAGATTGGGCGTCGGCAGCATTGGACGGTTTATGCGTTTTTTGTGGGTATCTTGGTTTTTCCTTTTTATATCCGGTCTCGCGGCCTTTGTGGAAGGGAGGCGACTGACCGTTGCCGTTTGGGTTTCTCTGTTTTCTGGGGTTCGCCGGCTGGTGCCTGCCGCCCGTGGGGATATGGGAGGTCAGGGCGGTGGTGGAAGAGACCCAGGATTGCGCCGACCGCTCCGACTGCTTCTTGGACGGCGGGCGGTTCGAACGGTTTCCTCCGGGCTTGTTGAGCCGGCCGTTTTGCCGGCTCCCGAAATTCGTTCCATTGCCTCCGGCCTTTTGTGGACGATGTTTGTAATCTGATTTTTTCAAGATCAAAATCCTTCATCTAAGGTTGTTGTTGCGGGTTCGACGGACTCTTGCGTCAAGTTTTGGATTTTAATTCGGAGTCGTGGTCCTGGATAAATTGCCGGATATTTTCCGTCTCGTCCAGGAGCCGAAGCCACTGTTGTTTATAAAGGGTGACGGGGAAACGGCCCAGGCCGTAAAGCGAAAGCGCCCCTTTCTGGCTGACTTTCATGCTGATTCCCCTGTTGCTTCCTTGCTTCAAGCGTTCGTTTTCCTTCTTGACCCGTTCCAGTTCCTCCTGGAGTTTTTCATCGCTCATAGTTTTGCTTGCTCCTTGCATGTTGTAGTGGCAAACCGAAAAATGACCTAAGACGAACCGGCGACGGCGGTCAGTTCGTCAATGATTCCAATTGGTCCACGAGAGATGAAAATTTTTGCATGGCTTGCAAAATGGGTTGCGGCGAAGTCATGTCCACACCGGCGTCTTTCAGCAGTTCGAGGGGATACCGGGTGCCGCCGGCGCGCAGGAAATCGAGATAACTCTCCAGTTCGTCCCGGCCGCCGTTCGCCACTCTGTCCGCCAGGCTGTAGGCGGCGGAAATTCCCGTCGCGTATTTGTAAACGTAAAAAGCGAAATAAAAATGTGGGATGCGAAAACATTCCAGGAGCAAATAGTCGTCCAAAACCACGGCGCTGCCGAAATAGGTTTCCAGAAGGTCTTTGTAGATCGACCGGAAGGTGTCCAGCGTCAGCGGCTCTCCCCGTTCGGCCAACTCGTGGATGCGGTGCTCGAATTCGGCGAACATGGTTTGCCGGTACAGCGTTCCCCGAAAATTGTCGATTTCCCGGCACACCAGGTAAATTTTCATTTCCTTGTCGATGTCTTGTTCAAGAAGATAACGTGTGAGCAAGGCTTCGTTAAAAGTCGAGGCCACTTCGGCGACGAATATGGTGTAATCCGAATACAGGTACGGCTGGGTCATGCGGCTGTAGAACGAGTGCATGGAATGTCCGGCTTCATGCGCCAGGGTATACACGCTGTTGATGTCCTCGTCGCGGTAGTTCATGAGAATATAGGGGGGCGAATCGTAACAGCCCGACGAATACGCGCCGCTGCGTTTGTTTTTATTTTCGTAACGGTCCACCCACCGGCCGGCCAGCAGTCCTTTTTTCAAAACGCCAACATAGGCCTCGCCCAGAGGCTGCAAGGCGGCCGAAATCTTCTCCACGGCTTCCGGATAACCGAGCTGCCAGCGGACATTTTTCACCAGGGGAACCGTGCAATCGTAAAAATGCAACTCATCCAATTCGAGTATCCGTTTCCTCAACGCAAAGTATTTGTAGAGGGGGGCCAGGTTTTCACGCACGGTTGTTATCAGGTTGTCGTAAACCTCCGGGGAAATACATTCGCCAAACAGGGCCTTTTCCCGGGCCGACGGGTAGCCGCGGACGCGGGCGTAAAAGATATCCTTCTTGACGCTGCTCGCCAGCAGGGAAGCGTAAGTGTGCTGGTGGTCCCGGTATTCGGCATAATAGGTTTCGGCCGCCTGCCGGCGGGTCCGGCGGTTTTGATTCTGCAACAGCGTCTGAAAATTGCCGTGCGTCAGTTGGATGTCTTCGCCGGATTCTCCGGTTATGGTTCCCAGTTGCAGGTCGGCGGTGTCCAACATGCCGAAACCCTCCTGCGGCGCCCGGGCGATTTCCTGGGATGCCGCCAGCAGGGCTTCTTCTTTTTCCGAAAGTGTGTGCTTGCGGAAGCGCAGGGTTTGCTCCAGGTGAAACCGGAAAAATTCCAGGTCGCCGGACTCAAGAAAACCGTTCATCCGCTCCTCGGGGATGGCCATGAGTTCAGCGGCAAAGAAACTCCGCGCTTCGCCGATCCGCATCGCCAGATTCATGGTGCGGTCAAAATTGCCCTGGTAAAAATTATTGGTTTTGTCTTCGTCGTTTTTGAGGTGCGCGTAAGTGTGCAGGGCATCCAGTTTGCGGGAGACGCCGGCGTCGAATTCCAGAAAAGCTTTCAGGCGGGCCGGTGATTCGGAGAGAGTGCCCTTGAATTTCCCGTAATGTGCCGCCTCGGCTTCCAACGCCGCAAAATCGGACTGCCACGCCTTGTCCGAGGCGCACAGGCCGCTCAGGTCCCACCGGGCTTCTTCGGGTATTTCCGCCCGCGGAAGAGGTCCTGTCCTGGTTAAAGTTACCATAAGATCAAACCGATTCTCAATGTCTTTTCGACAGGATGGAAATGCTCATGGACAATGCGGCCCTTACTCCCGGTCAATAACCGCCAAATGAGACAACAGCTTGGTTTGTTTTTCCGTCAGGGCCAGTTTTTTTTGCTTATCTTTTTCAATAACGTCGGCAGGCGCTTTTTGGACGAAATTCCGGTTGGCAAGCTTCTTACCTAGAAATGATATGTCTTTTTCAATTTTTTTCAACTCTTTTTGGATGCGCTTCTTCTCCATATCGAAATCCATCGCTCCTTCCAGCGGTACGATGATGTCCATGCCGTTCAAGACGGAGGAGGCGGCGACGCGGGGTTTGACCACGCAAGACCCCACCCGCAACTCGGAAACCTTCGCCAATTCCTTGATGTACCGTGAATGGCGGTTGAGGATAGCTTCTTTTTCCGCATCGTCGATTTTTATCAAAAGGGTCAAGAGCAGGCCGGGATTAAAATTCATCTCGCCGCGGATATTGCGTACGCCGGTCACGACATCCATGATCAGCGTCAGACTGTTTTCGGCGTCGGCATCCTCTCCGGACGGGTCATATTCGGGGAACGCGGCGGTCATGATGGTTTCTCCGGCTGCCGGCAGTTTTTGCCAGATTTCCTCGGTGATGAACGGCATGAAGGGATGAAGCAGTTTCAAGGACGCTTCCAGAACATGAACCAGGACGGTCTGGGTGGCTTGCCGCGCCGCGCCGCCGGCGAGCAGGCGCGGCTTGGACAGCTCGATGTACCAGTCGCAGAACTCGAGCCAGATGAATTTGTAAACCGCCGAGGCGGCTTCGTTGAACTTGAACTCCTGCAAGCTCCGGTTGACTTCCCGGCAAGCTGTGTTGAGCCGGCTGAGTATCCAGCGGTCCGCCAGGTCATGGTCGGTGTCCGACACATGGCCGCCCGGGTAATCCTCCAGGTTCATGAACACAAAGCGCGAGGCGTTCCACAACTTGTTGCAAAAATTCCGGTAGCCCTCAATGCGGTCTTCGACCAGCTTGATGTCGCGTCCCTGGGCGGCAAATGCCGCCAGAGTGAAGCGCAGGGCATCGGTGCCGTATTTGTCCATCATGACCAGCGGGTCGATGACGTTGCCCTTGGTCTTGCTCATTTTCTGGCCTTCGGCGTCGCGCACCAGGGCATGGATGTAAACCTGGCGGAAAGGAACGTCTTGCATGAACTTCAGGCCCATCATGATCATGCGGGCCACCCAGAAAAATAAAATGTCGAATCCGGTAACCAGAACCGACGTGGGATAATAGCGCTCTAAGCTTTTGGTTTGTTCCGGCCAGCCCAGCGTGGAAAACGGCCACAGCGCGGAACTGAACCAGGTGTCGAGAACGTCGGTTTCCTGCTCCAGTTCCCTGCCGCCGCATTGATCGCATCGTTCGGGTGTTTCCCGGCGCACCAGAAGCGCATCGCAGTCGTTGCAGGTCCAGGCGGGAATTTGATGGCCCCACCAGATTTGCCGGGAGATGCACCAGTCGCGGATATTCTCCATCCACTCGAAATAAGTGTTTTCCCAGAATTGCGGAGCGATCCGGATGCGGCCGCTTCTCACGGCTTCTATGGCCGGCTCGGCCAGCGGCTTGATCTTGACGAACCACTGTTTGGAAAGATAAGGCTCGACCACGGTGCGGCACCGGTAGCAATGGCCGACGGAGTGCGTCAGGTCCTCAATCTTGATGAGAAGGTTCTGGTCCTTGAGTTCCTCGACGATCTCCTTGCGGCAGACAAAGCGGTCCTTTCCCTGGTAGGGGCCGGCGTTATCGTTCATGGAGCCGTCTTCGTTCATCACGTTGACGGTGTCCAGGCCGTGGCGGCGGCCGATTTCGAAATCGTTCGGGTCGTGGGCCGGCGTCACTTTCAGGGCGCCGGTGCCGAAGGCGACATCCACATGCTCGTCCGCGATCAGCGGGATTTCCCGGCCGAGCACGGGCAGTATCATGGTTTTCCCGCGTAGCCCCGCGTACCGTTCATCCTTCGGGTTGACGGCTACGGCGGTGTCGCCCAGCAGGGTTTCCGGGCGCGTCGTGGCGATGGTCAAAAAGTCCGGCGCATCCTTGAAATGGTACTTGATGTGATAAAGGTGGCCCTGTGTGTCCTGATGCTCCACCTCCAGGTCGGAAAGCGCCGTGCGGCACCGGGGACACCAGTTGATGATGTAGTCGCCCTTGTAAATAAGCCCTTCTTCATAAAGGGAAACGAACACCTCGCGCACGGCGGCGGACAGTCCCGCGTCCATGGTGAACCGGTCGCGCCGCCAGTCCATGGAGCCGCCCAGGCGCACCAGCTGCCGGGTGATGTTGCCTCCCGATTCTTCCTTCCATTTCCAGACCCGCTTGACGAATTCCTCGCGGCCCAGCGCATGGCGGCCGGTTCCCTCTGCATGTAACTGGCGCTCGACCACGTTCTGCGTGGCGATACCGGCATGGTCGGTTCCCGGCTGCCACAGGGTGTTGAAGCCCAGCATCCGCTTCCAGCGGATGAGAATATCCTGCAACGTGTTGTTGAAGGCGTGGCCGATGTGCAGGGACCCGGTGATGTTGGGCGGCGGAATGACGATGCAGTAAGCCTCCGCCTCGCGGTTCTCATCGGCGCGGGCAAACCCGTTTTCCTCCCAAAACCGGTTCCACTTGGCTTCGACGGCTTTCGGGTCGTATGTTTTATCGAGTTGGATCATCGATCAATTTGGATGTCATGAGTCTGCCGAAGCCTGTGCCGCATTTCGGGGTTTTCACCGCACCCTCGCGGACACATCTTCGGCCTTCGGCAAGGCGGCAAAGCCATGCCGGGTAATACGTTTTTTCAGCAACCTGTTGGGAAGGGAGCGTTTCAACAAAAACGCGGAAGAAGAGGTCAGACTTCTTCCATTTTCTTGATTTTTTCAATTTCTTCCTGAATGATGGTGCGCGCAATACCCGGGGTGACCTCTTTGACGATTTCCCGGACGGAGCGTTCGATCGTCTGGGACAGGCCGGAAATTTCCTTGGCGATGGAGTCCTTTAATGACCGTTCGAGAATGCGCTGGATATGCTCTCCGACAACCTCGGAAAACATATCGCCCGTTGTTTCCTTGTTCATGGAAGCTTTCCTCCGTTGGTCCGCATGTGATTGGGGAGCGCGGGATTTCACGGTTTTTTCGCGTTCCGGCGACAGGTCGGATAAGTAAGACAATGTTTCCCGGATGAGGTCGGGTTTTCCCTCAATGCCCCCCGAGGTGAAGGCGGCCGGCGCCATTTTTTCCAAAAGGTCTTCGGATTCCGGTTCGACATAAATATGCGACGCGCCGGTGTCCGGCGTGGATTCCACGGCGCCGGGCGGCAGGAAACCTTCCGCCTCTGCCCCGGCTTCCGCCTCGAAACTCTGGATGGCGTTGAAAACGGAATCCAGTTCGTCCTCCGAATCCAGGGCCGACGCATCCACATCGGCCAGGTTGCCTCCCTCGGTATGCTCTCCGGCGCCTGCCGGTACGGCTTGTCCCCCAGTTTCTCCGGATGCGGAAATTTCCGCCGGTTCGCCTGTTTCCGGTTGTGTTTCTGCGGAAGGAACGCTTGGGGGGAGGGCGGTTGCATTTTCCGCAACGGCGGCCTGGCTTTTTTCCAGATAATTGTCTTTTAAAAGTTCTTCGGCGGAATTGAGTAATTCCTCAATGCTCATGTCGTCGTCGGCCGTGTTGGCGGCAGGCGCTGGCTCGGCTTTTTCTTCTTTTGCCGTTTCTTCTTCCGGCGCTTCATTTTTTGGTGCTTCATTGGCGGCTGCGGCGGGCGCCGGTTCGGGTTTCTCCGCCTCGTCCGGCGCGGGTTGCGGCGGCGCGGCGGCGCTGATGGTTTCTTCTGTCCCGGTGGGGGCCGGTGCCTCGGCCGGGCTTTTTTCCTCCGGCGGTTCGATAACCTTGGCGGGTTTCGGCTCCTCCTTTTGCGCGGCGGGCGCATCGTCTGCCGGTTCCCCGGCTTGGCTGGAAGCGGTTTCCGGCCCGCTCTTGTTTTCTTCCTCTTCCGCCAGGAGCATCTCTTCCGCCGACGCCAGCATCTCTTCCAGGCTCATATCGTCAAGCGGTGTGGGAGACTCGCCCGTCTCCGCCGGTTTGTCTGCCGCGGGAACGGGGGAAGCCGGTTCGGGTTCGGCGCTTTCTTCGGGCGGCTCCTCCGGAAGCACGCTTTCCTGAATGATGTCGTCAACAATATCGTCCAGGCTTTCTTCCTCCGCGGAGTCCGGCGTATCCGCAACGGCATCCTCCGCCGACAGTTTGATGGGTGGGGCTGTTTCCACCACGTCATCGGCGGACAGCTTGATGGGTGCGGGTTCGTCAACGGCGTCCTCTGCCGACAGTTTGATGGGTGCGGCCGTTTCCACCACGTCATCGGCGGACAGCTTGATGGGCGCGGTTTTTTCGGCGGCCTGTTCCGTCGGGCCTTGCTCAAGCAGCCGCTTGACCTTGCTCACAATGCGGTCTGACTTAAACGGTTTGGCGATGTGGTCGTCGGCCAGGCTTTCGTTAAAAAGTTTTTCATCGAGTCCCTCGAAGTCGCTCGTCAGCAGGAGCACGGGTATGGATTTGAACTCATCGGAACTTTTGATTTTTTTGCTGAGGTCGAAACCGGACATGCCGGGCATTTCCGTATCCGCCACCACGATGTCGGGTTTGAAGTCGGACATTTGTTCCAATGCTTCCTTGCCGTTGCCGGCGCCCTGGACGACGATGTCCTCTTTTTCGAAAGCCATGGCCACGATCTTCAGGATGGTGGCGCTGTCGTCAACGATCAATAGCTTCGATTTCATGGGAGACACCTTAATCGAGGAGGGGATGAAGGAATGGAATGCAGGCCTTCAAGTCCGCATCCGGCCCCTCTTTGGAGGGCAGTTCGTTATCCATACTAGTTGAAAGTATAGCATATTTTTCCGAAAGCAATCAAAAATCGTCCTGCTCCGGCGCGCCCGTGACGGGCGATAAAACTTTTGTTTCCTGCGCGCCGGGCTAGGGAAAAAGGTCCAGCTGGGGGACGGCGGGAACTTCCTCCTCGATCTTCACCGGATAATTTCCATCGAAACAGGCCTTGCAGTAAGTGTTTTTGCTTGCGCCGAAGACGGCCATCATTTTTTCCAGGCCGAGGTAGTGCAGGGAGTCGGCGGTGGTGAATTTTCGGGTTTGTTCGAGCGTTTTGGTGGAAGCGATCAACTCGTTTTTGTCCGGGGTGTCGATGCCGTAATGGCAGGAGAACAGGCTGGGCGGCGAGCTGATGCGGACGTGGACTTCCCGGGCGCCGGCTTCGCGCAGGGTTTTGACGATCTTGCGGCTGGTGGTGCCGCGCACAATGGAGTCGTCGATGATCACCACGCGCTTGCCGACAACCAGTTTTTTTACCACGTTCAGTTTGACCCGAACCCCGAAGTCGCGGATTTGCGATTGCGGCTCGATGAAGGTTCGGCCTACGTAATGGTTGCGGATGAGGGCCATTTCGAAGGGGATTGCCGATTCCTCCGCAAAGCCGAGGGCGGAGATGTTGCCGGAGTCGGGTACGGGGATGACCAGGTCGGCCTCGACCGGCCATTCCTGCGCCAGGGCGCGGCCCATTTCCTTGCGGATATCGTAAACGTTTTCGCTGAACAGAAAACTGTCCGGCCGGGCAAAATAAATGTGCTCAAAGACGCAACTGGTGCGCGGCGCCGGGGCAAAGGGGAAAAACGAGTGCAGGCCGTCTTTATCGATAAGCAGCACTTCTCCCGGCTGGACCTCGCGCAGGTATTCGGCGTGAATCAAATCGAACACGCAGGTTTCCGAGGCGACGATGTAAGCGCCGTCCAGTTTTCCCAGGCAAAGCGGCCGGAAGCCGCTGGGGTCGCGCGCCGCGATCAGCTGGTTTTCGGTCATCAGCAGAATGGAAAAAGCACCCTTGACCTGAGACAGGGCATTCGCCACGCTGTCCACGAACGCATGGCTGGGGTCCTTGGCGATCAGGTGGAGAATGATTTCACTGTCGTTGGTGGATTGGAAGATGGCCCCGGTGGCCTCCAGTTCCCTGCGAATGGCGTCGGCATTGATGAGGTTGCCGTTATGCGCCAGGGCGAGCGAGCCGCCCCGGTAACCGATCAGGCAGGGCTGGGCGTTTTTTAACTTGCTTTCACCGGTGGTGGAATACCGGTTGTGTCCCATGGCGATGGCGCCCGGCAGTTTTTTCAGGCGGTCGGCATCGAAGATATCGGCGACCAGCCCCATGCCGATTTCCAGGCGCACCCCGCTGTTTTCCCCGGCGACGATGCCGGCGCTTTCCTGGCCGCGGTGCTGCAACGCATACAGTCCCAGGTACACCAGGTTGGCCGCCTCCGGGTGTTCATAAATTCCGACTACGCCGCATTCTTCATGAAACTTGTCGTCCATACGTTTCCAGGGGCTCCTCCCAGATTTTTTTTAAGGCGTGGATGTCTTCCTTGATGAATTCCCGGTCATTGATGTTGACGGCAAAATGGCCGCCGCCGACTTCGCCGATGACCCTGAAATCGGCTTGCCCGGCCCGGGCCAGCTTCTCAACGGCCTCCCTGTTTTGCGGAGGAAAGGATATGACGATGCGTGACTGGGACTCGCCAAATAAAATGGCGTCGGCCCGGATGGTGGACTCGATCCGGATAGTTGCGCCCAATACCCGTTCGCGCCCGGAAATGCAGGATTCGACCAGCGCCGCCGCCAATCCGCCCTCGGAACAGTCGTGGGCGGAGGCGATGAGTTCCCGGCGGATCAGATCCCGGCAGGCCCGATGAACCGTGCGTTCATGCTTGAGATCGAGGTGCGGAATTTGTCCCTGGCATAAATCGAACATCAATTCCAGGTATTCGGTTGCGCCCAACTCCTCCATGGTCATGCCCAGAAGGCCGATCAGGTGGCCGGGTTCCTTGAACCACTGGGTGCAATGGCGTTTTTGGTCCTCCAGCAGGCCGACCACGGCGATTATGGGCGTCGGGTAAATGGGTTTGCCTTGCGTTTCATTATATAAGCTGACGTTGCCGCTGACTACCGGGATCTCAAAAAATCTGCAGGCATCGCCGATTCCCTTCACGCATTGTTCGAAATGCCACATGGTTTCCGGGCGCTGCGGGCTGCCGAAGTTGAGGCAATTGGTCACGCCGATGGGCCAGCCGCCGGAGCAGACGATGTTGCGGCAGCATTCGGCGACGGCGATCTGCGCTCCTGAAAAGGGGTTGAGGTGGCAATAGCGGCTGTTGCCGTCAACGGAGATGGCCAGGGCTTGTTGCGTTTCCTTGACGCGGATCACCGCGGCGTCGGAACCGGGCAGCACGAGGGTGTTGAGACCCACCATGTGGTCGTACTGTTCATACACCCAGGCCTTGCTGGCGATGTTGAAAGAGGCCAGGATTTTGCGCAGTGCGTTTTCGCCCCGTTCGGGGACCGGCAGGGCTTTTAAATTCAAGCTGTCGGCTTCGTTGATGTAGTCCGGTTCGGACGCGGCGCGGTGGTATACGGGCGCATCCTCGACGACCAGGGAGATGGGCAGGTCGACGACGACCTCGCCGTTGAATTTCATTTGCATTTTGCCGCTGTCGGTCACTCTGCCGATGACTTCGGCTTCCAGCTCCCATTTTTTGAATATGCTTTTTACGTCTTCTTCGTGGCCTTGTTTGACGGCGATCAACATGCGCTCCTGGGATTCCGAGAGGAGAATTTCGTAGGGCGTCATGCCTGCTTCGCGCAGCGGGACGCGGGAGAGGTCGATGTCGAATCCGGCGCCGGAGCGGCCGGCCATTTCAAAGGAGGAGGAGGTCAGGCCCGCCGCGCCCATGTCCTGGATACCGACCACCCAGTCGTGCCGCGACAGTTCCATGCAGGCCTCGATGAGGAGTTTTTCGGTAAACGGGTCGCCGACCTGGACGGTGGGGCGTTTGTCCTCGGTGGTTTCGTCGAACTCGGTGGAGGCGAGCAGGCTGGCGCCGTGAATTCCGTCTCTGCCGGTTTTGGAGCCGACATAGAACACGGCGTTGCCGGCGCCGCCGGCCTTGGCGCAAAATATGCGGTCGGTTTTTACCAGCCCCAGGCAAAATACGTTGACCAGGATATTGTTGTCGTAACAGAAATCGAAATAGATTTCGCCGCCGACGGTGGGCACGCCGACGCAGTTTCCATAATCGGCAATGCCTTTGACCACTCCCTTGAGCAGATACCTTGTGCGGACGTGTTCCGGGTCGCCGAAGCGCAGGGAATCGAGCAGCGCCACGGGCCGGGCTCCCATGGTGAAGATGTCGCGCAGGATGCCGCCGACTCCGGTGGCGGCTCCTTGCCGCGGCTCGACATAGGAGGGGTGGTTGTGGCTTTCGATCTTGAACACGGCGGCCATGCCGTTGCCGATATCGACGGCGCCGGCGTTCTCGCCGGGACCCTGGAGCACCCGCGGGCCTTCCGTGGGCAGGGTTTGCAAATGCACCTTCGAACTTTTGTAGCTGCAGTGTTCGCTCCACATGACGCCCAGGATGCCCAGTTCGGGCCAATTGGGCGCCCGGCCCAAGAGGTCCTCGATGCGCTGGTATTCGTCGATGGTCAGGCCGACGCCTTCGACCGTTTCCAAGCTGTAGGGTGGGCTGATCTCGGTTTTCATTATAGGAGCCGGGATGTCAGAATGACTGGATTAAGGATTGGAAAATAGGTTCGCCGTCGAGATCGGCCCACAGAGGGTCGGCGCAGCGCTCGGGGTGGGGCATCATTCCGAGAATCGTTTTCGCCTCGTTGGCGACGGCGGCGATATTGCCCACCGATCCGTTGGGGTTGGCGGCCTCGGTGGTTTCGCCGTTGCGGTCGCAATAACGCAGAACGATTTGACCGTTGTCCTCGAGCCGCCCAAGGTCGGCGTCGGAGACGAAGAAGCGTCCGTCGGCGTGGGCGATGGGGATTTGCAAAACGGCTTTTTCCGCGCACTGGCCGGTGAACGGCGTCCGGTTGTTCTCCACGCGAACGTACACGGGCTTGCAAATGAAGGTCTGGGAACGGTTACGCATGAGCGCTCCGGGCAACAGGCCGGCCTCGAGCAGAATCTGGAATCCGTTGCATATGCCCAAGATGCGCCCGCCGGTCCGGGCGTAGTCCATCAAGGTTTTCATGACCGGAGAAAACCGGGCGATGGCGCCGGGCCGCAAATAATCTCCGTAGGAAAAGCCGCCCGGCAACACGATGAGATCAAATTTTTCCAGGCGCAGGTCCTTGTGCCATATCCATTGCGCGTCCAGTTTATAAACCTGTTTCAGGACGTGGTAGCAATCCCGGTCACAGTTCGATCCGGGAAAAACGACAACGCCGCATTTCATCGCACGATGTCCTTCTGGGAAACATTCATTCGGAAGGGGCCAGGGTAAACCGGTAGGATTCGATGATCGGATTGGTTAGCAGTTTGTCGCACATTTCCTCGATACGGCTCTGGGCCTCGTCCTCGGAGATGCCGTCCGCCAGCCGGATTTCCATGTATTTGCCGATATTGACGGCTTGCACTTCCTTATATCCGAGGTCGGCGAGGGCATGGTGCACGGCTTTGCCCTGGGGGTCCAGCACGCCATCCTTGAATGTCACGTGAATTTTCGCCAACATGGTCGAAGATTATCACAGAATGTCCCGATTCCTTATATTTTTCTCCGCGAAAAATGAGTTGCGGCAGGAGGGCATTGCGAATACCATCGGCGGGATGCCGGGTCCTTTCCGCAACGAACCTTGTTTTAACGAATTTCCGGTCAAACGCTAACCGTGAACAAAGATTCCTACCGCTCTGCCGCCGGGGGATTGGCCGCCATGTTGTTGTTGGTGGTGTTTGCCTGCCTTGCGCTCACCGGCCTGGAGGAAAAATCGGCGACCTTCGACGAGGGCAACCACTTGGTGCGCGGCCTGTATCCGCTTGCGGGCAAGGGGCATTTGTTGAACCGCGAGCATCCGCCGTTGATCAACTTGTTGCAGGCGCTGCCGGTGCATGTTACGCGGCATCCCGAAATTGCCGAGGCGACTCCGGCAATGCACCCGTTTTTTTTCCATTCGGAGAAGGTGTTATGGGGAATGGGCAATGACGGCAAGGGGATGATTGGCCAAGCCCGCCGGGTGACGGTGGGGCTGGCGCTGATTCTTGGGTTGTTGGTTTATCTGTGGGCGCGGCGGTTGCATGGGCAAGCGGGGGGCTTGACGGCGCTTTGTCTGTTCGCTTTTTCGCCGATGATGCTGGCGCACGGCCGGCTGGTGACAACGGACATGGGGCTGGCGTTGTGTTTGTTCGCGTTTTTTTTCGCCTTGTGGAACTTGATCCGCCGGCCCACGCCCCGGCGGCTGGCGGTGGCGGGGTTGTGCCTGGGCGCGGCCCTGGCGAGCAAGCACCTGGCGCTCTTGGCGCTGCCCGCGACGCTTCTCGTTCTCGTCCTCGCGGAAATGACGGGAAAGGCCGTTCTGGCGCCGGCGCTGGGCCGGACGCCGGTTGGCAAATCTCTATTGAGTCCCCTTTGGGTCTGGCTGATCTTGGCGGCGATGGCTTTCTTCGTCATATGGGGAGTGTACGGATTCGAGGTCGGGCGGATCGACGGCCAGGGAATGCCGGCGCCGGATTATTTCAGCGGCCTGCGGCAAGGCTGGCAATCTCTGGAGAGCGGGCGGCTGTATTACCTGAACGGCGTGATTTCGGATACGGGATGGATTGCCTATTTTCCCCTGGCCTTCTTGTACAAGACGCCGCTGCCTGTTTTGCTGTTGCTGGCAACGGCGCTTTTGCTGCATCTGGGCGGAAAGTTCCGCGTCGGCAATATGATGGGCTGCATCGCCCTGGCTATCGGCTGTCTTGTGCTGGCGGTGGTTTTGAAGAGAGTCAATCTGGGCTTGCGCTACCTGCTGTGGGTGTATCCGTTTTTGTTTTTATACCTGGGGGGCGTGGCGCGGCTGCCCCGGTGGCGTTGGTTGTTGATCCCGGTTTTGGGATGGCTGGTTTTTGCAACGCTGGGCGCGCAGCCGGATTACTTGCCGTATTTTAACCGCGCCGTGCCGCAACAGGAAAAACGGCTGCACCTGGTCGATTCCAACCTGGACTGGGGCCAGGACCTGCCTGCCCTGGCGCGCTTTCAGCGGGAGCGAAACATAGAGACGGTGCGGCTGGGTTATTTCGGCACCGCCGACCCGAAGGCGTATGGCGTGGTCGCCGAACCGCTGCCGTCGTTTTTGCGGGCGGAGACGCGGTTGGCGGCGGGCGCGCTCAAACTGGAGGGGGTGATAGCCGTCAGCGCGACTTTATTGCAGGGGCTTTACAACCGCCCGCCGGACTTCTACGCGCCGCTCCGGAAAATCGCGCCGACGGCCCAACTCGGCGGCGGCTCCATCCTGGTTTTTGATTTTCGCAAAGAGATAAAATGATCAAATAACTATCAGGTTGCTGAAAAACTCCAAAAATCGTCATTGCGAGCGTAGCGACGCAATCCAGGATTCTGGATCGCCGCGCCGCCGTAAGGCGGCTCGCGATGACGTTCAGGCCAAAGGAATCAG
>Ga0114931_10003636_pt1 | contig 19454 bp, 24 predicted proteins | sample 2SBtaG_FD_89579 | JGI IMG/M metagenome (GOLD analysis project Ga0114931, IMG submission 89579) | Deep subsurface microbial communities from Kolumbo volcano to uncover new lineages of life (NeLLi) - 2SBTROV14_V59a metaG | ecosystem: Environmental > Aquatic > Marine > Volcanic | place: Kolumbo...
CATGCGCCGGTTGCGCGAGGTGGTGGGCGAAACGCCCGAGGTGCTGCGCGACCTCAGCATCTCGCTCAACAACGTCGGCGACGCGGCGCGGGCGCTGGGGCGAGTCGACGAGGCCGAAGGGCATTACGCCGAATCGCTGCAAATCGGGCGCCGGCTGCGCGAGGTGGTGGGCGAAACGCCCGAGGTGCTGCGCGACCTCAGCGTGTCGCTGTTGAATTGCGGCGATCTCGCGGCGGCGCGCGGCCACCGGAAAGCGGCGCGCGATGCCTTCGAGGAGGGCCGGCGGATCGGCGAGCGCCTGAGTGCCATGATGCCCGCCGCCTCGGATTCTGTCGGGCTGGAAAAAATCTTCGGCGAGCGCCTGGAAAAGCTGAAAGACTGAGCGGCGCTTACCCCTCCCAGCAGTGCTCGAACAGGCGGCGCACGAAGGTCTCGCAGCGTGCGAGCTGTTCGAGGGTGATGAACTCGTTGGGTTTGTGCGCCTGGGCGATGCTGCCGGGGCCGCAGATCACGGTGGGGATGCCGGCGTTGGCGAAATGGCCGCCTTCGGTGCCGAAGCTCACCTTGGCGGTGCGGTTGGCGCCGCTCAGGGCCTTGGCAAGCTGAACCACCTCGGCGTCTTCGGCGGTGGCGAGGCCGGGCATCCGCGAGCGGGTATCGAATTCGAATCCGCTGGCGGGGTCGACCGCGTGCATTTCGGGGATCAATTCCCGCTCGACGTAAGCGCGCAACTCGTCGAACAGCGCGTCCGGGTCGTCTTCGGGCAGGTGCCGGAACTCGAACTCGAACTCGCACCGGCGCGGCACGATGTTGAGCGCGGTGCCGCCGCTGATGGTCCCGGTATGGACGGTGGTATAGGGCGGCGTGAGTTCGCCGTCGTAGGGACCGTGATCGCGCAACCGCCGGGCCATGCCCTTGAGGTAGGCGATGGCCTCGGCCGCGGCCTCGACCGCGTTGACGCCGAGCGGCGTGAGGCTGGAGTGCGACTCGTGGCCGCGCACCCGGCAGCGAAAGGTACGCATGCCCTTGTGGGCGCGGATCACCTGCATCTCGGTCGGCTCGCCGATGATGCACATGCGCGGGCGTAACTCGCGGGTCGCGAGCTGGTCGGTGAGGGTGCGCACCCCGATGCAACCCACTTCCTCGTCGTAGGAACATACCAGGTGCAAGGGCGTGGCGATCGGACGGGCCAGGAACTCGGAGGCCAGCGCCAGACACACGGCGATGAAGCCCTTCATGTCGCAGGTGCCGCGCCCGTAAAGCCGGTCGTCCTTGTTGACGGTTTCGAACGGATCGCTATCCCATGCCTGACCGTCCACCGGCACCACGTCGGTGTGGCCCGACAGCGCGATGCCGGGTCGATCGCCCGGACCCAGGGTGGCGTAGAGATTCGCCTTTGTGCGTTCCGCGTTGTGGACCAGTTCGGAGTCGACCCCGAGATCCGCCAGATAAGCGCGCACGTAGTCGATGAGTTCGAGGTTGGAATTGCGGCTGGTGGTGTCGAAGGCGACCAGTCGCCGGGTCATTTCGAGGATGCTCGGGGATATGGACATGCCTTGGCTCTTCAGGTGAAACGGCGGCTAACTATGCGGCACCGTCGGTGATGTTTCCAGCATCCGCATGTTCCTACTGCAAATACCGGATCATGCCGAAGCCCCGGGAATTTTTCCTTTCTCATTTCTTCTTTGCGCCTTTGCGTCTTGGCGCGAGAATTTCTTCCTCTAGCCGCCGGCCGGCGGCGGGTCGCTAACCGAAGGATTTTCGCTATACTCGCCAAGCTTTCCAACCACCATGATCCCGGGAGGATTCGATGAACATCAAACGTACGACACTGGCCCTGGCCACGCTCGCGGCGCTGGCCTTCGGCGCCGCCACCCCGGCCAAGACCTTTCGCTGGAGCTTCCAGGGTGACCTGCAGGCGCTCGATCCCTATGCGCTGAACGAGACCTTTTCGCTCGGCTTTCTCGGCAACGTGTACGAGGGGCTGGTGATGCGCGACAAGGATCTCAAACTGGTGCCGGCGCTGGCGACCTCCTGGAAGGCGACCTCACCGACCACCTGGCGCTTCACCTTGCGCCAAGGGGTCGAGTTTCAAAACGGCGACACATTCAACGCCGACGATGTGCTGTTTTCCTTCGAGCGGGTGCGCAAGCAGGGCTCCGACCTACCGACCAAGCTCGCCAGCGTGAAGTCGGTGAAAAGGATCGATGACTACACGGTCGAGTTCACTACCTCGGCGCCGAACCCGATCCTCGCCAGTGACATTTCGGACTGGTACATCATGGACAAGGAGTGGGCCGAGGCCAACGGCGCCGTCGATCCAGTGGACGTGCGCAAGGGCGTCGAAAACTACGCCACCCGCCACGCCAACGGCACCGGCCCGTTCATGGTCAAAAGCCGCGAGGCGGACGTGAAAACGGTGCTGGTTCCGAACCCGAACTGGTGGGGCAAACCCCGACACAACATCACCAAAGCCGTGTTTACGCCGATCAAATCCCCTGCCACCCGGGTCGCGGCGCTGCTCTCCGGTGAACTCGACATGGCCTATCCGATCCCGCTGCAGGATGCGCCGCGCCTCGATCGCGCGCCCGGCGTTTCGCTGCTCGCCGGCCCCGAGGCGCGCACCATCTTCCTCGGGATGGATCAGATGCGCGACGAGTTGCTGGAGTCCAGCGTCAAGGGCAAGAACCCGTTCAAGGATCGGCGCGTGCGCGAGGCCTTTTATCGCGGTATCGACATCCAGGCGATCCGCAAGAAGGTCATGCGCAGCGCCTCGATACCTTCCGCGCTGATGGTCGCGCCGCAGATCAACGGCTTCGATCCGAAACTCAACAAGCGTCCCGGCTACGATCCCAAGCGCGCGCGCAAGCTGCTCGCCGAGGCCGGCTATCCGAAAGGCTTCGAGGTGGGGATGGATTGTCCAAACAACCGCTACGTCAACGACGAGCGGATCTGCCAGGCGGTGGTCGGGATGCTCGCCAAGATCGGCGTCAAGGTGAAGCTGCTCGCGCAGCCCAAAAGCAAGTACTTCTCGAAAGTGCTCAAGTACGACACCAGCTTCTACCTGCTCGGCTGGACGCCGTCCACCTTCGATTCGCACAATGCGCTGAGCAATCTCATGGTGTGCCTGGACAAAAAGTCCAGCAAGGGTAAGTTCAACCTCGGCGGCTACTGCAATCCACGGGTCGACGCGTTGACCACCAAGATCCAGAGCGAGGTCGACCAAGCCAAGCGCCAGGCGATGATCTCCGAGGCATTCAAGCTGGTCCAGGACGACTGGGGCTACATCCCGCTGCACCAGCAGCCGCTGTCGTGGGGCAAAAAGGACAGCGTCGAACTCGCGCAGCGGCCCGACAATGTCTTCGATCTGCGCTATGTGCACGTAAAATAGGCGCACACTGCCTTCAGGCGGTCCCGGGCCCGTACCGGGGCCGCCTGGTCCTTGTTCCCGATGCTTGCCTTCATCATTCGACGCATCGTCCAGTCGGTGGCGGTCATGCTCACGGTGGCGCTGGTCGCCTTCGTGCTGTTCAACTACGTCGGCGACCCGATCAACAACATGGTCGGTCAGGACACCTCGATCAGTGACCGCGCCAAACTCAAGCATGATCTCGGGCTCGACGATCCGGTGTACGTGCAGTTCGCGCGCTTCGCGTGGCGCGCCGCCCATGGCGAGTTCGGTATCTCCTACAAACACCTGCGGCCGGTATCGAAGCTGATCGAGGAGCGCCTGCCGGCGACCCTGGAGCTGTCCTTCATGGCGGGCCTGTTCGCGCTCGTGGTCGGCGTACCGATGGGCGTGTATACCGGCATCCACCGCGACGGTTGGCTGTCCAAGGTGTTCCTCACCATCTCGCTGATCGGGATCTCGCTGCCGACCTTCTTGATCGGGATCCTGTTGATCCTGTTCTTCGCCGTGATCCTGGGCTGGCTACCCTCCTTCGGGCGCGGCGAAGTGGTGCATATCGGGGCCTGGAGCACCGGTTTTCTGACCGTTTCCGGTTGGCGCGCGTTGATCCTGCCGTCGATCACCCTGGGCCTTTTCCAAATGACCTTGATCATGCGCCTGGTGCGCTCGTAGATGCTCGAGGTGCTGCGCACCGACTACATCAAGTTTGCCCGCGCGCGCGGCCTGTCGCGGCGCGCCATCAACTACCATCACGCGCTCAAGAACACGCTGGTGCCGGTGATCACCATCACCGGCCTGCAGCTCGGTTCGGTGATCGCCTTCGCGATCATCACCGAGACCGTCTTCCAGTGGCCGGGCATGGGCCTGCTGTTCCTGCAGGCCATCGAATTCGTCGACATTCCGGTGATGGCGGCCTATCTGATCCTGATCGCGGCGTTGTTCGTGGTGATCAACCTGATCGTGGATATGCTTTATTACGCGGTGGATCCGCGCCTCAGGATCGATCGCGGCGGTGCGGAGCACGGCCGGTGAGAGCGCACCTCGCACGGGTTCTCGACAGCGATCTGCTGTACAGCTTTCGGCGTTCCAGGATCACCGTGGCGGCGGCCCTGGTGGCGCTGGTACTGATGGTTTACGCCTTCGGCGCGCCGTGGATCACGCCCCAGGATCCCTTTGACATGGTCAACGTGGATCTGATGGATGCGTTGACCCCGCCCGCCTGGCTGGAAGGAGGCAGCACGAAATTCTTCCTCGGCACCGACGATCAGGGTCGCGACATGTACTCGGCGATCCTCTACGGGGCGCGCCTATCGCTGGTGGTGGGGATCGCGGCGGTGGTGTTCTCGCTAATCGTCGGGGTCGGCCTCGGATTGCTTTCCGGTTACCTCGGCGGCTGGGTCGACGGCCTAGTCATGCGTGCCGCGGACGTCCAGCTCAGTTTCCCGGCGATTCTCATCGCCCTACTGATTAACGGCGTGGCGCGTGGCGTATTGCCCAAGGCGGTGCAGGACGAAATGGCCCTCTACGTGATCGTGGTGGCGATCGGCATTTCCGGTTGAGTGCAGTACGCGCGCACGGTGCGCGGCTCGGTGATGGTGGAAAAATCCAAGGAATACGTGCAGGCGGCCCGCATCATCGGCCGTCATCCGCTCGCCATCATGTTTCAGCACGTGCTGCCGAACGTCATGGGTCCGGTGCTGGTGATCGCGACCATCCATCTCGCCGTCGCGGTCATCACCGAGGCGACGCTTTCGTTTCTGGGCGTCGGCCTACCGCCCACGGAGCCCTCGCTCGGCACCCTGATCCGAATCGGCAACGATTTTTTGTTCTCAGGTGAATGGTGGATCACCATCTTTCCGGGCATCGCGCTGATTCTGCTGGTGTTGTCGGTCAACCTGCTCGGCGACTGGCTGCGTGACGCGCTCAATCCGAAGCTGCGCTAGGCGATGCGGCCATTACTCGATATCGAACACCTGCGGGTCGAGATCCCGACTCGCCGGGGCACCCTGGTGGCGGTCGATGACATCTCTTTGCACATCCAGCCGGGCGAGATCCTCGGGCTGGTGGGCGAGTCGGGGGCCGGCAAATCGATCACCGGCGCGGCGATCATCGGGCTGCTCGACCCACCCGGGCGGATCGCCGCCGGGCGCATCCTGCTCGAAGGGGAGCGGATCGATAATCTCTCCGCCGAACGCATGCGGCGCCTGCGCGGCAGCCGGCTGGGCGCCATCTTCCAGGATCCGCTCACCAGTCTCAATCCGCTCTACACGGTCGCCCAGCAACTCATCGAGACAATCCGCACTCACCTGCGATGCTCGGCCCGCGAAGCACACCAGCGCGCGCTGGCGCTGCTCGAAGAAGTCGGCATACCCGGCGCCGCACAGCGCATGAATCACTACCCGCACCAGTTCTCGGGCGGTATGCGACAACGGGTGGTCATCGCGCTTGCCTTGTGCGCCAATCCGCGCCTGGTGATCGCCGATGAACCGACCACCGCGCTCGATATCTCCATCCAGGCGCAGATCATCGCCTTGCTCAAGCGCCTGTGTCGCCAGCACGGGGCGGCGGTGCTGTTGATCACGCACGACATGGGCGTGATCGCCGAGACCGCCGACCGCGTGGCCGTACTTTACGCCGGTCGCCTGGCCGAGATCGGCCCGGTGCGTGCGGTCGTCACCGCGCCGCTGCATCCCTATACGGTCGGCCTCATGGGTGCCATTCCGTCGCTCGATCGGCGCCTCCCGCGGCTTACTCAGATCGACGGTACGATGCCGCGCCTGAGCGAAATTCCGAACGGTTGCGCCTTCCACCCGCGCTGCGCCCGGGCCGTCGATCGCTGCCGCGCGCAACGTCCCGACGTGCCCGGCGACGGCACCCATCGGGTGGCCTGCTGGCTCCCCGCGACGGACCGACCCGATGGTTGAGCCACTGATTCGGGTGCGCGGCCTGCAACGCTATTTCGATGTATCGGCGCCGCTGCTGAATCGAATCATCGAACGCCGGCGGCGGGTTTACCTGCGCGCGGTCGACGGCGTGGATTTCGAGATCTCCAAGGGTCGGACTTTCGCCTTGGTCGGGGAGTCCGGCTGCGGTAAATCGACCGTCGCGCGTCTGCTGGTGGGGCTCTACACGCCGACCGCCGGCGAAATCCGATTCGACGGCATGCTCACCACCGCGCTGCATTCGCGACAGGCGCGCGCCCCCCTGCACCGGCGCATGCAGATGATCTTTCAGGATCCCTACGCGAGCCTCAATCCGCGCTGGCGAGTGCGCCGCATCGTCGCCGAACCGCTATACGCCATGGGCATCATCGCGGACCCGTCGGCACGCCTGCAGCGGGTCGCCGAGCTACTCACCCAGGTCGGGCTCGACGCGGCGGACGGCGACAAATTTCCGCACGAATTTTCGGGCGGCCAACGACAGCGTATCTCCATCGCCCGCGCGCTGGCGAGCACGCCGGATTTCCTGATTTGCGACGAACCGACCTCGGCGCTGGATGTCTCGGTGCAGGCCCAGGTATTGAATCTGCTCAAGGATTTGCAGCGGTCGCTGGGGCTCACCTACCTGCTGATCACCCATGATTTGGCGGTCGTGCACCACATGGCGAACCGGATCGGGGTGATGTACCTGGGGCGCCTGTGCGAGGTCGCCGACGCGGCGACGCTGTTCACACAGCCACGTCATCCGTATACGCGACTGCTCATGGAGACTTTGCCGCGCCTGGATTTCAGCGGCGTCGATCGCGAGCCGATGGCGGGCGAAGTGGCGAGCCCGATCGACCCGCCGACCGGCTGCGCCTTCCATCCGCGCTGCCCCTACGCGGCGCCGCGTTGCCGCAGCGAGCGCCCGGAGTTGGCAGCGGTCGACAACGATCTTGTGGCCTGCCACGCGGTGCAAGAATCCCGTTTACCAGCCTGGAGTGCCGACCCATGAATCAATCGAATGCGCCCGATACGACGTTGTACGCAGGCGGCGCGCTCCTCGACGCCGAGGCTGCGCGAGTCGACGGGCATGCGCTACTCGTGACCGGCGACCGGATCGCACGGGTTGCACCGATCGCCGAGTTCGACGGTTATAGCGGCGCGCGCGTCGACACCGGCGGCATGACCCTGTTACCGGGGCTGCTCGATTGCCACGTGCATCTGTGCTTCGGCGCCGAGCCCGACCCACGCGCGGCGATGGACGCGCGTCTTCCCGGTGCCGTGACTCTGCTGGCGCTCGAGAATGCCCAGGCGAGCCTGCGTGGCGGGCTCACCGGGTTGCGCGATTGCGGCGGCAAGGACTACTTGGAGTTTCCGGTGCGCGACGCCTGCAACAGCGGGCGCTTTTCGGGGCCGACCATCCGTTGCGCGGGGCGCATGATTTGCATGACCGGTGGTCACGGCCATCGCACCGGGCGGGTGGCCGACGGCCCCGACGAGGTGGTGCGCGCGGTGCGCGAGCAGATCCACGCGGGCTCGGATCTGGTCAAAATCATGGCCACCGGGGGCGTCATGACACCCGGCGTCAATCCCGAGGACGCCCACTACAGCGCCGCCGAAATGGCGGCCGGGGTCGGCGAGGCGCGCCGCTTCCATCGTCCGACCGCCAGCCACGCCCAAGGCGCCGAAGGGATCCTCAACGCGGTGAACGCCGGGATCACCTCGATCGAGCACGGCATCTACCTCAATCAGGAATGCATAGAATTGATGCTGAAAGCGGGTATCTTTTTGGTGCCGACCTTCTCGGCGGTCAGAAACATACTCGCCCATGCCGATCATGGTATTCCCGCATTCATGGTCGAGAAATGCCGGCGCGTGGTCGAACGCCACCAGGAATCGATCCGGATGTTCCGCGATGCGGGCGGCCTTATCGCGATGGGCACCGACGCCGGCACGCCCTTCAACCGCCATGGCGACAACGCCATGGAGCTACGCTACATGGTCGATGCGGGACTCACCCCGGCCGAGGCCTTGCGGGCGGCCACCGGCGACGCCGCACGCCTCATGGGCCTCGCGGGGGCCGGGGCGATCGCGCAAGGCAAGAACGCCGATTTATTGCTGGTGGACGGTGACCCGCTCACCGACATCGACCGCGCCGCCGACCGCAGCCACCATCGCCTGGTCGTAAAGGGCGGCCGAGTGGTGGCGAGAAACCCCGCACCACCGATTCCGACTGGCCCTCCGCCCGCCTGAAATTCGTCGATCGCGGTGCTTGTCTCTCCCCGGGTCTGTCCACCACAGTCCGGTCGATGCGCGGAAAAGTCTTCCTCCACAACGGAGAACGGAGGGATCGCTATTCTTCTTCAGCGCAACAATCAGTCGTGCTCACCGAGACACCGATCCGCGGATTCGTCACGCGCGGATTCAAGCGTGGACATCCGCGGCCGATAACGAGTCTGGACCAAGCAAGCGGTATTCGCGGATCGACCGTCACCGACCGATCCGATGCGTAAACCTCGCATCTACGCCCTGATTTCGAGACCTCGGTATGCACCACCAGAAAAAGCGCATCGACCGCTTCGAACTGATTCGCCGGCTCGGGCGCGGCGCCCAGGGCTCGGTCTTTCTCGCCTGGGATCCGCGCCTCGAGCGCGAAGTCGCCCTCAAGCTCCTGCACATGCAGACCCCGGACGGATTGGCGCCGCGCCCGACGCTGCTGGAGGCGCGCATCGGCGGCAAGCTCCGTCATCCCAATGTGGTCTCCATCTACGACGCCGGCGAGTACCGTGGCCTGCCCTACCTGGTGTTCGAATACGTCAAGGGCGAGACCCTGCGCGAGCTGTTGAATCGCCAGGGGTCGATGTCGATCGCCGATGCCTGCCGCACCATCGGACCGGTATTGGACGCCATCGCCCATGCCCACGGTCTCGGCATCGTGCATCTCGATCTCAGCCCCGGCAACGTGCTGGTCGACGAAACGGGCAACCCGCGGGTCATGGATTTCGGTCTGGCGCGCTTCTGCGACATGCCGCAGCGCACCGGCGAACTACCGGCAGGCACCGTGCGGTACATGGCGCCGGAGATCTTCGACGGCAAGCCGCTCGGGCCGGCGGCGGATGTCTACGCCCTGTGTTTGATTTTTTACGAGCTCGTCGCCGGCCAACCGGCACGCCAGGGGAAGTCGCTGCGCAAGGTTCTGGAGCAGGTCACCAATGGAAAAATCGACATGCGGCCGTTGGGCAAGGGCCGTGACAGCGAGCGCCTGGCACGGCTCCTGAGCGGCGGGCTGGAACGCGATCCGAAGGCGCGCTATCCGGATGGAAAGGCGATGCTGGAGAGTTTCCGGCTGCAGTTTCCCGGTCCCGCGACGGGTGGCACGCAAGGCCGGCAACCGACCAATGGCACCGTGTCCTTCCTGCTCCAGCGGATGCGCAGGCGCCAGGAGTTTCCGGTCTTGTCGCGCTCCCTGATGGAGATCAATCGACTCACGGCGCACGATAGCAATGCCTCGGCGAGCCAGCTCGCCAAGGTCGTCCTCACCGACTACAGCCTCAGCCAGAAGCTCCTGAAGATGGCCAACTCGGTGCTCTATTCGGGCGGGGTACACAAGGTAACCACGGTCTCCGGTGCGGTGCGATTGCTCGGCGTGCGCCAGGTGCGCTCGGTGGCGAACAGCCTGGCATTGTTTTCGCATCTACGCGACGGCCCTCATTCATCCGCGTTGCTCGACAACCTGCTGCGCTCGTTCATGGCCGGGCTCCTCGCTCGTCATCTTGTCAAGCGGAACCGCGTGACCGGGGTCGAAGACGCCTTCATCTGCGGGATGTTCCAGAACCTCGGCGAAAATCTCGCCCTCTATTACTTCCCCGACGAGTACGTGGAGGTACGCGAACTGATGGCCGGCGAACAACTCGGACGCAGCACCGCGTCGCGCGAGGTGCTCGGGATTACCTACGCCGAGCTTGGCGTCGCGGTCGCCCGTCACTGGCAGTTTCCGGACGCCATTCAACGGGTTATCGAGGGGCTCCCGGACGGGCACCTGGAACCCCCCGGCTCGCCGGAAGAGCGGTTGCGTGCCTACTGCGTGTTCGCCGCCGAACTCTGCGATATTCCGGGTCGTTCGGTGTGCGAGGTCGAATATCCAGCGCTGCTGGGCCTGGCGGCGCGATTCGCACCCTGTTTTCCGCTCAACGAACAGACCCTCTACAAGCTGCTCGGGGCGGGGCTCGGCAAGCTCGAAGAACTCGCTCCCGTACTCGGCGTAGACCTCGCCGACTGCTCGCTGCGTGACGGTATCAACGACCTGCGCGCGTTCCGCGAGTGCAAGGACTTGGCCGCGACCGATCCCGATGGGACGCCGCTCAATCCGCTTCTGACGGCCGGGGCGCCGCTGCTCGCCGGCGCGCCGGATTGATCCGGGTCGACTCCGGCTATCAGGTGTCTCCCGCCCCGGCAGGTCTATCGCGCCCCATGATACAGGGCGCCGAAGGCCGCGAGCTCGGCATCTGAAAACGGATTTTCGAGGCTCGTCATGGCGTCGCCACGAATGCCGGTGAGCAGGCGTGCGGCGAATTCTCGTCCCGGCATTTGCTGTGCTTGGCGGAAAAGATCGAATGCCGGTCGCGCTACATCGAGGGCCGGATGCTCGTGGCAGGCCGCGCACAGGCGCCGGTGGACGGTACGCGCGCGGCGCAGGCGAACCGCCGAAACCGCGTTGGGCAGGAGCCCGGCGGGGTCGAAGGGGTAGCGCTCGGCGAGCGTGCGCAGGGGCTCGATCAGGGTTCCCGGATCGGCGTTTCGGTAGCGCGCGCGCAAGTCATCGATGAGCGGTCGCGGAACCGGTGCAAGGTGCGGGTTGCGCTCGCGGGCGCGCCGGATCAACAGCGCCAGCATGGCCAGCGCGCCGCCGATGCGGGCACGCAATCCGCGCCGCTGCGGCGCGGGCGTATCCCTGGCGGCCAGCCGCCGGGCGTCACCGAGCATGACGACGATCTCCGCGCCGAGGTAGCGCTGGCGGGCACCGAGCGCGTGGCCGGTGGCGCCGGGGGCGGCGAGTAGCAGCGCCGCTCCCAGCACCATCGCGAACCGCGCCCGGTTATTCCACGGCGACCGCGGACTGCATCGGCAGACTCGGATCGGCCGACCACTGAACCATCGAACCATCGTACATGGTGACCTGTTTATCGCCCATGAGTTGGTTGCTCACGAACCAGCCGAGCGAGGCCCAATGGCCGGTATTGCAGAAGGTGATCTCTTTGCCGGTGGTCGGCACCCCGGCCAGCGCATAGAGGGTCTTGAGCGCGGCCGCGTCACGGAAGGTCCCGCCGCCATTGCGGGTAAACCAATTTTCCGGCAGGTTCTTGGCCCCCGGTATGGTTCCGCTGCGTTTGGCCTTGGGATGCCGATTGACGCCGAGGTACTGGTTGTTGGGTCGATTGTCGACCAAAACGACGCCGCTTTGAATGGCCTTCCGCACCTCCGCCTTACTGGCGATCATCTGCTTGCGCAGGCTGGCCTTGAAGGTCTTGGGCGGCAATTTCACCCATCCCCTGGCAAGCGGGTTGAGTGGTCGGTTGGTCTTTTTGTCGGTGTCCTTGGTATAGGCGACCATCCCCCCGTTGAGAATCGAGACATTGTCGTCACCGAGTACCTTGAAGGTCCAGTACACCCGGGTCGCGGTCGCCAGATCGAGGGCCTTGTGCCCTTGTGGAATAATCACCACGTGGGCGTCGTTGTCGATCCCGAGACCGCCGATCAGTTTTTCGATCTTGGCCACCGGCGGCAGCATGCCCACGGTGCCGTCCCCATCCTTGATCCGCCAGCCGTCTTTCAGATAGTCGGTCCAGATCGCCCCGGGGATATGCCCGCGCAAATAGTCGGCCTTGGATTTCCCCGCCAATTTGCCGCGCACATCGAGAAACACGACGCCCGGTTTGCCCAGGTTCGCCTTGACCCACGCCACATCGACCAACGGCATCGCGGCCGAGGCGCCCATGGACAGTGTCGTCAACCAGCCGCCGATCAACATTCCGAAAAAGCGTTTCATTATTGCACCCTCCTATTCTCCGTTTTCACCCAGTCAGATCGCCCTTCAGATCGCCCTTCAGATCGCGATGACGCGCTCGGCATCGAGGATCTCGGTCAGGATCCGATCCCAGCCGTGGTCGTCGAGTTCGCGCGTCGCCACGTCTATGTGGCGGACCTCGTGATCCGCCTCCAGCCCCCGGAACGCCGACTCTACGGTCTGTCGATCCGGAAACAAGTCGGTATCGAGCACCACGATGCACATCTTCAACCCAGACTCCTCGGTTGGACGGGGGGTGCGTTTGCGGGGGTGCAGGGCAAGGCACAACGATGCGCAATAGTCGTTCTATTGCAAAGCGTTGTAACACTGCCCTGCGCCGTCGCAAGGGTGCCATTCACCCCGTAGCGCCGTCCACCCGGCAGGTGAACGCCTCGATTAAACTTTATCGCTTTCCTATCAATCACTTGTAATCAGGATATAGCGGTCAACTGAGGAATTTGGGTTCAAACGCTGATCACCGCATCGGCGGCCCCGATTGCGGCGCCGAGCGCCGCGCTGTCGAGCAACGGCAACTCGCCGCCCATCGCCTCCACGGTGGTTTCCGGGGAAATGTCGCTCAACTCCAGCAATTCGGCTTGGCGGGCATTTTCCGGGGTGTCCGCCAGCGCACCGCGCATGATCACCAAGCCGACCTCGTGGCCGACGATGGTCAACCCGGCGGCGACCCGCATCGCCTCACCATGATCGCGGCGTGCGAGCACCAGGATCTTCTTGTCCTCCACGCGCCCGCTCCCTACAAGCCGATCACGCGCGCCGCGCCGGCCACCATGGAGCTGTTCGTGGTCTGGCTTCCGAGTTCCAACGGACAGTGGCGCGCCCCCATGTAACGTTGCCAGGAGTGTTCGCAGACCACCGCCCGCCGCGCCGAGTCGATCCCCGCGACGAAATCGCCATCCCCGAGCAGTCGTACCGCCCGATCGGTGAAAAAGCATCCCCAGGCGATCCCGGCACGCGCGCAGGCTCCGGCCAGCGCCCCCGCCACGGCGCCCGCCGCGTCGCTCGATACGATCAGCAGCAACTCCATCAGGCGCTCCGCCGCCCGAAATAGAATCCCCCCGCCGCGATGGCCACCGCGGCCAGCGCCGCAGCCGCCGGATAGGCCCACGGGAGTGGCGCGCGGCCAAGCTTCGACAACCGTCGCGACGCTACCCGCTCGGGGTAGGTCACGCTGTCGGCGGGCAGCGCGGTGTGGGCCGCCCAGTCGGCCCACCCTTCCACGTAGACCCGCGCATCGATGGCGCCGGCGGCGTGCAGCAAGGTGACATAAGCGATGCTCTCGAGCGGGTTGTGGGCGTAGGCAATCGGCCTGGACAGGCGTGGGATCCTTCCGCTAGCGCGCGCCCAATTCGCACGCAGACGCGCCACCGGCAAATGCTCGGCCCCCGGAATATGGCCGCCGCGCAAGCCCCGGATCGATGCCCCCCAGTATTCCTTCTCGCTGCGCCCGTCGAGCAGAGCGGGAGGATCGGGGCGTGCCAACCGATCAGCCAGTTCCCCGCGCAACACGATGAATCGATCGCGCATCGGCGCCTGGAAGATCACCCGCCGGGTCATCGCGCGGGGCGTACCCGCGCCCGCCATGGCCGGGGTCCGATCGAGCACCGCCGAGAGCTTGGCGCCGAGGACGCGCACACGCCGCTGGCCGGCGAGAAACAACACCCCGGCGACGAAATCCCGGGCCAGCGGATCATCGCCCGCGACCAACACGGCCTCGCTGCCGGTCAGGCCGGCGCCACCGAGCAACCAGAGCAGTCCGCGGGGATCCACGAAACGCCCGTGCGGACCGAGAAAGTCGGCGATCGGCAAACACCGCGCCCCGGCCAGGGTGCGCCGGACGCAGGCCGCGCGCGGACGACTGTCCACCACCACCGCGGCGTGAGCCGCATCCGTCCGCCGGGCATAGGCGAGGGCGCCATCCGCATCCGCCACGGTTGCCGCATCCGCCACGGTTGAGAGGATCCCGAGCAACACCATGGTCGTCACGGTCGTACCGATTCGCGAAAAAACCCACGGTATGCGTCGACGATGATGGTAGGCCGCATTCGACATCTCGCGATCAGCACCCTTGAAAGTGGACCTCCGAAGCAGGCAGCGACCCGGACGCCGGGGGATTCTCAATGTAGTAGCTGACCAGATCGGATACCGGTACCGAGCCGAACTCGCCGAGCTGCAGGTCCGGCAACACCTCGGCCGACGTCGGCGTGGCCGCGGCGCGCAGTTGTTCCTTCGATACCGCGCTCAGCGGATAGAGCGCGGTGGCCAACGCCAGGCTGCCGAGGACCGACCCGATACAGAAGATCAAACTCGCCCGTTGCATCCGGAACACCTCACAGTGAGTCATCGAGAAAAAAGAAATACATCGCCGCGCAGGCCACCACGAACAGGACGATTTGGGCGACGGTCGCAAGGTCCAAACCCACCTGTTCACTCCCCTTTGAAATGGCGTACCAGCGAGTCCACGTCGAGGGATTCGCCGTTTTCGGGATTGATTACCGGCGGGGTGAAATACGGCACACCCTCCGCGGACATCTGCATGCTTGGTGGCGGAAAGGCGAACACGTAGATCAGCGTCGCGAGGCTGATGATCGCGACCGCCGCGACGTAGATCCTCGCCGCCAGTGCCGATCTAGTTCTTGCGGACATAGATCTGCCAGTGACGGTCGGCCTTGAGCGTTGCGAGGTGGGTCGCGCCGAACTCGCCGAGCAGTGGCGGGATCGCCTCCATCGAGGTGGGATTGTCGACCAGGATCTCGATGACGTCGTCGGTGGCGGAGTCGCGCAGCGCTTTCTTGGTCATGAGCTGCGGGCGCGGGCAGGAATCCCCGAGACAGTCCACACTTCGGGTCAGCCGGTAACTGTGACCGTCGCTCAACGTCACGTCGTTGAGCGCGACGGGAGCCGCGCTTCGGTTTTTCTTACCCAATCCGAACAGGGCCATTTCAGGATACCTCCAAGATGCTCGGCTACGCCGCCTTCGCGGCATCGACGACTTCCGTAGAACGCACCGCCCGCGTGTCGCGGCTCGCCTCACGGGCCTGCTCGCGACGCCGGATCGCGCGGTAAATCAGGTACAAAACCGCCGTCTGGATCATGCCGAAAAACACCGCCGGGATCCCGAAGCGTTGCTGCAGCGTCGCCGCGTTGGCAAAACCGAGCTGTAATGCCTCGAGATTGGCGGCTCCGGTCATGCTGCTCGCCGCGGGCGGCCAATAGTTGACCGACCAGATGAGCGAGAACAGAAACATGCCGATGAAGGTGAACAACAGTGCCCAGGCCGCTCCGACGTTACCTTCCCCGGTCTTGACCCAGGTCGAAACCGTGCAGGCGCCGGCGAGCACCATCCCGATACCGAACAGAAACAGCCCGGCGAGTTGATTGAGCCCGACATCGAAGTGCATCAGCTTGCCCGCGCCGAAACTCACGAACAGGGTGAAGCCCATGGTCAGGATCATCATCGCGACCAGCAGCGCCTTGGTGTTGCGGTAGGATTTGAACAGAATCGCGTCGCGCAACGTGCGGTGTTGCAGAATCGCGAGCGCTGAACCAACACCCCCACGGTCGAGCCGAAGATGAAGGCGACCAGGCACTGGACGACGATTGGCATGTGTGGAGACCTCCTATCCTTCCAGCAGTTTTTTGTATATCAGGGAGCCTACCCAGGCGCCGGCGAGGATCCCGCTGACCGCCAGATAGCCACCCAGATTCAGTTCCGGAGTAAGGCCGAAGAAGGTGCTTACATTGCACACGAAGGCAAGGCGAATCCCGAAACCCATCAACAGCCCGCCGACCGTGATCATCAGCCATTCGGACAGCCGTCGCGGGACGCGCAAATAGAATTCCTTGCTCAGGATCGCGGAAACAAAGGCACCGAACAGCATCCCCAGACTGATGTAGATCTTCCAATAACCCGGATCCGGCACGAACACCAATTTCCAGAACGGGATCCGATCAAGCGCGTCGCCCATTACCAACTTGGCGACCAACCCGGTCATCATGGTTTCACCACCGCCGACCGTCCACGCACCGACCAGCAGGAACAGGAAGATGTCGAGGACCGCGATGAAGGACAAGGCGATCACCGGATCGAGCGTTTTCTTGAAGAACTCCATGAACGGTGGGGCTCCGTGGGACCTGCGACCAAACAAACCTTCGCTGTGAACTTATGAGATCGAGGCTCGAGCAGGGTAGTATTTATTGCAAACATCGGCGCCGGGCAAGCGGTGCCCGAGGCGCGGCCGTGACAGCCTCCGGGTCGGCGTCTATGATTGCGGGCACACCCGTTCGGCCGGCCGCCCGAAACGATGACCGCCGGGGAGTATTCCAACCATGGGCTTGTACCTTGAAACGGCAGGCGTGTTGAACCACATGTTCAACGCCTGCACCACGGATCAGATCAGGGAGTTCATCCCCGAAAAGCGTGGCTTCCGGATCCACGGCCACAGCACCACGATTCGCCTCGAGGCGGCGTTCTGGAGCGTCCTCGAAGAGATGGCGGCGACGCAGGAACTGACGCTACCGCAACTCATCGAGACCATCCACGACCACTGCTTGGTCGCCAACGAGAACAACCTCGCCTCGTGCCTGCGCGTGATCTGCCTCAAATACATCAACATCTACACCGCTTGAAAGCGGCGGGCGATCAAATGGCCCGCGGGAGAGCGACGTCGCTACTCGCCCGCGGGAGACCGTGCGTCAATCAGGGCCGGCGGCAAACCGGCAAGCTACCTCGCTCTATTGCGGCGCCGGCGTCGCGTGGTACCCAACCCGACCAGGCCGAAACCCAGCAGCAGCAGCGTCGTCGGTTCGGGAACCGCCGTCGCGAACACCTGGATGTTGTGATCGCTGGACTTATCCCAGCCACCATCGCCACCGGCGGAGGTCGGCTTGGAATCCCAAAAACCACCGAGCGAGATGCTCGCGTCCGTCGCCGCACCACTGTACCAACGCATTCGGTTATCCGCGCCGTCTTGCGGTGACCCGCTGAGGGCCGCGTGCGATGCATGATTGAACCAGTTTTTGTCTAGCGGCCCGACACCGTCGACTGCGAACATCAGGGTGCCGGGATCGAATACCCCGAGGTTGAAGAAGTCGATCTGCCAGATCTGGATGAAGCTCCCGCTCGATCCCTGATAATCAGCCCCGTTACTGTAGGTGATCGGCGTAATGACGATGTCGGCATTGTCCGTCGCATGCCCTCCGGCCAGGATACTCGCGGTCTTGACCCGGCCGATGTTGGTGCCGGCCGCACCGTCGGCGCCGATATACAGCGAGATGGTGTCGTAGCGATCACCGAGATCGAAAGGGGGTACGTCGGCAGCGTTACCGGCAATCGCCCAAGTGCGGATGTGATCGATTTTCCACCTCGACAAGGTCCCGCCAGGATTCGATAAGGTGAAATCATCGCCCGAAATATAGGTCTCGGGCGGATTGAAGTCCCACGCGACGTTGCTGCGATTTGCTCCCGCGGCGCTATTCAGGTTCGCGGTCGGCAGACCGCGATCGACGACCAATGTCGCCGTCGCCGGCTGCGGGGCCGCAACGACGAGGATCGCGGCAATAAGCCCCGATTTTATTGAGAACATCCAATTGCTATTCATGCTGCTGTTCCTCCTCGAAAAACCGATTCTAAAGAGCATTTCCAGACCGAGTGGCGTCTGATGCCCGTATCCATGCATTACTTATGCCGATATTTTATAGGCCTAAAATTACGTGATTTTTCAGTCGCTTAACTGCCCGCCGGAAATTCGGCTGCGGCTCCGCGCGAAGCAAAGTGTAAAAAATCCTGACAGTTTCGAGCCCGAATTCGGTGCGAAAAACCTGAAATATTGAGGTGGGTTCTATTTTCTATTGTTTTTTCAAATAGTCATATGAGCATCGTAGGCTCGGTGAAAGTGTAAAAAATCCTGAGAATTTTCGTCCCCGGCGCACACACGAATGCGCCGACCCATGCTGGTGCGGGCGTATCGTCTTTGGCTTGCTACAAGAATATCAAAGACTTACTCTGGAAATGGGTAACGCGCATGAGCGTAAAGATAAGTTGACATTTCGGATCGTGAAGGGTGTCGATCCGTCGTAATATGCATGAATCTCGCGTTTGGCGTCATTCGCGCGGTGGTTCACGCATTCCGGATCCGTGGCACGGCATGGTAGTGTCTATTCCAAAGTTCCGGGATACTCGGGCAAACCGTCGGACAGTTCGTAGTAATCGCCCGCATCCCTCGTGTAGATTTGCGCGATGGTCGTTAGTCCGGTGGGTGAATCGAGGGTGCCGGCGGCGACCGCGAGGTGGCGGCCGTGCGCCGGTTTCCAGAACAGGCTGGCGCCGCAGATGCTGCAAAAACCGCGTTGCGCTCGCGCCGAAGAGGCATACCAGCGGAGTGTGGCGGCGGCGACCATTACCAAGTCGTTCGGATCCACGGCGGTGTACGCGGCCACATGGCCATGCATGCGTCGGCACAGGCCGCAATGACAATTGACGACTCCGCGCAGCGGGCCGCGGATCTCGTAGCGCACGGCGCCGCACAGGCAGCCACCGGCGACGCGGATTTTTGCAGTCATCGGCTTTTCTTCGGGGGTCGTGTACCTGACGTCACAGCGTATAGGGCATCAGCACGAAGGGCCAGCGCCCGGGATCAAAATCGCGGGTATTGCGGGTCACCAGCTTCAGCCCGCGAACCTGTGCCACCGTGGCCTACAATGCGTCGGGGAGCCGCAAGTGCATCTCGCGACGCAGGCGCGCCGCCCGATCGGCTTTCATGATCGTGATCGGTAGCGCCGGGAATCGATCGCGTAGTGCTACGGCAGCCGCGCAATGCGCGGCACCGAATCCGGTAAGCACTTCCGTGCGCGTGGTCACTGGACAAAGCGATGTCTGCGGCGATGTCGAGGATAGGGTGAGTGGCTTGATCAATACCGTTGAGGTACTTGCAAAACTGCCTTCCATGGCAGTTTTGCCAGACGAAACCGGAAAATGCGATTTCCCGGTTTCTTCATTTTCAACGGCTTACAGCCGTCGAAAATGGCGGTTCATCCCTGAACC
>Ga0114931_10003637_pt1 | contig 19453 bp, 37 predicted proteins | sample 2SBtaG_FD_89579 | JGI IMG/M metagenome (GOLD analysis project Ga0114931, IMG submission 89579) | Deep subsurface microbial communities from Kolumbo volcano to uncover new lineages of life (NeLLi) - 2SBTROV14_V59a metaG | ecosystem: Environmental > Aquatic > Marine > Volcanic | place: Kolumbo...
ATCATCAAACCGGGCGCAGACGTCCCGCAAATTGCATATGAGAAGTTTAAAGGCTGGAATTGGAATCCTTGTAAACTTGGGACTGTTGTGTGTATCTCGGGGCCAAGACTCAAAGCATATGCGCTTAGTTATCCAACGATTGCACAAGAATATGCTAAATTAGCTATGTATGTTGGTGTGATTGTTGAAAAATGTGATAATGTCCAAAAATCAGCAATGGTATCATTTAGTCTCGAAGATGCAAGTAAGATAATAAATGTTCCCATTGAAGTTTTATTTAAACTGCCTGAATCGTTTAGGCCGACGAAGTACGAAAAGAAAGCAGACGAAAAAGTGGCGAGTAAAGCAAAATTCTCAGTTGGGCAGATAGTACGTGTCGGCTCATCTGTGATTGATGAAACATTCATGGGCCTTCTAGGAATGGTGAGAACTATTCATGAAACGGAGCCAAGTGGATTCAGCACAATGCCGAATTGGGAATATACGGTTGATTTTGACCTGTTACCAAATCGTAATCTATCTTTGTGCGAAGGAGAAAGTGGTAATACAGATATCATTACTACTAAACGGTTAAAAGAACGTATCTTAGATGAATGGGATGAAAAAGTAAGTGATAAGCCATACTTCGGTTTATACCGCGCTTACGCAAAGAGGGATAAAGTTTGGGTTCCACACAAAAATGGCACAGGTACAGTCAAAGTAACAGGTTATCCCACCAAATCTTTGAGTGAAGGGATGAACATTGAAGTTAGGATGGATGATGACCCTGCCAACAAATTCAATATGTCCTGCCGAGACGTAGATTACAAATGGGACCCTGATGCGTTGCTTTCAGTGCTGTCTGATAGTTTCGTATGTTTAGGTATCGAACAAGATGAACGTAACCCTAATGTGGGCGCACAACAGTACGTGTATATGTATGTCTTTGATTACGCTAAAGATGTCAGCAAATACGTAAAATACCGAATTTTGTTGGGGACATTACTAAAAAAGAAATCTATTACCAAGAAATTTGCTCGGGCATTATTGAGTAAGAAGTTAGTCCATCCTTGGCAAGTTTATAGGTATCTTCAAAAGAATAGTTTGGGATACTTTTATCATCTATTTACAGCAAGTGAATACATTCAAAAGGCGGGCGACTTCTGTTATGCCGAGTAATGAAATTCAACGAATGAAAGAAATTATCGCTCATTATAGAAACGCGAAAAAAAAGGTGCACAACAAACCATTAGATGCTGCGCACCGACAGCTACTTCAACGATTAAAACACGAAGCTCTAGAAGAATTAGAGACTTTGATTGCGAGGCTATAAAGATGATGGCTTGGTCCAACCTTTATAGGATGATGTTCTATCATAGTATACATTGTATAAACTAGACCTAGGTACTCCTAAAGAACGAGCAAATGCACTAAAATTCGTAAAAGAATGAATTGTCCCATCTGGTGAACATAGTCTATATTGTTTAGGTTTGGGCATTTTCTCATAGGCCACAATCACTTTTTGAATTTGTTTTTGTCGACGCACTCCCATATAAGGTAGTAGCGCTTTACATAGTAAATATACTTCATGTTTCTTTTGAACTTGTAAAGTATAAGTACGTTTATAGGAAATTCCCGTTTGTTTATTTCGTGGGACAGTAGTATAAATACGACCTATTCCTAATTTTTCATGTAATTTAGATATTACATCTTTGTCAATCATAGTGCATGAAATAATAAGTTTTCTAAAACTCTTCCATCCTTGAGATTTAGCATAACTATCATTAGAAACACAAAAACTACCTTCTCCTTCGAGAAGTCCTGAAATCCATAATAAATCTTTTTCATTCCACATAGTAAACTCCTTACTATATACTACACAATAATTCCACAATAGAAAGATAAATATGTGTACCATTGCTGGCGCTGCTGGCCCTATAAATAAATTACCTACAAAACTTAAAACGGAGTTTCATGAATTTTTAAGCTGCCTCTTTACAATGTCAGAATTACGCGGTAGAGATGCGGCAGGATTCTGGGTATGGCGCAAAGACCATTACGTCTACGAGAAACGTCCAACGCCAGCCGAAGACCTCATCCAACGCTCTCCTCGATGGAAAGGTTTGAGGTTTAACCCCGGTTCATTGTATCTTCTCCATACTCGTGCTGCTACCGATGGTGACCCAAATGATAACGTGAATAATCACCCACATATGGGCGAACATTCTGTGATGATTCACAATGGAATGATTTGGGGACATGAAGCGATAGCGACGCAATATGGGTTAGATATGAAAACCGATTGCGATAGTGAAGTATTGTTGCGTCTAGCCGAAATCATGGATGACATCAAAGAAGGATTGAAATTCATGTATGAAACGGCAGGCGACTCACATGGTACAGATAGTATTGCGACAGCGTTCGTTGATAGACGAGACCCAACACGCATTTTACTATCTCGAAATAGTGGATGTCCATGTTATATCTATAAAAGTAAACGTTTCGGTTGCACATTCTTTGTTAGTACAGAAGATATTTTTGAACGTGCATTAGAAATGTTATACAAAACTAAAAGCCCCAAAATTATCGGCGCCAAAAGTGAAAATGTCGATACTAACTGGCTCTATTCGTTATACGACGATGGTTCTGTAAACAAAGAATTTCTTGTTAAACCTTCTTCGTATTATAGTCGTCCCGCTACCGCAGATTATGATGATAATGACACCGTAGTTGAAGCGAAGGAATATGCACAGGTGTTATTGGGGTCACGGGGTTTGATATTGGATGTGACTGGCAGTATGAAATCTCCAGTTGAATATCAAGAAGAAGAGGAAATTGACCTCGGCTACGATGATGACTTAGAATTCATGGAGTCTGTCGAAATGCCGAAAAACATTGAATTGCATCTTCGAAACTTCTTAGATGCTAAAATTGTGGAAGGGTTATATTAATGCCAAGATTTGGAATTGAACTAGAATTCACCGCAGCTGTGGCACATGCATACCACGAAAAATATGGTGGATTCTATGATTATGTTCTAACCTTGATGCGTGAATCAGGTATCAATCAATGGTGTTACGAAAATGATGCTAGTTGTGGTAATGAAATTGTCTCTCCTATATTGGATGCTAACCATAAGGGATTGGAGCAAGCACTACAAGCTTGTGAATGCGTATTGCTAGCTCAAAAACAATTTGCATTAGGCAGAGTTTTGGGTCCCGATGCAGGTGTTCACTATCATTTCGATGCAACAGACTTAGTAAAAGATTCCAAAAATAACGTTCAGGCAATCCGAAACGTTCTATTGCTTTCAGCTGTATTGGAACCATTGTGGTTCAGTATGAACCCTTGTGCACGACTAGAGACAGCATTCGCTGCACCATTAAACTTCAATCTATTCCAAATGGTACGCGCAAGAGATATGGTGGATATCCGAGATATCTGGTTTCGTCATTATATGGGTGTTAGAGGACATTCTGATAGTTACAGAATTCAGCATCAATCGTATTCGCCACAATTCGTTAATGGTGAGCGCAGACCTGATAAATATGACTGGACAAGATATCATGGTATGAACTTGGTTGCGCTATGGAAACACGGTACTTTTGAATTTAGATATACTCACGGTTCATTCGACCCATATACCATAGAAATGTGGTACAAATTCTACAGAACTGTAGTTAACGTGGCACGGTTGGGCAAGACACGCCAAATTGTTCGGGCGTGCCCAATGAATATCGACGATATCAAATCAAATTCCATTAATGGTCTTCACGACCTAATCTATTCAGACTTGGGTTTGGCTATCAAATTTATGTTCAAGCCTACATCAAAGGCAACACCAGCATTGTTTGCCCCCAATCCAAAATTGCTAAAATTCATCCTAAGTAAAATCATCAAATACAATCGTGGTTGTATGCCCGGCACAATCATGAGAAGAATCTGGGATGATGATGCAACAGACTTCAATAGACTAATGAATTACATCAGAGATATTCGAATCGAGAGTGTCTACAAAAGACGTAATCGTTTCAAGTTTACGCCGACATCTGACCAAGCAATCCAGATGAATGAAGAGACAGACGAAGGATATCATGAGTATCCAGTGGTTGAAGAGGAAGAACATTACTAATGATTGATAATTACGACCAACAGGACGTAACGGAAATCTCATTACTTCCTGCTACAACGCTAAAGACGGCAGACTTGTACTGTGACCATTGTAATTATATAGGGAATGTATTGGTTGAGGCAAAGTGGCCAACATACCAAAATCCTAACTCTAGCCTTATTGTTTCAAAAGAACCTCAATATATGAGATGGTTAACTTTGTGTCCACAAGCAATTTATTTCATACTTAAAGAGTACGAGTATTTATGTTGCCCTAAGTGTGGTAAAACACGATTGCACATTGCAAGTAATTCAACATATCACCCAGGGTGGATTCGTTCTTCACTAAATTGCCATGACAAACATTGAATTAGTCGTTAACGACGATGTAAATAAAATATCCCACCTATTCTGTGGAGATTGTGCGACCGAACTAAATATCGTACTTGATGATAGAAAGGTTTATCTAAATCCTCGATGGACTGTTGATTGGGATACCCAATGGCACGAATTTCACTATGTAAGATTTATCTATACAGAACTTTTGTTTGACCTATTGGGAGAACATGACGAGTTGCGTCAATTAACCTGTCCTAATTGTAGTTGTAAAGGAAAAATTATTATTATGGATAATGGGTTATTTGATGTGAGATTGATAAGAAAATCATTAGATGATGACGCAAGTGAATACAAATGTATCCGCTGCGAGAAAGTATATGCTTCACAAGAATGTGTAACGCGCATAGGACGTGATTACATTTGCGGTGATTGCGCCGCACTGGCCTAGGAGATAGAATGTCTAAATATGGATTGCAAATTGCCGATAAAAGTGTCTTCGGCATCAAAACACCTGATAAAGCTCTTGAGCTTATCGAGATGGTTATTAGTCAATACTTTGGTGAGTATTGGACTCAGCACAAACCTCGGTGTCCGCTCTGCAACAATACTCTATCTGACACAGAGAAATACATGAATCGGCCCGTAGGTGAATGTACGAATCCGAAATGTGATTCGACTATTCATATTGCCGACTTCATGGGTAAAATCAGAGATGTTTTGGATGAATGGGCGCTTGCTAAAGATGACTGGAAAGAAGAGACTATAAAAGAGTTGAAGAAGAAGGTCAAAGTAAGTAGTGAAACAAATATGTTCATGAAACCTAAGACCCCTGCATTTGCAGATTCAGATGTAGAATTAATCGATGAAAAGACGGTATTTGTATGGTAATGGCCTGCCTCAATTGTGGTAAATATATTTTTGATAAACAGAACTTGACTATCAAGAAAATGACCATAAAAGAATTCGTCGATGGGGTTATTCGGCGCCTAAAAAAAACGAATAAACCATTAGAAGATATATGTAAAGAAAGAAAATTTCGCGTCGACTGGCTTGTCAATAAAGCCTGCTGTGAGCTTTGTGGTGCTCCACACGCGATTTTTAGTGACCCAGATAGGCTAGATGTACTCCGTATTTTGTTTTTCTTCTCGGGGGACGAGAGACCGTCTGAAAAAGACGAGAGATTTATACAAGAGTTTCGACATAATCTCTTCTATCGTTAGTGTACTATATAATGATGAGAGATAAACTCCTCAGCGCAATCCGCGACCCCTACTTCAAACTCACATTAATGCTTGGCGTTAACGGTTTAACCGACGCAGCGCGACATCTTTCGTCAGTAGGGATAAACGTCAACGACCTCATAAGCGAAGCGTTAAAATCAATTAATCTACAATTGAGTGATGCCGCCTATGAGATTACAGACCTTGATGCGCTTCTGCAAGAAGCACAGGCGATAGGAGATGAAATTGTCGAGACACCACAGCAGACAAAACAGGGAACAGTCACACCAACCTCAACAGAGGAAGATGACGATTAAAGTAAAAGGTATTTCGGAAAATCAGACTAAATATATTCAATCAATTAGGTTCAACGACTTTACATTAGCTTTAGGACATGCTGGCACCGGTAAGACTTACTGCGCAGTCGGCGTAGGGTTGAAACATTTATTCAATCCACAATGTGACATAAAAAAAATCATCGTCATTCGTCGCGCTATCGCTGCGTGTGATGATGCTATCGGACATCTACCGGGTGATGCATTTGATAAGATGCTCCCATATTTCGGTAGTATCCTAGACAACTTAGAAGAATTCATAGACAGGAGAACGCTGCGCTATCTTATTAGAGAAGAAAAGATTGAGATTGTGCCGCTCGCTTTCTTACGGGGACGAACACTAAAGAATTGCTTCATTATTGTGGAAGAGGCTCAAAACAATACGATTGAAGCAATGAAAATGATTCTAACAAGAGTAGGACAAGGTAGTAAAATTGTCGTTACAGGAGATGTGAATCAGCGAGATAACATGGATAAAAAATGCGGTCTCGTTGATGCATCTATCAGATTTGCAGACTGTCCCGGATTTGGAATCATCCATTTGTATGATGAAGCCGATATCGTACGAAATGAAGCTACAAATAGAATCATAGAACGATATGAAGATAAATAAGAATAAAAATTACATCATTTGTCTACTAGACTTAACGAACGGCAGACAACAGGATGGAATTTTCGTAATGAGTTCACAGTGGCCAATGAGCAAACTAGCTTTCTTATTCGGTGCTTCGGGTAAGTTAAAGAAAGCATTGGGTTTACGTTGGGAGATTCATATCTCTCAACTAATGGCTGGAAGAGATAAAGATAAACTGCCCGGAATATCACACAACTCATTTATGGAAATATACAAAGCAATTCTTGCAAAACTAAATAATAAAACCAGTAGCTCAGTAATTCTGCTACCTGCAAATACTCCGAGGTAAATATGTCATTACCAGTACACAGACTAACGATTCTCACAGACGAGAGCCAACTACGCGCTAAAAGCAAAAAGATGTCTAAGTGGGCAGGTGAACGACTAGGTATGAAACTAGTCAAATTTATTGCTAACAACGATATAGAGTGTGTAGGGCTTGCTGCGCCGCAGTTGGGTATTTATGAACGAGTGTTCGTAATTTACGACGGCAAAGAATACGCCATCTTCATTAATCCACGTATTGTGGAAATTGGAGCTATGGAAGATACTCAGATTGAAGGCTGTCTCTCAATTCCTGGCCGGCACTTTAATGTTAAACGCCCCACTTCTATCGTAGTCAAAGATGCAGTTCGAACCAAGCCAATCGAACTTACAGATTGGACAGCACGCATTTGGCTACACGAACTAGACCATCTTAACGGTCGTCTTATTTCAGATATTGGCGAAGAGGTGACCGAAGAAAGTAATCAGAAACCACTATGAAGTTCTACTTACAATGGGATGGGCGTACAAAAAGTAGGGCCGACAGACAATATGGGCGTAACGGATTTCAAAAAATCAATCACGCCATAGCTGCACTAAAAACACAAACAAACCCCCGCAGAATATGCGCTCACGACAGCAAAAATAACAAAAATTTCACCATCATGTTATTTGAAGGAATAAAAGGCATAGGAATTTTTACATCAAATAAAAAAGCGTCACTAATGTGTGTTGGCGTTGGCATGTACATACCAAAAACATGTGTTCGTAAAACCAATAAAAAGCGTAAGATGAAATGCAAAAAATAACAACATTCGAAGGTCTAAACCATCTCTGTGAAATCTATACTACCGGATTGCAATTTGCATTTGTAAGTGACCAATTCGAACAGGCTCATCAATGGGTTCTCTGCAAGGATTTCCTAACAGATGTTCTGTGGTCAACTGTTCATGACGAACCTATCGAAATTTACAGCTTTGAATATCTCCCGCGTGACTATCCTGCTATCTCAAAAGACCCAGTACGACTAATTGTTCGTAACAAAGCAATAAGTCAGGATGAGTGGGAAAGACAAATTCGACAATCCAAAAAATTCATCAACAAAGTAGAAAAGAAATTGGGATTCAAGCTAGCTAAATTGGAAAAGGTTGAGTATGACGAACATGACCCGGCAAAGGGCGGGTCAGTGTGGATGTTTACGCTAGACAAACGTTGGATTCACGCGTCTGCTATGATTTCAATGTTGACTCTCTACATACGGTTGGGTTGTCAATATGATGATGAATCTTCTATCAACAGCACCCTCAAAAACTTCAAAAAGAAATACGGAGTAGACGAAGATGGTAATCGTCCCAATGTTCCTGGTGCGCAAGACGAAAGTCTTTTCAATGATGCTGACTACCTAAGAAAATCTCACACGCTACGCCAGCTTATCATGAAGAAAGGTATTAGTATTTTTGCGCCAAAGATGGAAGATAACTATCCTTATGAAGATACATGGACTGTACACGACTACTGGGGTATTGTGTCTTCAAGAACCTGCAGCTCATTTAAGAATATCTGGGACTTAACTGGTCTCAAAACTGTTGTACCAAAAAAGACTACTACAAAAAAAGTAACTGTGAAAAAGAAAGTAAGAGTAAAGAATGGAGAATGAAATATGGGTCAGTGTAAATAATTATGAAGATTCATATGAAATTTCTTCATCGGGAAGAATTAGGTCATTAGATAGGGAAATTAAAGTTCCTTGGAGAAATAAAGTACGATTACAAAAAATAAAAGGAAAAATTCTATCACTGGCTATTATAGGTATAAGAGAGAATAATAAATACTATGTAACATCTTTATCTAAAAATGGTAAACGTCATTGTTTATTTGTTCATAGAATAGTGTGTGAAGCTTTTCATGGAACACCACCAACTGATAAACATCAAGCAAATCATAAAAATGGTAATAAATTAGATAATAATGTTGATAATCTAGAATGGGTGACACGAAGTGAAAATATGATTCACGCTTATCATATATTAGATTCCTTTTCTAGAAAAAAAACTAACCGAAAAACAAGTATTAGAAATTCGAAAAACATGTATTAAAAATGATAGATGTAGATTTTCTATAAATAAATTAGCAAGAAAATATAACGTAAAACCTGGAACAATATCTGATATTGTCAATAACAATACTTGGAGACACTTATTATGAAAATTGAATGGACCTGTGGAGCAGATATTGAAATGATGTTGGAAAAAGACGGCAAGCTAATATCCGCCGTCCCGCTGCTGCCCTCAGACCAGCACGCAAACAAACTACCGCACGGTACGGTATTTCATGACAATGTGTTGGCTGAGTTCACCATCAAGCCAGCTTCTTCCCATGAAGAGTTTGTACGATACATTCGTGGAAATGTGCACGCTATCGAGCAAGCTCTTTCGAAGAATGGTGTAAAGACGCGTATCGCTGCGTCAGCACATTATCCAGAAAGTGAATTGGAATCCGACCAAGCCAAGCGCTTCGGTTGTTCTCCTGACTTCGATGCTTATGCGCTAGTCCACAATAAGGTGGCGGCAGAAGCACATGAAACGGATTTGCGCTCTGCTGGTGGACATATTCACTTCTCACATCCCATCTTCGAAGACCCATACAAAATCGTTGAGATGATTAAGTTGATGGACCTATTTCTTGGCGTTCCGTCAATCGTATTGGAGCAATCACCCGCCGCTGCCGAACGCAGAACGCTTTACGGTAAGGCGGGCGCTCATCGACCGAAGAATTATCCAGGTGGTGAGTATCGTGCGCTATCGAATTTCTGGATGAAAGATGAAAAGACTATCCAGTGGGTGTATGACCAAACGCAGAAATGTCTGGAACTCCTGCTGTCCAACCAAACAGTTACCGAGTTGGGTTTCGATGAAAAAGAAATCCAACGCATCATCAATGAAGCAGACATAAAAGCTGCTAAAGCCCTAATGGAGGCAATGTAGATGTATATACCTTTCTATGCAGGTTTCTACTTTGCTATAGCTAAGAATACAACCGTCCACACTACGTGGCATTCTTGTAAAGAATATGCTGGACGTGAACTAGGCGCCCGTAAACCAAAAAATTATGTCACACTAACAATATGGAATGGATACAAACCAGACGGAATCGCGTACACACCAGACCCAATAGGATATAGGGCGGCAGAAGTACAAGATTACCTAGATAAATTGTGTCAAACTTACAAAACTGACCAAAAATTCCGTGTTCTAAAAGTAGATTCACAGGATGGATGCTTACACATTCGAGTTCCTCCTGTGTGGTGTGATAATAGAATTACGGCTCACCTACTCTTAACTAATCTGCGTCTTCTCTTGAAATATGGGTCTACTTATAGCGATGAACATCATCTTGAAATGGCAGATGCAATGTTAAGGTATGGTCAAAAAGTAGGATTAGACCAATTCAACGTCGATATGAGACGAATCAATCCTAGTAATACAATATTAGGGATTGTACAAGCCGCCCACCAAAATTGGAGACCAGTTGATGCAACTAATTGAAAAACTATCTGATGATATTCTAAATGAAATAATCAATCTATGTTATGTAGAGCAAACTATTACTAATGATGATGAAATAGAGACACAATATAGTAGTATAAGGCCTGAATTACGCAAATTCTTAATTCAATTGATTGAAGATTGATTTTTTGCGCCCTAAATAGATGGTGGCATCTTTGTAGATATATTTATAAAAATTAAATATTAATTTCTTTTGAAAAATACAAAGTTTAAAGTCATTTGCTTTTGGATGGTAAAGAAAAATAGATTTACTTTGTAACTCTTGAGATAAAAAATCTTGTAAACATTCCAAAAGTTCTTTAGTGCCATTAGTGAATGTAATACGTGGTTGCTGATTAGTGCCGTAAATACCTATGCTGCCATCTGCATCAAAATAACCACGAATAAAATGTCTCATCTTTTCTGATGTGATAGTAGGTAATTTCTTTCTATCAAATACACCAAATTGTATTAGATTTTTACAATCATTTTGGTTATATAAACAAGAACGAGCATAATAATAAATTTGGTTTGTTCGACTATCTTTCTTTTGATTTATAGATAATGTTCCAGAAATATATTTAGAAAATTGACGAACATGTTCTTTGTCTTTTTGACTAAGTTTTAGTTGTACAGAATATGTTTTCCATTTTTTATCCTTAAGAAGATAACCATCGCCGGTTAAAAATCCGGCCCAGTACAACTGCTGTTCATCGTTGAAATCTGTAAATACGAGATTTCTATATTTTTGTGACTTCATAATATCTCCTATGACTATTGTATGTCATAATATGGTACACTAAAAAGGAATAAATTGTGAAATTAATTGAACGTCATACATATGGCATGGAAGACGTAAGTTTAGAGCCTCATCCTTGTAGTAATGTTTTTTCTCGTCGTGATGTTAATACATCGTTTAAATTGAATAATGGAATTGTATTAGATACTCCAATTATTGCCAGTCCTATGAAAGATGTGTGCGACGACAATGTAGCATATGCAATAGACCGAGCGGGTGGACTTGGTTGTATCCACAGATTCCAAAGTATTGAAGAACAGGTGGCAATGGTAAATCAAGTATTCCAAGCACACGCCAATTGCTTCGCTGCGGTAGGAACAAACGATGATTACATGGAGCGCGCCAAAGCCTGTATAGACCACGGTGCGTGCGGTATAATCGTAGATGTAGCATTCTTGAATGAACGAACACTCAAGGTATGTGCTAAAGTCAGAAAAGAGTTCCCAGACATCTATCTCATTTCAGGAAATGTGGCGACCGGCGCTGGTTTCCGAATGGGTGTAGATGTGGGACTAGACGCCATTCGTGTTGGTATCGGAAATGGGCAATCGTGCAGAACATCGAGAGTGACCGGGGTCGGGGTCGGCCTTGTCACGTCCTTGATGGAATGCTATGAAGAAGCTGTCAACTATCAAGGTAAACGCGGACGAGTTGCAGTTATCTGTGATGGCGGCATTGATGTGGGCGGTTCATTCAGCAAAGCGCTAGCCAGCGGTGCTCACATGGTTATCATGGGGCGAGCTTTTGCTGCAACAATCGAAGGTCCGGGCAAAGGATTCAGTGATAGCAAGGGTCTAAAAGAATGGGTTAATCCAAATACATTAATAGATACTTTTGCGATGAATTATACAAAGCGTCCACGCTATAAAGAATACCGCGGGTCCGCCAGCATGGAAGCTCAGATGGTCTACAAAGCCCGAGGAGACATTGTTACCAGTGAGGGTGTACGGAGCTTAGTAAAGGTCTACGGCAGCGTACAGGACGTCCTAGGGCGCTTCAACGGTGCGTTGAGGTCATCCATGTCCTATTTGGGCGCACGGAACCTAGCCGAATTTAGAAGTAACGCCATTTTTCGGCTCGTAGCCAATGGTGTCTTCAATCAGCAAAAGGCAAGGTCTTTGCAAACCTGCGAGATTACTGTATGATTATCTATGAAGTAGAACTCGGAAACGGCAAAATTATTGCTTGTGAAGAAATAACAGATGCAAGAGCTTATGTAGTAGAAGCTATCCAAAATGGTAGAACCTATGTATTCATTGAAGCAAGAGAAGTAACGGAAGAAGAATTCAAAACAATTTTTGAAAGGTGATATGATGACGAAATATGAATATAGGACTATTGACACAGACGCACTATCCATACACGATATAGAACATACATTAAATGAATATGGAAAATTTGGATGGAAAGTTATTTCTCATGGAACAACCAAAGCTAAAGTAGCTATAGAAGATAAGTTTGAAAATGATAATACCAACTATATTTTACTAGAAAGAATCGTATAAATATCATGACAATCAAAGAACTAATCGAACGCCTACAACAAGAACATCCGGATAAAAAAGTAATACTCCATGACGGACATTCTTTTTTGGATATCGGAAGAATTGGCCCACCTACAGAGTGGGTTCAAGAGAAGTATTTACATCGTGCACTTCGTGAGGATGAACAGGATTCAATTATAATTGGAGCCTATTAAGTGAAAGATGATTCACCGTTCCCATTCCGAACTATCAAGGAAGCATGGGATTACTTTACTAAAGCAGCGCGAATACACTTTACAAAGTTAATCAAACAGTGTATAGACGAAGACCCAAGTATACGTCAAAAAATCAAAACCCTAGAAAATCGAGACTATTGTGCAAGGTTATTATACATTCTCAATATGTTTGCATTTGAAGGAGACCATGAAGGGGAGTTTGATTTAGATTGGGCAATGCTAATGGCAAAGCCAATGTCGGCAGCAGAGGCGCGAAAAGCAATTCATGACATGATACAAATTGGTCTCATGGGTGAATTTGATTTAGAATATATAGATGACAATGAAGATACCATACCCGGACAACTACGGCAAGATGAAACTCAGAAAAAGAGAACTCCGCCACGAAAGAATGGCGGGAACACTTCGCCAAACACAACATTCGACTTCGATGAAACCTAAACCTTCTGCATTCAAGTTCCGACTATATACCGTACCCAATAACGTCCTCAAAAGAAGCGATTACAGGGATTATGAGAGAATCAATGATGCTATTCTGGCAACTAAAAAAGAAGACAAATGGAGAATCGAAGTATGGATTCAGGAAATTCATCGTTGGATACCTCAAGCGTTAATGGGTCGAATAGGTGTAAATAGTAGGCTAAATACAGAAGGATTTATGGCAATTTCACAAGATGGTCGAATGTACATAGGAAGAGAATGGTTATGCACGGAAAGCTCGCAGTTATCGTCGGAGGATACCTCGGAGACGAAGGAAAAGGTAAAGCAACCCAAACTTATCTCCATGAATTTAGACAAGGCATTCATTCAAACAGTAGAAGTTTTGAAAAAATTCTCTGCATCCGTTCTAGCGGCGGAAGTAACACAGGAGCAACTGTACACACAGGAACAGGAAAAAAGTTAGGAATACATATGTTGCCGGCAGGTGCATTTCTGCCACAATGCAATTCCTATCTGGGTAATGCTGTCTATGTGAACATACATATTCTTCTAGATGAACTCAAGATGAGAAGCGAAGTCCTCTCTAAAGAAGAATGCGGTAGGGTATTTATATCCAAATATGCTCATGTGGTGACAGATGATTGCTTGCAGCGAGACGCAGAGAAGGAAGCCGAGCAAAAGCTGGGTAGCACAAAAAATGGTGTGAGTATTGCTGCTTCGGACAAGTATTCATACCGAGGAACAACTCTCGAACAATATCTCAAGAGTAAGCCCATTTGGGCAAAAAGCTTAGAAGCATACGGTGTCGAAATCGTAGACCCTCTCTATCTGTTCCAAACTATTGTCGAACCCGCTGGTTGGGATATGGTTCTCGAAGGCACGCAAGGTGTAGGATTGGATGTAAATCACGGATTCCAATATCCATTTGTCAGTTCAGGCTCGTTCTCTACCTACGGACTTTTGGATGGTGTAGGATACGCCCTTGCACCAAGTGAAGTTTGTATGGTACTCAAGGCTTACGGTTCATACTTTGGGCCGCAAAGAGAGCGTGGACATTTTGAGGATGATGACTTTAGGCAATTTGCGGGAGAATTCGGAACTACCACCAAGCGTCCTCGTAATTTATGTTGGTTGGATGTTGAACAAATTCGAAAAGTAGCATCACTTGTTAGACCTACTGCGATTATGCTCAACTGTATGGATAAACTCGATTGGTTTACTGAACACGGAAAGCCATGGAGCCTCCTAATTGATGATGGGCAAAAAATAGACTTTGACGATAAACCGATAGTAAATGGGCGACTTACTACAGCAGGTACTTTATATGTTGAGACTATTGAGGAGTATGCTGGCGCGCCTGTGAAATTCTTAGGCGTGGGGCCTCAACATAGTGATATAATTGAACGATGAGACTCAACGACACAAAACCATACTCAAGAGCACGAACAGCTGTATTAGTTTCCATTTACGAACAGGCGTACAAGTTCAAACGATTGCCGAAAACTATGCGTGGTGAAGTTCATAGTCCTGAATGGAAAAGACTAGTATATGATATCAAGGAACAAATGGATTGGAGTAACTCTGAAATTTTAGTATTTCTTAATTTAGTTAAAGAACATACTAGAAAACAGGTACGCCAGTATTTACTTGAAAATGGTTCTAAAATCGTACGCCGCGGTAAAAAAACCTATGTGAAGAAAGATAAACGAAATGGAACTTAAATCAGTAAACGAACTCAATAAAATAAGCGACGATAACTTGAAATCAAAAATTGAAAGACAACTCGAAGAATTAGAAAAAATAACAAGAGTAAAAATTACAGATGCAACAACAGAAGGTGAAAAATCAATTGAAATATATATCAAAGATTTTGATGATAAAGCTATTAAACAATTTAAAGATATACTAACTAAACGTGGTTTTAGAATTTACAATGGATTCGGATTTCTTACTGGATATTTGAAAATTTCTTGGAAAAAACAAAAAGAAAATCAAACCACAAAAATTGATGAATTGTTAGCATTATGGAATATAAAACTTTCATGGCAAGAAGTATTTATCGTTTCATCTATTGCAATGTTACTTTCGTGTGCAATTTTGGGGGTTACTACTACATTCGTTGTATCCCTCATCGCTCTCATTGGTTACCATAAGTTCATAAAATGAAATGGATAAGAAAACATAGACCGCGCGTACACTACTGGTTTTGGTTCACATTGCTAAGCATCAACTCACTGATGGCATTATTCTGTTCATGGGTTAGTAACAAATTTAACTTACATATGACATTTGAAATTTATGCCTTTGCTGGACTAGCTATCGTAGCGTACATTTTTACGCGCATTTGGCAACATTGGATTGACAATCCCGACGAATATGAAAAACTACACCAAGAAAGACTTAGAAGACTTATCAGACGAATGGGACGAGATAGAAAAAGAAGAAAAGACAAAGAGGAAGAGACACCGAAAGAGTGACGAAGATGACTCATATTGGCCTCCTTCCCGAAAGCGTTGTCCGAAAAAACATCGCAAGAATAATCAAACTAATAGAAATAAGAAGAGAATTCGCAAATAAGGTTCCAGTTACACCGATAGACAAAGCATGTCTATCTATTCAACGAAGTGCTATCCGTCAGGAAATTCGCAGTATTATGCAATACCTACGAAGATGGCAAGTAAATATCAAAATGTGTATACATGAAAACTAAAGAATTAGCCTTAACAAACAAAGTATATGACCTTTATGTATCGCCTGAGTGTATCAATTTTCATCCAGTAAATGATAAAATGCAATGCGCCGGATTCGATACAGTATGCAAAGAGGAAATGGGCATACAAGCTATCAAAAATAAGTTCAGTAAATTCATAGTTATTATAGGTGAAGACTTAAACGATGACCAGCTTGCAAAAATTTTATTCTATATCAACTCACGAGAGAAAGATGCCAAAGTAAAAGCCACGACTATCTCTAAGGTAAAGGGTAAGCCTAGATGGTTCTTAGTTGAACATTCACCACGATGGTCACGTAATAGTGTAGCACATTCTATCCTAATGACATGGGTAAGATATGCATTCGCTTCTCAAATTGATAATTTATGTGAAAAACGTGCGGATGATGAAGTTCATCTATCTTCTTGTTTTTGGCTATTAGATATTATCAAAAAACACGGACTACGTATTTTCGGTACCTTCCAACATGAAGAATATGACGTAGGAATGGTATCCTTTATGTTCCGTCTTAGTGGCAAAAAGTTTTCTGAGTTTTACAAAGAACCTGATTATTTAGATTATGAAAACGAAGATGATTATCTAGAAGACTTAAGCGATTGGGAAGACAGAGTGGGTGATACTGAATTTAGACCGGGCGACTTCGATAATGATATTCCATCAGGTATAAATGCCTATACAAGACTAATGAAGATGCATAAGGAACAAAAATGAAAGATAAAATACAACAAATACTAGATAAAATTTGCCCAATTCCAACAACAACAGAACTAGAAAAAATGGCTTTATGTCTTAGAGATGAAAATGATTTGAGATATGAAATCAAAGATAGAAGAGAATATCTAAAGAAGATTTTGGAACAAGTAAATATCTTATTACAATAATCACATTGTAGTTGGCAAGTATAACCTCGGGAACCAGTCTTTGATTTAGAAATAAACATAATATACCTCTCTCATAGTATATTAAACATTTTAGGAGTTTCTTTGAAATTATTTAGTGATGGCGGTTACAGTAAAACCGGAGCCTATGGAAGTTGGAGACTTGAAACAGATAATGGAGAATATGTCGCACATATGAGTAGAGAGCCATACCCTGATATAGACACAAACAATGGGGCAGAGTATGTGGCGATTCTGCGCGGACTAACCTATTGTGCGAGTAGAATTGATGAGGATGATGCTTTCAAGAGTATTACGATTCAATCAGACTCGAAATTAGTGATTCACCAAATCCTCGGAGAATGGAAAATAAACTTCGACCATTTGCGAATTTTACGGGAGAAAGTTGTCGAAATTATGAAGGTTTTCGATAATATAATACTGAGGAAAGTTCCGAGGGAAATTATTGTTGGAAAGCTAGGACACTAGTAAAATGAAACTAAAACAAGCAGTACGAGAATTGCATGAAGCTACTAAATATGCTATGGCTGTAGCAGAAAACGAAGATGGCACAGAAGATATATATGACGAACTATGTGTAATTGAAGATAATATTCTAAATATTATTCTAGATATTATGTCTATGACGGAAGATTCAGAAGATGATTGATGTTCAAGTAGTATTTGAACGAGAAGACTATAACTATCAAGGAATGTACGAAGAAAAGGTGGGATTACGAATTGGAGACAAGGTTCAGTGGTATGGTCATATAGCGTCCATTAACGGCGTTACCAAAGAAGAACAAAGTAGATATGAAACAATAAAAATGCTATTGCTTCAAATCGTACGAAAGTGTGAAGAATAAATGACATTTAGAGATTGGTGGGATGTATACAAAATGATGTATACACGCTCATATACTGATAAAGTCGAAGAAAATATCGATGATTTAAAAGCTGCGTTTGATGCTGGCTATAAACTAGCAAAAGACGAGGCGGCAAAAATACAAATGAAAAGAATGTCTAATGGACAACAACCAATTTTGTAAATTCCTGTTTGGTAAAAATTGTGAAGATAGACCAAGTAAAACTTGGATATGTAAAGAAACTAAAGAAGCAGCCATAGAACATTTAGAAGATGGGTTTTGTCTTGCTGTATCTTGTCCAACCCACAAATCAAATTGGTGTTGTGTTTTGAAGAAAGAATAAAAAATGAAATTCTTTATTATGATAGTACTACTGGTACTAATCGGATGTGTTGCGCACAATAAAAATAAAACAAAGATGATTACCAAGTCTTATACTGGTGAACTTGTATCAAAAGAACGAGAGGCGCCAAAGCGCATTTTCGGGTCTCCAAGAATACCTGAACAATTTACCATTGGTATAAGATTTAAGCCAAAGGGTGCGCGTGTATTTACCATCATGAATAGATGGGATAACGACAAAGCTAACTTAAAAGAAGCACGACGTATCTTTTATGCTTATAAAATTTGTGAGACCGTTACTGTGCATTGGAGAATAAAACAATGAAACTAACAGAAGAAAATAAGAAACACATTGACAGTTTAGGATATGAACAATTGCTATCTCATTGGAGATTTGCGGCATTAGGAGACCGCTGGTTTGAGGGAGAGACGGGCGAATACTGGTCGAAAAGAATGTCCGAATTGAGGTCAATGCCCGGCGGCGACGACGAGCATATTCGTGCGTCTAAAAGTTTAGGTTGGGATAGATAATGAATAAAGTAGAAGAACATTTTAGTGCATCGGGGAAGGTGCATTTATTGCCATAGAACGGAAAATCCATTTCATGACCGAACTCTGGCTTCCTATCCCTAACTATGAAGGACTCTATGAAGTAAGTAATTATGGAAGAGTAAGAAGTTTAGATAGAGAAATTCCACATAGTCGTTATGGTATTCAAATTAGAAAAGGTTGTATGCTTCGTTCACAGATTGGTTATGGTGGATATATTTATGTACAACTGCATAAAAAAGGAAATAAAAACACACAATCTGTACATACATTAGTATTAACAACATTTGTAGGTAATAGACCTGAGAATTGTGAATGTAATCATATTGACGGAAATATTACCAATAACAATGTAACTAATTTAGAATGGGTATCACATCAAAGAAATATACAACATGCTTATGATATAGGATTATCCAGCAATAAAGGCACAAACAATGGTGGGGCAAAGTTGACTGATAAACAAATTAGACAAATAAGAAGTTATAAAAAAATATCCAACAAAGAATTATCACAAATTTTTGGAGTTTCAAGAAAAACCATTTGGAGTATAAGAAATGATAAAAGTTGGAAACATATAAAATAGAAAGGTGCTTATGAATGAACTATTAGAAAATATAAAACGAATAGGTCATATTAGTGCCACCCTTTGTGTCCTTAAAGGACTACGAGCAAAAATCGAATTGAATCGCAAACAACC
>Ga0114931_10003638_pt1 | contig 19448 bp, 14 predicted proteins | sample 2SBtaG_FD_89579 | JGI IMG/M metagenome (GOLD analysis project Ga0114931, IMG submission 89579) | Deep subsurface microbial communities from Kolumbo volcano to uncover new lineages of life (NeLLi) - 2SBTROV14_V59a metaG | ecosystem: Environmental > Aquatic > Marine > Volcanic | place: Kolumbo...
CCGGCGCGAAGCTATAGCTTGCGGCAGTGGATGTCGGTCAGACCGACATTTCCGGCGCGAAGCGGGAGCAAGACGCGCTCGTTGTCGGTCAGACCGACATTTCCGGCGCGAAGCTATAGCTTGCGGCAGTGGATGTCGGCGTGGCGGACATTTCCGGCGCGAAGCGGGAGCAAGACGCGCTGGATGTCGGCGTGGCGGACATTTCCGGCGCGAAGCGGGAGCAAGACGCGCTCGTTGTCGGCGTGGCGGACATTTCCGGCGCGAAGCTATAGCTTGCGGCAGTGGATGTCGGTCAGACCGACATTTCCGGCGCGAAGCGGGAGCAAGACGCGCTCGTTGTCGGTCAGACCGACATTCCGGGTTCGAAGCTGCGCGCTCGGCCCCAACCCCGTTAGCGCTCTTGGCGCTCTTGGCGCTCTTGGCGCGTCGGCGCCTTGACGCCTTGGCGGTTTTCTCTCGTCACGCGACCAGGCCCCGTCGCTCCACGCGGCGCGAGCGTCGCGTATCTGCGAAGCATAGAGGCTGCCAGGACCCCCGAAAATCCCGCGGAAAGTCGCGATGCGGTCTCTCTGGGCAGCGGCGCGGCACCGTGGCATGGTTTCGGGCATGGGCGTGTTCGATCGCATGGGGCGTGTCATTTCGAGCAACTTCAACGCGCTGCTCGACAAGGCCGAGGACCCGAAAAAATCCATCGAGCTGACGCTGGAGGAGATGCAGCAGCAGATCCGCGCGGCGCGGCAGGAAGTCGTGCGCGGGGTGGCGGCCGAGAAGCAGCTCCGCAAGAAGGTCGACGAGCTCGATAGGGAAGTCGAAAAATGGGCCAAGCGCGCCGAGCTCGCGGTGCGCCACGACGACGACCAGCTGGCGCGCGAAGCGCTCCTGCAGAAAAAGAGGCTGACCGGCGAGCGCGATCGCGCCGAGGCGCTGCGCGCCGAGCAGCGCGGCCAGGCGCTGGAGATGAAGGCCGAGCTCGAGCGCATGGAGCAGAAGGTCGACGAGCTCAAGGCGAAGAAGAGCACGCTCATCGCGCGCGCCAAGCAGGCAAAGGCCGGCGGCGGCGCGGAGGGGCTCGGAGCCGGTGGCGGGGCGAGCGCGTTTTCCGAATTCCGGCGCATGGAGGACCAGATCGAGGGCGTCGAGACCGCCATCCAGGCGCAGGCCGAGCTGAATGAAGCGCTCGGCGGCGGGCGCGGCCCCGGCGGCATGACGCGCGACGAAGTGGAAGCGCGGTTCCGGGCGCTCGAGCACGGTGGCGGTGCGGAGGAGCGACGCGACGGCGGCGCTTCGAGCGAGGTCGACGACGAGCTTTCGGCACTGAAGAAGAAGATCCGCGTCGGCAAGTGAATGCGTGATCGCCGGACAGCCGGGGGGGCCGACAGGCGTTCGTGATGGCGCTGCGCATCGTGGTCTGCTTCCACTGGCGTGATCGCCCTCCGGAGGCGGATCCGATCCCGGCAGCACAGGGGTTGATGCGCCGCTCCGAGGCGCTCGGCGGTCGCGTGGTGGCATGGCACACCGGGGGCATCGCGTTCGATTTCGAGCTGCTCGACGACGCCGTGGAGCTGGTGCTGGGCGAGCGCGACGACGACGGCCGCGGAGCGCTGCCGGCCGGATTCAGTGCCGGCGTGGCGGCCGACGAGCTCTCCGTCGTGCTTGGCGCTGGCTCCCAGGTGGCGCTGGCCGCCGGCCCGGCACTGGAGCGCGCCACCGCCCTGGCCCACGTCGCGCGTGCGGGCGAAGTGTTGGTCGATCCCGCGCTCGGGAACGGTGAGGTGCTCGTCCTCGGTGCGCGGCTCGGCATGTTCGGCCGGTCGCGCTTTCGCGGCCTCAGGCTCGATCTGGCGCATCCGTGGCGCAGTGTGGTGGCCGCCGGCGTGAGCCACCTCCAGCCGCCGGACCGCGTCGGCGGCACGCACGCGAAACAGCTGGTGCTCGCGCCCGGCGAGCTCGCCGTCGTCCGTGGCGATCGAGGGAGCGGCGGTTCGCGTCTGCTCGAGGACATCGCCAACGAGCACGCCTCCGCGCGCACGCTGCACGTCGGTCCATACGCGGCGGGCGAGCCGCTCGGTGCGCTCGCGTTCGCGCTGGCCGGAGCCCGCGCCGAGGGTGTGGACACGACGGGGCTGGATCCGGTAGCAGAAGCGCTGCTCGAGAGCCTGCTCGGGGGAGAGGGGCTGGACGTGGACGCGGCGGCGACGCTGATCGGCGCCTGGCTCCAGATGAGCCGCGAGGCGCAGGGCGAGGCGCTGCTCGTCGTGGACGACGCCCGCGAGGTCGACGCCGACACGCTCGCGGCGATCGCCGCCGCCGCGCGGCAGGAGCAGCTCAGGGTGGTCGCGCGGATCGGCGCCGCGGAGGAGCTGCCGGAGGCCCTCGCCGCGCTGTCCGTGTCGGCGGAGCTTGCGCTCGGGGCCCTGCACGGCGCCGAGGCCACCGCGCTCGCCCGCGCGGCGAGCGGCGGCACCCTCGACGAGCGCGCTTCGCAGCGCTGGGGCCGCCGCGGGCAGGGGTTGCCGCTTGCGGTGCGTGAAGCCGTGGCCGAGAGCATCGAGGCCGGTGACCTGGTGTGGGACGGCGCCAAGCTCGTGGTCCGCGTGCGTAGCGCGGGCAGGGGACGCGGCGAGAATGCGCGGCACTGGATCGACGAGCGCTTGCGCTTCGTTGCGCCTACGGATCGCGCGCTTCTTGAAGCGCTCGCCGTGCTGGGGGGCGCGGCGTATCGCGCCGACGTGTTGGGCCTGATGGAGAGGCTGGAAGAGTCGCCCGAAGATCCCGACGCCGTCGTGGTGCGGCTGGTCCGCTGCCGCTGGCTCGCGCGGCGCGGTGGCGGGCAGCTGATCGCGCTGCCGAGCGCCACGCACCGCGACGCGCTGCTCGATCTGCTCGCTCCGGCGCGGAGTGTCGAGCTGCATCGAGCGGCGGTCGAGCTCTTGATCGCGAGCCAACGCCCGCTGGCGCAGAGCGCCGCCGCGCTGCACGCGCTGCTGTCGGGCAACGCCGAGCAGGCGCGCGCGCTGGCCCGTCGGGCCGGCGCTTCAGCGGAGGCCGCTGGGCTCGAGAAAACCGCCGGGTCGCTGCACCGGTTCGCGGGCGTGCTGGATCTGGACGCGCTCGCGGAGCGCGGACTGATCGGGATGTGGTCGAGCTGGCTCAGGGTGGAGCGCGGTCCGCTGACCGAGCCGGCTCCGGCGCCCGCCTCGGTGCGGAGCGCGGGCGCGCGCGCGGAGCTGGTCTACGCCATGGAGGGGGCGGGGCAGGGTGGCCGCGCCGCGCAGGCACTGCGCGACGGCGATCTGGACATGGTCGACGAGCTGGTCGACAAGCTGCGCCAGCGGGGCGAGCACGAGCTGATCGCCGATCGGCTAGCAGCGATGACCGCGCTCGGACGCGGCGACACGAGCGAAGCGCTGCGGCTCCTGCGCAGCGTGCGCGAGCGCGCGCGCCCGCTGGCTCCCGCCCAGCGCTGTCGTGCCGCACTGGCCCACGGGATCGGCCTGGCGGCGGCGGGGCGATTGGCTGAAGCCCTGCTCGAAGCGCTGGAAGGACTGGCTCGCGCCCGCGAGGCGCAGGACAGGAGTGGCGAGCGCGCCTGCGCCCGCTTCCTGGCGCAGCTGTCGAACAGCGCGGAGCAGCCCGCCGCCGCGGCGGCGTGGACCTCGGTCGCCGAAGCCTGAGCCGCGCTCGATCAGTCGCCGGCCGTCGCGTCCGCTTCGTCGCCCTCGGCCTGCTCCCACACCTCGCGCAGGATCTCGGCGACGGCTTCGTACAGCGCTTCCGGGATCTCGTCGCCGATCTCGAGATCGGACAGCGCGCGGGCGACGGGCACGTCGCGCACGACCGGGATGCCATAGGCGCGGGCCGCGTCGATCATCTGCCGCGCCAGATCGCCCTCGCCCTGGGCCACGACGCGCGGCGCGGCGTCCTCTTCGTCCGATTCCACGTAGTGCAGGGCTGTTGCCAGATGCGTCGGATTCACGATCACCACCGTTGCGTCCTTGACCGCCGAGATGGTCGCGCCGCGCAGCATCTCCTGATGCGCCTGCTTGTGGGCCTGCTTGATCTCCTGGTCGCCTTCCGATTCCTTGTACTCGCGCTTGACCTCGTCCTTGCTCATGCGCAGGCGCTTCTTCCACGACCATTGCGTGATGAGCACGTCGAGCGCGGCCAGCGCGAGGCCGACCATGGCCGCGATCCACAACAGGTGACGGGACAGGTCCGACGCCACCAGTGCCGCCCCGCCGATGTTGCCGATGGAATTCGCCAGGTCGCCGCCGTGATCGAGCAAGAGCCGCACCGCGAGCCAGCCGACCACGAGTGCGCCGACGAGCGAGCGCACCACGCCCAGGATGCGTTGCCAGTTGAAGATGTTCTTGAGCCCCGTGATGGGGTTTGCCTTCGAGAGATCGGGCGCGAGCTTTTTCGTCGAGATGATGCCGCCCGTCTGCACGAAGCCCACGACTGCGCTGACGAGCGCCGCCGCGGCGATCAGCGGCAGCGACAGCGTGAGCACGTCCAGCGCCAGGCCCATCGGCGAGAAGGCCTGCAGCGGATACTCGAGCGCCTGCTGGATGCGCGCCGTTGCGCGCCCCGCGGTGGCCGCGACCGCCGCCGGCGCCAGCGTGATCGCCACGACGAAGCCCGCCGCCTGCACCAGCGCCGCCGAGACCGGACTGTCGCCGTCCTCGCGCGCCTTCCTGAGGCGTCTTGGTGTCGGTTCCTCGGTCTTGTCGCTCACGCTGCCGTCCCGCTAGTCGACTGATCCACAGCACGGGTTGCGCGGAAAGAGCCGCCGCGGTTCCGGCCTTCCTGGCCGGTCCAGGGGCCGGATCAGAGCGTCGGGATGGGCAGGCCGGCGCCGCCGGTGGTGCGCCAGGCGGCCGCGGTCTGCTGGATCACGGGGATGCGCAGCTGCGGGGCGGGGTGCGAGCGGTCGAAGCCGAACAGGATGTCGAGCGGGCTCAGCTGTTCCACGCCTTCGAAGAACTGCATCGTGAGGATGCCGCCTTCCTCCGTCCAGTGCGCGCCCTGGCGGTGCGCGCCGGCGGTCAGCACGTTGTTGGTGCCGGCCGCGTCGGCGGCGAACTCGTTGGGTTGGTTGAAGAGCGGCACCGCGCTCGACAGCACGCGGCCGACCTCCTGCGGGCCGAGCCCGCCACGCCCGGTGCAACCGAGGTGGCCGAGGTAGTGGTGCGCGAGCTCGTGGCCGAGTACGAACGCGACCTGCTCGTCGAACAGGACGTGCTGGCGCGCCACGCGGGCCGGGTGTGCCTGCTGGACCGGATTGAAGAAGCCGGCAGCGGGCTGCACGATGGGCCTGTTCGGCCGCTGGTACTTCGCGACGAGCTGGATGTACTGCGACGTCTTGTTCGTGTGGAACATCTCGTCGGTGGACTTCGCGTTGGCCAGGTGCGCTTCGATGTCGAGCAGGCCGTCGGTGATCGTGATCAGCGCCTTGCCGTCCTTCGTGCAGGCGGCGAAGGCGTTCACTTCGCCCGGCGTGTTGTCGACGACCAGCGGAATGCCCTGCACGCGCTGGCGCTGGGCTGCCGGCAGCGCGGCTCTCAGCTCGGCGATGATCTGCTGCGCGCGCGAGCGTTCCCACTGCACGTTGTCGGCGTTGATCGGGTCGTAGGCGACCGGTGCGGCTGGCGGGGCCGGCGCCGCGGTCGGAGCGGGAGGCGGCTGTGTGGGGTACTGCCCCGGCCGCCCCGGCGGGGACTGCCCGGGCTGCGCGTAGCCCGGCGGCCGCTGCCCCGGCGGGTACTGCCCGGGCTGCGCGTAGCCCGGCGGCCGCTGCCCCGGCGGGTACTGCTGCGGCGGATACTGCCCCGGCGGATACTGTCCCTGGGCGTAGGGGCCCTGCGCGTAGCCCGGGGGTGGCGGCCGCTGCTGCGGATACTGGACCGGTCGGGAGGTCTGGCAGGCGCTGGCGAGCAGCAGGGCGGCTACCGGGGTCAACCCACCGGCGCTGCGCCACGGACGGGATGTGAATGGCATGAGCAGAGGATAGTCCCGGCTGCGGCAGGCGGCAGCCGATCCGGCAATTCTTGGACGTTCGGGAGCTGACGGCGATTCAGCCGCCCCGGCCGGTCTGACGACGGCCGCTTCAGCCGAGCACGATGAGCGCGACCAGGAAGCCGCAGTACCCCGCGGTCAGCAGGGCGCCCTCGACGCGCGTCACGCGGCGCGAGCGCCGGAGCGACCAGATACAGAACACCGTCAGCGCCAGCATTGTCCCCAGGTCGAGCCGCATCGCGTGCAGACTGCCGTGCAGCGGTGCCACGAGCCCCGTCGCGCCCAGGATCAGCAGGACGTTGAAGATGTTCGAGCCGATGACGTTGCCGATCGCCAACTCGGAGTGACCGCGGAGCGCCGCTACCAGCGACGCGGCCAGCTCGGGCAGGGAGGTGCCGATGGCGACCACCGTGAGCCCGATCACCCGCTCGGTCATGCCGAAGTGATGCGCCAGCCCGATGGCGCCGTTCACGAACACCTTGCCGCCGCCGAGCAGCAGAGCGAGCCCCAGCACGGCCAGCCCCGAGAGCACCAGACGGTTGGCCGTCGCCGGCTGATCCCCGCCTGGCTCGTCGTCGGGCTGCGCGTCCGGTCGCGCCCAGCGCAAGGCCGCGTAGGTGAAGCCGATCGCGCCCGCGACGAAACCGAGCGCGACCAGGTGCCCGGCCAGCCCGTGGACCAGGATCAGCGGCAGCGCCAGGCTGGCCACGAGCAGCACCGGCAGCTCGCGCCGCGCCAGCGAGCCGTCCACGCGCGGAGGTGCGATGAGCGCCGTCACGCCCAGGATCAAGCCGATGTTCGCGATGTTCGAGCCGATGACGTTGCCCAGCGCGATCTGCGGCTTGCCGTCGAGGCCCGATAGCATGCTCACCGCGAGCTCCGGCGCCGAGGTCCCGTAGGAGATCACCGTCAGGCCAACCACCAGCGGGCTCACCCCGAAGGCGCGCGCCAGCCCCGCGCCGCCGCGCACCAGCCACTCCGCTCCGAAGTAGAGCAGGGTGCCGCCGAGCAGGAGCAGGCCGAGGTTCAAGAGCATCCGGGGATTGTCCGATCAAGCGCTCTCGAATTCGTCGAGCCGCAGCATCGGGGCATCTTCGGCCGGCTGAGCGCTCGGGCGCAACCCCCTCCCGCGCACTTGGATCTGGGCCAGGAGCCACGCCGGGTTAAGCTCGACTGCCGTGCCGCTCGAGCTCCGCCAGAAGGAACGCATCCCGCGAGGGCTCAAGCGGGTGCGGGAGCACTTCGTCGGGGGCAACCACATCTGGCTTCTGCGCAACGGCGCCGAGGCGTTCCCGTCGATGCTCGAGGCGATCGAGGGCGCGAAGCGCCAGGTGTTGCTCGAGATGTACTGGTTCGCGTCCGACGGCATCGGCCGGAAGTTCGCGCGCGCCCTCGCCGACGCGGCCGCGCGCGGCGTGGAAGTAGCGTTGATCTACGACTCGCTCGGTTCCTGGGAGAGCGACTTCGGGATGTTCGAGGAGCTCGCGAACGCCGGCGTCAAGGTGCACGAATACAACCCGGTGATGCCCTGGCACAACCGCTTCCGGTTGGCGAAGATGACGCGGCGCGACCACCGCAAGTTCCTCGTCGTCGACGGGGAGATCGGCTTCACCGGCGGCATCAACATCGCCGACCACTGGCAACCCGACGACCAGGACGGGCATGCCTGGCGCGACGACATGGCGCGGCTCGAAGGTCCGGTCGTCGCTGGGCTCAGCGGTATCTTCCTGCGGAACTGGCGGCGCGAGACCGACGTGCCGCTAGCCGTGGAGCCCGCCGCCGGCATGCCCAAGCAGAGCGGTCCGCAGAAGGTCCGTGTGCTCGGCGAGAATTTCGCCCGGCACCGGCGCGAGATCGTCCACGCCTACCTGAAGAACCTGTATCGTGCCGAGCGCCGCGTCTGGATTGCGAACTCGTATTTCGTTCCGGACCGCATGGTCGTCCGCGCGCTCAAGCGCGCGGCGCGGCGTGGCGCCGACGTGCGCGTGCTGGTGCCGGGCGTGAGCGACGTGGAAATCGTGCGGCACGCCAGCCGGGCCGTGTGGGGCGGGCTGATGCGCCATGGCGTGCGCGTCTTCGAGTGGCAGCGGAACATGCTGCACGCCAAGACGGCGGTGATCGACGGGCGTTGGAGCACGATCGGGACGTTCAACATGGACGCGCGCTCGCTCCGGTCCAATCTGGAAGTGAATGTCGCCGTGTCCGACGAGGGCTTCGCTGCCGTCATGGAGCAGTCCTTCGAGCGGGATCTGGAGGTCAGCCGCGAGGTCGACTCGCGCGAGTTCTTGTTCCGGCCGCTGGGCGACCGGCTGCTCGAGCTCATCTTCTACCGATTCCGCAAGCTTCTGTAGGGCCCGCAGACTGGGCGGCCGCGAGCCTCGTGCTATGTGATTGCACGTGGAGCGCCTTTCCCGTTCCGACCTGGCTGTCCTGGCGCGCAAGTACCGTGTGCTCGGTGAGCTCAGGCGCACCCGGCACTCCATCGCCGAGGTGCGCGTGCGGCTCCGGGAGCTGGCGCGGGAATTCCCCGGCGCATTGCGCGAGCTCGATATGCTGCCGCTCGCCGAGATCGACCGGCGCGCCGAGCGCCTGGAAGCCGCCGTCATCGAGGGCGGCACCGAGCCGTGGATGGAGTGGCTGTCTGCCTACCATGCCGCGATGCGTGCAGCGCTCCACGTCAAGCGTCGTCTCGCAGGGCGGCGCAACGTCGACGACCGCGGTGCGTTCGAGCTCGCGCGCGAAGCGGCGCGCCAGACCGGCTACCGCTGCGACAGCGCGTTCGTCCGCGCCGTGGCACGGCCGCGCCGCGGTCGGCTCAACGTCGTCGTCTTCGAACGGGTCGAGGCGGGCTTCGGCGCGCGCCCCGGCAGCATATGGCAGGCCCTGTTTCCGGAGCGGCGCGCACTGCCGCATCGAGAAGCCTGATGTCGGCTCCGACGGCGCCGGAGGCCCGCGCCGCGCTCGAGCTCCGGAGCTACGAGTCCATCCGCGACCTGGGTGAGCAGCACTGGAGCGCGCTCGCCGGTGATGCACCGCCTTTCCTGTCGTTCGATTGGCTCGACGCGTTGGAACAGACCGGGTGCGTGCGCCCCGAACGCGGCTGGATGCCGATGCACCTCGGCCTGTGGCGGGGCGACGAGCTGGTGGCGGCTGCGCCGGCGTACGTCAAGGGCAACAGCGAGGGCGAGTTCGTCTTCGACCACAGCTTCGCGCAGTTCGCCGAGTCGCGGCTGCACGTGGACTACTACCCGAAGCTGATCGTCGCCGTGCCCTTCACTCCGGCTACCGGGCCGCGGCTGCTGGTCGCGCCGGGCGTGGACCTGGCCGCCGTTCACGGCGCGTTCGCCGCGGGGCTCGAGCAGCTGTGCGAGCGGCTCGGCCTGTCGAGCGCGCACGTGCTGTTCCCGCCGCGCGCCGAGGCGGAGCTGCTGTCGGACGCCGGGCTCGTCCACCGCTACGGCCTGCAGTTCCACTGGCACAACGCCGGCTACGCGTGCTTCGACGATTTCCTCGCGCGCTTCAGCGCCAAGCGCCGCCACCAGATCCGCCGCGAGCGGCGCGACATGGAGCGGCAGGGCATCGACTTCCGGATCCTGAGCGGCAGTGACATCGACGCCGAGGCCGTCGACGTCATGTTCGAGTTCTACCGCGCCACCGTCGAGAAGTTCTACTGGGGCCGGCAGTATCTGAACCGCAACTTCTTCCACGAGGTCGCCTCGCGCATGCCGGGCTCGCTACACTTCGTACTGGCGCGCGAGCGCTCCTCGGGGCAGGCGCTGGGCGGTGCGTTCAACCTGCTGGGTGGCGACAAGCTGTACGGCCGCTACTGGGGCGCCGCGGAAGAGCGGCCGTTTCTGCACTTCAACGTCTGCTACTACCAGGGCGTCGAGGACGCGATCGCGCGCGGCCTGTCGCTGTTCGAGCCCGGCGCGGGTGGCGAGCACAAGCTCGCCCGCGGCTTCGAGCCGACCCTGACGCACAGCGCGCACCACTTCGCCGACTCGCGCCTCGACCACGCCGTGCGCGACTACTGTGCCCGCGAACGCGAAGCGCTCGATGACCACATCGCCGACTCCCGCCGCGACCCGCTGCTCAAGCCGGTGTAGACCGCGGTCCGCCGCACTTGTCGGCGTGTCGCGGATGGGTCACGGCACCGCCCTGCGACGTCGCAACGAGGTTGCACGTCGACGGCGCGCTACTGCGTGCGTTGCGACGCGGCGAGGGGCGTGACGACGAAGCCGTGCCATGAGAGCAGCGCGAAGGCCGATGGCACGGCGCTGTGCTCGGGTGCGCCGGCCCGTTCGGGCCAGCGCAGCTGGCCGCGCGCTTCGAGCCACAGGCCATCGGCGCGCAGCATCAGCGGAATCCCGAAGCCGAGCGAGGTCTCGAAGCCGCGCTCACTGCCGAAGCCGTGTCCCGCGGGCTCGGCCCAGAATGCGCCGAGCCCGAGCGAGACCGAATCGATCAGGAGATCGGGCAGCGCCTGGCCCGTCTGCTGGCCCTTCGCCCAGCGCGGCACGAAGCCCGGTCTGAGATCGACGCCGACCGACAGCAGCCGCGCCGCGCCGTCGCCGCCCCGGCCGAACCCGTCGCGGTAGCTCGAGTACACGCCCAGCATCGAGAAGTAGTGCAGCGTGAGGCGCGCCGCGCCGCGCGCGCCGGATCGGTCGAATTCCGCGCCGAGCCCGAGCCCCAGCTGGAGATCGCCCTTGAACCGACCGTACACGCCGTTGCCGCCCGAATAGTGATCCGGCGTCACTTCCGGCGCTACGCTCGAGGTCGTCCGGTGCCCCCACGTATCCGCGGCGCGCGCCGGCACACTCCACAGCCCGCCGAGCAGCACCCAGACAAGCCCAGAGCGCCGGAGTCTCATCCCTCGACCGCCCGCACGATGTCCTCGCGCAGCTCTACGGCGAAGATCAGCCTGACGCGCTCCATGCGCTCGCCCCTGAGCCGTCCGAGCAGGAACGAGACGTCCCCCGGCTTGCGCGGCGCGCCCGTCGGGAAGATCACGGTCAAGGAGTCGGTGGCGTCGTCGAACGGCACGTCCGCCGCCTCGTCGAGCCCGACGTAGACGTCCGGGTCGAGCCCGTGCTCGACGGCCACCTCGCGCGCACGCTCGTGCGCTTCGCGTCGTGCCTTGGGAGCGAGTTGGGTCGTGTAGAGCTCGTAGGTCTTGAACAGGCGCCGCGAGTAGAGCCGCGTCGACAGATCCGACAGCACCGGATCGCTGGCGCTGCGCCACGCGGCCAGCGCCTGCCAGAGCAGCGTGTCGTCGAGCTCGAGGTAGTCGGGAAGTTCCGCGTCGCCGGTGCGCGCGATCGACTCGACCGCGGCGGGCGTGGCCGGAAGCCGCGCGCCGTCCACCAGCAGCTGCCGCACCCTGCCCAGGATGCGCCCCAGCATCCACTCACTGGCCCGGCTCGCCTTGTGGAAATAGACCTGCTGGAACATGAACAGCCGCGCCAGGATGAACGACTCGATCGCCGGCAGCCCCTTGGCGCCGTCGATGGCCAGCGGCGGTGCGACGTCTGGCGACTCCGGCACGCCGAAACGTAGGCTGCGCAGCAGCCAGTCCAGATCGAACGTGCCGTAGCCGACGCCCGTGGAATAGGCGTCCCGCAAGAGGTAGTCGCAGCGATCCACATCGAACGTGCCGCTCACCGCGCGCGCCAGGAACTTGAGCTCGTGCCGGCCGTGGACCAGATCGGCGACGCGCCCGGGCAGGGTGGCGTCGAAGCGGCGGAGCACCGCGTTCACCTCCGTCGACGGGTCCAACACGATGCGCGTGGTCCAGTCCTCGTGGGGCGGACCTTCGGGCATCGCTTCCTCGAACAGGTGCGAAAACGGCCCGTGGCCGAGGTCGTGCAGCAGCGCTGTAGCCAGCGCGTCGCGAGCGCGCTCGGTCGTGACCCGCTGCCAGAACGGCAGCACGTCCTGGATAGCGCGCAGCCGGTCGAGTAACCGCGTCATCACGAATGCCGCGCCGATCGCGTGTGAAAAACGCGTGTGGTCGGCTCCCGGGTAGGCGAGGGAAGCGAGGCCGAGTTGACGGATGCGCCGCAGTCGCTGGACTTCCTTCGCCTCGAGCAGCGCGGGCACGATCTGCTCCTCTTCGGACTCGAAGGAAACGAGGCCATGCACCGGATCGCGCAATATCATCGGTGGTCTCCCCCTGGGCGCGAGGCCGAAGCAGCGCTCTCCGCCGCGCCGGCCGCGCCGGCCAGTCCCGGACAATAATCCATCGAGATCACGTTCTTTGTCCCGCTGACGCCTTGCGGAGAGCTGCGCGCGTGCCCATGGCTTATGCTGCGGAGTCGTGTTCTTGCGGGTCGAAGCCGAGACAATGTCTGCAGTCTAGCAACCTTGTCGCTCCGCCGATCCACTGGACAGCGCGTCGAATTCGAGGTTTGCTGGGAGCATTGGGCCGAGTAGGCCCCGGGGTCAAACCATGCCGAGTCGTTCACAGGAGCCGAGGTCAACGTCCAGCGCTGCGGGCCTGCGTGCGCTGCGGCTGGTCGACATCCTGCGTCAGCTGCCCGAACGGGAAATCGCCTCGCTCGTCGACCGGTTGGGGATCGCCGTCGATAAAGCCAAGCGCATCGATGTGCCGTCGCAGGTCGGTCGCGCGCTCCTGATGCTGCCCGAGGCGAGAAACCCGTCCCAGCTTCCCGGCCCTACGCGGGAGCTGCTCTACCGCATTGCCGAATCCAAGGGCTCGCTGTTCGTGGAGGCCTTGCCGGCCCCCGTCGAGCCGCTCGTGGCCCGGGGTATCGTCTTCGCGCGCGGGTCCAAAGGCGCCGTCGAGCTGCTGCTACCCATCGCCTACATGTGCCAGATGCGTACCTGGGAAGGCGAGGACCCGCGCGGTCTGCGTGCGCTGCTCGCGCAGTCGAGCCCGGAGGTGGCTAGCAGCATCGCGTCCCACTACCTGGGCCGTCCCGCCACGCCGCCGCTGGCGCTCTCGCTGGAGCCGGCGTGGGAGGTGCTCAGCGATCCGGTCCAGCTCAAGAAGGAAGTGGACTCGCTTGCGCCGCTCGAGCGCAAGCTCTTGCGCGCGGTCGAGAAGGTCGGCGGAGAGGTGGACACGGAGGAGCTTCTGGACCTGGAGCGCGAGCCGATGCGTCTGCGCGGCGCCACCGGTGTCACGCCCTCGCGGCGTGGTGTCGGCTTCGCTCTGGAACGGCGCGGCTTCTTGATCCCGGTGCATCCCAACCGGCACCTGATCCCGTCGGAGGTCGGCTCGGTGGTCGGCGCGCAGCGCCGCGCCGACCGCGACGCCCAGCGCCGCGAGATCCAGAGCTACGTGCTCGACGAGGATCACGACCCGCGGCGCGCCCGCTTCGCCGAGGACCCGGTCCCGCTGGCGCTGGCCATGGCTCTGGCCGTTCGGGATCCCTCGGTGGAGGTCCGATCCGGCGTGGGCACGCCGCGCTCGCTTCTGGCGCGCTTCTCCTCGCGGTTCGGTCGCGACCAGGAGGCCGTGGCGCTTCTGGCTGCTCTCAGCCGCGCGATCGGCCTGTGGGATCCGTCGGTGCTGGGCGCCACGTCGCCGCCGGGCTCCTACCGTGTCCAGGATCTCGGCACGCTCCTGTTCAATGCCTGGCGTCGCGGCGGCGCGTGGGACGAAGCACGCCCCGACGGCGAGGTGCTGCGCGCGACCGGTGAAGCGCGGGAAGCCAGCGCGGTCGGCGTGGTGCGTGAGATGGTGCTGGACGCACTGCGCGAGCTCGGCGACGGCAACTGGGCGCCGTGGGAAGCGGTGGCCGCCTACGTGCGCGCCGACAGCCGCACGCCTGGTCTCGCACGGCTTCTGGAGCGCTGGGCGGCGCGGGCCGGGGTCGAGGCGGTGACACCCGCCGAGGTTGCGAAGCGCGTTGCGCTCGAGAGCCTGCACGTGCTCGGCGTCGTGGATCTCGGCGATCCGGAGTCCGAGGAGCAGGGCACGACCCTGCGCATCACTCCGCGCGGGCGCGCGTTCCTGGCCGGCACCCAGCCGAGCCTGCAGACGGACGCCAGCCGCTTCGTCGACAACCAGGCGCTGCGCATCGGGTCCCAGGAGCGCGTCGGCCACATCGCCGCGCTCGCGCCGCTCGTGGAGATCGGGCAGGTCACGGGCCAGTTCGACGTATCGATCACCCAGCAGACCCTGTCGCTCGCGCTCAGCGCGGGGCTCGAGCCGGAGCTCATCAAGACGCGCCTGGAAGTCATCGCGCCGCTGCCCGATCCCATCGCGCGGCTGCTGGTGCAGGCGAGCGCCGTGATCGGACGCGGCGAGCTGGTGCAGACGCCGGGCTTTCTGTGGGTGGAAGATCCGGAAGTGCGCGAGATGCTCCGCACGCGGCGGCAGACCGCCGAGCTGTTCGTGGATCCGTCCCCGCCCGCAGGGCTGCTGCTTGCGCCCGGAGTCGACGCGGACAAGCTGGCGCGCCGCTGTCGCGGGCTCGGTGTGGAAGTGCTGGTCGACGGCGAGGTGCACCGCACCGGATCCATGGCGCCGCCGCCGCGCCGCACCTCCAGCCCGTCGGGCAAGGCCGTGGGGTCGAACGGCTCGCGCAAGCAGAGCGGTACGCGCCGGCGCACCCGGCGTACGGGTTCCACGTCTGCACCCAAGACACGCAGCGGCTCGAACAACTGACAGCCGGTGTGGTGCCCGGGCTCACGCCCGCAGGCGTCGCTCGACCCAGTCGCGAGCGCCAGGACTCGGGCTCACCTTGACGACCTTGCCGCCGCTCACGAACAGCTCGGCGGGCAGGGCGCGGCCGTTGTATTCGCTCGCCATCACGAAGCCGTACGCGCCCGCGTCGCGGATCACCACGGCCTCCGGGAACGGGTCGCCCAGCGCGTGGGCGCCGAAGTCGTCCGCGCTCTCGCAGACCGGTCCCACCAAGCGCCACGCGGTTCCGCCGGCGGGCGGTCCAGGGGCTCGATGCGGTGCACGGCCTGGTAGAGCGCCGGGCGGATCAGATCGTTCATGCCGGCGTCGAGCATCACCCAGCGGCGTTCGCCGCTGTGTTTGCCCTGCAGCACGCGCGCGATCAGCACGCCGTGCGGCGCGACCAGCGCGCGGCCCGGTTCCACGATGAGCTCGAGCTTGTCGAGCCCCTCACGGGCGAGCAGCTCGAGCGCGGCGCGCGCGAAGTCCGACGGAGGCTGCACCGGCCCCTGCCCGTAGTCGATGGCGAAACCGCCCCCGAAGTCGACGAACTCGAGCGGTTGCCCTGTACCCATGCGCGCGCGAGCGGCGTCGCACACGACCTGGGCCGACTCCAGGTACGGAGCGGGCGTTTCCAGCATCGAGCCCACGTGCGTCGATACGCCCACCGTCGACAGCGCGTCCGGCTCGTGATCGATGAGCTCCCAGGCCCGCGCGAGATCCTGCCGCACGATGCCGAACTTGGCTTCGTCGTGGCCCGTCGCGACATGCGCGTGGGAGTCGATCTCGATGCCCGGATTGATGCGTAGCGACACGCGGGCACGCTGCCCCAGCGCCCGCGCGCGCGCCGCCACCCGCGCGATCTCCTCCACGCTTTCGAGCTGGATGGCGTGGATGCCGGCAGCGATGGCGCGGTCCAGCTCAGCGTCGCTCTTGGCGACGCCGCTCATCACGATGCGCGCCGGCTCGATGCCCGAGCCGAGCGCCACCTCGAGCTCGGCGGCCGACACCACGTCGGCGCCCGCGCCCTGACGTGCCAGCGCGCGCACCACCGAGCCCGCCGTGTTGGCCTTGACCGCGTAGGCGACCACGCTGGGCGCGGCCCCGAACGCGTCGACCAGCGCACGGGTACCGGCCGCCATCGCGTCGAGGTCGTAGACGTAGGCCGGCGTGGGGGTCTTCGCGGCGGCCAGCAGATCGGCGAGGCGTGCTCCGCCCAGCATTGCCGCACCCGCGGCGTCGCGTTCGAATCCGGTCATGGTCGGCGCTTTGTAGCCGACCGGGCACGAATCAGCGAGCCACGCTGGCCCCGCGTGCGCGACCTCAGGACCCGAAAGTGTAGCAAAATGCCACAAATGTGTAGCATTTTGCTACGGTTTGCGGCAGGGCACCCGCGCAGGGGGCTGCGGTGGCGGGGAGGGTGGGCCTGCTGTGTGGCCTTCCGGGGTGCCCCCGAAGGACGGTATAAGCGACAGGCGTCACTGCTGTCCGCCTTGCATCGGGCCAGTGCTGGCTGGATGGGTAGCGGCTACCATTGGCTGATAGCTTGGGATTGTGACCGCCCGCCCAGGGCTACTGGGCGCAAAGCCAACGGCTTTTCACAGTGGTTTTCCATCGCGCAAGGTTCATCTGCACGAGGGGGCCTGTCGCCCATGCGGAACAGGTTCGCGGCGGAGCTCTGCGGCCGGTGCTCGGCGGCGATGGGGGCGATAGCGCGGGAGCTCCGCCATGAGCTTGCCGGCCGAGCTCATGCCGAAGCTCGACAAGTACGAGCTGCTCGAGGAGGTCGGTCACGGCGGCATGGCGACGGTGTACCGCGCGCACGACCGGCGGCTCGGGCGCGACGTAGCGGTCAAGGTTATACACCGGCATCTGCGCGAGAGCGTCGAGGTCGGGGCGCGCTTCGTGAGCGAGGCGCGCGCGGTGGCGAAGCTCCGCCACCCGAACATCGTCGAGGTGTACGACGTCTCCGACGAAGACGATCCCGAGCGCTATCTGGTCGTGGAGCTGGTGCGCGGGACCACGCTGCGCAAGCTCCTGAACAACACCGGACACATGCCGGCGGAAGTCGCCGCCGCGGTAGCGCTGGAGATCGCTGCGGCGCTCGAGCACGCGCACCAGCAGGGCGTCGTGCATCGCGATGTGAAGCCGGAGAACGTGCTGGTCGATCTGCCCGAGCACGGCCTCGACTCACGGCGTTCGAGCGAGCGGAGCACCGAGGGCGGTGTGGCCCGCATCAAGATCACCGATTTCGGGATCGCGAAGCTTCTGGATGCGCAGGGCGTTACGTCCACGGGGCAGGTGCTGGGCTCGCCGGCGCACATGGCGCCCGAGCAGATCGAGGGCGGTGACGTGGACGCGCGCGCCGACGTGTTCGGGCTCGGTGTGCTGTTCTACGAGTGTCTGGTCGGGAAATTGCCGTTCGACGGGCGCAATCCGGCCCAGGTGCTCCGGCGCGTGCTCGACGGCATCTTCACGCCAGCCGATCGCGCCCGGCCCACGGTGGGCGCGCACTTCGCGCGCATCGTGCACACGGCGCTCGCTCGCGATGCGGAGCAGCGCTACGAGTCGGCGGCGGCGATGTCCGAGGCGCTGCGCTCGGAGCTGACCCGGCTCGGCTTCGACGAACCGCGGCGCGAGCTCGCGGAGTATCTCGAGGATCCGGAGGCGTATCGCAAGGAATACGAGCCGCGCATCATGGCGCGGCTCGTGGACCTCGGACGCCGCGCGCGCTCACGGCGCGAGGTGACGGAGGCCGCGGCGGCCTACAACCGCGCCCTGGCGTTCCGTCCCGACGATGCGGATCTGCTCCGGCAGGTGGCGGGGCTGGCGCGCACGGAGCGGCTCAAGCGCGTGGCTCTGCGCGTCGCCGTGATCGTTGGCGGCAGCGCGCTGCTGGGTGGCGTCGCCTACGGCGTGGCGCGCGCGGCGCGCAGCAAACCGGCCCAGCGAAGCCCCGGGTTCGATAGCGCCCGGGGCAGCAGCGGCGCGGAGAAGAAGCAATATCACCCGCTCGACAGCCTGCCGCGCATCAAGTCCGACATCGCCGCGCCGGGGAAGAGCGCCTCGGCGCCGCACCCGCGCTCGCCGCATCCGGCGCGGACGGTGATGCACGTGCCCACGGCGCCGACGGCGAAGAAGGGGGAAGGCAAGGTGCGGGTGGTGATCCGGGGCGCGACGGGCGGCTCGGTGCGGATCGACAACGGGCCGGCAGAGAGCCCTTTCGGCAAGACGTACTCGCTCGCGGCCGGCAAGCACCGGCTGGACTTCGTGCCGCCGAATGCCGACTGCTGCGAGACGCCGAAGCCGAAGTTCTTCACGGTCGTTGCGGACCAGGCTCAGACCCAGTACGGCGAAATCCCGTTCAAGGACGCCACGCTCCAGGCCACCGGTCCGGCCGGCATGGTGGTGACGTGTGGTGAGCTTTTCCCGGGAAAGCTGAGAGCGCCGGGGTCCCGCACGATCAACATGAATGGGCCGCGCATATCGGCCACCTGCACCAAGTTTCCGCCTCCAGGCGGCACGGGTCAGCCCAAACAGATTGACGTGCACCTGGCGCCCGGTCGAACCTTCCCCATCTCCTGGCCCTAGGCGCCGTTCTGCGCGCCTGGGTCAGCGGTCCGGATGAGCTCGATTCGATTCCGTCTACCCGCAGCCCTCGCGTGCGCGGCAGCCCTCGGCTCCGCGGGATCTGCACGTGCCCAGCCGAAAGGGCCGGGGCAGGGTACTGCGCCTGCCGGTCAGGGCGCTGCGCCCGCGGATCAGCCGCCTGCCGCGCCGGAACATCTGGGTGACGATGCCGAGCTGGCGCGCGGCGCGAACCTGTACGAGTCCGGGCAGTACAGGAAGTGCGCCAGCGACTTCGCCGAGCTTCTGGACCCGAAGAGCGGGCGCGCGCTCCACGACTCGCACGTCGTCCAGACCGCGCGTGTGTACTACGCGGCCTGCCTGATCGGCAGCGGGCATCCGGACAAGGCCAACCAGCCGCTCCGCGACGCCATCCGCGACAACCCGCAGATGAAGCCGCCGAACAGCACGATCTTCCCGCAGGTGGTCATCGATCACTTCCTGCAGGTGCGCCAGAGCATGCTCGAGTACATCCATGCCCAGGAGCAGAAGCGCATCAAGCAGGCGCAAGCGCGCGCGCAGAAGGCGGAGCAGAAGGAGAAGCAGCACCGCGAACGCGTCGCGCGGCTGAAACAGCTCGCCTCCGAGGAGACAATCGTCACGAAGAACTCGCGCTGGCTCGCCGCGATCCCGTTCGGCGTCAGCCAGTTCCAGAACAGGCAGCCCGCGCTGGGCTGGACGTTCCTGACCAGCGAGACGCTGCTCGTCGGCACGGCGGCCGCCATGGTCGTGCTCGAGTCGCACTACGCGCGGCAGGCGTTCGACGCTGGCAAAGCCGCCGGGCTCAAGAAGAACAGCGCCGCTGCGTACACGGTTCTCAACGCATCGGGCTGGGGCTTCATCGGCGTGGCGGCGCTCGGTATCGTCCAGGCCCAGCTTGCCTACGAGCCCGAGTTCCGCGACGGAGTGCGCAAGCGCAAGCTGCCGGAAGACCTCGAATCGGTCGCGCAGACGCCGACCGTCATGCCGAGCGGCGGCCCCGTCGCAAGCGGCGGATTCCAGCTAGGCCTCAGCGGGCGCTTCTAGAGCGGCGCAGCCGCGCGTGCGAAGCAGCCATCGCTTCGATGGAAACGCGGGACTAGCCGCTCGATTCTGTTGAATCGAGGGGCTAGACGAGCGCGGAGCGGTCGAGGGGGAGGCTCGGCGAAGC
>Ga0114931_10003639_pt1 | contig 19446 bp, 11 predicted proteins | sample 2SBtaG_FD_89579 | JGI IMG/M metagenome (GOLD analysis project Ga0114931, IMG submission 89579) | Deep subsurface microbial communities from Kolumbo volcano to uncover new lineages of life (NeLLi) - 2SBTROV14_V59a metaG | ecosystem: Environmental > Aquatic > Marine > Volcanic | place: Kolumbo...
AAAAACCCCTCCGAAAAGACCCCTCCGAGGCTCTTGCGGATTATAACCTCACAGATGACTCATTGCCACTTACCCAACGCGGTTTCTGTGTGCGAATCATCCCCTCTGCAACCCCTTTGCATTCGAACCATCCCTGTTACCGGACCGTCGCGCCTTCAAATCGGACGCGCCACACCATTTGCCAATTCCCACTGGAACGTATCCCATCCAACCCCCTTGTGCAGTGCCGTTGCTCAATCTCCGGGTTCCTTTCGCCCGACCAGAACCGCGACCGTGCGGGGGCGGACATCGCGAACCCGAAGGGCGCGACCCAATACGAAAACTCCCTCGATGCTCGAAAAACCCGCACGGATCGAACCCTCGGATCGCCGCATCATCGTGAAAGACATTCTAATCATTGCTTGTATCCAGGTACGCGCCGATGGTACGATTCCCGATGCGAACGGGGAGCGCTTTTCCCAAGAACGTGGGAAGCCGATCCACCGTCTCCTGAAAACGAATCGCTCGCGAATCTACATCCTCGCGTCGCAGCGCCGCCTCCACCGAAAAATCGGGATCGGTAATGTCCGGATTCTCCGCGCCGCGTATGTGTCCGTAGATCGTAAACACGTGTGAGCGAACGGTCGCCCAGTCGTTCAGGGCGATCAAAAACGCAGCGGCGGCAACAAAGTTCTGCTTATCGTTGTTGTTGGGATCAAGGTCCACCGCCCCACCGTCCAACCGAGTGGCCAGCGATGCAATCCGGGTGTTCGGCGGAACCACTTCGTGCCTGACGTTGGCCAGTTCGCCGACGGTCATAAAGCCGGTTCCGCGGCGGGCAGATGGGGCCGGGTCACTAAAGCCTCGCCATCCGAAACTTTGGGTTCCGGTGATGGTTCCGTTTGGGTCCGTAACGGCACCGTAGTCGCCAGTATCCACGGAGCCGAATCGAATCCGCCGCGCGTCGCGATACGCAACGATCGCCTGCGCACGATCGAAACCGATCGGTTCCGCCTGGCTATTCACGGCAGTCACGTTCAGCGCGGTGCGAATCTCGCTGCGAAAGGCGTCGGGGATCTTTTCCATCGGAATAAACGGCAACCCTCGCAACACCGTGGCTGGAGCAGCGTTAAGGTTGATGCGACCGTGTACCCGCAGTCCGTCCAGATCGACGCGCGGTTTGGCGCCGGGCGAACCGGCAGGCTCGCAGTCGATCGAGCTGTTGCCGCTGCAGGGCGGATACGGACCGGGGCTGTCAAGTGGGATGGCGGTGAAGTAATCGAAAACAAGCTGTCCCCACGGTAGATTTTTAATAGAACCGGCCAATTGCTTCGAGTTTGGATTGAAGGGCATCCACGCGGGCGTAAACTGCGCCGGGACGTGGTGTGCCTCGCCCAAGTCGAAAATGGGCATCCGACCGTTGTCAATCTGATTCTGAACCTCGATCGCGACGGAATGGATCGTTTGTGTCCCCGCCCCGGGATCGGTGAAGCTAAGATCGTATTTTGCTTCTTCACCTGACAGCGCGCTCGTAAACGCCAGGTCAGTGATCGGTTGCAACTGACCGCCTCCAAAGTCTGGAGGGCCGTCCAAATCGGTGATCGCACGGTTGGCGTGTCGCATCAAAAGCAACATCGAGCCGGTGGTCGGAAAGGACGCTGCCCCTGGAATGCTGGTGGCATTGGGTATCCACCGCCGGTAGGGTGCAATGTCGGAAAACGCTCCCGTGTTGGCGAAGTTGACCTCGACGGGGTGGACGGAGCTGGAACCCGCCGGATTCCAATTGCCGAACTCTGTGTTCGAGGGACTCTCCGGGGGAACCGGCGATTCGCTTGGAACTGTCGCGGTCCAGATGTCTGCCCCCGTCGCAGGGTCGGGAACGCCGCGCCCCCGAACGTATCGACACGTCGTCGAAAGTCCGCTGCGCGTACAATCGGATTGTGGGTTATCTTTTCCGACGTTACTGTTTGGCGGAATGGTCACTTGATCCAGGACGAGAAGGTCGGCTTTTTTTTGGGTAGGATGATTCTCATCCGGGTACGAACCAACGCGCCGCACAAGGTAGATCGTCCATCCCGGCTGGAACAGAAACGGCGCGGAGGGCTGAATCACGAGAGGCTGTGCATTCGGCGCCACTTCGCCCGAATTGGAAGTAAAGGTTGTAAACGGGTTGGGACCGTTCACGGAGCCGACCTTGCCGCTGAGGGTAACTTTGTTCACCGAATTCAGGTTGCCGTCGGGTGGAACTTCGTAAAAAAAGTAATCCCTCCCTGTCAGGTCGATGTCCTGATTGTATGGATTGAACAGCTCGATCGCACGTGCCGTCACCGGGCTTGGTTCACCCGGCATCGCCGTTTTTTTGGTGATCGAGCCGATCTTCGTGATGTACGGTTGTCGCTCCAGTCCGTAGACAAACAGGCTTTTCTTTGCGGTGCTGTCGCCGGGGTCTCCGTCGAAGTCGAAACTCTTGCCTCGAACAAACGCGCTCGTATCACAGGTCTGCCCGTCGCAGTCGACCGCACTGGAGCAGACTTTTCCCACCTGTGCGCCGGACTGACAAATGCCCATTTCAAAATCCATCATGCGGATGGCGACGCGAGTGGGGATGTCGTCGTCGTCGGCAAAATCAAGGAGGTTCGCCGTCAGCGAAGCCGCCGTTCGCGTCAGGCGCGACTTGCTGCGCGGCAGGCGCGTCCACTTGTCCGAGCAGAGATACCTGGTAACACCATCGGTGGAATAGTTGATCGGGCTACAGAACTCGTCGCTGTCGCACTGGGGGTTGTCCTGTCCGGGCGTGTTGCATTCGACGTCGTCGAAGTACGATGCGCTCGCCGAGCAGCGTCCCTGCGTCTGACCCGAAGGAAGCTTGCAAACCGTTCCCGGTTCGCAGAAAAAGTTGTTGTTGGTGCCACAAGGGGGTCTGGACAACCAGTCATCGCCTACCGCGTTGCGAACCATCAGGTAGAAGGCATCGTAAACGACGCGCTCGACGCGCTGATTGATTGCGTCGGCCCTGGCGGAATCATTGGAGTTTCCAGTATTGGACAAAAACTTGGCTTCCGCCAGTTGGGCGTCGATCCACGCGAGACTTAGTTGCAGTCGCCCTTTGCGAATGTTGGGCGTGCATTGCTCGAACGGGGCTTTTCCGTTGCTCGTGTCGCAACAGTCACCGGCGTCGGAAAGTTCGTGCGGATAACGCACGTACTCGAAGGGAAACTGCTCGGGGCATGCCTGATCGCTTTCAGCTCGCGCCCGGTTGACCTCGAACATTTTCTCGATGACGTCCTGCCCGCTCGCGGCGGCTCCGTCCGTTTGAACCATGCCCCCACGCGCCAGCAAGTCGTCGTGGCTGACCGTGGTGACGAGGTGTCTTCGGTCGTACGAGTCGTTAAGACCGACAAAGCCCGCGGTAAACTGATCCATGCGAACCGCCCACAACATCTTGCCTTTGATGGTTTGATCAGGCGAGAACATCTCGAACTGGTGCATCCCGTTTTCAACGGTTTCGAACCCGGTGTCGCTTGCAGGATCAGGCCAAAAGAGGAAATTGGCCATATCGCCGCCAAAAGGAGTCGGCAGGTTGAGCGCTTCCCAATCTTTCAAAACAGGATCCCCTTGCAGAATGGATGGCGGAAAGAAACGCGGGGGAATCAATCCGCGACGACGAAGGAGAAACTCCTCCACCGAGGGCGCGTAAAGCGAACGCGGCGATCGATTGGGATAGCCGTTGTCGTTTGGGTTCCCGCTGGGACGGTGCAACAAAGACCCGAAATTGGGCGTGCCGTCGGCTGACGTAAGGTCGAACCCCAATCCCAACGCCGCTTCGATAATCTTCGGGTGCGAGGCGTTCAGATTGGCCATCCCCCCATGGGGAATCGCGCGCATTGCGACGAAAACGTCGCCCTTTTCGCTGCCTGCCCCGTTAACCTGAACGGAAAGCTTGGCAATCTGGTCGGCGGAAAGCCCGACCTGCTGGGCATCATACAGGAATGAATCGACAATACCGTCGCCGTCGGCGTCAGCTGCCACCGGTCCCGAGCAGGTGCTGCCGGGGCAATCCTCGGGGGCATCGGGATCACAGGCCAACCCCTTGTTGACCCCGCCGCGACAGACAATGAGATTGACCGGGCTTTGCATTCCCGGCGGGGTAAAGCTGGGGATAAACTCGCCGTTGTGAAGCGTGCTCGAAAGCAAAACACCGTTGGGAACGGGGATTCCGTTACCATGCGAGGCGTCCGTGAACGAGGAGAACGCAGGGCTAAGGTCGTCATTCGTCTCCGAAATACCGTCGCCACCGGGGAGATGGATCGGTTCGATCGTGCTGAACGTATTTTGCACGCCCGGCAGTTCGGCAAAGGTTGCACCCGCCGAGTCGTCCCCGGAACCGCCGAACGGAACCCCGCCGGACTCGAGAAATCCACCGCGCAGCGCGCCTCGGAAACCATCGGTAAGGGTAGCGGCGCCCTGGTCGCTGCCACCGCGACGCTTTTCGCCGGCGATCATGTCCGCCTCGAAGTTCATGGTCGCCAGGAACGTGACCCCCAGAACGAAAAGGATGCCAAGAAGCGTCATGACAAGAACGAGGACCGATCCGCGCCGGCGAGTCGCTTGTTGCGTAGCGGCGGTTGGCAGCGACACAGCGGAGCGGCACCTGGTCATCGCACCCGGCGGTGCCCCCGCAATTCGCAAGTCCGCGCGGGCGCAGATCCACGCTTCGCGATGGTGTTGCGGCTTTGAGTTGGTCCTTTCAAAGATATCCATCAACTGCCCACCGGAATAATCATGACGTGGCGGACGGGGCGTTCGAGTCGTCCGTCCTGGTCGTACAGGTCGATCGTAATGCGCAGCGCCGCGGGAAACATCGGATCAGGCACCATCTGCTAGCCGTCCCACTCGAACTGATTCATTTGCGGGTCGAAAAACAATTTCGGTCGCGTTGCGGTGAAAACAGCGAGATTCGCACGACCGTCGGCAGAAAGCGGGGGCCAGGCGCAGCCAGGCTCACCACCCTGGTGCGATTGATTGGGCCCGCGGAAACGATCCTGCAAGCTGTATCCCGCTTGATCGCAAAGGAGATTTCCCAGGCTGCCGTCATCCCACGGATCCTCGATCAGACTCCTCAGGTTCGCCTGTTGCCGCAAGAGAAACTCTTTCGACGCGGCGTTCGTTTCCACCTTGGCGCGTTTGCCCAACCGATCAATCATAAAAGCCGCGCTGCAAAGCGGGTCGGGTCCGCTCTTGGGCGTTGGCCAATCGCAACGCTCGTTGCCCGGATCGAACCACATCGCGTCGTTGATCCCATCGAGTCTACCACCGACGAATTCGCTTTGCGGATCGAGCATCCACTCAACTTTGAAGGACGCACAGTGCGGCAAAAAGTAGTGCCCCATACGGTCAGCTCGCTGCGGCGGCGGTGACGGATCGAGCCTACTTGGTGCAATCAAGAGCCACCCATCCGTCAAGGAAATGTTGTTCAGCAGGAACGACGGCAAATACCACGGTGCCTTGCGGGAAAGGTCGTTGGGGTTCAAGGCGAAAACGTCGGGACGAAGCACGTCCTGTTCGAGCGAGACACCAACCATAGTATCCTTTTCGCCGAGAACCAACTCGTTGAGATCGAAACCGGTGGCAGGCATCGCGCTGTCTGCAAGCGGCGAACCAACATCCACCAACGACTGCATCGGTGTTGGAAGCAGCAGCGTCGGTCTGCGATACAGGTGCCATTGCGACGCAGCCACCGGCGACAACTTTGTCGGATCCGGGTAGGGCGGGGTGCCCTCGAGGGGGATCACCGGCGCACTGGGGACACCGGAACTGTCGCTGCCGAACTGAAAGTCGAACTTGTACGCCGGGTCGCCGGGCTTGGATGCGTCGGGGTCAAAGGTGTAATCACCCAGTTCAGCCATCCCATATGTGACCAACTGGAGCTGCGACGTAACGGCGGAATCGACGAAGCTCTTCCCACTGCGTGCGGTGACAAACATCAGTACGTCGGCGCGTGGTTTGACGAGGTTGCCATTGACGTCCTCTCGATCGGGGTCGAGCGGGTGGTCGTAACCATCGGCGGGGTCGTTGTTGTCGTCCGCCTCCTTTCCCGCCGCGGTCCAATAGGCATTGACCGGATTGCCCTGGATGACCATGATGGATCGACCCGCCTGGACCTGTCGGAGATCCTCTCGAAGATTTCGTTCCATCATGCGAAGGGTCTGGTTAATTCGGGTCAGCGCGGTCGCTTGCCCGGTCGACTTGACCGTCAAGGTGAACACCTGTCCCGCGAGCGACATCAGCAGAATGAGGATGCCGATCGAAATCACCAGCTCGGCGAGCGTGAAGGCAGCCAGCCTTGTTGCGGGGGCGGGGAATCGCCGTAAAGCTTTATTGTAGCGTAGTTTACGCATCGTTTTGTGCGACCAGAGAACACGCCGGGAGGCCGCGACCGGCCCTCCGCTTCCGGGGTCATTATTGCGAGTCACAGGTGTCGGTCCAGAGGCCTTCGGTCCGGTAATGGCTACCGGGTGGCCTCTTGAAACAAAGATAGGTAGCTCTCGTAGCGGTCAGGGTGAATGTCGCCGGATTCGACGGCGTCTTTGATGGCGCATTGGATTTCGTGGGTATGCGTGCAGTCGGGGAATTTGCACCGGCAGACGCGATCAACGAATTCGACGAAGTACGCCTCCAATTCCCCCGACGGAATCGGCGAAAGGTCGAAGGAACGAATCCCGGGGGTGTCGACGACGTAACCACCGATATCGAGCCGCAAAAGTTCGGCAGTCGTGGTCGTGTGGCGTCCTTTTTCGCTCTGATCGGCGACGCTGCCGACACGAAGGGATAGGCCGGGTTGAACAGCGTTGAGAAGCGAGCTTTTCCCTACGCCGCTCTGACCGGCCAACCCGGATTCCTTTCCGCGCAGCAAACCCGACAACGCATCGATGCCCTCGCCGGTGATCGCACTGGTACGAATCGTCTTGTAACCCAGCTTTGCAAAACGATCGAGGATCGTTCCCGCGGATCCGTCTCGGTCGAGGTCGATCTTGTTCATGCAGACAACGGGCGTGATTCCACCAAAAAGTGAGGCGACGATGTAGCGATCGATGAGGTGCGGTTTGGGTAGCGGCTGGCGAGCGGAACCGACGATGATGACTTGGTCGACGTTGGCGACAATGGTGTGCAGGCGTTTTCCCGACAGACGCCGCAATGTTCCCCTGCGTGGAAGAACTTCTTCGATGACCCCATCTTGTTCCACGCCCTCCGATTTTTTCCCGACCGAAAAATGAACGCGATCGCCCACGACGACCGGTTGCCGCTCGCTGATCCTTCGCGTCCGGAGGATACGACGAACCGTGCAGGGAAGGACACGATCGCCGTCATCGACGTCGGCATAGAGTCCTCGCATCGCGAGCACAACACCGATTCGATAGTTGTCTTTTTTTCCCGTTTCACCCCCGACAACAATCGTTCGTTGCCGGGAAAGATCGCCCTTGGAAGCGATGCTTTCGCGTGTGTGAGCGTCAATCTCATGATCGCCCGACTCGCTGACTTTGTGGGTCCAGTCGTTGGGACGCGGTTTGGTGGAGCGGTTGCGCCGGAACGGAACGCGAACCTTTTTACCCGTTTTTGACGTTTTCTTACGCGGAGAACGTGCCATCTTCACCCATTGTCCCCACACGGAGTGTATGATGTCAAGACAATAAACGAGAACGGCTATTGCAAAGCTTCCACAGGACGGAAGCACAAGGGGGGACGCAAAAACTGCGATGGACGGCATGGGCAAGCCGGTGCCGGACCCGAACGACAATTTGATTTCATGACTTCTCAACGACCCCATTCGGGCAGAGCGTTTACACTGATTGAAGTGCTGGTGTCCATCGCGATCATGGGTGTTTTGATTTCGATTCTGGTTCCGTCGCTTTCGCGCGGGCGGGCACTGGCGAAGTCGACGGTTTGCCTGACGCGGATGCGCACTTTCGGTCAGGGGATGATCCTGTATGCAAACGTCAACGGCGACATCATGGTCCCGGCGCGCATGCCCAAGGTGGACAAGGAGCGTTGGCAGCTTCGTATCGAGGGCGGATTAAAGTATCGACCGACGTTCCTGACCATGATGGCTCACCAGGTGGGTTTGCAGCCCTTCGAGCAGCCCCTCGCACGCCGCGATCTGGTCGATCGATTCGGACAACCCGGCGACCGTCAGAACTACGACCAAGACGCTTACCTGTGCCCGGCGGTTCCCAACTGGGTGGACGAACGCAATGGGGCGTACGGATACAATTACCAGTTTTTGGGCAATGCGCGCCTTGTCGACAAAAATAAGATCCGGTCCTACAAAAACTGGCCCATTCCGATATCGCGCGTTCGAGCGCCGTCGGAATGTGTTGCCATCGGTGACGGGATGGGGACGGCTGCCTCGTTTCGCACTTTTGAACGAACGCTCTACGAGGACAATGATCCGGGCTTGCGCAAAACGGGTCGAACACTCACGGCGTTTGGCAATGAAGGGTTCAATCTCGACCCGCCGCGCGTGGATGAGACGCGCGGGGAAATGGCAGGTTTCGGCGGCGACCATGCGGTCCGTACCGCTGTACACATGCGTCACGCCGGCAAGGGGAATGTGCTCTGGGTCGATGGGCACGCCTCAAGCGAAACACTCAAATCGCTCGGATATGAAGTCGACGACGACGGTCACGTTACGTTTGACGGAGACAACCGCCTGTTCAATATCGATCACGTTGACGAGGCCTGGACCGCAGAGTAGTTTCGTGCCCACGGATGATGATCGATCCGCCTCCCCCGCAACGAGGGTGATCGCCGTTCACTGAAGATACGAAAAGGACTGGTGTCACAGTGCATTTTGCCGACCGACTGACCGCGGCGATTCGAGAAAAAGCGGTCGCCGCCTGCGTGGGGTTCGATCCCGTCTTGGAAAAACTACCGGAGTCGGTGCGCCCCGCCGTCGGGGCGAACAACAACGACGCGGTGGCTGCGATCGTCGAATTCGGTCGGGGCGTGATTCGAGCGATTGCCCCACACGTCCCGGCCATCAAAATCAACATTGCCTTTTTTGAGCCTTTCCACGCTTCCGGGATCGACGCATACCACGAGCTGGTACGTGCGTCGCACGATGCGGGTCTGCTGGTCATTGGCGACGTGAAGCGTGCGGACATTGGCCACACGTCGATGCAGTACGCCCTTGCGCAACTCGGCGCGTCCTCGTGCGACTTCGCGCCCGACGCGATCCCCGATGCGATCACGATCAATCCGTATTTTGGAATTGATGGCGTTCAGCCCTTCATCGACGTTGCTCGAACCCACGGGCGAGGGCTGTTCGTGCTTGTTCAAACGAGCAACCCCTCTGCGGATCAGGTGCAGGGGCTTGGGCTTCCTGACGGTTTTACGGTCTGTCAGCACGTTGCAAAACTGGTGGAAGATTGGGCGGGCGAGTCGAATCTTGTCGGCAAGTCGGGTTACAGCTTGATCGGCGCGGTCGTTTCGCCGCGTGATTTACCGTCTACTGGGGTGATTCGCGGTCTGATGCCGCACAGCATTTTTCTTGTTCCGGGTTTCGGTGCCCAGGGTAGAACGGCAGAAGAAGTCGCCAGGTGTTTCAAACCAGATGGAACAGGGGCCATCGTGGCAGCGTCGCGCAGTGTCATCTACGCCTTTCGCAAGTCCGAACACATAGCCAAACACGGGGACGATTGGTTCGCATGTGTCGAGGCGGGTACAAAGGAATTGGTCCGCTCACTTCAAGGCGCCCTACCGCGACCGATGTCCGTTTGAAGCATTCCCGTGTCGAAAGAGACTGGTTGCTGCGGTTGTGTCCGATTCTGGTCATCACTATACTGGGCGGCTTGGATTTCGGTGGGGGCGAGCCGGTTCGGTCAAGTTCATCCGCAAACGCCGACGTGCGACGGACGGCATTGCGTGTGTGGTGTGGGGAAAGATTCCCGGGCCGATGAGTCGTCCTCGTCAAAAGAAAGAAAGAGGCAAGATGACAACAATCAAAGCAACCAACATCACCTGGCATGAAGGGCACGTCAGCCGCGAGGACAGGCAGAAACTGCTCAAGCAGCAGGGGGCGTTGATTTGGTTCACCGGTCTGTCCGGGTCCGGCAAAAGCACGATTGCTTTTACGCTTGAGCACGCGCTGATTCAGCGCGGTTGCTTGGCCTATGCGCTGGATGGTGACAACATCCGTCACGGTCTTAACAAGAACCTTGGTTTTTCCGCGGAGGACCGGCAGGAAAACATCCGCCGCATTGCCGAAGTGGGCAAGCTCTACGTTGATACCGGCATTGTCACGATGACATCTTTCATCAGTCCGTACCGTGCGGACCGAGATGCCGCCCGTGAAACGATCGGATCGGGCGATTTTTTTGAGATATTCGTGGACACCCCGCTGGCCGTCTGCGAGCAGCGCGATCCCAAGGGACTCTACAAAAAGGCGCGCGCGGGAGAGATCAAGGGGTTTACGGGGATCGACGATCCCTACGAAGCCCCCGATCAACCCGAACTTGTCATCGACACGTCCAAAACCTCGCCGCAGGAGGCAACCGTCGCCATCGTGGAAATGCTCGAAAAAGCCGGGAAGATTCCGGTGTTGGCGGAATGAGCGGACGTCCATAAAAACGTATACGAGAAGCTGTTCGCAGAGCCTCGCCCACCGGGAAGCGATCCGACGAACCCCGAAGGCTGTTTTTCCGCTCCCTTCACGGTCGCAACTCTGAGTTGATTTGCAATGTCCTCTCCCTTACGGCCGCGCCTCTGTCATGCCGAGCGCGGAGTTGTCGTCCCCCCAATCTGTTCTGCTGAACGCCCTGTCTGCGTGCGGGGACGCACAGGCAGGAGCGAAGCATCTCCCCAGGAGTATCGCAACGTGCTTGGAACACCGGGAGATTCTTCGCCCGCTTGCGCGGACTCAGAATGACAAGGAGGGATGACACGGCGGCGGACTCAGAACGACACGGCGGAAGGACAGGAAAGACAACACGAAAGACGGGATAAAACTTCACCTTTACACCGCAAGACAAGACGTTACCCCGCAAGACGAAACGGCCGATCTCGTCACGGACTCTCCTCGAGGTGCGCCGACGCGGTTCGGACGCCAAGGCGAGCGGCTTCGTCCAGCTTCTCAAGCAAATAAGACTTCGTAAGCTGAGGTCGAAGCACAAGCGGAGCGTCGGGACGACCGGCGGGATAGATCAGATTCAGCGGAACCCCACCCCGACCATGTTTCTCAAGCTCCTCGAAGATGTCCGGATCGCCGAAGGTAAAGTCTCCTCGAAAAGTCACGGCTCCGATTTCCTGAACCTTCTCCGCGAATTCCTTCGTATTGACCGCAACTTTCTTGTTCACCTTGCACACCGTGCAGTACGCAGCCGTAAAGTCTACGAACGCCACACGACCGGACCTGACGACTTCTTCGACTGCCTCCGGTGTCCATCGCCGCCAGGCAATCCCATTGGGCGACGCGGCGCTTCCTCCGTGCGTACCGGCAAGTAGATCGGCACGCGCACGCTTGATGGCAGGACCCAGCGGGTAAATCCAACCATAGATCATCAGTGCGGAAATCGCGATAAGCGCCAGAGCTCCCCCCCGATAACGCCACCGTTGACCGGCAGGCATCGTGAATTGTACCTTCCCCCACAACCAACAACCCATCGCCAACGCAACGTAAAACCCCAAGGTCCACTCCAATCCCTCGGGTCCGATTTGGATGATGAGTGGATGAATCAACCAGATCACCATGGCCAACAACAAAAAGCCCATGACTCGCTCGAATGTGATCATCCAGTTTCCGGGTTTCGGCAAAAAACTAAGCCAGTTCGGATTTGCTCCCAAAAGCATGTACGGACTCGCCATCCCCAACCCGGTAAAAAGAAACGCCAGAGTTGCCATCTGGGGCGGTTGTTGCGTTGCCCAGCCCCATGCTCCCGCCAACATCGGACCCGTACAGGCAAACCCCAGTACCGGGGCGAGCGCTCCTTTGCCAAACGATGCGCCTAATCCTTCTTGTCCGATCTTTGCCTCCAAAGTCGCCGCCGTGGCGGGTGCCTGAAGCGTGAACACGCCCAACATGCTCAGCGACAGCGCCATTACGATTCCGCCCAGAACGATAATCGCGGTAGGGAACTGCAAAATGTTCTTGCCCTGCGCCGCCAGCAACCCCAGCAGGACAAAAAAGACGAGGACGCCCGCGCCGAACGAAAGACCCAGCATCATCGTCCGCCTCCTTGATTCATGTGCCTGTTGCACAAACCCCAGCACTTTGATCGAGAGAAGCGGAAGCACGCACGGGGTCGCATTGATGAACAATCCGTACAAAAAGCAACCGAACAAAAGTCCCACAGGCCCCAATCGCTTCAGGAAGCTTTCCAAATCATCATCGTTTGCAGACGTGCCTGGTTCCAACGCGCTGTCCGTCGGGGCAGGGGTGGCTGTCACGTCGCCATGGTTCTCCCCGCCGGCTGCCACGGGAATCTTATCGTCGCTCGCCTCCGGAGCGGAGGTCGAACTTCGTTCGGGCGCCGCATCCCCGGCGGCAAGTTTTTCCGCGGGAATCGGCGCGGCGTTTCCGCTGCCTTTCACGGAACTGGTCCAATGGAATGCAACTCCGTCGGGCGGCATGCACGAGCCCTTGTTCGTACACGCCTGGTAACGTAGGACGCCTCCGACTTTCAGCGGTCCACCGGTGATTTCCGCATCAACCGTGGCCGGAATGCGAACTTTGATCTTCCCCTCGAATTCACTGAGCTTGCCAAGATGCGGAACCGAGCGCAGATGAGCTTTGGGGTAGATCGGCGCGCCGAATTCAACGCCTTTCGTAGGTTCCAGGAAGAGGTCCGCCGCAATCAAAGACGGCATGGTCGGTTTGTTCGATTGAATGTGGTACCCGCGTTTGATGTCGATGGTTAACACCAACTCGAATGCGGACCCCGGCGACAGGATCTTCGGGGAGCCTTCTGCGACGACCGTCAAGTATTTGCTTGACGCTTTGGGGGCGGCGCGGCGCGCTCGCTTGAACAGTTTTTTGTTTGCGGGCGGCGCTTCACTGCCCGGTTGAAGAACGGGGAGGTCAAAGCCAACGTGCGCCTGCTCTCGAAGACACTTGTCGTTACAAACCAGGTAGGCCACTTCCGCTCCGAGGGTCACCTGCTTTTCCGAAATCGTCGAGGGGGGGGTTACCTTGGTGACGAGCATCGGTTTGCCCGGAAGGATGTTGGTAACAATATCGCCGGGACTGTGGTGACGCTTGGGAATTGGGAAAACCACCTCGCCCTGCGTAAAGCCCTCGGGAAACTTCCATGTGATGCGCGGTGGCAGCCCGCTGTCACCGCTGTTGACCCAATAGATGTGCCAATTCTCGTCCAACTCAAAGCGCACGCCCACTTCAAACGGCACACCGGGCACAATGCCCTCCACGGAGGGAACCAGACTCACGCTCGCCTTGGGCGCGGCAGAAAGCAACGTGGGCGTAAGACCCAGAACAATCGCCGCAACGGATCGTTTTCTTATTTTCATCCGGTCCCTTTTCATTTCATAAGACAGGCTGGCGTCGTAGACGTTTTGTCGCCTGATTCCCAAAACCCATCGCACGATGCAACGGCATTTGGCCAGCCTGAATATAATCCGCAGCGTCGGGCGAACATTGTGGCGGAAACCCTTGTGACGGCCACGTTGCGCGATAGCTCCGGGTCCAGCCACCGGGCGTAAACCGCTCGACTCTGTTGTTTTTGCCCTTGGATGCCAATGTTACAGGTCTCGCCTGCCGATTCCGTCGTCCTGATTGTTGCGAATGATCGACGGGTTTACACGAAACGACGAAAGGGGGGGCGTGACGGAATCGGCGGTCTTGTCTTGTGGAGTAACGATGGAAGTTTTGTCCCGTCGTCCGTATCATCTTGACCCCGCTCCCCGGTGTCATTTTGAGTCTGCCGCCGCGTCGACGAAGCCGCGCGACTAAAGTCCGCGGCTCGCTGTGTTACCGATTCTGTCCCCCCTTAACAAGGGGTGATAAGCTCACGTCCCCCCTTTACAAGGAGGGATACAGGGGGGGCACCGGGTTTTCGTCGTGCGATTCGCTCCCCCGCCGATTCTGTCACGAACCCCGAAAGGGGGCCACGAGTCGACCACTATTGACAGCTTTGTGGGTCGCAATAGACTGTAGGCGGCGCTGTGTTGCGCATGGCTAATTAAATTGTTGCTTTAGTTGCGGGTCGCCGTGCGAGAGGTTCGGCGGTGCGTTTAGGTGAAAGGAGAAGGTTGTTCGTCTGGTGCTCCGGGCAGATGTTCGGGGTGAAAAAGCTCGCCGCGGCGAGTCGGGTAGCCGGATGTTGAAGACAAGGCCTTTTCAAGTGAGATCGCACTTGTGCGTTGTCGTGCAGTCGCGCGTCTCAGCTCAAAACGTTTGAGGAATCTGATCGCGTTGTTTCGGGAACGAACGTATCCAGTATCGGTAGGTTTTCAGGCGCCCCGCGAGTTCGTTGCGGTGGGGTGTCGCTGCGCCCCCGAAATGCGCTCTGCTCAGGCTGTTGTGCGGCTGTCACTTACACGGGCGGTATCCGTATGGGAGAGACGGCTACTGCATTTGTAAGCTGGATGCCTTTTTGCTCAGCCGAGCGCCTTTGACGGTCTTGGCTTCATCTCTTGCGTACGCGTTTTGTGCTGCGCTGCTTCTTTTCGACGAACAACATGGAGACCAACCGCTCGAGCGGTTCGGAGGCACGTTTTTTTGATTGGCACGACGTGCACCCGGACGGAATCGACAACGTTTAACATAGAATCGGGTTACTGAATGGACACACACTTAATCGCACAGGCGACCGGTCAGACCAATGGTGAGCTCGTGCTTGGCGTTCTTTTGGGTTGCGCCATCGGTGCGGTCGTTGCACTTCTTGGTGGCTACCTCTTGATGCGGTGGCGAAACCGCAAACGGATCGATGAGGCGACAAACGAGGCCAAGCGGATCGTCGCGGAGGCGAACGCCGAGGCGGACGTGATCAAGCAAAAGGCGGAAGTGGACGCCAAGGCCGAGTTTCTCAAGGGACAGGAGACGCTGCGCAAAGAAGGCGACCAGATGCGCAGTGAGCTTAAAGAGGCGGAGAAGCGCCTCACCAAGCGCGAGGACAATCTCGAAGCCAAACTCGATACGCTTGTCACCAAAGAGAAAAACCTCGATCAACAGAGCAGAAAACTCGCATCTCGAAGCGAAACCATCAGGCAAAAAGAGGCCGAGGCGGACGAACTGCTGGGCAAGCGGCGTGAGCTTCTCCTCCAGGCGGGCGGGATCAGCCGCGACCAGGCCAAGCGCATCATTCTCGACGAGGTCAAGCACGAGATGGAGCATGAGTCGGCGGTCTTGATCGAAAAATCGATTACCGCCGCCAAGGAGGAAGCGCTGCAGCGGTCTCGTGACATCACGCTGACGGCCATTCAACGATATGCCGGCGACCACACGTCTGAGAGTACGGTTTCGACCGTTGAGATTCCGTCGGATGAAATGAAAGGTCGCGTCATCGGTCGGGAGGGGCGAAACATTCGCGCGTTCGAGAAAGCGACCGGTGTGGACGTGATCGTCGACGACACTCCCGGTATTGTCGTGGTCAGCGCGTTTGATCCAGTGCGCCGCGAAATCGCCAGAAGAACGCTGGAACGACTCATCTCTGACGGACGCATTCATCCCGGAAGAATTGAGGAACTTACGGCGCAAATGCAAAAAGAGATGCAGGACGAGCTTCTCGACGAAGGTAAAAAAGCCGCCGTCGAAGCGAGCATCGGTGGACTCCATCGCAAGCAACTCGAATTGCTGGGACGACTGCGCTTTCGAACAAGCTACGGGCAAAACGTGCTTCGACATAGCCTCGAAGTTGCCTTTTTGTGTCAGGCGATCGCCGACGAGCTGGGTCTGGACGGGCGGTTGGCGCGGCGATGCGGATTGCTCCACGATATCGGCAAAGCCATCGACCACGAAATCGAAGGGAGTCATCAAAAAATCGGCGCTGATTTTTGCAAGCGGTTTAATGAAAAACCGGAAGTACTCAACGCCATCGAGGGTCACCACGGCGACATCCCGGCGACCAGCCCCTACACGCCCATCGTCATGGCTGCCGACGCCATCAGTGCGGCGCGACCCGGTGGTCGTCGAGAATCACTGGAACGCTACACACAAAGACTCCAGCAGCTTGAAGAAATTGCCATGGTTCACGAAGGAGTCAAAGAGGCGTTTGCCATTCAGGCGGGTCGCGAAATCCGAGTGATTGTCGACGCCAAACGGGTCGACGACGCGGTGGCGGCGCTCATCGCCCGCGACGTAGCCAAACAGGTCGAGGAGCAAATGACCTATCCCGGTGAGATTCGCGTGACGGTTTTACGAGAGGTTCGCGCCGTAGCGATGGCCAAGTGATTCTGCAGGATTCTTGTTCGAACCGAGACTCGTTCCCGAACCCGGTTCACTCCTCCGTCGCTCGGATCGGAATGATTCATGGAGATTCGCATACTTTGTGTCGGTGACGTCGTCGGAAGCCCGGGGCGACGCGTGCTGCGTGAAGCGCTTCCCGCTCTCACAAAAGAGCACGACCTCGACTGCATTATCGTCAACGCGGAAAACGCAACGGACGGAGCGGGGCTTTCGAAGGCGATGTACGATAAGGTCGTTGCCGCCGGGGCGCATTTGATCACACTCGGCGATCACGTCTATCGACGACGGGACATCATTTCCACGATGGAGACCGCCGACAACATCGTCAAACCCGCGAACCTGCCTTTGGCTGCACCGGGAAGGGAATTCGCCGTCTATCGAACCGAGTCCGGTGCGGGGGTCGCGGTCGTATCTTTGCTGGGACGGCTTTTCATGCGGTTGCAATCGAACTGTCCTTACGCAGCCGTCGATCGCGTCCTTGCTTCGATTCCCCCGGACGTCAAAATCGTCGTGATTGACATGCACGCGGAGGCAACAAGCGAAAAAATCGCGATGGGGTGGCATCTGGATGGTCGCGTCAGCACCGTCTTCGGAACCCACACCCATGTACCCACCGCTGACGAAACGATGCTTCCCCACGGAACCGCTTACATTACCGACATCGGAATGACCGGACCTTACGACTCTGTTATCGGGCGTGATCGCCGCCGCGTCGTCGGAACGTTCATCAGCGGGGTTCCCAGCCCCTTCGACGTTGCCACCGACGACGTTCGCCTTTGTGGCGTCCTTGTCACCGTCGATTCCACCACCGGTCGCGCTTCCGCCATCAAGCGCATCCGTTATGATGAAACGCGGTCCCGATAGCGAAACTTGCAATGTCCAAACCAAGTGTTGACCGGCAACTCGAACTTCTGATGCGTGGCTGCGAACACTGCTTCACCGCAGAGGAACTCAAGGCGCGTCTGGCTTCCGGGAAAAAGCTGCGCGTCAAGCTCGGCATGGACCCGACCGCGCCCGATCTAACCCTTGGTCACACGGTGGTTTTGCGCAAACTCCGCCAGTTTCAAAACCTGGGGCATACGGCGGTGCTGATCATCGGCGACTACACCGCACGGATTGGTGATCCGTCCGGGAAAAGCAAAACGCTACCGATGCTAACCGTGGAGCAGGTCGAGGAAAACGCCGCGACCTATATGAGACAGGCGGGAAAGGTGCTCGACCTGTCGCAAGGAAAGTTCGAGGTTCGTCACAACAGCGAGTGGCTTGAACCGATGACCTGTGCCGACGTGCTTCGCCTGATGAGTCAAATGACCGTGGCACGCATGATGGAGCGCGACACGTTCGCCACGCGGCAGGCAGCCGGCAAGGAAATCTTCATGCACGAGCTTCTCTATCCGCTCATGCAAGGTCGAGACAGCGTGGCCATCGAGGCGGACGTTGAACTCGGCGGGACTGATCAAACGTTCAACAATCTTTGTGGTCGAGACTTGCAGCGAAACGCCGGTCAGCCTCCGCAGATCGTGATGACCTTGCCTCTGCTGGTGGGAACCGACGGCAAACAAAAAATGAGCAAGTCGTTGGGCAACTATGTCGCGGTCACGGACACCCCCTCTGATATGTTCGGTAAGATCATGCGCATTCCCGACCCACTGATGCGCAGCTACTTTGAGCTTTTGACCGACACGCCGCAAGATGAGATCGCCGCACTCACAGAAGGGGAGGGCATCAACCCACGTGACACGAAGGAACACCTCGCCCGAATGATCATCACGCAATATCACTCGGTCGGCGCCGCCGAGGCTGCCGCGCAGGAATTCAAACGTGTCCACGCGGGGGGTGGTCAAAGCGGGCTACCGGACGACGTTCCCGACGTTGTCATCCCGGCGGAGATGATCGAGAAGGGCAAGGTCGATCCAACGGCGTTGACCGTTTACTGTTTCAAGGAGAAATCGCGCGGCGTTGCCCGCCGACTGATCCAAGAGCGCGGGGTGCGACTCAACGGCAAGGTTATCGAAGACCCGCAGGTGCCCGTTGCCGTCAAGACCGGCGACGTTTTTCAGCGCGGCAAGCGAAAATTTGTTCGCATCCGCATTCCGTAGGCGTCCGGCATGTCGAAATGTTCATCGGACTCATCCGACCGAGGCTGCGACCGATCGGGGAGGCGGATCAGGCGAAACGCCTTCGTCAGCCATTGAGAAAGCCGGTTTGGGGTTTTTCGCCCGTGTGCTCGCTGGGCAAGACCGCCGATTCTGTCACAGCCCCAGAACCCCCCGCAAATTCCCCTTGTGCTGGCCCAGCGGTCGTTCTACCATTTCCCGGACGAGGGAATTTCGGTCGGTGGGCGGCGATCGCATTTCGTGTGACCAGGCAAGGAAGGGAGGTACGGTTGAATGAGGGTTTCCTCGCGTTTATTGGCATTTCTGTCCGCTTCGGCGATGGTTGCATACGCGGTGGCTGCTCCGGTTCCCAGCGGTTTCGACTTCGCATTGCAATGGGGATTGGACAACACCGGGCAGGTCATTGAGGGGGTGGCGGGGACACCCGGGGCTGACATTGATCTGCTTGACGCATGGAACATTTATTCGGGTGGTTCCAATGTTACGATTGCCATTGTGGGAACCGGTGTCAATCCCCATGGGGAATTCACGTCGCGTTTGTTGACGGGGTTTGTCGCAACGGGTGTTGGCGGCGATCCGTTCAGCACGCGCGACTTTGGTCAGCGAGGAACGCGCGAAGCGGGAATCGCCGCCGCCAGCGCAGACGATGACTCCGGGATCGTCGGTGTCAACCCCCTGGCACGCATCCTCCCCGTTCGCGTTACCCACGTGACGGCTACAACCCCCGAGTACGTTGCCGAGGGAATGATTTGGGCGGTGGATCACGGGGCTGACGTCGTTGCCGTCCCGCTTCGTTTTTCCGCTCCTTCGACCGCGCTGGAAGATGCAGTTGTCTATGCCGCGGACCACGACGTGGTCTGCGTTGCTCCTACCGGCAACACGCAAGCGCTTGGCGTTGCGTTTCCGGCTCGCTACGACGGGTGCGTTGCCGTCGCT
>Ga0114931_10003640_pt1 | contig 19444 bp, 16 predicted proteins | sample 2SBtaG_FD_89579 | JGI IMG/M metagenome (GOLD analysis project Ga0114931, IMG submission 89579) | Deep subsurface microbial communities from Kolumbo volcano to uncover new lineages of life (NeLLi) - 2SBTROV14_V59a metaG | ecosystem: Environmental > Aquatic > Marine > Volcanic | place: Kolumbo...
ACCGTGGAGGCGCAGATCAGGCCAAAGAGCTGTTGATTGACCGAGTGGTTCGTGAGCGCGTTGGCGGGGGTAAGGCAGGATTGCTCCGCCCCGGTCGTGCAGGGACCGCGGAAGTTCTGCTGGCGCGGCCGCCCGGTGAGGGGGTCCACGTTTCGCTCGAACTTCTGGTCGATGTGGTTGAAGGGCAGGTCCTGGAAGCCGTAGAAGTCCGTCAGGGCGAAGCTGAAGCGGTCGTAGCGCCACTCGAGCCGCACGCCGCCCTCGAGGTCCCCGAGATCCTTCCAGGGGTCGTTTGGGCGCACCTCACCGGCCACACCGGCGCCAGTCACACCGTGAGCGAGCAGGCCGAAGGTCTTGTCGCAGACCAGCAGGGCGGTAAATGGCTCGCCGCAGCGGCCCAGATCCGCGGGCTCGAACTGGTCGATGTTGACGGCGCCTTCCAGGCGCACGTCCTGCAGGGGCCCCACCTCGTAGAAGGACCACACCGCCCGGGCCGCCCACAGGGCGATCCGCGACTCCTCCAGGGCGGGCAGCGACGAGAGGGCCAGGTCCTGGGGGTTGAAGCGATCCTGGTTGCGGAAGAGCTCCGTCTTGCCCCAGACGATGGCCTGCTTGCCGAGGCGCAGCCACAGCCGGCTGTCGAACATCTCGATGTCGAAGTAGGCCTCCTTCAGGAAGTACTCGCCGCGCTGCTGGCTGGCGCCGAGGTTCCACGCCAGCTCGTCCATCGAGAAGTTCTGGTCGAAGGCGCTGAACTCATCGTGGCGGATCCGGTTGGCAAGGGTGTGATTCGGGTAGTAGACGCCCTGGGCTACAGATTTGTTGGCATTGCCGCTCGCGGAGCCAAAGAGCGGTGCCGGGCGGTACGGCAGGGCATCGGTCCCGGTCCCGGGTAGGATGCCGTCCACCACCAGGGAGGCATTCACGTCCTGGGTGCTGAAGGGGTTGGGGTAGCTTCGGAGCAGTCCGCGAGGCCGGATGTCGCAGCGGGGATTCCACGGCAGGTCGCGTGTGGTGAAGCCCGCGATGTTGCCACTCTTCAGCTTCCGGCTACCGAAGAGACAGCGGTTGCCGTCCCCCCCGAGCAGGCCCCCAAAGAGCCGCGGGCCGGTGTCGTCCGCAGTGCCGATTACGCCATCGGGCCCCGGACCGTTCTTGAATATCGTTTCGAAGGTAGAGGCATTCCAGACCTGGGTGGCCACGCGGCCGGTCAAGCCTCCACCGGCGGCCTTGCCGAGAGCCAGATCCTGAGGGCTCGCAAACAGATAGGGCTCGTCATCGCCGAGGAACTGGGAGCCGTGGTAGCCCGAGCGGCGACTTTCCTGCACGCGCTCGGGCAGCTTGCCCCGGCCAGCGTTCGTATGGTCGCCATAGGCGTTGACGTTGTGGAACATGCCGCAACCCCGCCTCCAGACGCAGTCGTAGCGGAACTCGAAGCGGATGAAGCTGCTGAGGAGATCCAGGGGGCCGTGGCTGTCTTCCACCAGGCTGGTTTCGATCTCCAGATCGAGCACGTGGTACCACTGAGCCAGGTCCAGATCGTTCCTCGGCTGGAGGTCCTGCTGCAGCCCGCGTACCTGCATTTCGTAGAAGCCGTGGGCCTCCACCTTGCCGTCCCAGAAATCAATGGCCGTGGCAGGCACCGCCGCGGCTGCCCATGCCCCGATGACGACGAGGGCCGCGGCAATCCGTCCCTTACGAGCCCCAGACGCTTCCCACATGCCCCCTCCGCGGCGGTGGCCCAGCTTACCACGCTTCGTTCACAGAACTCGCTCTGAGATCCAGGGCGCACGAGGGAGCAGATGCAAGAGCCGCGCCGGAGATGGGGGACGCTTGCAGCGACCTCCGCGGGCGGACCGGGGCAGCCCGCCACGGCGCACCGAACCCGCGGTGAAAAACGCCCCGCCGCCAGGAAGTCGAAGTAGAATTCGCATCCCCTTGCCGAATCGGACTGACTGTCCGATACTCCGTACGTAGAGGCCGCCGACCGGCTCGCCGCAGACCCTTGGAGCAAACCCATGGTCGATGTCGATATTGCCTACACCGAGTCCTCGAGCTGGGACGAAGAGCGCATGCGCGAGCGCTTCCGCTGGCTAAGGGCGAATGACCCCGTCTACTGGTCCGAGAAGGACCAGCTGTGGGTACTCAGCCGCCACGACGACGTCCAGTATGTGTCGAAGCATCAAGAGCGTTTCACCTCGGGCCAGGGCGTGCGCCCGATGACCCCCACAAAGATCGGTCTGATCGATGAGGCCGAGCCCCGCCACGGGCAGCTGCGCGCCCTGATCAACAAGGGCTTTACCCCGCGCATGGTGCGCAAGCTGGAGGAGACCTTCGCCCGCCTCACGACACGGGCGATCGATGCGGTGGCCCAGAAGAGCGAGTGCGATTTCGTCGAGAGCATCTCGGTGCCGCTGCCGCTGTGGCTGATCGCCTCGATGATCGGCATTCACGAGGACGACTGGGACCGCTTCCATGGCTGGTCCGATGCCATGATCGCCGCCGAGGGCAACATGAACGACCCCGCAGTGCTCGGCCGGGCAGGCCAGGCGTATGCGGAGTACGCAACCTACGCCAGCAAGGTGATCGAAGACCGCCGCAAGAACCCACGGGACGACCTGATCAGCATCCTGGCGGGGGCCAAGGACGCGGGTCTCCTCGAGGAGTACCCGGAGGAGGAGACCAACGCGGCAATGCAGGCCGCCGGCATGGACGCGGCGGATTCGGTGCCTCGCGACGAGCTGATCAAGCTGTGCGTGATCCTGCTGGTGGCCGGCAACGAGACCACGCGCAACGCGATCTCGGGCGGCATGCAGCAGCTCATCGAGAACCCGGAGCAGCGTAAGAAGCTCCTCGACGACCCTTCCCTGTTGAACTCCGCCGTGGAGGAGATGATCCGCGTCGTGTCACCGGTGCATTCCTTTTCCCGTACCGTTTTGGAAGACACCGAGCTCGGCGGCAAGCAGATCCGGCGCGGCCAGAAGGTGCTGATGATCTACGGCTCCGCCAATCGCGATGAGGAGTTCTATGGCCCCGACGCCGATGCCTTCAAGATCGACCGGGGAGCCAGCCACCTCGGGTTCGGGATCGGTAGCCACTTCTGCCTCGGCGCAAACCTGGCGCGCATGGAAATGCGCGTGGTCTTCTCGGAGCTGATGCGTCGCCTCCCGGACATGCAATACGCCGGGGACGGCCCGCTGCTGCGCCCCTCTGCGCTGGTGCGCACCTGCTCGGAGATGCGGGTGCGCTACACGCCCGAGCGCAGCGTCGCCGACGCCGCCTGAGCGCCACGGCCAGCCGTGCCCGCTGCGTCAAGGACGCTGCGGACTGTCTTGGCCAGGGTCTGCAGGTCGAAGGGCTTGACGACGACCGCGGCAAATCCTTCCTCCAAGAAATCCTCGCGCCGGCCCTCGATGGCATAGCCGGTCGTGAGGATCACCGGAACCTGGGTTCCCAGCTCGCGAAGACCGCGCAGCAGCTCGCGGCCGCCAGCCTGGGGCATCACGAGATCACTCACGATCAGCTGGATCTCGGAGGCTGCCGCTGCATAGGTCCGCAGGGCTTCCTCCCCGTTGCTCGCCAGAAGCACGCGGTAGCCGCAACGCTCCAGCAGGCCGCGGCCGATCCTGGCGACGCTCTCGGTATCGTCCACCAGCAGCAGCGTCTCGCCTCCTCGTGGCAGCGGGCGGGTGGCGTCGGGATGCTCGTCCCCCTGGGCCTCGACCTGCGGGAGATAGAGGGTGAAATGCGCTCCGTGGCCCACCTCGCTCGCCACCTCCACCCAGCCCCCGTGCTCCTGGGCGCAGCCGTAGACCATCGCGAGCCCCAGACCGGTTCCGTGGCCCTCGGGCTTGGTCGTGTAGAAGGGTTCGAAGACATGCTCCCGCACGTGCCGGGGAATCCCGACACCCGTGTCCGAGACGTCAATCCGGAGGTAGTGCCCGGGCTCCGCGCTCGCATGGTGTTCGAGCGAAGCTGCCTCCCGGGAAATGGTCTGCGTCTCGATTCGAATCGTCCCGCCCTCGGGCATGGCGTCCCGAGCGTTGATTCCGAGATTCAGCAGCGCCTGGCCCAGCTGCCCGGCATCGGCCAGGACGAGCGGCAGCTCCGGATCGAGATCCAGCTGCACCTGGATCGTCCCAGGAATGGACCGTTCCAGCAGCGTCGCGGTACGTCGCACAACCTCGTTCGGATCCATGGCCGTGCGCTCCAGGGGCCGACGGCGACTCAGGCCGAGAAGCTGTTGCGTCAGCTCGGCGGCCCGTTCGGCCGCCTCCTCGACCTGCTCGAGATAGTCTCGCACCGGCGAGTCCACGGGCAGCTCGAGCTGGGCGAGCTGCACGGCGCCTAACATGCCTGTCAGCAGGTTGTTGAAGTCATGGGCGATAGCACCCGCCAAGGTGCCCACAGCCTGCATCTTCTGCATCTGTTGAACCTGCTCCTGCAGAGCGAGGTGCGCCTGCTCCTCGCGGCGGCGCGCGGTGATGTCGCGGGCGATGCCCTCGACGTGGACCACCTTGCCGTTCTCCCAGACCGGCCGGAAGCTGGCGGAGAGGTAGAGCTCCCCGCCGTCCTTCTTGCGCATGCCATACTCGAACTCCGTGACCACCTCCCCGGCCAGCAGACGTTGGTAGACCTCCCCTACGGCATCCACGCTTTCGGGCAGCACGACCCCCAGGAACGGCGCCCGTGCCCAGTCCTCCATGGAGTACCCGCCCAGGCGTTGGGTCGCGGGGTTGGCGGCGGTGATGTAGCCGTCGAGGCTGACGGTAAAGATCGAGTCCGCCGCATCGGTGTAGAGGAGACGGTAGCGCCCCTCCGAGCGCACCAGCTCCTGATGCACTCGGCGCCGCAACAACCACCACAGGAGCCACCCCCCCGCAGCCAACAGGGTAACGATCATCCCCCCGAGCAGGGCCGGATGGATCATGGCCTCGCTCCTCGCAGCCCGACGGGCCGTTTGACTCTGCGGAAAGCTTAACCAAACCCGCAGCGCTGTGGACAGGCATCCTCAGGCCCCCAGCGGCCGGGCTCAGTGCAGGTGGGGCCGCAGCGCTCCCGGGATCTCGCGGCGCCGGAGCCCCCCGCTCTGGAGCCAGCGACGCGTGCTCTCCGCTGCCCGCTCGATCAGCTCCTCGGTGCCGGAGAAGTCGTAGGCCGAGCGCGCCAAGGGACAGAGCGGCGGAATCACATGGACCGCCAGCGTCTCCCGTAGACGCTCCAGATCGGTCACCAACTGACGGGCGATCAGCAGATTCAGCGCATGCAGCGCGATACTCACCGCGCCATGCGGAGCCGGGTCGGCGAGGCAGGAGAAGCCTGTGGGCAACACGATGAGCCGGCCGGCACCGAGCCGTGCGGCGGCGGCCAAGGGCGTATTGCTGGCAATGCCGCCATCGACCAGATGCGCACCACCCAACACCATCGGTGGGAAGACTGCAGGGATGGCCGTGCTCGCCAGCACCGCATCCACGGCGGGCCCCCTGGAGAGTACGGCCTCTCCCCCACTCGCGAGATCCGTGGCCACGACGTGCACCGGAAGCGCCGTCGCCTCCAGACGATCGCACGGCAGGTAGCCCTCCAACAGCCGCCGCAGCTTTCGGGGAGAGACCAGTGCATCGCCTCTGGCCATCAGCGCATGCAGGCTACGCGCCGGAGAAAGGGGAAAGACATCCCTGCGTCCGATGCGGCACCAGATCCGGCCAAGTCGCGCGACGCCGTCCGCATCTGGCGAGGCACCGAAGTGGACGGCGTTGATGGCACCCACCGAGGCGCCCACCACGAGATCCGGAATGATGGCCGCCTCTACGAGCGCCTGCAGCATTCCGACCTCGACGGCTCCGAGGCTCCCGCCCCCGGCGAGAACAAAGGCCGTCAGGGCCCCGGCTGAGCCGGGCATCGGACGCTCCTTTCCTTGGCCTGCTCCAGGTCCGATGGGTCCTCTCTCTCTGGATGACCGGCACAAGGGCCGATCTCGCCGCCCCTCAGTGCACGAGAGCCAGGACCAGTGCCCCGACACCCAGCCAGCAGAACATGCCGATTACGAGCCCAACCCCGACCCCACGCGCGGCCTCCAGACCCAGTCGCTGTCGATGCATTTGAAAGTCCCCCCCGAGCACTCCCGCAGAAAGAGACGTTCCGCCCAGAGAAGGGGTTACGGGGTATCCGCAGGGCACGGACGAGGTAACCACCACTGCCTCGCCGGCGTATGCGGGCCAGACCACAGCCCTTCCGAGGAAGTCTGATTTGTCCGAGCGATCCATAGGCTCCGCAATCTCAGGAAGCGGGCAGAGCCGCCCCGAGCGCCTCTCCCTCTACCATTTCGAGGGTTGTCCCTACTGCAACCGGGTGCGCCGAGCTGCGCTGCGCCTGGGCACTGCGCTGGAGCTGCGCGACATCCACCAGAATCCGCACTTCCGTGCGGAGCTCGTCGAGGCACGAGGACGCCCCAGCGTGCCGGTGCTGCGTGTCGAAGCTCTGGGAGAGAGCTCCCGCTGGCTCCCCGAATCCGAAGAGATCGTGGCCTGGCTGTACGAGCGGGCGGGAGTGCCTCCCGAGAACGAGGCGCAGCGGCTGTGGGCCCGGTTGCCTCCCTGGCTTCCGTGGCTCGCAATCGGTGCGGGGCTGCTCTTCCAGGCGGGCCGGCCCTGGCTGATTGGGGGCGGCGTGGGCCTGCTCCTTCTCAACCTGGCTCGGCGGGCGCCGCGTCCAGGAAGCCAGCGATCCGCTTCGTGAGTCCGTCGCCAAGCTCCTCTGCCACGAAGTGACCGATTCCGGGCAGCGCCTGGACTTCGTTCCGCGGGAAGGCCCCACACAGCCGCTCAAGAACCTCGCGACGAAACACGGGATCGTCCTCGCCCCACACAAAGAGCGTGGGCTTGGCGGCCAGGATGCTCGCGAGACGCCAGGTCTCTTCGAGCCAGGGGCTCGCCCCCAGGATCTGCTGGGGAAAGACCGCGCAGCCCTGGCGATCCTGCGGCCCTTGGAACTGCCCCTGATAGGCCGCCCGAACCCGCTCCCAGTGACGCCCTCCGTCCACATGGGCGAGGGCCCGCTTCATGAAGACGCGTACGAAGAGATCGAGATGCCGAATTGCCAGGCGGCCGGGCGCGCTCCCCACACTGCGACTGAAGACCCGCGCCCAGCGCTCGCCAGCAAACGACCACATCCACGTGTTGAGGATCACCAGCCGCTTGACCCGCTCCGGGTGGCGTACGGCCCAGCCGAGGCCAATGGGGCCGCCCCAGTCGTGAACCACCAGGGTCACGCCGTCGAGGCCCAACGCCTCGATCAGGCTGTCCAGGTTCTCGGCGTGGGCATCGATGCGGTAGTGCCAGTGCCGCGGCTTGTCCGAGCGGCCGAAGCCCAGCCAATCCACGCCGATGCAGCGCGCCCGGGATGCGAGCCCGGCGAGTGGCGCGCGGTACATGAAGGACCAGCTCGGCTGGCCATGCAGGAAGACGATGGGCTCGCCCTGGCCTTCGTCCACATAGTGCATGCGGCCGGCGGGGGTCTGATGGTAGTGCGGCTCAAAGGGATAGACATCGGGATCGGGCCAGGGTGCGGCGGCTTCGGGCACAGGGCGCTCCTGTGGCAGAGATTGGGTTGCCCCCTTCCTACGCGCTCGAGGAGGCTGGGGTTTCGGCCGCGGATCGAATCCATGCCGGCCCCCGGATTGATACCGCGCGGGCCGGGCGGTGGAGAGCAGCCGCACGATCGTTAGCGGGCTGGCACCGCGCCCAGCTCCTTCTCCAACGCCACACCTTGCGGATCGTCGGGGTAGTAGCGGCGCAGGAGCGCCAGGTAGCGCCGCGCTTCTGGCAGTGCACCATGCTCCCGGTTGAGCGTCACCAGGGCCCTCAACAGGTCGCGATTCTGCGGGTGTTTCTGGAGAGCTCGCTTCAGTACCTTCAGCGCCTTCCGGTGCTGCCCACGGCTCGACAGGGCTACGGCATAGACGAAGCTGTATCGAGGCCTCTGCGGGGCAAGCCGGGCGGCTGTAGCCAGCTCGCGGAGGGCCTGAGGGAGCTGTTTACCGCGCACCAGGGCGAGGCCGAGGGCGTGGTGCAGGGTTGCATCGTCGGGCACGGCGGCTAGGCCCTTCCGGAGCATCGCTTCCCCCTCGGCATTGCGATCCGTATGCGCGTACAGGTCCGCGAGGTTGACGTAGGCTGGGGTGAAGCTGGGGTCGAGGGCGATTGCCTGGAGGTAGCTCTTGCGGGCCGCGTACAGCTTGCCCATGGAGGTCCACATCACGCCCTGGTCGAGATGGGCCTCAGGGCGCTCCGCATTGGTTCGCTGGGACCGAAAGTACTCATCGACACCTTGCAGGAGCTGTTTGCGCCGGCGCTCAGGCAGCTTCTGGCGCAGCAGGGGCGCCAGCAATCGGGTGGCCTCGAGACGCACGGATCGCGAGGGATCCTTCAGCAGCGGCCAGCCTTGATCGACTCGGGTGGCGCCATCCGCCAGCTCCAGGAAGTGCACCGCCTCGCGCCGGACCAATGGGTCCGGATCCCCGAGCAGGGGTTCCACCCTCGGAAGCGCCGCAGCGTCCCCAATCCTGCGCAGACGTTCGATGGCGCTGGCCCGCGCAATGCCCGGCTGCTGCGAATCTCCGGCGAGGCGACGCAGCCGCATGGCCGCGTCCGCCCGGCCGGTGTCCGCGGCGTAGAGGGCCTCGCCAAAGTGGGGACCGCGGTGGATGCTGTGCGGGAACCACTGCTCCACGGTCTTTGCGGCCCACTGGTTGCTGCGATCGGCATGGCACTGACCACAGGCATTGGGCGTTCCGAGGCGAAGCGAGAGATCCGGGCGCGGGATCCGCAGGCTGTGGTCGGCACGCCGATCCACGCCCATGTAGGTGCGTTCCGGCATGTGGCAGCCAATGCAGGTGCTACCGCGACTCCCCTTGGTGTGGTGGTGGTGCTGACTACCAGCGTAGCGTTGGGCGGCGTGGCAGCGCGTGCACAGCGGGTTTCCGGCCGCGCGCAGGCGGGTGGTGTGGGGGTCGTGGCAGTCACTGCAAGACACGCCAGCCCGGTACATCGCGCTCTGCAGGAACGAGCCGTAGACGTAGACCTCGCCATGGATCTGTCCGTCCGGGTAGTAGAGCGGCGGGTCCAGCAGGGCCAAGCGGTGTGTCTGGTCCAATGCCTCGCCCGCATGGGAGTCCGGCCAGAACTGGCCCCGCCGGGCGTGGCAGCGCGCACAGGTATTGATCTCGCTGTGGTCGCGGCGCGGCTTCGAGCGAGCGGGCTTGCCGGCGACGGCGTCCCACTGCCAGGTGGCGCTGTCGCCTCGGCTCAGGTGGACTGTCAAGCCGTCGTCGCCGTTGGCTACCCGGCCCTTCGAGCGTGCCCACTCCAGATGCGCAGAAGCCGGGCCATGGCAAGCCTCACAGGCGACGTTGATCTCGCTCCAGGTCGTGTGGTAGCTGTCACCCACTGGATCGTAGCCCTTGCGGAGGTGGGTCGAATGGCATTCGGCGCATTGGTAGTTCCAGGTCTGCTCCCGGCCGGTCCAGTGCAGCAGGTCGCTGGGATCCCGTGCTTCATCCGGGTAGAGGTCGTACCAACGCTGCCCGCCCTCTTCGCGAGGGCGACTGTCCCAGGCCAGCCCCAGGGCCTGCTGGCGCCCGCCAGGAAAGGGGATCAGGTACTGCTGCAGGGGGTACCAGCCGAAGGCGTAGCGGATCGGATAGTCCCGCAGCTTTCCATCTGGGCCGTCCGTGTGCACCATGAAGTGCCCGTCTTTGCGAAAGAAGCGCGAGGTCACGCCGTGGGAGCGGAGCTTCACGCCGCTGAAGTCCCCCAAGACGGTCCTTCCGTTCGCCTCCGCCATGGCCCGCTCGTGCGGCGATGCCCGCCAGCTCTCGACTTGGCTGGGATGGCATTCGGCACACCGGCTGGTGCCGACGTAGCGGGGCTCGGCCGCGCTCGCGAGGCTCGCACTTGCAAGCAGAAGTACGCCTACGAAGCAGCGAAGGGGCATGAAAGAGGAAGCGGCTCCTCTTTCTGCAAGCTGGGGCACCGCGGCCTCCGAGTCACTCCACGTGGGTCGCGCGGAGAGGCGTTCCCACACCGGGTCCGCGCCTGAGGCACCGCGCCGACGGGAATCCTCGAGATCGCCCCTGCCGCGTCGGGGTAGCGTACGAGAATCGCCGGGCGAGCGAAACGGCAGGTCTGCTCGGCGCGAGAGCCACCGCCACCAGGAGCATCCGGGGCAAGCCATCCCCTCTGCCCGATCCACCCGGTCAGATCGCCGCGAGCCGCGCGCCTGAAGCGGCTGGGATCCTCGGCGCGCAACTTCGCGAGGAAGGCACATTCCCGCGCTGCGGGAGCTGAACGCGGTTTACCACTCCCCGGAGACCTCGACCTTCGACTGCGGACGCAGTGCCACAACCCCGGCCGAGCGGCCACATACCCGAGGCGGTCGCAACCGAGTATCGAGAGCGCAGGAGAAGCGCAGGAGGGGAGCAGGGTTGGAATTCGGTCGACGCACACTTCGTAGCCTCGGGCTTCTCGTTGCGTCCCTGGCTCTCCTTTGCAGTCTCGGCGCACCCGCCAGCGGGCTGGCGCTCGAAAGCTTTTCCGTCCTCACGTACAACGTCGCCGGCCTGCCCTTCGGCTTCTCGTCATCCACTCCGGAGGTCAACAACGCCCTCATCAGTCCGCGCCTGAACGGCTTCGACCTGGTCGGCGTGCAGGAGGACTTCGGCTTTCACGCGGATCTGACCTCGCAGCTCAACCACCCCTTCCAGAGCGTCAAGGACACCACAGACAGCGCCGACCTCGTCAATCTCGTCGGCTTCTCCCCGGGGCTGGGAGACGGTCTCAACCGTTTCTCGCGATCGCCCTTCGCTGAGTTGACGCGCGTAACGTGGAACAGCTGCTTCGGCCTCCTCACCAACGCATCGGACTGTCTCGCCCCGAAGGGTTTCTCCGTCGCGCGACACGAGTTCGGTCCGGGTGCATTCGTCGACGTCTACAACCTGCATGCAGACGCCGGCGGAGCGCCGGAGGACGAGAGCACTCGCCGCGCCCAGCTTCTCCAGCTCTCGGCATTCATCCAGACCCACTCGGACGGCCAGGCCGTGATCGTCCTTGGCGACACCAACAGCCGCTACACCAGCGCTGGAGACATCCTGCCACGGCTTTTGGATCAGACTGGGCTCCGGGATGCCTGGGTCGAGCTGACGCGCCACGGCACCCACCCCGAAGTCGGCCCCAAGCTGGCCGGCTGTGTGGCGGACGGCCTCAGCAGTGGAGAGTGCGAACGAATCGACAAGATCTTCTTCCGCAGCGGTGGCAATGTCGAGCTGCGACCGTTCGATTACCGGGTCGAGCACGACCTTTTCCTGGACGCCGCGGGCCAGCCGCCCTCGGACCACGAGCCTGTCTCCGTCCACTTCGCGATCAGCACGGTCCCAGAGCCCTCGGCGCTCCTCCTGCTGTGCTTCGGGCTGCTCGCCCTGGCCCGGCGACCGATGTACAGACGCCTGACAACGCACGCCTCGTTGTAGACACTGCGCCACAGGACCCTCGCAGCAGGGTACCGGGGAGTAGCGCGCGATCCTTGCCTCCGGCTCTCAGGAACGGGCCGGGAAGGCGCCGGCCATGTCGTCGGCCAGGGTCGCCTCGATGCGGTCGAGCATCTCGCCGCGCAGGAGCTTTCGCGTGCGCACCAGTGCTGCACCGGGAAGTCTTCCCAGGCGTTGCGCCTCTTCGAGCGCCGCGCTGGCGAGCTCTCCTTCCGAAACCACCTGGTCAAGGAAGCCCGCGTCCACCGCGGCTTCCGGGTCGTAGATCTTGGCCTGAACGGTTGCGCGCTGAAGGTGACGCTTCGAGAGCCGCTCGCGCGCGAACTCCACGAGAAAGAGCGGAGCAGCCATACCGATGGCGACTTCGTTGAAGCCGATCTTGAATGCGCCCGCCGCGCCGATGCGCAGGTCTGCCGCGCACAAGAGCACCGCACCCATTGCGAGGGCATGGCCGCTACAGGCGATCACCACGGGGGTCGGATGGCGCGCGATCTGCACGGCGAGCTCGGCGCCGGCACTCACCATCGCGCGAGCGGCATCGGGGCCTTCCTGTTGGAACACGGAAAGGTCGAAGCCGGCGGAGAAACGGCCCGGCCGGCCGCTGAGGACTACCGCGGCGGCCTCCTTCTCGGCGCGGCGCAGGCCTTCCTGGAGAGCGCGGAGCAGGGAAGGAGCGAGGGCGTTCGCTTTGCCGTCATCGACCCGCAAGATCGCGACTTGGCCTGAGAGGGCATAGTCGAGGGAGGCGTGCATGGCCTCATGCTAAGCAACCTTGACGCCTCTCGCCCGCGGCGCGCCCGCCTAGAGCTTCCCCGCCGCGAGCAGCTCGACGGGATCGAGAAGATCCACGGCACCCAAGTAGCCACCGCCGTGCGAGATGGCGTCATGGACCGCGTAGCCGAGGAGCTCCTGCGAGCGCCGGGGTAGGCCTGCGGCAATGTCCGGCGGCACGCTCAGTGTGTTGTTCTCCTCCGTGCGCAGCCAGCCCACCACGAAGCTCATGTGCATGGCGCGGCGCCATTCGTCGGACGTCGTGTTTCGCCCCCCCGCATGAAGGGTGGAGCCCAGGTAGACCACCGCGGACCCCGCGGGCATTTCCGCCGCGACGAGCTCCTCGGGCCTTGCCTTCCGCTCGCGCTCCCAGAGATGGCTGCCGGGAGCCACAAGGGTTGCGCCAAGCTCCGCCCGGAAGTCGACGAGGGCGATCACCGAGGCCAGCTGTACCTCCGGATGCGGCCGAGGCAGGTGCACCCACACGTCCTCGTCGCGGTGGAGCGGTTGCTGCTCGGCTCCCGGCCCCCGATCCATCACCTGGGCCACATTCAACTGGTAGCCCGAGCAGCTCGGGCCCAGGATCCGATCGCAGGCAGCCGCGTAGAAGGGATTACACAGGATTTCTTCGGCGAAGATCCGCGATTTCGCCGCAACCCCCGTGATCTGCCGGACGCGCTTGCCATAGAAGTAGTCGATGGCGGGGTTCAGGTAGGCCCGATCCGGGCTCACTTTTGCCAGCAGCGGATCGAGCTCCGCGTTGAAGCGAGCCAGCAGATCGGCCCCCAACATCTCCTCGACGATCACCGCGCCGTACTCGCAAAGGGCCTCCGCAAGCGTCTCAGTGGCAACACTGGAGATGAGACGCGGAACCCTCAGCTCCACGGAAGGATGCGACCTCGCCGTCCGATTGCGCGAACCCGGGTGATTCAACGGGCTTCCTCCTCAGCTCCTGGATTCAGACTGGACTCCCTCGGCGCGGCTCGCGAGAACACGCTCCACAGTATCCACGATGACGATCGTGCGGGCATCGAGCTCGATGTTGACGCAGTCGCCGGGCGCCTTCTTGCCGAGGTTCGTCAGACGCAGGGTCTCGGGGATGAGATGCAGCTCGAAGCTGCCGGCGGGATCGAGATCGCCAACGGTCAGGCTGGAGCCGTCCACCGCGATGAAGCCCTTCTTGAAGATATACTTCATCCATTCGCGGGGAACGCGGATACACAGATCGCAGATCTCCCCTTCCCGGAGAACCCTGGCGACTTCGCCCGTACCGATCACGTGCCCCGCGACTTCGTGGCCGCCGATCTCGTCACCCACGCGGCGGCTTCGCTCGACAGCCACGAACACCCCGGCCTCGAGGCGACCGAGGGTCGTGCGGTCGAGCGTCTCTTTGATCGCTTCGAAGGTCACCTCATTCCCCGAGATCGCGACGACCGTCTGGCAGACGCCGTCGACGGAGATGCTCGCGCCCGGTGCCAGCCCCTCGACGAGTCTGTCGTCAAAGGCGACCACATAGGTCAGCAGATCGGGCCTTCGCTCCACCCGCACCACCTCGAAGGTACCGCTGGTAATGCCGGTGTACATGGCTCCGATCTCCAGCCCCTGCGCTCGGTGGCCTCATGGCCGCAGCACCCGTCGCCTGGCAACGCCCGTTGCAACTGTAGCGAGTGTCCCGCCTCCGCGTCGCCGGCGCCAAGCGAGGGCCCCTTCGAGCCGGTTGGGAAGTTCGCGGCGGGCTTGCGATGAGACAAGGCCCCCGAACTCGAAACGAGGGACGATCCACTCGACGAGTCTTTCGCGGAACCCAGGCATCGGTATCTTCGGCAACCCATGGGGGTCGAGCACGAGGAGGAGCGCAGCCGAGCGGCCGCAGAATCCGCGGATCCGGCCGGCGCGCTGGTGTTGACTGCGCTGGGCGTGGTCTTCGGGGACATCGGCACCAGCCCCCTCTACGCGTTCCGGGAGTGTTTTACCGGGCCCCACGGCGCCGCACCCCGACCCGAGAATATCCTGGGCGTGCTCTCGCTGATCTTCTGGGCCCTCATCCTGCTCGTGTCCCTCAAGTACATCACACTGATCCTGCGGGCTGACCGCCATGGCGAAGGCGGGGTCCTGGCATTGATGGCCCAGGCGGTCCAGGGCTCGGGAGCCTCCTCGCCTCGGCGCTTCTGGCTCATTGGCCTCGGAGTCTTTGGGGCGGCGCTGCTCTACGGCGACAGCATGATCACGCCGGCGATCTCCGTCCTGAGCGCGATCGAAGGCCTGCGGGTCGTGACACCCCGTCTGGATCCCTACGTGGTGCCGCTCGCCTGTGCCCTCCTGGTCGCCCTCTTTTTCATTCAGCGCCGCGGCACGGGAGGCGTCGGCCGGGCCTTCGGCCCTGTTGCGTTGGCCTGGTTCGCTGTCCTCGCCCTCCTCGGATTGCGAGCAATCCTGGAACGCCCAGATGTGCTCTGGGCACTTCGACCGGACTTCGGTCTGCGGCTCCTGGCCAGCGACGGCCTCACGGCCGTCGCCGTGCTGGGCGCGGTCTTCTTGGCGGTGACCGGGGCTGAGGCGCTCTACGCCGACCTGGGGCACTTCGGCCTACGTCCCATCCGGCGCGCCTGGTTCGGCCTGGTATTGCCGGCGCTCCTTCTCAACTATTTCGGTCAGGGGGCCCAGGCCCTCGCCCACCCGGCTGCGCTCCACCACCCCTTCTATGCGCTCGCGCCGGCTGGCCTGGTCCTGCCCCTCGTCGGCCTTGCGGCCGGAGCCACCATCATCGCCTCCCAGGCCGTCATCTCCGGCGCCTTCTCCCTGACGCGTCAGGCCCGCCAGCTCGGATATTTGCCGCGCCTCGAAGTGCGCCACACCTCGGCCGGCCAGATCGGGCAGGTCTATCTCCCCTGGGTAAACCGGGGCCTGCTGCTCGCCACCCTCGCGCTGGTCCTGGGCTTTGGGACATCGAGCGCCCTCGCCGGCGCCTACGGCGTGGCGATCAGCGCGACGATGGCGATCACGACGCTGCTCGCCGCCTTCTGCGCCCGCCGCCGCTTTGGGTGGCGCGTGGCGTGGGTCGTGCCGCTGGCACTCCTCTTTGGTGGCGTGGATCTGGGCTTTCTCGGGGCCAACCTGGCCAAGATCGCCCAAGGAGGCTGGTTCCCCCTGGCCGTGGCCAGCCTGGCCTTCGTCGTGATGGCAAGCTGGAAACGCGGTCGCTCCCGGCTCGCGGCGCGCCTTGCCCAGGATCGGGTCCCCTTCCAGCGCTTCTACGAGGATCTCCTCCAGCACCCGCTTCCCAGCGTCCCCGGCACCGCGGTCTTCCTGGACAGCAATTCCGAAGGCATCCCCCGCACGCTGCTCCACAACATCAAGCACAACCGCGTGATCCACGAGCTGGTGATCTTCCTTCACATCCAGGTCGAGGAGGTGAGCCGGGTTCCGACCGCGCAGCGGCTCAGGATCCACGAACTCGCCCCGGGCTTCCTGCGCCTCACTGGCTGCTACGGATTCATGCAGGTCCCTCAGGTGCCCGAGCTGCTCGAAGAGGCCCGTTCGCGCGGCTTCGCCCTCGACCCGATGACCACCACCTTCTTCCTCGGACGCGAGACGCTGGTGCGCCCCCGAAGCCACGGGCTGGGACGCCTTGCGACCGAGATCTTCGCCTTCCTCTCGCGGAACTCCGAAAGTGCCGTGGAGCATCTGGGAATCCCACCAAACCGTGTGATCGAGATCGGGATCCAGGTCGCGCTCTGAAGCAGGCGCGAGGCCTGGTGCGGCGCTGCCTCCCGCGCACATCCCGAGGCGAGAGCTGTAGATCGAGGGGGACCTTGCGCGTGCAGCGGGTGGGCCCCGTGAAGCGAAACTAGCGGATGGACAGCCGCTGAATGGCGGGGCGGACGGGACTCGAAAGCCCCACCTCCGGCTGTAAGTAACCGGAAACAAAGGGATCATGATCTGTGAAAGTTGTATCCCGCGTGTATCCCAACGGATCCGGAGCCGATTTGTGATGTCGCAGCATCAACTCTTCGATGCTACGATGCAACTCATGCGGACAACCCTGCGCATCGATGACGACCTCTTCCGTGAGCTCAAGGAACGCGCGAGCAGCGAAGGCCTGACCCTGTCGGAACTGGTCAACCTCGCGCTACGGCAGAGCCTGGGCACCGAGAAGCAACCGCGCCGCGTCTTCCGACAGAAGACTCGCGAGCTGGGCCGGCCCTCCTTCGACATCACGAAGGCCAACGCCTTGGCGGGCGCGATCGAGGACCAAGCCATCCTGCGCAAGTTCGCCGGTTCTGCGTGAGGATCATCGATACGAGCGTGCTCCTCCCGGCAATGAGCCCTTCCCTGCCTCAACACGAAGCCTCTCGCACCGCGCTCTAGGCCGCCATCAACGACCCGCGGCCGCTGGGGCTGACATGGGTGGTCGTCAACGCCTTCTTGCGGCTCACCACGAAGCCCGGGCTCTTCGAGCGCCCTCTTGCGATCGAGGATGCGTGGGACCTGGTGAACGATTGGCTGGCCCACCCGGGCGTCCGTGTCGTTCAGGAGACCGAGGAGCACCCACGTCTCTGGTCAGAGCTTCTGCGGGGCGCTGGAACCGGGGGCGATCTGACGACCGACGCATGGATCGCCGCGATCGCGCTGGCGCACGGCGCCTCTGTCCTCACACTCGATTCGGATTTTTCGCGCTTTCCAGGCGTGCGATGGGAGAGCCCGCTCATCGACTAACCGCGCGCGGCCCGGCCAGCCGGCCGGTTCGTCCACGAAGGACACGAGTTCGTGCTCGACGAGCGCCTCGATGCGCTCGAAGAACGCCTTTGCGACGCAGGCTTCGTTCGCGTGCATCGCGCCGAACTGGTCAACCTGGCCCATGTGCGCCCGCTGCCTACCGAGGACCAAGTGACGAATGTCGAGCTCTCGGATGGGCAGCGCACCCGGGCGAGTCGGCCCATGGTGGTCGGGCTGGAGGAGCGGCTGGGGATTCGGTGAGGGGCGTGAGGGTCGATCCCGCCACCGGCGCACCATGGGGCGGCGAACCGGGTTCCCCGAGATCGGGCCAGAACCGGAATGCGGAGCTCAGATTGACAAATTGAACTGAATTGATAATAATTCAGTTCATGGCAGCGGTGTCCTCTACCGCCCGATCCGAGCGAATTCTCTACGCAGCGCGTTCCCATTTTGAGACCGCGGGCTTTCGGAAGACGAGCATCGCGGACATCGCCGAAGACGCCGGTGTCGCGGCCGGGACGATCTACTGGCACTTCAACAGCAAGGAGGAGCTCTTCCTCCGCCTGATCGACGACGACAACGCCGTCTGGCTCAGGCGCGCGCGTGATGCCCTCAGCCAGCTGGGCTCCGCACTCGAGCGGCTCGCAGCCCTCGCCCGCACCAGCGCAGAGACCTATCAGCAGAGCGAGCTGCTGCTCGCCATCTTGCGCCGCGATCGACGCATGCTGCCGCCACCGCTGCTCGAAGACATCCACACGCGCCTCGCCAAGCAGAGCATCTCGCTACTGAGAGAGGTCATCCAGCAGGGGATCGACGAGGGCTCAATCCGGCGGGTCGATGCCGAGAAGACCGCCGCCGTGCTCTTTGCGGCAGGGCACGGGCTCTTCAACCAGTCGGACTATCCCTACGACGAGCTCGCTCGAGTGCTGGCCGACGTGGCGTTCCGCGGCCTCGCACGTACCGGCGCGAACGACGCAGATGACTCAGACCAAGGGAGGTAGCTCGCGGTGGAGCCCTACGTCGGTCTCGTTTTGCTCGGCAGCCTGCTCTTCGCCGTCGGCAACGTGATGCAAAAGCGTGGGATACCAGCCTGGATCGGATCGCACTCCGTTGCGAGCCTCGCGCGGCGACCGGGCGCAATGCTCCGCGCCCTGGTCCGCAGCCCCATCTGGCTCTTCGGGCTCGCGCTGACCGCCATCGCGTTGGGGGTGGAGACACAGGCCCTCGGCCAGGGCGACGTCAGCGTCGTCAAGCCTCTGTCGCGGATGCAGACCGTCTTCGCAGTAGGGCTCGCCGCCGTGCTTATGCGCGAGCGGCTGGCTGCGCGCGAATGGCTCGGCGTGGCCATCGTGGTGGTGGGCGCTGTGTTGCTCGGCCTCGAGCCCGTGGACACCAACGTCCATGCGCCCTCCACGGCGGCGAGCTTTGCAACGGCCGGAGGCATCGTGCTGGTCGCCGCGCTGCTGGTCGGCCTGCCGGAGGCGGGGCCAGCGGCTTTGCGCGGCGAGCTCGGCCTAGGGCTCGCCGCCGGCCTGCTGTTCGGACTGGGAGACGTGATGGTCAAGGCGGGCACCGAGATCGCTCGCGGCCCAGCTGGACTCTTCGATCTGACCCAGGCCAGCTCGGCCGTCGCGCTGCTCGAAACATCTCAGCTCCATCTCGGCGTGTTTGCAACGCTCGCAGCGTTTCTGCTGCAACAGGCCGCGTTCGCGCGGGGCCGCGTGAGCGTCGTCGTGCCGGCAATAGGTGCCGGGGGGATGCTGGTCGTCGTGCTGCTCGGCGTTCTTCTGTTGCACGAGACACTCGGGGGCGAACGGATCGTGGCGATCGTCGTCGTGATCGCCGGCACCGCACTCCTGACTCCACGCAATGCACCCGCCCAGGGCGCAGGGCCCGCCACTGGGAAGACGTGACCATGCAAGCAATCTACTGGGCAGCAATCTTGGTCGCCGTCGGCACGGCACTCGGCCGCTCGCTCGGCATATTCGCGGTCAAGTTCAGGCAGCTCGCATACCGAAAGCGGGCCGTCCGCTATCCCTCCACCTGGCGCGATCGCATTGCGGGTCCCGAGCCGTTCGTGCTGTTCAGCCTCACGCTGGGCCTGCTCGCCACCCACACGGCCCCGGCCACGCCGTCGGTCGCCCAGCTGCTGATCTCGATCGCGGGAGCGGTGGCCGCGGGCATCGGCATCACGCTGATGCTCTGGGCGGTGCGCTCGTTTCCGACGGTCTCGTCCGGGCACTACATCCTGCCGGAGCACAGCATCGTGACCAGAGGGCCCTATGGCTGGGTCCGGCACCCGTTGTACCTGGCCGGTCTGCTGATCTGGATCGGGCTGATGGTGACCTTTCGCAGCCCGGTGGCCCTGGCGATTGCGCTGCTCTATGTGCTGCCCGCCTACTGGATCTACATGCGCGC
>Ga0114931_10003641_pt1 | contig 19444 bp, 16 predicted proteins | sample 2SBtaG_FD_89579 | JGI IMG/M metagenome (GOLD analysis project Ga0114931, IMG submission 89579) | Deep subsurface microbial communities from Kolumbo volcano to uncover new lineages of life (NeLLi) - 2SBTROV14_V59a metaG | ecosystem: Environmental > Aquatic > Marine > Volcanic | place: Kolumbo...
TAAACTGCCCCGTCGCGGGATCGTAGTACCGATTCCGCATATACCGCAACCCCGACTGGTCGCGGTTCCCACCGATCAGACTCCCGAACCAGTCCGGGGGCTCCCGCTTCCCGGGCGTCAGGTACGCCGAGAGGTTCCCCCCGGCCCACCCCACGTCCCGGCACCCACTCTGGAGCACCGGTTGACACCCGAACTGCGTCCCGTCCGGAAAACTGCCGGCATCGTGGTGCCCCCGCCAGTCCACGTGGGGGATCACCGGCTGGCCGGCCGTATGGCTGTACCCGCCCAGCCGTAGCACCTCGAGCGGCGCGTCGACCCCGCCCCCGTGGGTGTAAACCACCCACCCGTACTGGGTCCCGCTTCCTCCCCCCAGGGGTGGTGCGTCGTTCAGATCGGCGTACCGGGTCTCGGCCAGGAGCTGGTTGCCGTCCCAGAGGTACCGCTCGACGCCGTCGTAACAGACCTCGTTCCCCACCCCGTTCCAGCAGAGCACGCTGGTGGTGGAGGTGGGCCCGGAACCCGCCCCCCGGCTCCGCAACAGGATTCGCCGCCCCAAGGCGTCGTACCAGTACTCCTCGAAGACCCCGGAGCGGCCCTTGACGAAGTAGTTGATACCGGAGACGAGCACGGAGTCCCGGTACACCTGCCGGAACCGGAGCTTGTTGTCGGCCCCGTAGTAGTTGTGCGTCCCTTCGCGCAGATCGTAACGCACACTGCTGCTGACCGGCATCTCGGTGATCGAGCCGGTCGCGACGACGTTCCCGCCGATATCCCGGTCGGTGTCCACCTGTGTGGGGTGCCACTGGTCGGGCGACTGCTGGGTGTCCCAGTTGGTTTTCTGCTTCAGCGTCATGGCCCCGAAGGCATAGTACTGGTCCCACTCGTACCAGTTGACGTTCCAGCCGTCGTCGGTCCACGTCTTGCTCCACGTCACCCGGTCCAACGCGTCGGTCCGGAACTGTTCGTCGACGGTGCGGCCCGCGGCGTTGTCGTGGACCCAGGAGTGGGCGAGGGTCCCGAGGCCCGAGTAGTCCAGATTCCCGTTCCAGGTCAACCCCGCGGAGGGGCTCCCGCCCACCGTGAGCACCCGGCCCCGTTGATCGTAGGTGAAGCCGTCGCTGTGCCAGGTGCTGCTTCCCACCAGATCGCTCCGGCCGGTACGCCGCCCATCGGCATCGTACACGTGGGTCTCCACCCCACCCGGATACCGGTACGTCGTCAGCCGGCCGTCCCGGTCATAGGCCCAGGTGTACGCGTACCCCAGCGGGCTGATCACCGAATCCAGCGCCCCGGAACCGGGATCGTAGTGATAACGCTGCACCTGCTGCGCCTGCCCGTTGACGACCGGCGAGACCGGTCCCGGGTGGGTCAGGGTCACCCGGCGGCCGTCCAGGTCGTAGGTGTACTCGAGGCCGTAGACGTGGGTCGTGAAGTCCGTCCCGCCGTAGCGCCGGATCCGGAGGGTATCGGCAAGGAGCCGCCCGTTCTTCGCGTACACCCGGTCGACCCGCGCGTCGCCGTTATACGCCTGGGTCAGGTTCCCCCCCAAATCGTAGCGGAACGAATCCACCGCCGCCGCAATCCGGATGCCGGTCCCGTTGTTCGCGAAGGCCGGCTCCGGAAACTGCCACGGGATATCCTGCCCGATGGCACAGTAGGTGGCACACGCCGTGTCTGCGTAGTCCACCAGCGGCACGATCCGCTGCCGCAGGTGGTCCAGCGAGTCGTACACCATGCGCAGCGTATCCCCCCGCGGCATCACCGTGGTGATCACGTTCCCGTTGGCATCGTGCGTATACTCGGTCCGCCGGCCGTCGTTCACCTCCGCCGTCTTGCGGCCCGCCAGGTCGTATTCGTACGTCGTCACCGACCAGCCCTGCCCCCGCGGATCGGGCTCGGACCGGCGTTTGACGGTGGTCACCTGCCCGTTGGCGTTGTAGGTGTTGTCCACGATCAGCGACTCGGCCGGAATGGTATCGAGCCCCCCCTCGGGGGGAACGTAGGTCATCGCCGGTCCGCTGGAGATGGTCGAGTCCACCCGGCCCATCCCATCGTACCAGGTGCGGACCCGCTGGGTCTTGCCTGCGGCAATGGGCGTCACCACCAGAGTGTCCCGGCCGATCGCATCGCTCAGCATGGTACGCACAAAGCCGAGCGGGGTCGTGACACTGGTTGGATTACCGCGCGTATCGTAGTCCACCGCGGTCACGCGCCCCAGCGGGGAGGTGACCGACTTGAGCCGCCCCTCCCGCTGCGCTCCCGCCCCCCAGTAGTACTGGAAGCTGGCCCGGCTCATCGGCCCCCGCCCGTCCTCCTGCCACCAGCGGTTCCCCACCGCCGGCCCGTAGAACATCGTGGTCCGCTCCCCCTCGGGCGTCACCACGTCGGTGAGCGCATCCCATCGATCATCCCACGCGTACCGGGTCGTGGTCAGCGTGCTCGAATCGGTGGCCACCACCAGGTGCCCCCGCCGATCGTACCCCGCCCCCTGCACCAGGCCGTTGACGGCCTTGGTGCGCGTGATGAGCCCCGGAAACTCGGCGTCGTTGCGGTCCCACCACGTGTACAGATGGGATGGATCCCACACCCGGTACGGGGCCCCCAGCCGATTCAGGTGGAAGTTGTACGCCTGACTGGTCAATGCCCCGGGCCCGCTCGACATCTGCCGGGGCAGAACGTACAGCGTGTTCACGTTGGGCGTGTAGTGCGATCCGATCGCCGCGATTCCCCGCTGCCACCGATCGATGAACCGCACCCGCACCGAGTCCCCGTTGGCCAGCGCCAGATGCGCCCGCCACAGCTTCTTGATGCTGTCGTAACTGTACGAGGTGACCTCGCCGCGCTTCCCCGTCCTGGTCCGGATCCGTCCCGCGTTCCAGTAGACGAACTGCTCCGTGGTCTGATCCGGATCCGTGAACTGCAGGACCTGGTTCCCGGTCACCGCTACCGTCACCACCCGCGCCTGGCCGTCCACCGGCGGCGCCGTAATCGCCGACAGACGCGTCCCCCCGGTGTTGGCATAGGCAAACGTATACGTCTGGCCGCCCCCCTGGGTCGGCAGCCGGATCTGGGTCAGCGCCGACCCGCTCACCGTAAACGCCGTCTCGTGCCCCAGCCGGTTCCGGGTGAGCTTGTGGTATCCGGCCGCCGTAAACCGCACCGTGCTTGCCCCCGGCAGCGCGTACTCGTACTCCGTCCCCACCTGCTTCAGCGTATCGGGAAACGTCAAACCCGCCGCCACCCACGTGGTCGCGTTCACCGGCGTGTAGACCCGCCCGCTCCCGTCCGCGCCGACCACCAGCTTCCGGTTCCCACTCAGGTGGTACAACCGCTCCCACCCCGCCAGCCACCACCCCGCTCCGAACGGACTCGTTTGCCGGTTCACCACGATCAGCTCGTCCGACACCGCCGTCATTTTGGGCGCCGTGCCGTAGTAGTTGGTGACCTCCATCGTGTAGGCGTACACCCCGGTGGTCCGGGTGGTCCCATCCACCCACCCCGTGATCCGCCGCGGCAGACTGTTCGTCCCCCAGGCACTCCCGTCCCAGGTCCAGCGCCCCTCCTGCACGCCCCCGATCAGGATCCGCATCACGATACTGTCGGGCGGCGCCCCCCCCCCACGAGCCGCACATCGGCCGCCACCGGGATCCGGTCCGGGTACGCGGTCTGACTGGTGTATACCAGCACCGGCGCCCGCACCGTCCCCAGCGTCCGGGTCGGCGGCAGGGCGTGACTCAGCACCAGGTCCCCGCACTGGTTGAGCCCCGCTCCCGGCAGCGCCAGCGTCAGGCACTGCCCCCGCGCCAGCGTGAGCCCCGGATTCGCTGCCGCCACCTCCACGGCCGGCGCCTGCATCCCCGGCGTGGTCACGTTCTGCACCGCCTGGTCCCACTCCGGCCCCCCGCTCCGCTGCGCCTTGAGCGTCACCGTCCCGCTGAGGCCCGCCCCGTTGGTCTGATAATTCACCTTCACCGCCCGCGTGATCCCGGGCTCGAGTGTCATTGACGTCGGCGTCGCCGTACACCCCGCCTGCACCGCCGCCCCGGTACACGTCGGCAGCAGCGTGAACGTCGCCGCTCCCTTCCCGGTATTCTTCACCAGAAACGTGTCCACCACCGCCGTGTTCCGCAGCCGCCACCCGCTCGACGGCCGATGCCGGACCGCCACCGCATACCCCGCCGCCACCGGGATTGCAAACGAGCCATCGTCGCTGACCCCCCCGCCCGCCGCGTGCAGCGTCACCGTCCCCATCCCCGCGGTGTCCACCGTCAGCGACGCCCGTACCGCCTGCGACGCCCCGCCCGCCAGCGTCACGCTCCACAGACTCAGCGCCGTGCACGTCACCGGCCCCTGGGTCGGACACGACAGCTGGTACGTCGCGCTCGCCACCCCGGTGTTCTTCACCGTGAACCACACCTCGTGCCCCCCCGTCCACGGATCCGGGTTCGGCGTCAGCGTCCCCCCGTCCGGCGTCACACTCACCCCCGCGGCACTTACCGTCACCGTGTACTTCCCCGTCGCCTGCCCCCCGAAATCAAACCCCTGCGCCGTGAGGGTCACAAACCCCTGCCCCACCGCCCCCGTCGCATACGTCACCGTCACCTGGCCCTGCCCGCTCGCCGGCACGAAGATCGATCCCGTCACGCTGCACGACGTCACCGGACTCGTGGTCCCGCAGGTCAGAAAGAACCAGTCGTCGGCAAACCCCGTATTCGTCACCGTGAAGTTCGCCGTGTTCCCCGACGTGTTCGTCTGCGCCACCGTCGTCCCGTTCACCGGAGTCACACTCACACTCACCGGCCCGTCCGCCGGTCCCCTCGGCCCGCCCGCGGTGGTGGACGTGAGGGCAGGGACCGGGACGGGGGCGGGGGCCACCCTCACGCTCTCCGGCAGGCTCCCCAGCATCAGCAGCAAAGGCATCACTCGCAGCACGGCACGCATACCCGACTCCTCGCAACAGGTGGTTGGCCGCGCCCACTGGCACACCCCGGACCAGAACGGCCGCGAAACGCGCAACCCCCCGTCCCACCACCACTTGCCCCCGTCTCCCTCGATCCGCCCCCGTGCGAATTCTCACCGTTGTCTCACGTGTCGCAGCGACACTGTGAGACAAAACAGCCCCCGGGGGGGCGAATACCCCCCCCGGAATTGTCCGGAGACATAGAGAAACATCGGCTCGGTTCGGTTACGCCCGTCCCGTGACAGTTCCGGTACGTGGCGGTAGGTTTCCTGTCCGCATTTGTCGCTGCCGTTGCTCGGACTTCGGCAACGATGTCCGTCGTTGCAGGAGTGTTCGTCCAGTGCAGCATACCCGTCACGACGGGGCATTCCCCCTCCCACCACACCTCGAAGCGCGTTGCCGTCGCTATGCGGAGGCCAAGTACCCCGTGCTCATTCTGGGCCCTCCGGGCGTCGGCAAGACGACGCTCGCTCGCCGGATGCACGCGCTCTCCGGACGCAGCGGGGAATTCATCCTGTGTTCCATGGCCGGCGTTCCGGCCAACCTCGAGAACAGCCACCTCGCCGGGCACCGCCGGGGAGCGTTCACGGGGGCACACACGGACCGGGCAGGCCCGATCGAACTCGCCCACCGAGGCACTCTTTTTCTCGACGAACTTGCGCTGGCTACCCCCCGGGTCCAGGAGATCCTTCTCCAGCTTCTCGATGACGGTACGTTGTCCCGGGTTGGGGAGGTCCGTGCCCGACCGGTCGACGTCAGGCTGATTGCCGCCACCAACGCAGACCTCCCGGCGATGCGCGAGGCCGGCGTGTTCCGCGCGGACCTGCTCGGGCGGTTCGGGTACCTCACGCTACAGATCCCGCCGTTGGCAGCCCGGCGCGAGCTGATCATTCCACTGGTGGAGTTCTACCTGGCGGAGTGCTCTCGAGAGTTGGGTCGCACTCCCGTGCCGGTCTGTTCGGCCGACTTGAGGGACTGTCTGGTTCGCGCACCGTGGCACGACAACATCCGTCAGGTTCAGGCGCTGTGCCGGTACCTGGTCCTGAACTGGGAAACGGATTTCATGCTTCACGTGGCGGACCTGCCGCTCGCGTTTCTGTCGGAATCGCAGATCGATCCCGCCGATTTTGACCTGCCCTACGTCGAGCGGATCCACGAGGTCCTCCGGCGTACCGGCGGTAACAAAACGCGCGCCGCACGGTTGCTCGGCATCAGTCGGAGCACACTGTACCGCCTCCTCGTGGGCTGACCGACCGTCCGGCAGACAGCGGCCACCCGATGGGGGGTGTCGCATGAGACACCCGATGCTCCAGCGGATACCCCTGCAACCCCCAGCGGCGCCGGCGGTTATCCTGCGCAAGATTCCTGGCACCGATCATGTCATGACCGGACGCCATGGACGACCGTGCCTTGCACCATCGGGATACCGGAATCGGGCTCGCACCCGGCGTCACGCGGGAGTTCCTCATGCACCATCGACTCTGCCCCAGCGCCCGGGATGCGACGGGCCGTTTGATCGTGGCGACCGCCCCGGATGCCATGCGCGGGGGTTTGCCGGAACTGTCGTACGCCTACGGGTGTGAGACGGTAGCCCGCCCATGCTCCGAGGACGAGGTCAACCGGTTGATCGAACGCGTGTCGAGCGCCATGGTCCGGGAAGTCGACATGACAGCCGTCGACGGGACCGATGACGACACTACCGATCTCCGCGAACTGGCCAACCAGCCTCCCGTAGTTCGGTACGTCAACCTGTTGGTGAGGGACGCCTACGATGCACAGGCCAGTGATATCCATTTGGAGGCGTCCCGTGAGGGCCTGACCGTCCGGTTCCGTCTCGACGGCGTCCTCACGGTCGTACCGGAACCTCCGGCGAGCATGGTCAAAGCTGTGGTGTCACGGCTGAAGCTGCTCGCCGAACTGGACGTGGCCGAACACCGCCGTCCCCAGGACGGACGAGTACGCGTGCGCATGGAGGATGCCTGCGAGATGGATCTGCGGATCTCGACCGTGCCTACCATGTTCGGAGAAAGCGTGGTCGTTCGTCTTCTGGACCACGGTGGGCAACCGGCCACCCTCGAGGAACTGGGTTTCGACGCCGGCCAGCTCACCGAGATGGACCGGATCTGCCGGCGTCCGCACGGTCTTGTTCTGGTGACGGGACCCACGGGGAGCGGCAAGACCACCACTCTCCACGCTGCCTTGCGGCGACGCGATCTCAGGTCCGAGAAGGTGGTGACCGTAGAGGATCCCGTCGAGTACCAGTTGCCCGGCATTGCCCAGGTGCCGGTGCAACGGAAGGCCGGCGTCACATTCGGATCGGCTCTCCGCTCCATTCTCCGGCAGGATCCCGACGTGGTCATGGTTGGCGAAATGCGGGACCCGGAGACGGCCCAGATGGCGGTGCAGGCGGCCATGACCGGCCATCTGGTGTTTTCCACGCTGCACACCAACGATGCGCTGGGAGCCATTCCCCGCCTGATCGACCTCGATGTACCCGACTATCTGATCGGTGCCACGCTGGAAGCGGTCCTGGCCCAGCGGCTGGTCCGGCGGACATGCACCGAATGCCAAGTGGAATACACGCCCCCGAGTCAGCACGTTGCGTTGATATCGGGCCGTCCCGCCGGCCAACCGCGGTTCTTCCGAGGGGCGGGATGCCCGAAGTGTCGCGGTACGGGATACCGAGGCCGGATTGCCCTGTTCGAGCTGTTGAGGGTTGACGAGGAGATCCGCGAAGCCATTGCGGCCGCCGCCTCGCGTCGATCGCTCCGGGCGCTATTCGAGGACAACGGGGCCGCAACCCTGCGAGCCGATGGCTGGGCCAAAGTGCAACGTGGCCTGACAACCGTCGAGGAGGTCCTCCGTGTTGCGCAGTAATCTGGCGACGCGTTCCGCCCGTTCCGGCTTCACGTTGATCGAACTGATCGTGGTCCTCGCCATCATCGCAACCCTCGCCGCGCTGGTCGGGCCGGAACTCATGCGGAACACCGGCGATGCCAGGCGTCAGGCTGCGGCGGCCCAGATCGAGCTGTTCGCCGTGGCCCTCGACGCCTACCGGCTGGACACCGGGACCTACCCGTCCACCCGCGAAGGACTCGGCGCGCTGCGTTCCATCCCGGCGGCGGGGGCCGTTCCGCGAAACTGGAGAGGTCCCTACGTGCGGAGGGTGATTCCGGATGATCCCTGGGGTCGACCTTACGTATACGTCAGTCCGGGCGTGGTGAATCCGCACGGATACGATCTGTATTCGCTTGGTCGCGACGGCGCAACGGGGGGTACCGAGGAAGATCAGGATATCACCTCCTGGGGCGGTGAGGTGATCCGATGAGTCGTTCGACCTTTCGCTACCGGGCGGTTCGTTCCGATGGGAGTATCGAGGAGGGGATGCTGGAGGCCTCGGGTCCAGAGCGAGTCCGCGAGGAGCTCAACCTCAGGGGGCTGATGCCGTGGGACGTACGGGAACAACGGTTTACGAGAGCCGGCCCACGGAGTTCCGTACGCGATCAGGCCCTGGGCTTGCGGCTCATGGGGGATTTTCTGGAAGCGGGCCTGCCGTTGGACCGGGCGTTGCGGACGTTGGAGTCGGTTGGCCCGGGGTCGTGGCGCTCCATCATACCCGCTGTGCACGAGGCGGTACGGCGTGGCTGTCCGTTTTCGGACGCCCTCCAGCAGACGGGCACGATCGTGCCCGAGGTGGCAACCGCCATCATTCGCGCCGGGGAGTCTTCCGGGGAGGTGTCCCGCGGTGTCCGGCAGGCGGCCGATCTCCTCGAACAGCGAGCTGGAACGAAGACGGCGATTCAGAGTGCCCTGCTCTACCCATCGATTCTTGCCATTACCGGAGGTGGAGCGTTGTTGCTGCTGGTGGGCGTGGTTCTGCCCCGTTTTGCCGGTATTCTTACCGATATGGGCCAAGCGATGCCACCCAGCACGGCGTTGCTGCTCCAGACAACTGCCGCCGTTCGACGGGTCGTCCTGCCGGCTCTCATCGTCGGCACCCCGCTGACGCTGTGGGCCCTCGCGTGGCTCGCCACGGCATCGGGGCAACACCGCTGGCATGAGTTCTTGCTCAAGGTCCCGGCACTCGGCACCGTTCGGCTCGCGCAGGCAACCGCCAACGTGGCAGCGACACTGTCCGCCCTGTTGAGCAGCGGGTTGTCCATCGCCAGAGGGCTGCCGACGGCAGCCCAGGCATCGGGAGATCCGGCGGTTGCCGATCGTCTCACTCTGGCGCACGCCGACATCGTCCACGGATCATCGATCGCTTCGTCCCTTGCTCGCCATGGAGCGATGACCACCTTGGCCGTCCAACTCGTGCGGTCGGGGGAAGAGACGGGCAATCTTCCGGGCATGCTGGAACGGATCGCGAGACTGGAGCACGAACGAGTGGTGGGGATCGTGAACCGCGCGGTGCGACTCCTGGAGCCCGGCTTGATCCTCGTGCTCGGGGGCATCGTGGCGGCGGTCGCCGGAGCCCTCCTGCAGGCCATGTACGCGGTCCGGGCGTGATGACCGACAATCGACGCGGGATGACGCTGATGGAACTGATGGTGGTTCTCGCCATTCTGGCCCTGGCCGCCGGGTTGATTGGGGGGCCCTCCGCCTTACCCTCGCCCCTCCCGGTGCCGGACGCCGGGGTACGGGCAGCGGCCCACGCTCGGGCGATGGCCCTGTCCTCCGGAGCCCCTCGGACGGTGGACTACCGGGACTCGACGGGGATACACCTGGTGACCGCCTATCCCGATGGACGGACGGTTGGAGACGATCCCGTTCTGACTACGCCAAACGGCCGGCCGGCCCGTGAACGACCGTAACAGCGGCACCGTCCTGATCGAGGTGCTGGTGGCTCTCGTCCTCGTGGGCGTCGTGGCGGTCGGGGCGCTCAGAGTTTCCACCGGCCTGACCCAGGCCGTGGAACGGAGTCACCTGTCCGAGGAACGCGTAGCGAGGGCCGACCGGTTCCTCGAAGCGGTGACCCTGTGGTCGGAACGCGAACTGACGCAACGCCTAGGTGTTCGCCGTCAAGGGCGATGGCTGTTGGAGATCCAGCGACCGGCGGAGGGCCTCTACACCATTCAGGTATTCGATTCGCTGGGACGTGACACCATTCTGGCGACGGCGGTCTTGCGTCGACGGGGCGATGATGCAAACGACTGACGGTTTCACGCTCATGGAAATCATGGTGGCGCTGGTGATTGCCGTCATGGTACTCGTGGCGGCGCACACGGCGTTTGTGGCTATTGCCGATCAGGGAGAGGCGTTCGCGCGGATGAGTGCCCGCCAGGATGGGGAAGCCAACGCGTGGGAATGGCTGCGCATCCTGGTGCGACGGATGAGAACCGCCGGCGACGCGGCCTCGATCGTCGGTACGGATTCGACGGTCAATTTCTCCAGTTGGTGCGAGTCACCTCATGGATGGCTGGAACCGTGTTCCGTGTCGCTTTCCGTCGACCACCGCGACAGTCTGTTGCGGGTGGCCAGTTCCACGGGGTTGGCGTTCGCCGTTCTGGCCGTACCGCCGACCCACCTCAGATACTACGTGATCGGGAAACGATCCGGAGTGCTTGCCTCGTCCTGGAACAGCACGTTCGCACCTCCGGATGCGATCGCGGTACTGACCGGGGCAGACACCCTCCTCTTCGGGATTGGGGACAGGGGATGAAGCCGCGCGAGGAACGGGGCTTCGTCCTCATCGCAGTGCTCTGGCTGACCGTCGGCATGGGGATCCTGGTCGTGGTGTCGGCCCGGGCCGCCCGACAGGCGGTCGCCACTGCGGCGAATCGGGTGTCGTACGCGCGTGCGTTGCGGAAGGCGGAAGGATGCGCCGCCCACCTGCTCGCGCTGGCCGAACGCCGGGTGAACAGTGTCACGCTGAAAGACCACACGGCCTGGAACCGGCTTGATCGGGTTGTCCTCCAGTCCGGTGGTCAAACGCTGGGGTGCAGGGTAGCCATCACTCCTGGCGGGATCCGGCTGAACGTCAATCGGGCTTCCGGCGGAGAAGTTCGACGTTTGCTGTATGCCGCAGGGGTCCGTCAATCGGCGGATGCGCTGGTGGACGCGCTCCTGGACTGGCGGGATGCGGATTCAGTCCCTCGCGCCGCCGGGGCGGAGGTTGCCTGGTACCGCCGGCACGACCGGGCTCTTCCACGAAACGGCCCTTTCCTGGCACCGGAAGAGATCGGCCTGATACGGGGGTTCGAGCACCTTCCCGTGAAACAGTGGTTTGACATCGCGCCGGCGCCATTGTACGTGGCGCGAGCACCGTTACCGGTACTGGCCTCCCTGCCGGGCATGACCGCGGAGGCTTTGAGCCTGATCCGAGAATGGCGTGCGCGTGGGATCGCGACCTTCACCTGGACGGACCTCGTCGACCACCTGTCGCGCAATGCTGCCGATTCACTTACCGCCGCGTTGCCGATCCTGACGCCGCTGGTGACCGTACAACCGCAAAGCTGGGTATTCACGATCATGGGGTACCGCGGAGCTCCGCCGGTACGGGCCAGATTGGAGATCACGGTGGCACGGGTCGGACGGCGATTGGCGATCGTCGGGAAGAGGGTCGATTGACCATGTCCCAACGTATCGGCATGGAGATTCGGGACAGACGCATCGCTGCCGTACTCGTCGGCCGCAGGGGGATGGTCCGGGCCGTTCAGGGGTCCTGGGGCCCCGACGACCGCCCGCTGTCCCAGGCGGTGACCGATGTCCTGAGAGCCCTGCTTCCCGGCTGGCGGTATCGGAGACGGTCCATTGACGTGGCGTTCGGTCTCACGGGCGCACGAATCCGGCGGATCGAAGGATTACCTCCGGCCGGATCCCGGGTGCTCAACGGCATCGTGGCGGAGAACCCCGATCGCTTCTTCGTACGCACTTTTCGCGAACAGGTCATGACGGCAGTCCGGACAGACGCCGTCGGATCGCACTGGGCGGCGGTGATTGACGGGACCCGAATCAAGGATACGGCAGCGGCCATCGCACACGCGGGTTGTCGACTGCGACGAGTCCTGCCGGTCGGGGAGGTGTTGGGAGCGGCCTTGGCCGAATCTTCAGGGTCCGCGGACTGGAGCGACGGGGGACGTGCCGCGTCATTCACGTATTGCCATCGCATCCTGACGGATATCGATGACGTCCATGGCAACGGTACGGGGGGGCCATGGGCCGAGGATCTCGCCACCCTTGAAGACGGCGACATCTTCGCCGCAGCGTACGGTGCGGCCAAGACGGACGTGCGATCCACCAGCCTGGCCGTCTATCCGGAGCGAGGGCATAGCTACTCCTCACGCCGGACACGGGTTGCAGCGGTCACCGCGGCGGCAGCGGTGATCGTGGCGGTCCTGGGTCCCGGAGCATCAGCAGCTCTCGCGGTTCGTCGGGACCGGCGGGAACTCAAGGCGCTGCAGCCGGCGTACGAACGGGCGGCGCTGGTGCACCGCGAGGTGGAACAATTCAATCGCGCCCTCAATCAAATCTCCGGCCTTCGGGAACGCCGGCTTCGACCGCTTACGTTCCTCTCCGCATTGAGTGATGCGCTTCCCGGCCACAGCGCCATCCTGTCATTGTCCCTCGACTCACTATCCGGATCACTGGTTGCGCTTACCCCTGACGCCGGCCGCGCGGTTGAGGAACTCGAACGCGCATTCCCCCAAGCGTCGTGGGCACTGGTCGGGTCAGTCACCACCGAAGTCAAAGCCGGCGTCGAGGTTGAACGCTTGATGCTGCAGTTCCGCATGCCACCTTTCGGGCCACCCGTTGCACGATGATGCGCACTCGTGATCGACGGACGCTTGCGGCCGGGCTGCTGGTTGTGGTCTGCCTCGTGACAGTGTTCCGGGGTATCCCAGCCTGGCGCCGTTGGGATCGTGCCACCCGCGAGGAAGCGCTGGCGCTCGCCAACACCTTACGTACCGTGAGGGCCGCTATCGCCGATGAGGCCCGTCAGGCGCGGGAACAGGAACAACGGCAGACACATCTCCTGGCCTACGCTCCGTGGATGATCGGGGGAAACGGCGCATCGGCGGCGGCGGCCACCGTCGCATCACGGTTGAATGGGGTCGCTCGCAGCAATCATGCGGAGATGGGATCTGCGCGGTTGCTACCGGATTCGACGACCGCCGATGAACCTTTTGAACCGGTCCGGATCGCCGGGACACTCCACGCGGATGTACGGGGACTCTCCGGGTTTCTGGGCGCGGTACAACGGGGACCTCCCCTGCTCGCCATCCGAGCCCTCGCCATCGAACAACCTGATCCCGGACGGGGCGACGAGAGCCCGGAACGCCTCCAGATCTCGTTCGTGCTGGAAGGACTGACGTACCGGTCGGTCAGCGACAGCGCCCGATGACCACGCCAAAGCTGGAATTGCTTCTCTGGATCGTCACCGCCGTTGCCGTGTGGCGAACGACTGCCGTCCTGACATCATCCAAGATCGATCCGACCATCCTGACCACCGGAGCGCAGGCGGCCCTTCCGGATCTGCCCGTTCCCGACTCCACCCTTGCCGATGCGGCCCGGATATTGGTGGACACGGACCCGTTTCGTTTGAATCGTACCCCTCCATCGGTGGCGTTTGGCGCGAAACCCGTAACGGACCATCGGTTGTCGACGCCGCCTTTGCGTCTGACTCTTCACGGCGTGGTGGGCGGACCGCCATGGCGTGCGGTCATTGACGGTATTCCCGGGAAACCGACCAATACCGTCGTCGCCCAAGGGGCAACGATCGGATCCCTGGTGGTGGTCGAAGTCGGCGCGGATTCCGTGGTGATCCAGACTCCGGATACCGTCCTCACGCTATTCCTGTCGGCGCGAATCCCATGAGGACGGCACTGCAGTGGATCGCGTGGGGAGTTCTGGTGGTTCCCCCGGCGACGGCGCAAACGGACATCACCGTCGCGCCCACGGGTGATTCGGTGATCATCCGCCTGGTCGACGTGGAAGTCCGAGCGGCCGTCCGGGCCCTTGCTCCGTACCTCGATCGACCGGTTACCTTCGGACCGCTGCAGAATCAGCGGATCAGTCTCGAAGTACCCGCGCCCGTGGCAAGATCTACCGTGGCCACCCTTCTCAGGGCCGTACTCAATGCCCAGGGGTTGGACATGATTCAGGACTCCACGGACATGTACGTTGTGCGGTCCCGTTCGGCAGCTGGCAATCCTGGGGTGACGGCAGGGTCGCCCTCCAGCACCATCCCGGCGGCAGGCCCGGCGTCCGCCGCACCCGAACTGTTTGTCATCCGCCTGAACCACGCCCGAGCCGCCGACGTCGCCGCCACCGTGAATGCCCTGTACGGAAAGTCGGGTGCATTCATGGAGCCGGGGGACAACGGGAATACCCCCACCCTCCGACGGCAACTCGGAGCCAACCGGGTTCCAACCGGCCCGCCCCCCAGCCGGGCCGTTCAGGAAGTGGCCGGACGGTCGGCGGAACTCGGAGGCGACGTCGTCATCGTCCCGGACGAGGCCACCAACAGCCTCCTGATCCGGGCCGGTCGGGAGGACTTTGCGCTCATCGAAGCCACCGTCAACCAAGTCGATATCCGACCACTCCAGGTATTGATCGAAGTGCTGATCGTGGAAGCGCGAAAGGATCGCAGCTTCTCCTTCGGGGTCGATGCCTCGGTCGACGACTATGCGGTTCCCGACACGAGGAACACGACCGTGTCCGGGTCATCCAAGGGGTTGGGCCTCGCGGACTTCGTGGTGCGCGTCATGGGGATCGGCAGCATCGACCTCAACGCCACGCTCACCGCCGCCGTGGCGCGCGGCGAGGTATCCATCGTGTCCCGGCCCGTGGTCCTGGCCACCAACAACGAATGGGCCGCCATCGTAGTCGGAAGTCAGCGACCGTTTGTGCAGGTCTCCCGGTCCCTGCCGACGGAGACGCCGACCCGGGACCAGGTTATCCAATACAAGGACGTCGGTACGGAACTCCATGTCCGGCCCACGATCAGCGAAGATGGTTTTGTGACCCTGGAGGTCAACCAGCAGGTGAACGCAGCCACGTCAGAAACCGCATTCGATGCCCCGGTGATTTCCACCCGTTCCATCGAGACAAAACTCCTCATCCGCGACGGGCAGACCGTGGTGCTCGGAGGCCTTACCGATCGGCAGCGGGATGCCAGTCACGGCGGCGTGCCGCTGCTGTCGGACGTACCGATCGTTGGCGGCCTGTTCGGGCACCGATCAGAGCGGACCGTGGAGACCGAACTGTTCGTGTTCCTGACACCAAGACTCCTCGTGGACGATACCACGACCGACGCAGCCACTCGGCCGATGCTCGATCGTGCCGGTCAGATCCGACAACACCGGTAGACCAATGGATCACCTTGGTGAAATGGTTGGACGCTCACCCGCCATCCTCAGGATTCATGAGCTGGTCGATCGTGTCGCGCCCACAGATTTGCCCATCCTGATTCAGGGGGAGACAGGGGTCGGCAAGGAACTGGTTGCCCGGGCCGTCCACGAGCAAAGTCATCGAACCGGTCGATTCGTGACCGTCAACGTGTGTGCCATCAGCGACTCAATGTTCGAGGACGCTCTGTTCGGGCACGTGCGGGGAGCATTTACAGGGGCCGTCCACGATCGGCCGGGGTTGATGACCGAGTCCGACCGGGGCACGCTGTTCCTCGACGAAGTCGGATCAATGCCACGACCGGCCCAGGCCAAACTTCTCCGGTGCATCGAAACCGGTGAGTACCGAACGGTCGGCGCATCCCGGGACAGCCGAAGTGATTTCCGGGTAGTGTCGGCTACGAACGTCCCGTTGGCCGAGCTGGTCAGCCAAGGGCAATTCCGGGCAGACCTCGCCCATCGCCTCGCAGGCTTCGTGATCAACGTTCCCGCCCTTGCAGACCGCCGGGAGGACATCGAAGCGCTGGCCAAGTACTTCGCCGGGACTCACGCGCAGCACACCGCACCGGGAACCCACCTGTCCCGGGCCGCAATTTGCTTTCTCCAGGCGCACAACTGGCCGGGGAACGTCCGCGAGCTCAAACGCGTCATGGAACGGGCCCTGGTGCTGGCCGATCAGGATCGCATCAGCCTGGACAACATCGTTCACGCCATGCACTGCGGCGTCGGCTCGCCCGTCCACGACCCCGTTCCCGGTCACGGGAGCCCCGGCACCCGACGCGAAATGCTGGCCCTGTGTGCCGCACATCACTGGAAGGCGGACCGAATCGCGCAGGCGCTCGGCATCGCTCGAGCGACCCTGTACCGGCGCCTGGTGCGTCTCGGCATCTCCCTTCGCGAGGGGCGGCGCCAGGAACTCGACGCCATCTCCCGCGTGTCATAACGAGACGGACGCGGCGCGCCGGAAGCCCGGCCGGTCGCAACCGAACACCCTGTCTCATTCGTCAGGGCCGGGGCCGCGTGCATGCCCGAGTGGCCGGTCAGGGCAGGAGCCCCTGCCCGCCGCCGAACGGAACAAGGGTGAACCGTTGTCCTCCTGCGTAGTAGACAACATTCTTGTCGCCCGGACCAGCATCCTCGATCAGGATCCGTCCATCCATGTTCGGTCCCGGAGCCGGCAAGGCAGCCGTCGTCACAACGTCCGTAAACAGGTCGTTCCTGATCACGCGCAGGTCGGAACCGCTGCGCTGCATCAGGTTCGTGTATCGGTCGGCGTCCCGAAAACTGTTGACCAGACTCGATACGCCATCAAATGTGATATCGTGGTAATGGCAGTGTTGCGTATTGGACAACGTCCGAAGCCCGGTCCCAGCTCCCATGATATACCCTGGTCCGACCACCGTCCCCAGCCCGAAGCCGATGAACCCGTTCGTGAACCCCCCGGCGATGATGAAATCGCTCACGTTGACGCGTCCGGCCGATACCCCCACTGTATCGGTTATCGCAATCCCTCCGTTGACTGGCGTACCTGTGGCGTTAAGGTACACGCCTTGGATAACACTGTCCTCGGCATCCTTGATGTTCAGGCCGCCCACGGTCAGGCCGTGTGCGGCCAAACCGTGAATCACCAGCCGGCGCGCGTTATCCGCCGTCATCGCCTGGCCCGCTCCCGTAATGGTGATATTGGACAGCAACACGCGGTTGGTAAACCAGGGATTGCCGCCACCGCCCAATCGAATGGCCGTGGAGGCATCGCGAATCGTCATGTTGTTCACAACAACATCCGAGATCAGATTGTCGCCGAACGCCGATTCGATATCAAGGCCATTGGTTCCACCACCAAAGGAGATACAGTCCGAAATGACGACATCCTTGATGCGGGGAGCCGGACTCGTGAACGTATTGTCGGTCTGTACGGCAAACGCCCGCTGCCCGGTCGTGCAATCAACCTTGATGCCGTGAAGCATGATCTGATGCGCATTACCCGCCACGTTCATCCCGTTGTCCGAAACGTTTCCTGGCCGGATCAGCCCCCCGCGGACTGAGATCCGGGTCAGCAGGCGCGTCGTGTCCCGTCGATCCACCACCGTCAGGATACCGCCGGTCGCCGTCCCGACGGCAGGACCGATGATCTCGGCGCTCCCCAGATCCACCAACACGCCGTTGGCCCGGATCTCGATCTCGCGGTCTACGGGGTAACTGCCGTCCGGAAAGAATACCGTCCGCGGTCCCACGGCGGCGTCGGCGGCGTCGATCGCAGCCTGAATGGCGGTCGCGTTTTCCTGGGACGACGCTCCTGGCCCAGCGCCAAACGATCGGACATTGATGACCCCCGCTGACAGCGTGTCGTACCTCCATTCGCTGCCATTCCATCGCTGCAATTCCTGGTTTGTGAGGTGATGCACGCGCTGGTCGATCGTCGGTGTCGGAAACAACGCAGACCTGGCGGTATCGGATACAACAGGAGGAATCGCATCGTGGAGGGTAGCAGGGACGGTCATATCGACTCCCGAGTTGGCTGGGTGAAAACGCCTTTGCACATGCGGAACCGGCTTGGCCCGAAGCGTTTGACATGCTCTCCGAAGCAGGATTCACGCCAACTCCGCGACACCTCTCACCATCATTGTCCACATGAAGTTACGCGAACATGGACTGGGCGACGTACAGGAGGATTCTCCCAAACGCTCATTGGAATCTCACCACGGTGAGACGCCCGTGGTTCCGCGAGCAGCTACCATCCCTGCAATGGTGGACACGGGGGGCGGCGTTGTACACCCGAACGCTCTCCGCGCGACGGTCACGACGCCGTCCGTCTCCGACGGGCCGCAATCATTTCCCCCAGAACGTTCCGCAACGCATCCACCGCTCCGGTTTGCGCCGAGATGCACACGGCGGGGTCGAACAGGGCTTCCGCCCTCGCCCCATACGCGGCCGGATCCGCCACCCGATCCATCTTGTTGAAGACGTGAATCACCGGCCGATCGGCGAGCCCCAGATCGGTGATCACCGCATCCACGACCCGAATGTGTTCCTCCCATTCGGGATGCGACGCATCGATCACATGCAGCAGGAGATCGGCATCGGTCGCCTCTTCGAGCGTTGCCCGGAGGCTGGCGACCAGATGGTGGGGCAGCTTCCGGATGAATCCGACCGTATCGACGAGGCGGACGCGGCCATTCGGGGGGATGTACGCCTCCCTGGTCATCGTATCGAGGGTGGCGAACAGCCGATCCTCGATCAGGGGCCGGGCCCCCGTCAACGCCCGGAGCAGACTGGACTTCCCGGCATTGGTGTACCCCACCACGGCCGCCGTCAGGAGGTTTCGTCGGCGGCGCCCCTGCCGCAGGGTGTGGCGGTGTCGCGCGACGCGCTTCAGCCGTCCCCGTAGCCGGCTGAGACGGCGCCGGATGAGCCGGCGGTCGGTTTCGAGCTGGGTTTCCCCGGGACCCCGCAGGCCGATGCCGCCCCGGATACGCGAGAGGTGCACCCACATCCGGGCCAGCCGGGGGAGGAGGTACTCGAGCTGGGCAAGTTCCACCTGCATCCGGGCTTCCTTCGACCGCGCCCGGGTGGCAAAGATGTCGAGAATCAGCTCGGCACGGTCCATGACCCGCACGCCCACGGCGGTCTCCAGGGTCTTGCCCTGGACCGGCGTCAGTTCGTCGTCGAAGATCACGAGCGTCGCGCCGTGTTCCTCCACCGCCCGTTGCAACTCCCGGAGTTTCCCTTTGCCCATCAGCGACGCCGGATTGAACCGGGCCACCCGCTGCACAGTCCGCCCCACCACCACGGCCCCCGCCGTGTCGGCCAGCCGGGCGAGTTCGTCGAGGTGTTCGGTGGCCATGCGGTCGTCGGGACTTCCCCGACGGGGAACGGCCACGAGCATGACGCGTTCTTCGGGGGAATCGATAGCGATCAGAGCGTGAGCCACAGGGGAAATATACACACGCTTGACCCGGTTCCCGTCCCTGTGTTATTGGTCGCGGCATGGAGCACGTACTCATCACCGGCGGCGCGGGCTACATCGGCAGTGTGCTGAGTACCCACCTGCTGGACGCCGGCCACCGGGTCACGGTGCTCGACCGGTTCCTGTTCGGACCGACCCTGGCCCACCTGGCGAATCACCGCCACCTGA
>Ga0114931_10003642_pt1 | contig 19441 bp, 17 predicted proteins | sample 2SBtaG_FD_89579 | JGI IMG/M metagenome (GOLD analysis project Ga0114931, IMG submission 89579) | Deep subsurface microbial communities from Kolumbo volcano to uncover new lineages of life (NeLLi) - 2SBTROV14_V59a metaG | ecosystem: Environmental > Aquatic > Marine > Volcanic | place: Kolumbo...
CACAAACAAACGCGCCGATTGACGCCGAGATTGGGCAAAAAGACCATTTGTGGATGGAAACGAGTTAAAATGACCGGGGGAAAACATGGCCAGCCAGTTGATTGAATGCGTACCCAATTTCAGCGAGGGTCGGCGGCCTGAAGTGATCGACGCCATCGTGGCGCCATTCCAAAATACGCCGGGCTGCTACCTGTTCGATCACCGGGCCGACGCCGACCACAACCGGCTGGTGGTCAGCCTGGTGGGAGAACCACAGCCTGTGCAGCAGGCTCTGCTGTCGGCGGCCGGAATCGCCATTGAAAATATCGACATGCGCAGCCATCGCGGCGGGCACCCGCGCATCGGCGCCGTGGACGTGATTCCCTTCACGCCGCTGAGAAATATCGACATGTCGGCCTGTGTGGCCCTGGCGCACGATTTCGGCACGCGCTATCAGAAGGAAACCGGGGTGCCGGTTTACTTTTACGAGGAAGCGGCCCTGCGACCGGAGCGCAGGCGCCTGGAAGCGGTGCGCAGGGGTCAGTATGAAGGGCTGAAAGAGGAGATCGGCAGGCCCGAACGTCATCCGGACGTGGGGCCGGCGGAGCTGCACCCCAGCGCCGGGGCCACGGTGATCGGTGCGCGCCGTTTCTTGGTGGCCTACAACATCAACCTGGACACCGACGACCTGGCGGTGGCCAAAAGAATTGCCGCTGCGCTGCGGGCTTCCTCCGGGGGCCTGTGTCACGTCAAGGGTATCGGCCTGTCGCTTAAGGACCGCAGGATGGTGCAGGTCAGCCTCAACATCGTGGACCACGAGAAGAATCCGCTGTACCGCGTCCAGGAGATGGTGCGCACGGAGGCCCGCCGTTGGGGGGTGCACATCGTCGAATCCGAAGTGTACGGCATGGTGCCCGCGGCCGCCCTGCTGTCCAGCGTGCAATATTACCTGCAGATCGCCGGCTTCGACCCTGGCCAGGTAATCGAGCTGCGTCTGCTGGAGATGATGGGCCAACGGGATTGAAGCCGGTGCGGCCGGAAGAAAATTTGCAGAGGTTGCAGAGGAGTCGCCAGTGCCGACAATTGATCTGGACAAAGACCGCCTGACCATCGCCGATCTGGTGGCGGTGGCGCGCGAAGGCGCCAGGGCCGGCGTTACACGGGTCGGGGAAGGACGCGTGGCGCGTACGCGCGCCCTGATCGACCGCTGGGTCGAAGAAAAGCAGGTCATCTACGGCATCACCACCGGCTTCGGTGCCCTGTGCAACGTGATCATCTCGCCGGAAGACACCCGTCGCCTGCAGGAGAACATCCTGGTGAGCCATGCCGCCGGGGTGGGAGAGCCGCTGCCCGAGGACGTGGTGCGGGCCGTCATGGCCCTGCGCATCCATGACCTGTCGCTGGGCTACTCCGGTTGCCGTATGGAGACCCTTCGTCATTTGCTGGCTTTTCTGAACCGGGGGGTTTGCCCGGTGGTTCCCGAGCAGGGATCGGTGGGCGCTTCCGGCGATCTGGCACCAACAGCCCACCTGGGATTGGTGTTGATCGGCCGGGGGGAGGCCTTCTACCGGGACCGGCGTCTGCCCGGCGCCCGCGTGCTGGCAGAAATCGGCCTGCCGCCGCTGCAGCTGGAAGCCGGGGAAGGGCTGGCCCTGATCAACGGTACCCAGGTGATGACGGCCATGGGTGCCCTGGTGGTGCACGATGCCGTGCGCCTGTCCAAGACGGCGGACATCGCCTGCGCCATGACGCTGGAGGTGCTCATGGGCAGCAGCAGCGAATTCGATGCCCGCATTCACCAGGTGCGGCCCCACCCGGGCCAGATCGTCACCGCCGAAAACATGCGGCGCCTGACCGCCGACAGCGGCATCATCGCCTCACACCGCGGCTGCGCGCGGGTCCAGGATGCCTACACCCTGCGCTGCTCGCCGCAGATCCACGGCGCCAGCAAAGATGCCGTGGCGCATGCCCGGCGGGTGATCGACATCGAGATCAATTCCACGACCACCAACCCACTGATCTTTCCGGATATCGAAGCCGTACGCCTGGGGGGTAACTTCCACGGCCAGCCCGTGTCCATGGCCGCCGACTACCTGTCCATGGGGCTGGCCGAGCTGGCCAGTGTCTCGGAGCGGCGCATCGAGCGACTGGTCAACCCCCAGCTCAGCGGGCTGCCGCCTTTTCTGGTCAAAAACGGCGGCCTGAACTCCGGCTACATGATCGGGCAATACACGGCCGCCGCGCTGGTGTCCGAAAACAAGGTGCTGGCGCATCCGGCCTGCGTGGATTCCATTCCCACTTCGGCCAACAAGGAAGACCACGTCAGCATGGGCACCATCGCCATGCGCCAGGCGCGTCAGATCCTGGCCAATGTGGAGCGTGTGGTGGCCATCGAGCTGCTCTGCGCGGCCCAGGCCTATGACCTGCTGACAGAAGACCGCCCGCTGGCGGCCGGTGCGGGCACGCGCGCGGCCTACCGGGTGATCCGCCGTCACGTGCCGTACCTGGCGGCGGACCGCGAAATCGGCAGGGACATCGATGCCTTGACGGCGGTTTTGCGCAGCGACGCGCTTGTGGATGCCGTGCAGGCGGCGGTGGGGAGTATCCATGGCTACGCCTGAGGTGGAGCCGGCCCGGATCGGGCGGGCCTGCGGAGCGCCGGAGTTTCTCCAGCCCTGGCTGGGCCGGTTTTACTCTCCTGCCCAGCAGGCGCTGGTGGCCGTGCTGGTCGATGGACCGCTTTCCGAAGCCGATGCCCGGAGCCGGATGGCAGCGGTTGTCATCGATGATCCCTGGGAGGCTTTTCTCCGTCGCTGTGAGCGCTTTGGTGTCATCTGTGTGCGGGATGACGGCCAGCTGGAAACAGCCGATTTCCATCGGCGGTACGAATACTGGGCCCTGTTTGAAGGCTGGGCGGATGTGCCGGATCCGGTCCGCGAGAAGCTGAACCTCTGGGAGCTGGATGCTTACGCGGCCGCCCACGCAGACACCGTAGCCGTCTTGAAGGCCGGTGGCCGACGCTGTGCCGACCGGGTCTGCCCGGAATACGTGCTGCTGCATGAGGCCGAGGCCTTGCTGGGCCGGGTGGCGCACGTTTATCTGTGGCCGTGTAACTGCCGCGCTATGATGGCGCACTGCCGGCGGCCCACGCTGACCTGCCTGCGCTTTGACAATGAGCGCGGGATCGGTTGGGAGATTTCGCACGGTCGGGCGGTTGCCATTGTTCGGGAGGCCAACCGCCGGGGCCTGATGCAAAGCGCTGAGCTGGGGCTGGGCGAAAACGGCCGGATTACAGGCGCCCTGTGCAATTGCTGCAGCGACTGCTGTTTTCCCCACCAGCTGGCGCAACGGTTGTCGGCGGAGCGAATCTGGCCCAACAGCCGCTACCTGGCCCGCATCCGTCCGGAACGTTGCAGTGGCTGCGGGCGCTGCGCCAGCCGCTGTCCCTTCGGTGCCATCACCATGGAAAAACAGGACGCGGACCGACGGGCGTTGCTGGATGTCCAGCGTTGCCGCGGCTGCGGCTTGTGTGCCACCGGCTGTCGGGAGCAGGCCGTGGAAATGCGGCGGGTGGGTGAATCCATTTTCGAAAACTTTTATCGGCAGTCGCTTGCATAGAAACAGTCGAACCGGTTGGCAGAACATGCCTTTGTCGCTATTTGTCACTGCCTGTATAGACCTGTCACGTCAACCAGGGCCGGAAAAAACCATGGCTGACCGTACCCCGCTTTTCTTGTACCAGCAGGTTAAGGACTACATTTCCGCCCCCATCCCGTCGGGCGTTTGGGTGCCGCATAGCCGCATCCCATCGGAAAATGAACTGGTCAAGACTCTATCGGTGTCGCGTATGGCGATTAACCGGGCTTTGCGGGAACTGACCGTCAAAAGGCATCTGGTGCGTTTGCAGGGTATCGGCACTTTCGTGGCTGCACGCAAGACGCTGTCGTTTCGTACCGGTGCACATAACTGAGTCGGCGAAGTCTTTTTATGGGAATGCTTTTCCAAGAGGATATCTTCGCTGGTTGAATTTAAATTGCGAAACCTGAAAAGTTTGCCTTGCCCTCCCGGAGATCATTGGCATGTATGAATTGGATAAACGTCTTGAAGTCGACCTGACGGTCGGTTCCCTGCAGGTGTGCGATATCGATACGGATGCTGCGCACCAATGGCTCGGCGGCCGGGCGCTGAACGTGGCCACACTGCTGGCCCGTCTGCACGGCCCCATCGATCCGCTGGGGCCGGACAACATCCTGTTGTTTTCCTGCGGGCTGCTGACCGGCAGCGGCGCGCCGTCTTCTTCGCGGCTGCACATCAATGCCGTCAGCCCCCTGACCGGCATGCTGGGCAGCTCCAACATCGGCGGGCATGTCGCCGAGTGGCTGGCCGACAGCGGGTACGCGTGCATTTCGGTGCGCGGGGCAGCCGACCGGCCGGTGTTTCTGGAAGTCGATTCCACCGGCGCCCGGCTGCGGGATGCACGTGATTTGTGGGAGCTGGATACCCACGAAATCGAGTCGGCCCTGGCCGCACGACTGGGCGGCGATGATTTCACGACGTTGTCCATCGGTCCTGCCGGGGCACAGTGGATGCGGTTTGCTTGCATCGTCAGTGAACGGGACCATGTCGCCGGCCGCACGGGGCTGGGCGCGGTCATGGGGGCCAAGAACCTGAAGGCCATCGTGGTGCGCAAACCGGCGCGCCGGAAGCGCCGGGCCCTGCGGGCCCACGGCCGTGCGGCGGTGGCCGACTACCTGCGCCAGGTGCTGCAATCGCCGGACTTTTGCATTTATGCCGAATTGGGCGGCGCCGGCTATGTGCGATGGGCCGACGACAACGGCCTGGTGGGCGTCCGCAATTTCCACCAGACCCACTTCGACCGGGCAGTGGCCATTGACGGTGCCCGTCTCAAGGAAGCCCGGCAGCGCTCAAGAGGCTGTGCGCACTGTCCCGTGCAGTGCAAGGCCGTGCTTAAGTTTACCGAGGGTCGGCTGATGGGAAAGACGGCCTTTCGGCCCGAATTCGAACCCATGCTCAACCTGGGAGCCAAGTGCGGTTTGGACGATATCCAGGCCATCGTGCATCTCGACAACCTGTGCACCCGGCTGGGGCTGGATTCCACGTCGGCCGGCACAGCCATCGCTTTTGCCATGGACCTGGACCGGCAGGGCATGCTCCCCGGGGATTTGAAAAAAGGCATGGACCTGTCCTGGGGCAACAGCGACAGTATGGTGGCGCTCATCGAACAGATGGCCCGTGGTAAGGGCCTGGGCGGGATTCTGGCCCAGGGCGTGCGCCGGGCCGCACGGCAATTCGGTCCGGATGCGGAAAGGTATGCAGCACACGTCAAGGGACTGGAGTTGAGCGCCTACCATCCGGCGGCCCTGCTGGGATCGGCCCTGGGGTACGCCATCTCCAGCCGGGGCGGCGACTACAACAACATTTACGCTTCCCTGGAACATCGCTGGACAGCCGAACAGGCCCTGTCGGCCTTCGGCACCGACCGGGCCCTGGACCCGGGCTCCTATGAGGGCAAAGCCCAGCTGGTGCGCAGGGCCGTATTGGTCAATATCATGATGGATTCACTGGGCATCTGCAAAGTACCAGCGCTTTCCATGATCGGCACATTCGACCTTGCAAACGAGGCGCGTCTGGCCGCCGCTTTGACCGGCTGGCCCCTGGATGCGGCCGGACTTTTCGAGCGTGCCGAAAAGACCGCCGCCGCCGAACGCCTGATCAACCTGCGCTGCGGTCTGGTGGCGGCCGACGACACGCTGCCGGAGATGTTCTTTTCCGGCGACGGACCGAAACTGGAGCGGTCCGGGTTGCAGCGGATGGTGCGTGATTTTTACCAGGCCATGGACTGGACGGCCGACGGCCAGCTCAAGGCGTACGACGTCGGGCGGCTGGAAGCGGCAGTGGCGCCCCTGGCATGAGGAGATACCTGAAATGACCGATTTTCAAACGGGGTTTGCGCCCCGGCTCACTTTTTTGGGCGCGACGGAGCGGGAGAAAATCGCCGCGGCGGTTTTCCGGCTGCTGGAGGAAACCGGCATGATCCTGCTACACGACGACGCGCTGTCTCTGTTAAAAAACGCCGGTGCCGCGGTGAACGGGGACCGGGTCGTCCGGCTGCCTCACGCCATGGTGGAAAAGGCGCTGGCAACGGTGCCGGCCAATGTGACGATCTACGACCGCGAGGGCCGCCGTGCCATGGATCTGGGCGGCCGGCGGGCCTACTTCGGCACCGGTTCAGACCTGATGTGGGCCTTCGATGCCGCCGCCGGCCAACGCCGGCGCACCTGCCTGGAAGACATCGCCACGGCTGCACGCGTGTGCGACGGCCTGGCCAACATCGATTTTATCATGAGTTTTGCACACCCCCACGAACTGCCGGCCAACAGGGTCTATCTGGAAAGTTTCCGGGCCATGGTGCAAAACAGCACCAAGCCCATCGTCAACACGGCTGACAACCGGCACGATCTGGCGGCCATGTGGGAGATCGCCAAAATCCTGCGCGGCGGGGAGAGACAGCTGCGTGAAAAACCCTACTGGATCCAGTACGATGAGCCCATCAGCCCCCTGAAGCACCCCTTCGGCAGCGTGGACAAACTGATTTTCTGCGCCCAGACCGGCTCGCCGGTGATTTACTCCCCGGCGCCCATTGCCGGTTCCACGGCCCCCATGACCATCGCCGGTCACGTGGTGCAGGGCCTGGCCGAGTGCTTTTTCGGCCTGGTGATCCACCAGTTGACCGCGCCCGGGGGCCCTTTTCTGATGGGTGTCGGTCCGGCGGTGATGGACATGGCCACCAGTCAATGTTCCTACAACGCACCCGAGTACCTGATGGCCTACATGGCCACGGTGGAGATGAGTTGCCACTTCGACATCCCCAACTGGGGCTATGCGGGTACCAGCGATTCCCAGCTGCCGGACATGCAGGCCGCGTTCGAAGGCGGCCTGGAAACCTTCATGGCCGCCATGGCCGGCTCCAACCTCAACCATGATGTGGGCTACCTGGATTTCGGACTGACCGGTTCGCTGGAGATGATCGTCATCATGGACGAGATCATCGGCCAGGTGCGGCGCATGGCCTGCGGCATCCCGGTCGATGACGACAGCCTGGCCGTGCCGGTGATCGGCGAGGGCACCCGGCAGGGGCAGTTTCTGACCCACGCGCATACCCTGAAACACCTGCGCAAAGTCCAGTGGCGGCCGGGGCTGATGAACCGCCAGGGTCATGAAAAGTGGTCTGAACAGGGTCGCCTGGACCTGTTGGCGCGGGCCAGCCGGCGTCTTAAACAAATTGTAGACGCCCACCGGCCACGGGAAATCGGATCTGAAAAGATGCGGGCCGTCGGACAGGTGGTGGATCGCTATGCCGGGCAGCAGGGAGTCTGAAACGTCCGGCTTCATCCCGCCGGCAGAAATGACCGGCCGGCACGTAGTTTCCCACCACGGTTTTCAAGTTGTACGGCCCCCGTTCCATCCGGGCACGGCCATCGGCGGCCTTTTTTACTTCACCACCAGCACCGGGCAGGAAACCGAGTGGAGCACCCGGTGGGTCACGCTTCCCAGAACCATGCCGGCAAGGTCGGTAAGGCCGCGGGTGCCCATGACGATCATTTCAAAATCCTCCTTTTGCGCCACTCGGACGATCGTTTTTCTGGCCGGTCCCTCCAGGGTCCGAACTTCAAATGCCAGGCCGCTTTTTTCAAAAACTTGTCGGTAGGGCAGTAGCAGCTGGTTGGATTTTTCGATGATTTTGTCAGTTGCCTGCTGGAAATAGGGCTCCCGCAACACCGATGGAAAAGCTTTGTGGCAGTGCAGGACCAGAATTTTTGCGTCCATAAGTGCGGCTATTTTCAGCGCATACTGGGCGGCCCGCATGGAATAGGGCGATCCGTCGACGGGCACCAAAATTATTTTCTTCGCCATGAACGTTCTCCTTTTTCACTATATGATGCCTGCCCGTTGCGAACTGCTGTCGCAAAAGGCAAACCCTACGCCTGCATGGCAAAGCGCTGCCATCTGCAGCGCAGGGCCCCATTTCGTGGGCAGGGCGCGGTTCGCTATCTGCGATCCGGATACTGGATACTGGCAAAGTAGCTCCCTGGGGACGTGCATGTCAATTGTCGACTGCCTGCAACTGCCTGGAAGCTCAGAGGCCGCCCTTGCCCGTGCAGTGCCGCCGCCGGCGGACCTGCCGGAGTTCGTATGTCGCTGAATTACGCTGATGAGGTGGTGGCGCGACTACTACAGGCACGTCTGATCATCGGCGGAGCACTTATCCCTTTTTGATCTGCGCCAAGATTTCCCTGCACCCTTCATCCTGCAGGCGCTGTAGTTCCGCCTGCACCTTGTCGTCCAAGGCATCGGCCTGGTGGGTTTCGACAATCCGTTCCAGATCCCGCCTGACGCGGTCTTGCATGTCGGGCCCGCCGGCCGCCAGCCAGGAATCGATGGACTGCTGGTCCAGCAGGCGGGGCAACCAGAGTTCCTTGCGAAAATTGGCGACGGTGTGCGTATTGGATAGGAAATTGCCGCCCGGCCCCACACTTTCGATGACCTCGCGCGCCAGGGTTTCGGCGTTGACGGTGATACCGTCCACGAAGCGCTTGGCCATGCCGATGATTTCGTTGCCCATCAGCAGCTGTTCCAGTGAGCAGGCCATGCCGCTGGCCATGTAACCGACATCGTGAATCAGGTTGAGACCGGCCAGGCCCTGGCTCAGGATGGAAAAAGCGCTTTCCAGACCGGCCTGGGCGTCCAGTGTTTTGGCGTCCGTGGCCCCGGCCAGTCCCCAGGTGGGCAGCCCGAAGGACTGCGCCACCTCGGCCTGGGCGGCAAGGGCCAGGCTGTTTTCGGGTGGCCCCATCACCAGCAGCGCCGTCGACATGTTCAGGATCCCGGCGTTACCGCTCATGGCCACCGGGCAACCGGGCCTGCGCAGCTGGGCCAGGGTGATATGTGCCAGGGCCTCGGCGGTCATCTGGACGATCATGCCCGCCAGGGTCACCGGGCCGGTGGCGCCGCCCTGGACGGTGGCGCCGGGAAGCTGGGGCATAAAACGGTCGGCGGCCACGAAAATACGGTCCACCACTTCTGCGGGGAACTGCAGCGGTGCAATGGCCTCCGGGTAGGCGATGATAAAGGGACGCTGGCGCAGACGGTCCCTGCCGCCGGCCACCACAGCGGCCATTTCGTAAACGTACTCGGCGCCCAGCGCTGTATAGCTGATGAATACCACCGGTTTGGTGGTGTTGGCCACCACTGCCGGAAACTCGAAAACATCCGCAGCTTCACCCGGAACGTCCTGGCTGGAGCCCATGGGCATGACAAAATCGATATGCTCCAGCGCGTCGGCCACCCGGGCGCCTGTGGCGATGTCCTGCAGGCGGGTGTCGCGAAATTCGCCGGTCAGGGCGTCACGGGTTTTGGGGCTGGCCGTGGACGTTCCGTAGTAGTTCTTGCGCCCTTCGACTTCCATGGCCCGCCGGCCGTTGCGGTCGTATATGGTCCAGCCCCGGGGTGTGGTCGAAAGGCACTGTTCCACGATGTAACGCGGCAGGCGCACAATGGTGTTATCGATATCGGCCCCGGCTCTGGCGAGCATTTTTCGGGCGCCGGCATGCAGGCATTTGAAGCCCGCCTTTTCCAGGACATCGAAAGCCGCCCGGCGGATCTCCCATACCTGGTCGTCGCTCAAAATGCGCATGCTCACCGAGCGTTGCTGCGTCTGTGATGACTGGATCATGTAGCGCCTCCTGGTTAAAAAAAGTAAACCGGTTTGTAAACTGTTAAAATGTTCAAAAAAGGCGTCTGTTTTACGCGATCTACAGCTTCAGCCCCTATAGATTAGCCATTTCAGTAAAGTCAAGGGAAAGCAGGTATCGACAAAAGAAATAAAATGTGGCATAGGATAACGGATAGGACTTTCAAACTTACAGTGCAAATTCGTCCGCATCCGGCCGTGGAAGATCTACTGGATGGTTGTTTAATCCCTGTCAAGGAGGAGGAAAAAATGAGTAAAGAGATGCACCCGGCAATTCAGGATCTGAAAAGTGATTTAGAAAAGGGCAAGGTGTCCCGGCGCCAGTTCATCCGCATGGCCACCCTGCTGGGAGTCTCGGCCGCCGGTGCCGCGCAGATGGCCGGTTTGGCGTTACCGGCAAAGCTTTTGGCAGCTAAAATCCGGCGCGGCGGGACCCTGCGCGTGGCCGCCCCCGTGCACAAGGTCACCCATCCGGCCCAGTTTTCCTGGATTTCACCCTCCAACCAGATTCGCCAGATCGCCGAATACCTGACTTACACGGACGCAAACAACATCACCCATCCTTACCTGCTGAAAAACTGGCAGGCCAGCGACGACCTGAAAACCTGGACCCTGAACCTGCGCCGCGGAATCCGGTTCAACAACGGCGACGCGTTTACCACGGATGACGTGGTGTTCACCATGAACCAGTGGTTCGATAAAAAGGTCGGCTCATCCATGAAAGGGCTGATGGGCACGTACCTGGATCCCCAGGGCATTGAAAGGGTAGACAAGTACCAGATCAAGCTGCATCTGAAAAACCCGGAGATCGCCATTCCCGAGCACCTTTTCCACTATCCGGCCGTCATTTTGAACCACCGCACTTTCCAGGGCGATTTTATCAAAGCGCCCCACGGCACGGGACCCTATACCCTGGTCAAGTTCCTCGAGGGCGAGCGCTGCGTGGTCAAGCGCCGCAACGACTACTGGAACAAGGGCGCCGACGGAAAACCCATGCCCTATTTGGACTCGGTGGAATTCGTGGACATGGGCACCGAAATGCCGCCCATGATCTCGGCCATGCAGTCGGGTGATGTCGATTTGATCGATTTCGGCGATATCAGCGGCGTGCAGGCCTACGAGGCCCTTAAAAAGGACGCCCGCGTCAATGTGTATCCCGTGACCACCAACCAGACCCGCATTCTGCGCATGCGCGTGGACATGAAACCCTGGTCGGACAACCGCGTGCGCACGGCCCTGAAGATCTGCCAGCACCGCGAAAAAATCCTGGGGTTGGCCTATTTCGGCCAGGGCCTGCTTGGACAGGACGTGCATGTCAGTCCCAAACACCCGGAGTACTGCCCCATCGATACCCCCAAGTACGATCCCGAAAAGGCCAAGGCGCTGCTCAAGAAGGCCGGTTATCCCAACGGGCTGGACGTAAACCTGGCCGTGGGCAGCGGCTGGCCGGAAATCGTGCGCTACGCGGAAATCCTGAAGCAGGACGCCGCTCCGGCCGGGTTCCGCATCAAGATCCAGACCATGCCCAACAGCCAGTACTGGGAAAAATGGACCGAGGTGGACCTGGGGATTACCACCTGGGCGCACCGGCCCATCGGCACCATGGTGCTCAACCTGGCTTACGTGGCCGACGACAAGGGCAAGCCGGTGGCCTGGAACGAAACCCGCTGGGTGGACAAGGAATTTTCCGCGCTGCTCAAGCAGGCCAATGGCACGCTGGATGTGGAAAAGCGCCGCAAGATCTTCTGCAAGCTGGAAAAGATCCAGCAGGAGCGCGGCTCCATCGGCAACGCCTTTTGGATCAACCTGTGGACCATCACCCGCAAGCGGGTCCACGATATCGAGGCCAACCCCAGCCAGTACCTGTGGCTGGACCGCGCCTGGGTGACCGCCTGAACCGATTGGACGCGGCGGACCGGCAGGCCGGTCCGCCGGTTGACCGCAACTTTCTCCGCACTTGTAAACCGCCCGGGTGTTTATGGCCAAATTCATCGTTCGACGCTTCCTGTTGCTGCTGCTGACCATGTTTCTGGTTTCCATCGCCGTTTTCCTGATTTCCGAGGCCTCCCCGGGAAACGTGGCCAAAAACGTTCTGGGCGCCTTTATCACGCCCGAACAGGAGGCCTCTTTCCTGGCCCAGATGGGTCTGGACAAACCGGTCGCCACCCGCTATCTGTACTGGCTGGTCGGCAGTGACTGGCATGCCCGGCACAAAATCGGCCTGCCGCTGAAACGCGTGGCTACCCCCCGCGGCTTTGAAGAGTGGTGGGCGGTAAACCGACAGGGAGAACTGACCCGCTGGATGCTGGACGGTGACAACCTGGTGGCCATCATCCGCACCGCCGACGGCAAGACCCACAAGCGCGTGGAGAACCGGCGCTGGCATACCGACGCGAAAGGGCGCCAGCGTTTCTGGGGCGTGGATCGCCAGAATCATGCCGTGCTGTGGGAAAAGGGCAACCGCCGCAAGGTCTGGACCTTCATCGTGGGCGCCGGCTGGAAAAAGACCTCCGGCGGCCCGATTTCTTATATCCCCCTGAAAAAAGGGTTTCTGCGGGGCGATCCCGGTGTTTCGCTGCGCACGGGCCGGCCGGTGGCCAAGAGCCTTTTCGTACGGCTGCGCAACTCGCTGGTGCTGGCGGCCATCGCTTTTGTCATTGTCATGCCCCTGGCGCTGCTGCTGGGTGTGATCGCCGGGCTGAAGGAAGGCAGCTTCCAGGACCGCTTCCTGTCCATCGGCGGCATGATGTTTTCGGTGGTGCCCGAGTTCGTCACCGGCATTTTTCTCATCCTCATCGTGGCCCAGTGGCTCAAGCTGGTGCCGGGGGCCACGGTTTTCGGCGAGAAAGCGCCCTGGACCCGGCCCGACATGCTGGTGCTGCCCGTTTTGACCCTGACGCTGATCGAACTGGGGTACGTGCTGCGCATCACGCGCGCCAGCATGGCCGAGGTCATGCGCGCGCCTTATATCCGTACCGCCTTTCTGAAAGGACTGCCGTACCGCAAGGTGATTTTCGGCCACGCGGTGCGAAACGCTTTGATCGCGCCCATCACCGTCATCATGCTGCATGTCAACTGGCTGCTGGGCGGCATTGTCATCGTGGAGGTGGTTTTCGGCTATCCCGGCCTGGGGGCCTACCTGCTGGACTCGGCTCTGTACAAGGACGTCAACGCCCTAGAGGCCGGCACCATGATCATGGTGATGATCGCCGTGGGTACCCAGCTGGCGGCCGATATCATTTACACCTTTCTCAATCCCAGGATTCGTTACTCGTGATAAGGCGCCAGGCAACCAACGAAAACGTTCCGGAATCAGCCGGCAACGGGGCTGCGGTGAGCCGCTTTCTGGACGGGGGGTGGCGCAAAACCAAGAACGCCGCCGTCCTGCTGTGGGCTTCCAAGACCGCCATGGTCGGGCTGCTGCTGGTCGTCTTCTGGGTGGGTACGGCGCTGCTGGCGCCTTACGTAACCCGTTACAGCCCCACCGAACAGGACTGGAAAGCCCCCAATCAGGGCCCCTCGACACATCACATCCTGGGCACCGACGAACTGGGACGGGACTTGTGGTCGCGGCTGGCCTACGGGGCCCGCATCGTGCTGGTGATCCTGCCGGTAACTGAGAAATTATGGATTCCCGGCGGCACCGCCATCTGGGGGGTGTTCGCCTCCCTGCTGCTCGGTGCCGCACTGGGACTGGTCAGTGGCTACCGGGGAGGCTGGATCGATGAGATCATCATGCGCGCTCTGGACGCCATGATGTCGATTCCCATCATCCTTTTGTACTTGATCATCGTGGCGGCCATCGGCGCTTCGGCGGTCAACGTGGTGCTGGCCATCGCCATCGTGGGCACTCCGGGCGTGGCCCGTCTGGTCCGCGGACTGACCCTGGACATCCGTACCCGCGACTATGTGCGGGCGGCGGAAACCCGCGGGGAGGGCATTTTGTACATCCTGTTCGTCGAAATTTTGCCCAACGCCAAGGGGCCCATCATCATCGACGCCATGTTGCGCGTGGGGTATGCCATTTTCGCCATGGGGACCCTGGGGTTTTTGGGCCTGGGGCTTCCGCCGCCGTCGCCGGACTGGGGCTCCATGGTGGCCAAGGGTCGGGAGTTTATTCTTTCCGGCAGCCCCTGGGCGGCCCTGTGGCCGGCCGTGGCCATTGCCTCGCTGGTGGTGGGACTGAACCTGCTGGCGGACGGCCTGCGTGAGGAGGCCATGCGGTACCAGTAATCCGGCTCTTTTTGCACCGACCCGACTGAGACCGTCCATTGGGTGGCATAGGGGGCCTTTAACCGGAACGTAAATTGCGGTTGTCGGTGAAGAGGTGTCAGGATGTGCTGTGGCCCCTTGGGCTGGGATATCGGCGCAAGGGGCCATGCGGCATGTACTTAAAGCACATGGGTTGCAAAGAGGTGCGCGCCGACGCCGTGGAATCCGGCCCGGCCGTGTTGCGCAAATGGTTGTGGCCAAACTTTATGGAGATGGTGAACTCAAAAGCGCGCCGCATGCGACAAACCCGCTCCTTCGCGTTGGCAAAGGGGGCATGCCTGCCGGTGCTGCGCCATTCTTTCTGAAATCTGGACATGGAAACCTTGTGCCGGGATCATGGGCGAGATCAGCGAAAGTCTGATTTTGCAGTTCGTTAACAACGACAAACGCATGCAAAAAGACAACCTCACAGACAAAGAGACACCGGTCCTGGAGGTCACCGATCTGGCCATCGCCTACCGGACGCGGAACCGTGAACTGCCGGCTGTACGCGGCGTCAGTTTCACGGTGGGCCGGCAGGAAACCATTGGGTTGGTGGGCGAATCCGGCTGTGGCAAAAGCACCATCGCCTTCGGTATTCTGGATTTTCTGGGGACCAACGGCCGGGTGATCGGCGGCAGCATCCGTTTCATGGGCCGGGAACTGGTGGGGCGGCCCAAAAAAGAGCTGAGCAAAATTCGCGGCAACCAGATCTCCATGGTCTACCAGGACCCCATGCAGGCCCTGAACCCCTCGCTGAAAATCGGCCAGCAGCTGTCCGAGGTGCTCACCACCCACCAGGACATGTCCCGGCAGGAAGCCTGGCGGCACAGCATCCAGATGCTCGAACGGGTGTACATGCCCGACGCGGTCAACGTGATGGACCGCTACCCGCACATGATTTCCGGCGGGCAGCAGCAGCGCGTCGTCATTGCCATGGCCATGCTTAACAACCCGGCCCTGCTGATCATGGATGAACCCACCACGGCCCTGGATGTCACCGTCGAGGCCGCCGTTTTGGACCTGATCGCCGATCTGAAAAAAGAATTCAACACCGGCATCATTTTCATCACCCACAACCTGGGGGTCGTGGCGCGGGTCAGTGACCGGCTGTGTGTCATGTACGCCGGTGAAATGGTGGAAAAAGGCACGATCAACGACGTGTTCGCCAACTCGGCCCACCCTTATACCCGGGGCCTTTTGTGCTGCATCCCGCGGTTGACCGATGATCTGTCCTACGCCCGGCTGTGGTCCATTCACGGACGCGTGCCGCACCCCGCCGAACGGCCGGACGATGCCTGCGTGTTCGCCCCCCGCTGCGACTGGCGTCAGGAGGATTGCCTGCGCCGCCACCCCCAGCTGGCAGACATCGGCCCCGAGCACCAGTCCCGCTGCTTTCGCGGCACCGAAACCCTGGCCGTGCCCTGGCACGAGTATGCCCGCGGCAAGAAACGCCGTCTGGCAAACCAGCATGAAGCGGTCCAGGAGACCTTGAGTGAAAATCTGGCCAGCATCGAGAACCTGAAAGTTTACTACGAGCAAAGCGACAATTCCCTGAAGAGCCTTTTCGGACTGGGGCAAAAGCGCTATGTCAAGGCGGTAGACGGGATCAGCCTCAATGTTGCCGGTGGCGGCACCCTGGGAATCGTGGGCGAGTCGGGCTGCGGCAAGAGCACGCTGGTCAAGGCCATCGTGGGACTGGAAAAACTCACCGATGGTCGGGTCGAGCTGATGGGGATCGACATCTCCCTGCCCATTGCCCGCCGGGATCTTGAAACCATCCGGGAACTGCAGATGGTTTTCCAGAATCCGGATGCCACCTTAAACCCCTCTTTTCCCGTCGGCAAACAGATCGCCCGGCCCATCCGGCGCTTTAAAACCGTTGCCGCGCACCAGGTGCGTCCGGAGGTCGAGCGCCTGCTGCGGGCCGTCAAGCTGGCCGCATATTACTACGACCGTTTCCCGCGGCAGCTTTCCGGCGGCGAAAAACAACGGGTGGGCATCGCCCGCGCCCTGGCCAGCCGGCCCAGCATGGTAATCTGCGACGAGCCGGTTTCGGCCCTGGACGTATCCGTCCAGGCCGCCGTGCTCAATCTGCTCAGCGAAATCCGCGATGAACTGGGCACCACCATGATTTTCATCGCCCACGACCTGAGCGTGGTCCGTTTCATTTCCGATCACATCGCCGTCATGTACCTGGGACAGATCATGGAATACGGGCCCGTGGAGCGCATCTACCCGCCGCCGTATCACCCGTACACCGAGGCGCTGCTGTCGGCGGTTCCGGTGCCCGATCCTGCGGCCCGGCGCCGGGCCATCCGACTCTCCGGCGATGTGCCCAGCGCACTGGATCCACCGGCGGGCTGCCGTTTTCACACCCGCTGTCCCCGGCGCGACATGGCCCCGGACAATGGCATTTGCTGCGAAACCACGCCGCCGCCGTGGCAGCGCGCCGCCGACGGCCACTTTATCTTATGCCATATTCCGCTGGAAACGCTGGGCCGTGTCGCAGCGGTGGTTCCCCAGCGGCAAACGGAAGCATGATTTTTCGACACTTTGACATCGGCAAAGGAGAGGTGCTCTGATGCAACTGGGTCTGCATACCTACAGCTTACACCTGCACGGTATCGGGCAGGCTTGGGTGGATTTCAAACTGCCCTGGCCGCGCCAATTGAGCACTTTTGAGCTCATTGAATTGGCGGCTGGCCTGGATCTGGAAGGTCTGCATTTGGACGACGGGGTGCTGGAGCGGCTGGATGCGGGCTTTCTTGGCGAAGTGCGGCAGGCGGCTAAGGCCCACGGACTTTACCTCGAATACAATTTTTCAATGGATTTCGGCAAGTTCGGCATTGGTATCCAGCACGATCTGGGTGAAGCCATCACCATCGCACGGGCCCTGGGATCAGACATCGTCAAGGTCAGCATGGATCTGCCCCGGCCCCGGCCGGTTTCCGCCAGCCGCTTTCACCCGCAGGTGGTGGCTCAGATGAAAGCTTTTGCCGGTCAGTTGAAAGCCGTTGCGCCAGACGCGGTCGATGCCGGCATCCGCATCGCCGTCGAAAACCACTGCGACAGCTTTTCCGAGGAGATTCTCTGGCTGCTGGATACCGTGGACCACCCCGCCGTGGGTGCCTGCATCGACACCGTCAACGCGCTGCACGTCATGGAGGATCCCATGACGGCCATCGCCAACCTGGTCCCCAGGGCCTTTACCAACCATTTCCGCGACGACCGCATCGTGTTTCAGCGCTGGGGCTTCAAGCTGGTCGGCACGGCCGTGGGTGAGGGCGATATCGATATGGCCGGGGCCTTGAAACTGTTTCGCGAAAAATCTTCCATGACCCGCATCAACATCGAAACGGAAATGGACATCCCGCTCGAAAACCGGCAGCGCGCGCTGGAAATGGAAATCGACGCCGTGCGGCGCAGCATTCGCTACTGCCGGGATGTGCTGGGGATCAAGAGATCATCCCCGCGATAGATGTTCCAACCCACCGTTTTCAACGCCAGACTTACCCTTTGAGCCGGTCCAGGCGCAGTCGCTGGCGGCGGTCGAACAAACGCCGGGCCCCCATGGACACGGCGGAGAAGGTGCCGAAGCCGGTTCCCGCAGCGATCAGGAACATGATCAGGATCTGGTACTTGACGGCTTCTTCGGGCGGGCTGCCTCCAAGAATCTGGCCGGTCATCATGCCGGGCAGGCTGACCAGTCCGGCTACGGTCATGGCGTTGATGATGGGAATCAGACCGCTGCGGATGCTCTCGCGGCGGATATCGCCGATGGCCTGCCGCCAGCTCTCGCCGATCATCAGGCGCGCTTCCACCACGTCGCGCTGGTCCCAGGTGGTGGCGATCAGGCGGTCCAGCCCCAGGGCGATACCGTTCATGGTGTTCCCCAGCATCATGCCCAGCAGCGGAATGGCATAGCGCGGCTCGTACCAGGGGTGGTTGTCGATGATGACGATCAGCGCCAGCACGGTGATGACGAAAGAGGAGATGAACATGGAAGAGGATCCCATGCAAAACCCCCACCAGCCGCTGAAGCGCCGTTTCTGACGGCGCATGATCTCCCACCCGGCCACCGTCAGCATCACCAGGCTGATGAATGCCAGGTAGGCCGGGTTGACACGCGCAAACAGGAATTTGAGGATTAAACCGATCAAAAGCAGCTGGACGGTGGTGCGGATGGCGGCGACGATCAGCTGCGCAGCCAGTTTCAGACGCATGCGCACCGCAACCAGCGCCAGGGCACCGACCAGCAGGGCAGCCAGCGACAGGTCGTAAGCGGAAAGCGGAATAACGTTCATGGCGTCGTTTTGGAGTCAGATGGGCGTCAGCCGGTTTTCGTGGAGCAGGAAACGCCGGTCGGCGATGCGGTCGGATTGTTCGGCATCGTGACTGACCCAGAGAAGCGGAACGTTTCGTGCGGTTTTGTAGTCCATCAGCAGGCTTTCGACTTTGCGCGTGTTTTCCCTGTCGAGATTCGCCGTGGGTTCGTCCAGCAGCAGGGCCGCCGGCTGGTTGGATAAAAGCCGCAGCAGCGCCAGACGCTGCTTTTCACCGCTGGATAGCCGCCGGACGTCCCAGTCCATTACCGACGGGTCGAGTCCCAGGCGGGTCAGCTGCCCGCGGTCATACCCGTGAAAATGTTCACCCACCCTGTCGTGCCACCAGCGGCTTTCCGAGGGCAGCAGCGCCACGGTCTTGCGCCAGTCCGGCGGCGGCGTCAGATCACAGCTTCGGCCGTTCAGGCAGACCTGTCCGCGGTGCGGTACGAGATCAGCCACCGACCGCAGCAGCAGGCTCTTGCCGGTGCCGGACGGGCCGGTCAACACCACGCATTCGCCCGGTGCGATGGCAAGGTCGAACGGCCCGATGTGGCGCACCTCCAGACCCGCAATGTTTAAACCCCGCATGTCTGATTTTGGCGAAATTGGAATAATCCCTGAAAATCGGTCTGCAACGCCGGAGCGCCGGTCTCTTTTTGCGGCCGTGGCGTAACGCACGCCGTCTCTGCCGGAGATGCCGGCTTACGAAAATGAAATTTATTATTGTCCAGGCGCTGAAGTCAATCAATATCGTTTTTTACCGGAAAAGAGGATGCCAGGGGTGAATTTGGCGATGGGGTTTTGTGGGGGAAACCGCGCCATGGAAAGCACGGAGCGGGCTGCCGACACCGGCCAGCCGGGGATCGGTGAAAACCGTAAAGGGCACCGTGTCGTAGTCGCTGCCGTTCGCGGAGCCGTGCAGCACGTTGCCGGCAGCCTTGCTGGTCCCGTTTTTCGTCGTCCAGTGTCCGTAATTTGGCTTCAGCCTGGCTCTGCCATGGCTATAGGCATTGCGCCGCCGGAACATTGACAGGCGGGGTGGGGCACCGATGGTATCGGCATGTCGCTAGTGCCCGTCCATAAATCGGTTAAAATCAGTTCGGGCACTCAG
>Ga0114931_10003643_pt1 | contig 19440 bp, 12 predicted proteins | sample 2SBtaG_FD_89579 | JGI IMG/M metagenome (GOLD analysis project Ga0114931, IMG submission 89579) | Deep subsurface microbial communities from Kolumbo volcano to uncover new lineages of life (NeLLi) - 2SBTROV14_V59a metaG | ecosystem: Environmental > Aquatic > Marine > Volcanic | place: Kolumbo...
ACGAGGCGGGCTGGGTCGAGCTGGACGATCTCGCCCGGGGTGCCTCGAAGCTCCTGCACCGGCCGGTGGAGCCCGACGAGGTGCACGAGGTCGCGCTCGGCGGCGATGTGAAGCGCTTCGAGCTCGACGGCACGAGGATCCGCGCCCTCGCGCGCGACCGGGAGCGGCGCACGCGGGTGCCCATGCCCGACATCCTGTTCCACGCCACCACCGAGGAACGACTGGAGCGGGTCAAGCGCACCGGCACCCTGTCGGTGGGCCGCCGGGGCCAGGTCTTCCTCTCCGCGACCGAGGCCGAGGCGTGGCGCGTGGCGCACCGCCTCGAGGGGGCGGGGCGACCGGTGGTGCTCTACGTCGACGCCAGCCGGGCCCGCCGGCGAGGGGTGCGGTTCCAGTCCCGAAGGCGCGGCACCCTCTTCGTGGCGCGCAGCGTGCCCACCCGGCACATCCTCAACCTGCAGCCCCGCTTCGCCGAGCAGCTCTCGGCGGGGGGCCTGCCCATCGTGCGCGGCGCCGACGGCAACACGCGGGTGGCGCTGATCAAGGTCACCCGGCGCAGCGGGATCACCTGGGAGGTCGCGAAGGGCAAGCTCGAGCCGGGCGAGGTGCCCGAGGCGACGGCCATTCGCGAGGTGCAGGAGGAGATGGGGCTCACCTGCGACCTGAAGGTCACCCGGGAGTTGGGGGCGATCCGCTACGGCTTCGTCGCGCCCGGCAGCCTCCCCCGCCTCAAGACCGTGTTCCTCTACCTGATGGAGCCCCTCGGCCCCGTGGACACCTTCTGTCCCCGGGAACAGGAGGGCATCGACGACGTGCGGTGGTTCACCCTGGACGACGCGGTGGCCGCCGTCACCCACACCAGCCTGATCCCCCTGATGCACGAGGCGAGGGAGATGCTCCTTCGGGATCCGGCGCCACGAGACGGGTAGGCTCCGCTTGCCGGTCCGCCCCGGTCGTGTGAGGCAGACACCGACCCACGAGGATCCCATGGAAGTCGCCCTTCGCGGTAGCAGCCCCGGCGCCACGACCGCCGGCATCATGCTGCTCACCCGCGCCCGCCAGCTCGGGCTGCCCCTGTTCGTCTCGGTCGTCGGGGATGCCGACGACATCGTGGCCGTTCCTGGCCCCGCCGTGCTCTACGCCCCGGTCCTCGCCTCCTGCGGCGTCGGGCGCGAGCACGGCGCCGGCGCCCTCGTGGTGGTCCCCGGCCCACCGGGACGCCCGCTGCTGATGACCGCCACGCCCCACGGGGTCGACGGCTGGTTCGAGGTGTCGCGCACCGGCGAGGGCTGCCACCCGGCCACCCAGGCCTACGTGCGCCTGTGCAACGACCCGCGCGTCCCGGCGCGCAAGGTCGGCAAGGCCGTGCGGCGGGTGATGAGCGAGCTCGGGATGTCCACCGAGCCGGCCGTCCTCGACGTGCTCTTCGGAGCGCAGGTGCCTCCCCTCACCCGCCTGTCCCTCGCGCTGCGCGCCGGCCGGTCCCTGTCCGGCGGTCGCGGCGAGCCGATCACGCGGTTCATGCGCGGCGCCGCCGCCCTCGACAAGGACCCGCTCTCCCCCGAGCTGGACGGCGAGGACTTCCGCCGCCGCGCGCGGGACGGCCAGTTCCAGTGGATCGTCGACGGCCTGTCCCCGGCGCTCCGCGACGAGGCCGAGGAGTGGGCCGAGACCGCGCTCAAGCTCTCCTTCGAAGACGACGCCCGCGACCTGGAGCTGCTGTACCGGGTCGCCGAGATGGCGAGCCACCTCGTGCAGCTCCCGTCCCACTCGATCCTCCCGCCGCTCGGCGCCGCGGAGGACTCGGTCGCCACGGGCATCCGCGCCGGGCTCAACGCCGAGGGGGAGGGCGACGCCAACCGCCAGCTGGTGCAGATGTTCACCTTCCTCGGCGGGCGGTACGTGCGCGAGGCGCCCCACCCCTACGACGTGATCCACGACCCGCCGCCGCCGCTGGAGGACACGGTCGGCCGGTGGCGGTGGTTCTGCGCCCAGGTGCGCCAGGGCCGCAAGGACGCCGACGCCCTGTGGCCGCAGATCATCGACCCGCCGCAGTGACCGCCCCCCGCGCCGCGGTCGCGCTGGTCTTGCTCCTGGCGGGCTGCCCACACCGAGATCGCCCCGCGATCGAGTGGAAGCCCGTGCTCGAGGGCGATCCCCGGGGCCTGTTCCTCTCCGCGTGGGGCCCCGCGGCCGACGAGGTGTGGGTGGTCGGCGGCCAGCAGCACCAGGGGGTCGCGCTGGTCGGCTCGGCGGACGCCGGGTTCACCCAACGCGCCCTGCCCGAGGGCACGCCGCTGCTGGACTGGGTCCACGGGACCGGTTCCGATGACGTGTGGGTCGGTGGGATCTCGGGGACCCTGCTGCACTGGAACGGCACGGGCTGGGAGGACTTCTCCATCGCCACCGACGCGGCGATCTGGGGGATCTACGCGAAGTCGCCCACCGAGGCCTACGCGGTGGGCGGCACCTCCTCCTGGGGCGGTGACCGCGCGGTGGCCTTCGCCTGGGACGGGCAGTCCTGGGCCCCCATGGACCTGCCGGCGGCGGCCCGGGACGCCGCGTCGCTGTTCAAGGTGACGGACGCCGGCGACGCCGTGTGGATGGTCGGGGTGGACGGGCTCGCCCTGCGCGCCACCGGCGGCCAGGCCCTGGTCTCGGTGCCCACCGGCTATGCGGACGATCTCGTCACGGTGAACGCCATGGGCGGGCCCCTGATCGCGGTCGGTGGGCGGGGCACCGGCGCCGTCCTCGAGGTGGAGGGCGACGGTCTCGCGGTGAAGGCCGAGGCGCGCGCCGGCCTCGAGGGCGTCACGGTGTTCTCTCCGACCGAGGCGCTGGTCACCGGAGAGAACGGCTTCACCGGCCTGTACCACATCGACACGGACGTCCTCGACGAGGTGCCCGCGGTCACCGAAGACGTCCTGCACGGAAGTTTTGCGGCTTCGGACGGGCGACTCTACGCGGTCGGTGGCAACTTGTTCACCGCCGGTTCGACCTTCGCCGGCACCATGCTGAGTGCGCCAGCCCCCGGGGAATGACCGCGATGTGTCGCCTCCTGCTCGTCCTGCCGCTCCTCGCGGCCTGCACCAAGAACCTGGAGCCCGATCCGAACGATCCACTCTACGCAGACACCCTCGGCGACGCGATGCCGGGGCTCGACGCCACCCGGCAGGCGGCCTTCGACCGCGGGCGGGAGATGATGTTCCGGGCCTTCCGCACCGACGACGGCCTCGGCCCCACCTTCAACGCCGACTCCTGCCAGTCCTGCCACCAGTTCCCGGCCGCCGGCGGCTCCTCGCCGCGCTACCGCGACTACTTCCTCGTGCGGGCCCGGCGCGAGGACGGCGCGCTGGTCGACGTCGGGAGCAACGGCGCCTCGCCGGTGCGCAACCTGTACGCCACGAACTACGTGGGCCAGGTTCCCGAGCCCGCCGACACGGTGATCTACGCGCGCCGCAACGCGCCCCCCTTTCTCGGGGTCGGGCTGTTCACCTTCGTGCCCGACAGCGTGATCCTCTCCCAGGAGGATCCGGACGACGCCGACGGCGACGGCATCTCGGGCCGCGCGAACTACGAGCAGAACCGGGTCGGCCGGTTCGGGCTGAAGGCGCAGGCGAACAACGTCGAGTCCTTCAACCGCGGCGCGATGATCAACCAGATGGGCATCACGTCCGACCCGCTGTTCGCGGACTTCCCCGAGAGCCCGCAGGTCGCCTCCCTCGATCCGAGCCTCTTCGACACGATCTTCGGCGGGGTGGCCCACGCCCAGGTCTCGGCCCCCGGCGAGCCGACCACCGACGACGATGGCGTGCCCGATCCGGAGATGTCCGACTCCGAGCAGATGGACCTGCTCACCTTGTCGGTCTACCTGTCGCCGCCCAAGCCGCAGCCGCGCACGGCCGAGACCAGGGCGGGCGCTCGCCTCTTCGACCAGGTCGGGTGCACCAGGTGCCACGTGCCCTACCTCGACTCCACGGTCGGCCGGCTCTACGCCTACACCGACCTGCTGATCCACGACATGGACGAGGAGGACAGCGACGGGTTCAAGGTCTCCCTGGCCGAGCCCACCGAGTTCCGCACCCAGCCCCTGTGGGGCGTCGCCCTGCACGCGCCCTACCTGCACGACGGCAGCGCCGAGACCTTGCAGGACGCGATCGACAAGCACGGCGGCGAGGGCAAGGCCTCCCGCACCGCCTACGGCCACCTGTCCAGGGGAGACCAGGACCGGATCATCGGGTTCCTGGAGAGCCTCGGCCCCTTCGTCGCCGACGGCGGCGTGAAGATCACCCCCGAGTCCCCTCCGCCCGCAGCCGGCACCGACGGCGGCCCCGAGCCGGGTCTCACCGCCGAGCAGACCGACCTGTTCGAGAAGGGCGAGAAGCTCTTCGACCACACCATGCGCACCGACCAAGGCCTCGGCCCGGTGTTCAACGCCGACTCCTGCCGCGCCTGCCACCAGGATCCGAAGCTCGGCGGCGCGGGCGGCATCGACGTGAACGTGCTCCGCGTCGGCCACCGCAACGAGGATGGCACCTACACGCCGCTCCCGAACGACATGAAGGTCCTCTTTCGGCAGTGCGTGCCCGGCGACAAGCCCGTGCACCTGCCTGCGGAGGCCAACGTCATCGAGACCCGGCAGCCGCCGAGCCTGCTCGGTCTCGGCGCGATCGACCGCCTGCCCGACAGTGCGATCGAGGCGAACGCCGACCCGGACGACGCGGACGGCGACGGGATCTCGGGCATCGCGCGCACCCTGCCCGACGGCCGCCTGGGCCGCTTCGGATGGAAGGCGGCCTTCGCCACCGAGGCGGACTTCCTCGCCGACGCCCTGGGGACCGAGGTGGGCCTGACCGTCGACCCGAGCCTGTCGACCTCCGCGCACCCTTCGGACGACGATGACGTCCCCGACCCCGAGGTCTCCGCCGACACCTTCTCGGCGATCCTGTTCTACCTGGAGCACCTCGGCCCGCCCGTGCCGGTCGCCCCCGACGCCGCCGCCCAGGCGGCCCAAGGCCAGGATCTCTTCACCCAGGTCGGCTGCGCCGGGTGCCACCTGCCCGATCTGAGCGGCATTCCCGCCTACAGCGACTTCCTGCTGCACGACGTGGCCGATCCGAGCCAGCCGCTCGTGAACCAGGACCCGGGCGTGCTGCCCACCGAGTACCGCACCCCACCCCTGTGGGGGGTCGTGCACACGGCGCCCTACATGCACAGCGGGATGGCCCCGTCCCTGGACGCGGCAATCCGCGACCACACAGGCGAGGCGGACGACGCCGCACGCGCCTACGAGCAGCTCTCTCCCGATGACGAGGCCGCGCTCGTCGCGTTCCTGAAGACCCTGTAGGGGTCAGGCGTCCAGGCGCTGGTCGACGACCTCGCGGCGCAGCCGCTCGATGCCGGCCTTGCAGAGCTGGCACACCCGCGACTCGCTGACGCCGAGCTCCGCGCCGACCTCGCGGAGCTTCAGGTAGGCCAGGTAGCGCAGGCGGATGGCGTCGGCCTCGACGACCGGCAGATCCTCGCAGGCCGCGCGCACGCGCTCGGCGAGGTCGTTGTGCGCGGCGTTCGCCTCCGGGTCGTCCTCGCCGGCGACCACGTCCTCGAGGCTGAACCCGTCGATCGTGAGGGGCGCCGACAGCGAGAGCACCGTGCGGCGCTCGTCCTCGCGGCGCGTCCGGTCGACCCGGTCGACGGTCACGCCCAGGACCTCCGCCAGCTCGGCGGTGGACGGCGCACGCCCCAGCTCGGCGGCGAGGTGCTCGTGCGCCGCGCTCAGCTCGCGGGACCGGCGGCGGCTACCGCGCGGCGCCCAGGTGGTCGAGCGCATGTAGTCGAGGATCGCGCCGCGAACGCGGTGCTTGGCGAAGCTCTCGAAGGCTACGCCCCGCCCGGCGTCGAAGCGATCGATCGCCTCGATCAGGCCGATGACGCCCACGTGAACGAGGTCTTCGCGCCCGATGCCGCCCGGGATGTCCCGGTAGATGCGCCCGACGATCCGCCGGACCATCGGCAGGTACTGCATCACCAGCTCGTTACGTGCGTGTCGTGCCTGGATTGCGGACATCTCGGCCCTCCCCATTCCTGATGGGGAGAACCTAGGACGCCCGGCGGGTGAATAACGACTGGCTGAATTTCGGAATTTGGGTTTTTACATTCACCCGCCCCGAAACAGGCGTTCACGGCTGCCTCCCGAGCTCCCTTCGAAGTGCGCGAATCCCGTCTACGACCCGCTCTGCGAGGACGACCCGCTCCCGGGCCAGCTCGTCCAGCCCGTCCTGGACAGCCCGGCGGACCGCCGCGTCCAGCCGGGTGACCATTTCCTCGGTCACCGGCGCTCCCGGGGCGTGGAAGTCGCGGGGATGGATCGGCGCGCCGATGCGGTACCGCAGGCGCGCGGGGGTGGGAAGGTGCGGGAGCGGCCCGATGCCCAGGCCCCACGGCAGGGACAGGTGGACCGGCCAGATCTCGGCCCGGACGAGCTTTGGCAGCCCCAGCGCCCGGGCCAGCTTCGTCCCGCTCGACAACACCACCAGGGTCTCGTGGGCACCCGCGTGCGCGACCGGTACCACCGGGACGTCCTCTTCGAGGGCCATGCGCGCGTAGCCGGTGCGCCCCCCGAAGTGCACCTCGTACCGCTCCGAGTAGGGCCGCCAGGTGTCGAGATCCCCACCGGGCATCACCATCAGGTCACGCCGCCACTCACGCAGCACGTCCCGCGCCAGCGCGCGGCTGGCCCGCAGCACGCCGCGCCGGGCGAAAAACTCGCCGGTGACCCGGTTGGACAGCACCAGCTCGTGCGCCATCGGGTGCAGGGGGCGGTCGGTACCGAAGTGGCGGTACCAGGACAGCAGGAATCCCCACGCGTCGGGGATAGACGTCCCCCCGGAGTGGTTGGATACGATCATCGTCGGGGAGACTGGGACGTGCTCCCACCCCTGGACGTCCATCCGAAACCAGTGGCCGTACGTCCACCCGAGCGGTCCCCGCAGGACCTCCTGCACCGCCTCGCCCTCGTACTCGCCCGGGTCCAGCCCCCAGCGCGGTCCGTCCTCCCCGTGAAGCAGTCCGAGGAAGCGCCCTTGTCGGCGGATCCGTGCATTCATCTCGGTACTCCGACGATCGTCAGTGGAGTTGCGTCGATCCCTGCTCGCTTCATAGGCTCGGGGCACCGGCATGCCAAGTCCCCTGCTCGCACGATCCCTGCCGACCCTCGCTGATCGCCTCGCGTGGGCCACCCTCCGTGCGCAGGGCTACCTGTCCCGTTTTGTCGACACCTCGGCGGGCCGGGTCCACGCGCTGGACGTACGGGGAAACGGCCCCTTGCCGCCGGTCGTGCTCCTGCACGGGTTCTCCTCCGCGGGCGTCCACTACTTCGGGCTGCTGCGGCGCCTACGCGACCAGACCCGGCGCCTGGTGGCGCTGGACCTGCCCGGACACGGGTTCTCGGAACTCCCCGAGGTCGGTCTCGACGCCACCTCCCTCTCCCACGGCCTCATCGAGGCCCTGGACCACCTGATCGGCGAGCCCGTGGTGCTCTTCGGGAACTCCATGGGGGGGATGGCCGCGGTCCGCTACGCCGGCCTGCGCCCCGAGGTCGTGCGCGCGCTCGTGCTCGTGAGCCCGGGCGGCGCCCCGATGAGCCCCGCAGAGCTGGACCGGTTCCGGGCGTCCTTTGCCCTGCGCAACCACGCGGAGGCGCTGGAGTTCGTCGACCGTTTGCTCGACCGCCCGACCCGCCTGCGCACCCTGCTGGCCTGGGGCATTCGCGAGCGCTTCCACCGCGCTGCGATGCGCGACCTCATCGCCTCCCTGCGCCCGCAGGACCTCCTCGTCCCCTCGGAGCTGGCCCGCATCGACTGCCCCACCCTGCTCCTGTGGGGCAACCGGGACAGGATCCTGCCGGCCACGGGCCTCGACTTCTTCCGCGACGCCCTGCCCCCCCACGCGTGGATCGAGGAGCCCGAGGGCTGGGGGCACAGCCCGTACCTGGAGAGACCGGACGAGGTCGCCGCCTGGGTCCTCCGCTTCCTCGAGATCGTGGACCGGAAGGAAGCGCGTGACGCGGTGTAGGTGGCAGGCCCGGATTCGGGTCCTGGATCTGCACCTCTACCTGGCCAACAACGCCACCTTCACCGCGTACCCATCCACGTCCCACTCCGCCTCGGTCCACCCGCCGCCGTCGCTGTCCAGGTGCCCGATCGCGAGGTCGGTCGCCAGCGTCTCGTGCTGCAGGTACTCGCCGTGCCGCTCCAGCGCCTCCAGCACCTCCGACTCGCCCGTGAACCGCAGCGCGATCCGCTGCGTGTACCCGAGATCGAGGTCGCGCCTGAGCCCCTGCACGCGGCTCGTCAGCTCGCGCACCAGGCCCTCGGCGCGCAGGTCGTCGTCCAGGGCGGTCGACAGCGCGACCACCGCGCTCGGGCCGCTCGCCGCCTCGTAGTCGCCGTTCTTCTCCACCCGGAGCACGACGTCGTCCGGCCCCAGCGAGACCGTACGGTCGCCCAGATCGACCTCGTAGCTCCCGGCGTCCAGTGCGCGCTTGATCGCCCCGCCGTCCGCCTTCGCGAGCGCCGCTGCGACGCGCTTCACGTCCTTGCCCAGCCGCGGGCCGAGGACCTTGAAGTCGGGCTTGACCGTGTAGTCCACGAACTGCGTGGCGTCCTCGGCGAGTGCGATCTCACGGACGTTCAGCTCGTCCTTCAGGATCTCCGCGTGAGCCCGCACGACGCCGGCCCGGCTGGGGTCGGCGAGCACCAGGGTGGCCCGGTGGAGCGGCTGGCGCACCTTGATCCGGGCGTCCATGCGCGCCGAGAGTCCGAGGCTGGCCAGCTCGCGGACCAGGGCCATGTCGGTGCCGAGCGCCTCGTCCACGAGCGTCTCGTCGACCTCGGGCCAGCTCACGAGGTGCACGGAGATCTGGTCCCGCTCACCCAGGGGGCCGACGACGAGCGCCCGGTACAGAGCCTCGGCGGTGAAGGGCACGAAGGGCGCGATCAGGCGCGCGGTCACCTCGATCACCTCGTACAGGGTCCACATGGCGTTGGACAGGTCGTCGCCATCGCCCCAGAACCGCGCGCGCGAGCGGCGGACGTACCAGTTGGACAGGTCGTCCACGAAGGCCAGGATCTTCCGCGCCGCGTCGTAGAGCAGGTACTCGTCCATGAGCGCGGTGACGTCGCGCAAGGTCTCGTGCAGGCGGTGCAGCACCCAGCGGTCGAGCTCGGAGCGCCCCGCGCGCGCGGGCGCGGTGCCCGAGGCCGGATCGAACTGGCCCTTCTCGGCGGCGATGTTCGCGTAGATCGAGAAGAACTGGTACACGTTGCGTAGCCGCAGCAGGAACTCGCGCTGCCCGTCCCGCACGGAGCGCAGGGAGAGGCGCGTGTTCGACCACGGCGGGTTGCTCGCGCAGAACAGCCACCGGAAGGCGTCCGCCCCCGGCGGATCGATCTCCATGGCGAAGACCGCACGCCCGCCCTCGGCGGGCACGCCGACCGCGGCCAGGTCGTCGGGGTGCAGGTGGATCGTGTCCTTCGGCTTCACCTCGGCGGCGACCACCTTCATCCGCAGGTCGTCGGCGCCGTCCACCGCCGAGGCCCGCACCCGCTCGTGCTCGCCGAGGTCCAGGGAGCGCACCTGGTCGCGCTTGAGCCCCACCTCGCCGCGCGCGAGGGAGGGGTCGGGCAGCACGTTCAGCTCCGTCCTCCCGCGGAGGACGAGGTTGGGCGAGGTGTAGTTGCCCTTGCTCTTGGACTCCTTGCGACCGTCCATGTCGGTGACGAGGCCCAGCACGATGCAGTTGCGGTAGGGCCGCGGGAACCCGGGCGGCTTCAGGCCGTACTTGCTGCAGGTCTCGTCGTCGAACAGCAGCGTGCTGATCATCAGCAGGCTGTAGAACCACCCGCGGGTCTGGTCGACGGCCTCGCTGATGAAGTCGGCGGGGAAGGACTCCACGAACTTGTCGACGTTCTGGTGCGGGAAGCCCCACTGGGCGAAGGGCATGCTCCCGGAGTCGAACCAGCAGTCGATGACCTCGGGCACCCGGCGCATCGTGCCGCCGCACTTCTCGCAGGGCAGCACGATGTGGTCGACCCAGGGGCGGTGCACCTGCAGGTCGCGGTCGACGTCGTCGCGGAAGGCGCCCGGGTTGAGCGCCTCGATGGCCTCGGTCGACGGCGGAGCGACCTGGTGCTCGCACGCCTCGCACCGCCAGATGTTCAGCGGCGTGCCCCAGAAGCGCTCGCGCGAGAGCGCCCAGTCCACGTTGTTCCGCAAGAAGTCGCCGAAGCGGCCCTCCTGGATGTGCTCGGGCAGCCAGTGTACGGCGCGGTTGTTCTCGATCGCCTTGTCGGCGAGGGAGGTGGTCCGGATGAACCACGCGGGCCGCGCGTACTGGATCAGCGGGTCCTCCTCGGCACGCCAGCAGAAGGGGTAGTCGTGGACCACCTGGTCGCGCTTGAACAGCAGCCCGCGCTCCTTCAGGTCGGCGATGATCGCGGGGTCGGCGTCCTTGCAGAACTGCCCGGCGAGGAAGCCCGTACCCGGCTTGAACCGGCCCGAGGGCTCGATCCACTGGAGCAACCCGAGGCCCTGCTCCTTGGCGACCTCCATGTCCTCCTCGCCGAAGGCGGGGGCGGTGTGGACGATGCCGGTGCCCGCGGTGGTCGTGACGTGCGCCCCGGAGACGATCACGAAGGCCTCGCCGCCCTCGGGCGCGCCGAAGTCGTAGAGCGGGAGGTACCGCTTGCCGAGCAGGTCGGCGCCCTTCACCGTGCGCCTGGGCTCGAGCCCGTAGTCGGCGGCCAGCGCGGCCGCGAGGACCACCTCGCCCTCGCCCGCCGGGTCGTCGCAGTAGACGTAGTCGACGTCGAGGCCGACCGCGAGGGCCACGTTGCTCGGCAGGGTCCACGGGGTCGTCGTCCACGCGAGGTAGGCGACACCCGGCTCGTCGGCGTCCCGGAAGCGCACGGTGACCGCCGGATCGGTGACCTGCTTGTACCCCTGGCCGACCTCGCCGGCCGACAGGGCGGTGCCGCCCTGGGGCCACCACCAGACCACCTTGTGTCCCTGGTAGAGCAGGCCCTTGTCGAACAGGGTGGACAGGGCCCACCACACCGACTCCACGTACTCGCGGTGGTAGGTGACGTAGGCCTCCTCGAGGTCGACCCAGAACCCGATCTGCCGCGTCAGCTGCTCCCACTCGCGCGTGTACTCGAACACGCTCTGGATGCACTGGTGCGCGAAGGCCTCGATGCCGTAGGCCTCGATCTGCTCGCGGCCGTGGATCCCGAGGCTCTTCTCGACCTCGACCTCGACCGGCAGCCCGTGGGTGTCCCACCCGGCCTTGCGGTCGACGTGGTAGCCGCGCATCGTGCGGTAGCGTGGGAACACGTCCTTGATGACCCGGGTGAGCACGTGGCCGTTGTGCGGCGTGCCGTTCGCCGTCGGCGGCCCCTCGTAGAACACCCAGCGCGGGCGGCCCTCGCCCTGCTCCAGGGACCGCTCGAAGATCCGCTCTTCGTCCCAGAAGGAGAGGACCTCCTCCTCGAGCTCCACGGGCGGTGCGAGACGCTTGAACATCGGACCTCCGGCAGTTCAGCGGGCCTTGTTAACCCGCTCCCCTCGGCGGCGTGCTCCGCGCCAGCGCGTACCAGGCGGCGACCTGCGGATCGTCCTCGCCCACCCGCTCGACCACCGCCGCCCCCTCCCCCGGGCGTAGGTCGAGGAGCGCGCGCCGCCGCCCCACCTGCACCCGCCGCGCGGCGTGCCAGCCCGCCAGGGCGGCGGCGGCGGCCACCTCCTCGCCGCGCTCGACAGGCACCACGAAGCAGGCGCGCCCTCCGAGGTGCGTCGCCGCGGTGACGAAGTCGGCCAGGGTCGCCTCGCCTTCGGTCCGCGCCGCCGCCTTCCAGGGATCGGCGGCCGCCGGCCCGGACCGGACCGCGAAGAAGGGCGGGTTGGACACCACGAGGTCCACCCGCTCGCCCCGCCAGGCGCGCACGTCCGCCACGCGCAGGTCCGCGGACGCAGCGCTCTCGGCCACCGACCGCGCCCAGCCCTCCGCCCACTCGGGCCGCACGTCGATCCCGGTGGCCGCGATCCCCCTGGCCGCCAGGAGCAGCGCCGCGATCCCCGAGCCGGTCCCGAGGTCGAGCGCGGTTCGCGCCGCCGGCCCCTGCAGGGCCATCCCGACGAGCCAGAAAGCCTCCGACCCGTACCGGAACACGCGCCGCGGCTGGTAGACGACGACGCCCGGCGCTGGCCGATCCCGCGTCCACTCGATCAGCGGAGGCCCCCGAGGCCGATGTCGGTGCGCACCTGCGCACCCTCGAAGCGCCAGCCCTCGACCGCCGCGTAGGCGCGGTCGCGGGCGGAGCGCAGGTCGGGGCCGGTGCCGGTGATCCCGAGCACCCGGCCGCCGTCGGTGACCAGGGTGCCTTCGTCGGTGCGCCGGGTGCCGGCGTGGAAGGCGACCACGCCCTCGGAGGGCTCCGGCTCGGGGATGGGCACGCCCGGGGTGGAGGACCGCGGGTAGCCCGCCGAGGCGAGCACCACGCAGCAGGCGGCCCCCTCCGCGAAGCGCGGCTCGCCGTCGGGGAGCCGACCGGTCGCCGCGCCGTGCAGCCAGGGCAGGATGTCCTCGTCCCACAGGCACATGAGCGGCTGGCACTCCGGATCCCCGAAGCGCACGTTGAACTCGAGGACCCGCGGGCCCTCCGGGGTGAGCATCAGCCCGCCGTAGAGCACGCCCCGGTAGGGTACGCCCCGCCGGGCGAGCTCCGCGATCACCGGCTGGTGCACCGCTTGGACGAGGCGGCGCGCCTCCTCGGGCGGGACGAGGGGGCACGGCGCGTAGGCACCCATCCCACCGGTGTTCGGCCCCTCGTCGCCGTCGCGCAGGCGCTTGTGGTCCTGGGACGAGGGCAGCGCGACGACCCGCTCGCCGTCGGACAGGGCGAACACGCTCACCTCGGGACCGGTGAGTCGATCCTCCAGCACCAGGCGCTCCGCCGCCTCGCCGAAGCGGCCGCCCCAGGCCTCGTCCAGCGCCCGCAGCGCCTCCTCGGCGGTCGGGCACACGAACACGCCCTTGCCGGCGGCCAGCCCGTCCACCTTGACCACCACCTCGCCGCGCGCGGCCCGCGCCCGCGCCCGCTCCAGGGCGCCCGGCTCGCTCCGATCCACCACCAGGGCCTCGGCCGTGGGGACCCCGGCGGCGCGCATCACCTCCTTGGCGAAGGCCTTGGAGGCCTCCAGGCGCGCGGCGGCGGCCCGGGGGCCGAAGCACGGGATCCCGGCGTCGGCGAGGCGGTCGGCCAGCCCGTCCGCGAGGGGCGCCTCGGGCCCGACCACCACCAGGTGCGCCCGCGCGGTCCGCGCGATCTGCACCGGGTCACCGGAGATCTCCAGCACCCCGCTCGGCCACCCCGGGTTCGACCCGGTGACGATCAGCTCCGTCAGGGAGGGCGACCGGGCGACCCGCCAGGCGAGCGCGGTCTCGCGCCCGCCGCTGCCGACCAGCAGGACCCGCATCGGCTCAGTGCCGGAAGTGGCGGACGCCGGTGAACACCATCGCGATGTCCGCCTCGTTGGCGGCCCCGACGACCTCCTTGTCCCGAATCGACCCGCCGGGCTCGATGACCGCCGTGATCCCGGCCTTCGCCGCGAGCTCGATGCTGTCGGGGAACGGGAAGAAGGCGTCCGACGCGAGCACCGACCCCTTCGTCTTGCGGGTGGCCTTCGTGATGGCCAGGCGCACCGAGTCGACCCGGCTCATCTGCCCCGCGCCGACGCCGTTCAGGGCTACGCCCCCGTCGTAGGGCTTGGCGAGGACGATGGCGTTGGACTTCACGTTGCGGCACGCGGCCCAGGCGAAGCGGAGCGCCGCAGCCTCCTCGTCGGTGGGCGCGCGCTCGGTGGCCAACTGCCACTCGATGGGGGCCCCGAGGTCCCAGTCCTGCAGGAGCCACCCGCCCTGGACCCGGCGGGCGTCGGTGCCCCCGGGTCGGCCCTCGGCCCAGTCCGGCGGAAGCTCCAGCACGCGGAGCTTCTCGCGCGGCGCGAGCCGCTCCAGCGCGTCGCCGGTGAACCCGGGCGCGGCGAGCACCTCGAGGAAGGTCCGGGACTTGCGCACCGCCCGCACCGTCTCGGGGCTGACGGGCCGGTTGAACACCACGATCCCGCCGAAGGCGCTCATCGGGTCGCCGGCCAGGGCGTGCTCGAAGGCGGTGGGCAGGTCCGGGCCGGTGGCGAGCCCGCACGGGTTCATGTGCTTGATCACCGCGCAGGCGGGCTCCTCGATGTCGAAGACCGCGCGCAGCGCGCCGTCGAGGTCGCCGAGGTTGTTGAAGGACAGGTGCTTGCCCTGGTGCTGCACCGCCCGCACCAGGCTCCGGCCCGAGACGTCCACGTCGGCGTAGAAGGCGGCGCGCTGGTGCGGGTTCTCGCCGTAGCGGAGGTCCTGCACCTTGCGGATGCCGATGGCGCCCTCCTCGGGCAGGTCGTCCATCCCGGCGTTCTTCGCGAGCCACGCCGAGATCACGCTGTCGTAGCGGGCGGTGTGGCGGAAGGCCTTCACCGCGAGCTCGCTCCGCAGGGCCATGCCGGGCCCACCGGCCGCGATCGCCGCGCCGACCCGCGCGTAGTCGGCCGGGTCGACGACCACCGTGACGTGACGGTGGTTCTTGGCTGCGGCCCGCACCATGGTCGGCCCGCCGATGTCGATCTTCTCGACTGCGGTGGCGAGGTCGGCCCCGCCCTCCACCGTCTTCTCGAAGGGGTAGAGGTTGACCGCGACCACGTCGATCCAGTGGATGCCCTGCTCGGCCGCCTCGGCGGCGTGCCGGTCGCGATCGCCCAGGATCCCGCCGTGGATCGTGGGGTGCAGGGTCTTCACCCGGCCGTTCATGATCTCGGGCGCGCCGGTGTGCGCCGAGACCTTGGTGACGGGGACGTCCGCCTCGGAGAGCACCTTCGCGGTGCCGCCGGTGGACAGCAGGGTGAACCCGGCGTCCACCAGGACCTGCCCGAACTCGGCGAGCCCGGTCTTGTCGGAGACGGAGAGGAGCGCGTAGCGAGGCGTGGTCACGGGGATCCTCCGGTGTCGTCCTGCGCTCGGGGCTTCGGCGCGAGGACCCTGTAGTAAACGACCTTACGACGTGCGCACCCACCACGTAGCCCTCGAGGAGGACGGTCTCGCCCACGTAGGGCACCAGCGCCTCCGCGCCGTCGGGATCGAGCAGGAAGTACGACCCGGTGTTGCGATCCTGGATCCCCACCTGGACCCCTCGCTCGTCCAGGGGCCCGACCCACACCTCGAGGCCGTGCAGCCCCTGGGTGACCTTCCATTTCTGCACCCGCACCCGCCCGAAGGTCTTCACCCCGTCGATCTCGGCCTCGTGCCCATCGAGGTAGGCCATGGGCTTCGCGTCGCCCGACAGGATCAGCCGGTAGGGCTTGCCCTCCATGGTCGTGAGCGTGGTGCCACGACCGTCCCCGGGCGCCACGATCCCCACGAGGTGCACCGCGCATCCCGACGATTGAAAGCTGAGGAGCGCGATCAGTACACCCCGGACCAGGAGGGTGGTTCGCAAACTCTTGACCATGTTCGAACGCGCCTCCGCGCCAGCGGTAACCCGGCACCAAAGTGAATCGTCTGCCGAGAACCTCACGAGAATGCCGACCCGACGGGTGTCTGCGCGATTGACATCCCCCCACTGCGCCCACTAATTTCCAGCTTGTACGGTCACCATCGCGCTGTTTCCAGGCTTCGTCGGGTGCGGAGCTGCAGCGCACGGGGGTAGACGTTCTCATGCTGCGCCTCCCGAAAAAGATCGGACCCTTCACGCTCATGCGTAAATTGGGGTCCGACGGGATCACGGAGGCCTACGCGGGCATCCTCGACGAGCCTGCAGGCAAGCAGGTCGTGGTGCGAAAGATCGCGCCCTTCCTGCTCCTCGACCCGTCCTCGCGGGCGGCCATCGAGGCCCGGGTCCACGATCTCAAGGCCATCCGCCATCCCACGCTGATCCCGATCCTCGACCTCGTCTCGGACGGCGACGATCGGTACATCGTAGAGGAATGGGCGGATGCGGTCGATCTACGTACGGTCCTCGATCACTGCACCGAGGCCCACGACGAGATCCCGCACAACGTGTACCTGAACCTCGCCACGCAGATCTGCAACGGCCTCGAGGCGCTGCACGGGCGTCCCGGCAGCTCCAGCGGCGCCGAGCACGTCCTGCACCTGTCGCTGAAGCCCGAGTCGATCTTCGTCACCGACTCGGGAAAGCTCCTCGTCGGCAACTACGGGCTCACCGCCACGCCGACGGCCCTGCCCAAGGCCGGCGTCTCGGGCGCGACCACCGCGCGCATGGAGTACCTCTCCCCCGAGCAGACCCAGCCCGACCAGGCGCTCACCCCGGCCTCCGACGTCTTCTCCCTCGGGTCGGTGCTCTACGAGCTGCTCACCCTCGAGCCGCTGTTCCGCGCCGAGTCGAACCTGCAGACGATCCACCGCGTCCGCCGCGCCGAGGTCACCGCGCAGCTCCTCCACGTGAAGGAGATCATGCCGGGCCTCGACAAGGTGCTGTACCGCGCGCTGTCCCTGAATCCCCGGCACCGCTACCAGCGCGCCTTCGTGCTGCGTGAGGATCTCCGCGGCCTGATGGCCGGGTACTCCTTCGCCCACATCACCGACGAGACGGGCCGGTTCCTCGCGCCCCTCTTCGGCGGCCACCCGGGCGTCAAGGGCACCCCGATCCCCGCCGAGGAGCGCGGCTTCGAGGACACCGCCGCCATCCTGCGCCACTCCCTCGCCCAGTCCGGCAAGGACCCGGACTCCCTCAACGAGGCCCCCGAGGACACCGCGCCCGAGGTGTCGGCGCCCGGCCGGGAGCCCGACAGCACCGGGGCCTTCGTGGCCGCGGCACGCGGCGAGCGGCTCCAGCCCCACAACCCGACGATCAGCCCCGAAGAGGAGCCCTCGGTCACCGAGCCCGGGCCGCCGACGACGCAGGGGCACGGCACCGAGCGGACCACCTGGGAGCACAACCCGCCGAGCGGCGCGGCCCGCGACGAGACCACCTGGTTCCCCACCAAGGAGGCCGGTGCCTCCGGCGGCTCCGAGGCGACCCCAGAGTACGAGGACGAGCGCCCCACCGACGTGGGGAGCTTCGTGCCGCCCAAGCCGGAGACCCCGGCGAAGCCGCCCTCCGAGCCGGCCGCCCCCGAGCCCGCGCCCAAGGGCCTCGCGGCCTCCGTGCCGCCGCCGCCCCCGCGCACACCCGCCGACGAGCCGCAGGCCGAGGTCACCTACGACGAAGACGACGACTGGCCGCCCCGCCGCTCGAACACCGGGCTGTACATCGGCATCGGCGTCGCCGTGGCGGTCGTGGTCCTGCTGGTCTGTGGGGGCGTGGTCGGCGGTGGTGCCCTCTTCGGAGTGAGCCGCCACCAGCCCGCCACGGTCGCCACCACCGAGCCGGCTCCCGAGCCGGCCGCGCAGCCCGTCGAGCCCGAGCCGGCGGTCGCCGACGCCGGGGCCGAACAGGCCAGCGGCGACCAGGGCACCACGACGCCGGAGCCCGCTCCCGAGCCCGCCGCGGCGGCCCCCTCGCCGCGCCCCGAGGCCGTCGCCCCGCGCCCCGCGCCGGAGCCGGCCGCAGCCTCGTCGACCTTCACGATGCCGTCGCCCGCCCCCGCTCCGGTCGCGCCCGCGCCCCGGCCCAAGCCCGCGCCGGCACCGGACGACCTGTACGGGAGCGCCCATGACTTCACGGCCCAGGGCAGCACGCCGGAGAAGATCGACGTCGACCTCGGCAACCTGTCCGCCTACAGCGACAAGGCCTACCGCGGCGCCCTGAACGACAGCGAGCGCGCGGCCCTGGAGGAGATGGACCCGGCGAGCCCCGACTACACGCGCGCCCTCGTCCTGCTCTACCAGGACGCCAAGGCCCGCGACGACCTCGCCGATCGCGAGAAGTACATCGACGCGATCATGTCGGTCCCCGAGAACGAGTACAACCCGCAGTTCCTGACCGAGCAGGCCGAGATCGCCATCCAACACAAGGACTGGGACACGGCCCTGGAGAAGGCGAACCTCGCCGAGCGCCACTGGGCGCGCCTGCCGTCGGACCTGATCTTCACCCGCAAGGCGATGATCTACGAGATCCAGGCCTCTGCCTACCAGGGCAAGTTCTACGCTTCCGGCGGCGAAGACCTCGACTCCCTGTACGCGGCCATCCGCTCGTGGGAGAAGTACCAGCGCCACGTCGAGACGAAGCAGCGCGAGGACCTCAACGCCCGCGCCGAGGAACAACTCGCCAAGCTCTACGACATGAAGAAGCGCCTGGAGCAGCCATGAACCGTCTCTTCCGCGTGCTGGCCGTCGCGCTCGCGGCCGTGATGCTCGCCGCGGCCCCCGCGCAGGCGGGCCACAAGTTCATCCAGGGCGTGGTGAAGGACCGCAACGGCGACCCGATCGACCGCGCCGTGGTGAGCCTCAAGCCCGGCAACGTCCAGCTCGTCACCGACCGGGAGGGCCGCTTCCTGGTCGACTACCTGCGTGACGACGATGGCGAGCGCACCAAGCTCGCCAAGAAGACCGACTACACCATCGAGGTCTTCAAGCCCGGCTACCACATCCAGAGCCTCAAGTTCTACTACAAGAAGGGCGAGCTCGACCTGAAGCCGTTCACGCTCGTCGAGGACACGATCAAGATCGAGGACGAAGGAGAGAACCTCGATCCGGCCCTGTACTCGGACCGGACGACGAACTCCGGTGCGACCTACGAGGGCCAGTAGGACTCGATGCGAACTGCGCTTCCCGGACCGGTCGGCTGGGCGTTCGTCGCGACCCTCGTGCTCGGGGGGTGCGGGCAACCGAAGCCCGAGCCCAAGCTCCCGAAGAACGAGGGCCCGCCGGACTGGATCACCGAGGTGGTGCGCCACCCGGACCGCTTCGCCGCGCTCATGAAGGAGACCGGCAAGGCGGGCTGGGTGGACTTCCACGCCAATGACCTGCGCGAGGCGGCGGGCGAGTTCCCTGGGGACGATGCGGCCACCAAGCGTGCGCGTGCCCGGGTCGAGTGGGAGCTGGCGCTCCTGTACGGCGACCTCTCCCGCGCCTCCGACTACGCCCACATGGCCTTCTTCGCCTCGTGGAGCGCCCGCGAGCTGCCGCTCACTCCCGGCATCAAGACGCTCTCCGCCCAGTGGCGGGCCTGCGGGGGCCTCGACGACATGGGCGTCGACGACGCCTCCAAGCTGCCCGACGTGTTCAAGACCGCGGTGGCGCTCCCCGACGCGATCGCCAAGATCACGCCCCTGCACGAGCAGGCACGCGAAGGCTCCTTCAACGGGCTGTACGCGGAGGCGAGCCAGCCGTGGATCACCGAGCCCGCCGAGGGCTTCACCCGCACCTTCTACGACCCGTGCGTG
>Ga0114931_10003644_pt1 | contig 19431 bp, 14 predicted proteins | sample 2SBtaG_FD_89579 | JGI IMG/M metagenome (GOLD analysis project Ga0114931, IMG submission 89579) | Deep subsurface microbial communities from Kolumbo volcano to uncover new lineages of life (NeLLi) - 2SBTROV14_V59a metaG | ecosystem: Environmental > Aquatic > Marine > Volcanic | place: Kolumbo...
ACCACGGATGGCGCAGATTGGCCCATCAACGAAATCATCCAATCAGCGTGAATCAGCGGTGCTGACGATTGATGATATGAACAAACAGGTGTACAAACACTCGGAAATTACCCACGCGATCATCGGTGCCTCAATGAAAGTCCATTCGACTCTGGGTAACGGCTTCCAGACTGAAGGGCCTTTTCATGAATGATGCCTCCTAAATAGTTTTAACGTGATAAGTGCCTCGAGCAAAACGTCGTGGAAATTTGAACCTGCGTACGACCAGGTGTTCCATTTCAAAAAAAAGTTGTGCCTTGTTTGGTTTAGCGCAAAAGGCCACCCGATTTATTAGCTCGCTTCCGAACAAAGAAGCACTCAAGCCGCACACCAGCGCTGCATGTTGCACCATCCTCCCGCAGTGGAATATTCCGAGGTCCCGAAAAGATGTCCGTACCGGTCACTCCGCCATTTTCCAAAAAGCGATCCCGCCCGCCTGCTTGCCAACCTCGGCCGTTGCGAGGTATTTCAGCTTAACCAAATCGAAAACATCGACGGCGCCGGGTTGTCCACCGATGCCTTCTACGGAAACAAACGCGTAGCGGCTGTCCGGAGAAATGACGACCCCGTGCGTCACCCGGCGGCTGTTGTCGATTTTTGCCAGTTCAACACCCTTCTCAAGATCCCAGATGCCCGTGGCGGCATCCGTCTTGTAGGAGACGACCAGTTCTTTCCCATCGGCACTGACCTCCAGGTTGTAAGGGCCGCGTGCCGTCTTAAAACGGCGCGTCACTTTCCACGCGTTCAGATCCACTTCGATTATCTCGTTCGCGCCATTGTTGGCCACGTAAACATAAGGCTTCGATGGATGCGGATAGACCCAGGTGGGTTTTGGTGGGTGCATGGGCATCTTGTCAGCCTCATTGCTGACCGCCTGAGCCATGACATGCCCCTCACCATTTTTTGACGCTCCCTCGCTCACGCTAAGACGGCGGATCACTTGCAGGGTCGACGCGTCAATTTCGTACAGCATGCCAGACATCATCGCCACCGAATAGTGCTTCAGGCCGTCGGGAGAAATCCTGGAGCCGTGCGGCATGACGCCGGTCGTAATGCGTTCTATTTCGGTCAGCGATTCAGGGTCCACCACGGAGACGGAACTCGGCACATGGTCACCGTGTAGATTAAAATTGACCACGTAAAGCAACCCGGTTGCGGGGGAAATTTGCATGGTTGCGGGAAAAAGACCGAGTTCAACCCGTCCCAGCATTTCATCCGTGCCGGTTTTGTATTTGTAGACATGCCCGTACGGCCTGCCGTGCGCCATCGCGAGAAACCAATATTCGCCGTCCGGGCTGACCGTGATGCCGTGCGGTCCTTCTATTTCCACCGGCCAAACACCGACTTGAATGCGTTTGACGACGGTCACCGTTTCTCCATCAAATTTGAGCAACGCAACTTCGTCTTCTGACTCGGACGCAACATAGACGTAGTACTCCTTCGCCAGGGTTGTGCCCGTGACCGTCAAGAAGAACAAACAAAACAAAATGGATGAAAGTTTGACGCGCATCAGTTTGTCCCTCCTTTGTCCGGCTTCGGAACCAGGCGGACGGCCCAGAGGCCGGAATTCATGTCCGCGAAATAGATGAGACCCTTGTAGGGCTGCGGACCCCAGACCATGGGAGAGTTGGGGATCGGACCGTTGGCTTCGTAAGGCAGGAACCAGGCAATTTCGCGCCCCTGCTTGTAAAGGTCACCCATCAGGTCGCCTGAAATATCGACGACACGCAATCCACCGTTGTAGAAAGCGGCGTAGAGAACATCACCTTCGACCCAAAAATTATGTGAGCCGGCTTCCGGCACCTCGTACCTGGCTACTTCTTTAGAATTCTTTGGGTCGCTAAAATCGACGAAATGAATCCAGCCCCGGGGGTTGGCCGGTTTGCCAATGTTCAAACCGTAAGGGAAAGCCTCATCGCCGGCGAGAACATAGAATTTGTGTGTCGACTCACTGAAATAGGGAAAGGCCGCGTGATTCCAGCCACTAGGATATTCGTAACCGGCGAATCGGATCGGATTTGCAGGCGAACCACCCCCGGCGAAAGGCGTGTTGATTTCAGGGCTTGCGGTTTCGCCGAATTTCCTGAACGGCCGGCCGGCCGTGACGCCGCCAATATCTACTAACTGCACGCCGTCCTGCCAGTTGGAGGAAAAAGCGATCCCGTTTTGGATCCAGACATCGTGGACGCCGTGCCCCGGCGTGTCTAATTCGACCCGGCTGACGCGGTGCGGGTGCACCGGATCGTGGATGTCGATGATGTCGTAGCGAATGCTGTTGTTAACCGCGAAGACATAATCCTGGTAAATGAAAACATTGTGGACCCCACCCGTCAATTCGTGATCGTAGGTGGAAATCACCTTCACATCAGCGGGATGGGAAACATCGAGAATCACAATCCCGTTGCGGCGGTTCGACGCCCCTTCCCGGCTGATGACGGCAATTTTGCCATCTTCCGAGACTTTCACATCATTCACGGTGCGGGCATCGACACGGACGGTATCGATGGTTCTCAGGTTACTCGGGTCAGAGACGTCCCAGAAATAGGCGTCACCCTTGGCTCCCCACGTGCCTGTAATGGCGTAATCTTTACCGTCCACGCCCTGCCAGACCCAGAGGTCTGAGGTAAAGACATCCAGCACGGCACCATGGCCGACCACTTCAACTTTCTTGCCCACATTGCGGGGCCGGACGTGAACCGTCTGCCTTGCGATATGGGGTCCGGAATTGGCTACGATGGTGTAGTACCCCGATGTTTCCGCCACGAATCGTCCGGACTGATCCACCTCGCCGGCAGGGGAAGGAGCGAGGTCTTGTTCCGGTTTCCCCATAAAGGTAAACGAGATGGGCGCATCTTCGACCGCCTTACCCAAGCCGTCCCGGGCAACAGCGGTAAACTGAATAACGTCGCCAGTTCTCACCTGTGTCATATTTCCGCTCAATTCGATACTTGTGACGGGATTCTTCACGACCTCTATGTCGAAAGAGGTTTTCAGACCTTTAACGTGAGCCGTAAGCGTCGCTTTCCCCGTGCGCTTGGTGGTGACGTTGCCAAAGTCGTCCGTGGTTGCGACGGCCGGGTTGGAACTCAAGAGCGAAACTTCCACACCTTTTCGCACCAGTCCGGCTTGGTCAAATACCCACGTATCGTACGCAACGGTGCTCCCCACGTACAGACGTTGACGTGGTTGCTCAAAGGTAATATGGTCGAGTGGCGGGAAAGCGACCTCAACTTTCGCCTTGCCTTCCATGCGATCCATGCGATTGACGGTAATCGTACGTGCCGCGAATTGGTAGGTCCCCGGTAACAAGCCGACCAGGGTCGCGACCGCCTCACCGCCACCCTGACTCGTGCGCGGTGTGACTTTCACTCCCTTACGAGCGGCGTTGCCCTTGATGTACATAAGAAAAGGCAAATCATGCAAATTGCCACTGGGTTCCAGCAGTTCTATCTTTACCTGAACCGTCTCACCAACGCCAAGCGTAATCATTTCGGGAGTGAACTTAAACTTCGCCTTCTTGGTGGCGGACGTTTGCTGGGCTGACAACACCGAAACCATTAACAGCGAAAACACCAGAATGCCTGGTAGCCAGCACTTTCTCAACGGATGAAAATGTTGCATAACAACCTCCCGGTTATGAGTTGGATAATTCATGAAGGTGGGCGGATTCTATCCGCCAATCCTCAACTCCTTTGACGGACTGTGTCCTGCCGCAAAACGCAGGTCCGCCCTAGGCCTTTTCCATAAAAGGCTTCCACTTTTCTTCCGGGGACGGCTTCGTCATCAGGCTGACAACGATGAGGCACAAAATCGAGGCGCCGCCCGCGGGATAAATAATGTAGTCATACTCCCAGTTCGTTATTCCTATTGAATTGAGCAGTCCAAAAATAAAGGTGACTATTATGCCGGCCGCAACCGACGCGACGCCACCCGCTGGTGTCACCCGTTTCCATAGAAAAGCGGCCAGCAGGGCCGGCGTAATCGAGGCGCCGACCATCGTATAAGCATATAACGCCATGGCCAGAATGGTCTTGAAAAAGGAGGCGACAATGTAGGCAATCACGGCCAGAATCACAATCATGATACGTTGAAAACGAATAATTTCAGTCTCACTCACCTCCGGATTGATGAAGCGTTGATAAATGTCACGCGCCAGGTTTGTGGAGGGGACCATCAGAAAGGTGTTCGCGGTTGAAAAGATAATCGCCACGGCCCCAGCCAAAAGCAAACAGCCAGCGATGACCGGAATGTTATGACGCGCCAACTGCAAAAGAATCGTCTCGGAATTGGCCTGCTGGACCGCGCTAAAAGTTGCGCCACTATGAAATGCCGGATCATTCCAGTAGATGCCACTGCCGAAAATCGCGGTCGCGGAGAGCACCGTCTCGATGATCACGACACCCACAATCATGCCGATGACGGCTTTGCGCGCCGAGGCGGCATCCTTGGCGGAAAAAAATTTTTGATAAATACTGCTTTCGCCCAGTAGAAGAAAAAAAGTTGGCAAGAAGAGACCCACTGCCGGCAAGAGGCCCAGACGGCCGAACGCGGTAAAATGTGTCGCTGGCAAGGTTACATGCAACTGACTCCAGCCGCCAGCGGCACTCAGAACCAGGGGCGCGGCGATCAAGATGCTGGCGGTAATGACAATCCCGTTCACTAAATCCACGGATACAATCGATTTCATGCCGGCCAGCACGGTGAACAAAACCACCAGCACGGCGATGATCAATTGTCCGGTGGCTGGATCGAGGCCATCAAAAAGAAGACCCAACAAGCGTCCGCCGCCGATAAACTGGTAGCTGGCGATCGTCAAATAGGCTATGATGATCGCTATCGTCCCCAGGATCCGGGCGGCCGGATGATAGCGCGTTTCCAGAATATCCGGCACAGTATACTGGGCTATTCTACGTACTTTACCGGCAAGGAAATAAATGATTGCGATGCCTAACCAGGCCCCCGCACTAAACCAAAGCATGGAAAATCCTTCACGAAAGGCTCGTCCTGAACCACCAAACAGACTGCCGGAACCGACCCAGGTGCAGGCCAGTGTTCCCGCCAGAAGATACCAGGGTACGGAGCGGCCTGCCACCATAAAATCGTCCTGACTTTTAACGCCTCTGCTGCGATAAACACTCACGCCAACCAGGATAGCCAGGTAGCCAAATACTGCAACGATATAGATCATGCTTTTCCCTCCGGTCGTAGTTCAGAGAATGACAGATATGGGATAGAGACGAGTGGTTCAGGTGTAGATTCTTCTAATATATTACAAACATATTAGAAAGGTAACAAAAATGTAAAAAAGATACGGGCTAAATTCAACCTAATTCTGATGCTCATAAAGCAGAAAAACCAATTAGCGTATCTTGGCGTTCATTCGCGGTTGAAGGGTAACCCCTATCATTCCGGAGATTTCTTTCGAAAAATCAGAATGAGACGTTCGAAATCCCGCCCCTGGATCACATCACCGTTGCGGATTCGCTGCATCAGTCCGGACACAATCTCACGCACCTGTTTCGCGTTCTTCAGGTGGCCATGTTTCTCCATCTCCGACAAATTGCGTTCCAGGATGGCGATGACATCCTCTCGCTCTTCCGGCAACGCACCCCTGTAATCAGCTTTATTCATGCCCTAAACCTCAATCTCTGCTGCGCAGATTGTACCATTTTGCCAGCAAGTTCGGGGAAACATGCAACCAGTGTAAGACGTGCAGTGTCGCCATTTTAAGGTAAGTGCGAACGATGCCTCCCGCCCGAAACCTGCGTGCCGATGTTTCGATTGCTGGTGAAATGAGTGTCACCTGACCAAGTTTCTTCAGACGGCGTGAAAAATCGATATCTTCAAACAAGGCCTGAGGCGAAAAGCCGCCGGCGGCTTCATAATTCTCCCGGCGCAAAAAAATGGCATGGTCACCATAGAATATTTTGGTCAGCCTGAATCGGATCTTGTTAACCACTTCGGCGAATCTCAAAATAGCATGCTCGTCATCGAAGCGAAGATGAAACCCACCCGCGACAATGCCATTACGCTGCACGGTTGTCACGGCCGCACGGCAATGCTCACTTCTCAGCTTGCAGTCCGCATGTAAAAACATGAAGATGGGGCTGCTAGCTTCTTCGACCCCGGCCACCAGTTGCTGCCCGCGGCCGCGGGGACCCTTCACAATTTTGACTTCAAATTGTTGGCAGATTTGAACGGACTCATCCGTCGAACCACCATCGACAATAATGCATTCCACCGGGAAATCCAATTGCCGCCGGCAACGGTCGATATCGTTCAGAAGCGTTGGTAGAATTTGAGCTTCGTTCAGGATTGGGACGATGATGCTGAGTCTTGGTTCCAATTGAGCTTCTTACTAATGCGAGGATATCAAGGTGCATTAAACGTTGAGTTTTTCCGCCGCCAGTTGCGTGCCGCGCACACGGGCGGCAATCTTGGCGAAGGCCGTGTCACGGCTGGTAGCCACATCGTCGCTAAAGGGTGAAAAACCGCAATCATCGGTTGTCCCAAGCTGGTTCACGGGAATATATTCAGCCGCCGCCAGGACGCGATCCCGAACCGTGGTTTCGGATTCTACTTGTTCATCGATGACATCGATAACTCCAACATAGATGCGCTGATCCGGCTGCAAGTGTTCTCTGATGACCCGCAAGGCCTTCTCCGGATTTTTTTCACTCGCCATTTGCATGTAGAAATTACCGGCATTCAGGGTGAGCAGCATGGGGATGAGTTCCGTATAGTCGACATCAGCACTGTGCGTGGAGTCGTGGTCACCCCCGGGGCAAGTGTGGATGCCAATGCGTTTTCTCTGGTCGGCTGTGAAGTGAGACAGCACCTGATTGTTCAAGTCGACAAATTGCTGAAGCACGCCTTTGGTCGGGTCGAGCTTGATGGCCAGGCGGCCTTCGGTAAAATCAATTTGAACATGATGGGCGCCCCGGTCAAAACAACTCTGGATATCCGCAACGGCTTGTTCGACCAAATCAGCGATGAATTGTTCACGCGAATAGCCGGAGATTCCATCCGCCGGGTAGAGCAAACTCATCGCCGAGGCGGCGATGACCGCCTGTTTCACCGGCCGCGTCGCATATTTCCTGGCACGGGGCAGATAGGAACCGGCATAGGTACTGTAGCGAAAAGGCCCGGCGGTTAGCTGCGGCAGTTGCCGGGTATGTCCGTCTTCAAACGGGATGACGACGCCGTCGGCAGCCAGGTTGGTCAAGCCATCCAGCGGATAGGTTGCAAAACTTGGTTTCGTCTGTTCTCCGTCGCTGATAATAGGAGAACCGGTCTGCTCCAGCCTTGCAATGGTTTCGCGGACAGCCATGTCGAATTGCGCGTTCAGGGTATCGTCCGGGATCTCTCCGTTTGAATAAGCAATCATCGCATGCTGCAAGTCGCGAGGGCGCGGCACGCTGCCAATGGGCTCTGTTGGGATTGACATCGATCGTTCCTTTTTCAATTAACCAATGGGATTTTTCCACTCAAACCTAAGATGATCCCTTCTTCGAAGAGAACATCTCGAAGAGTAAGGTAAGACACTGAGACGAAGAAATCAAACGACGTTTATTATCCGATTGTTATAACCGTCACCGCAAGTGAATTGCTCCCGCGCCTCCAGTGTATCAGTTTTATTCGTATTCCCATTTTGGCTTCTGGTTTTGCCGAATTGGCCGTAACAATTTGTAATAACTAATTTTAAATTACCGTAAGATTCTAGTTTGACCTTGCATCTAACGGTTTTTTATGGCTATTCTATTTCACGCACCATGGCTCAATGAACCGCTGCCTCCCAAAGGCTAAGAGAATATCATGTGTCAAAAAACGATTGAAGGGACTTCTGCCTTCATAAAGACCAGCTTACGGAAAGCGCTGGAAAGTCCGGAGAACGACACCCAGTACATGAAACTTTTCAAGCTGGCTAATCTTGGCAGCCTGGCCGGCGGCATTACGCACACCCTCAACAACATTCTGGGAGGAATACTCGGATACGCACAGCTTCTTAAGGAAGAATTAGAGCCCTCTTCAGACCAGCTTAGACAAGCAACCGTCATTGAACAGGCGGCCAGACGTGCTTCTACTCTGATATCACAAATTCAGTTTTATGCCCAAAACCAGCACGCTTGCAAACGCGAGGTTGACCCCAAAACCATTGTTGCCGATATCGTCGCGATTCTGGAGAGTGCGGTATCCAAGGACATTGTGGTTACGGTCGAATACGCGCATAACGGCGGCCGCGTCAACGTCGATGTGGCGGCCATTTGCCACGCCTTGCTCAACATTTCCATCAATTCCTTGCAAGCGATGGAAGGCGAAGGTGAATTGAAATTAAGGACACACCTCATCACCGAGGCGGAAACTGAACCAGAGGAAGACCAATTTTTGATGATTGAGATTTCCGACTCCGGGCCCGGAATGAATGAGTCGGAACAAAAAGAAATTTTTGAGCCTTTTTATAGCACGCGCTCTTCGCAACGGTCCGCTGGCCTTGGACTCCCAATTGCCAGATACATCGTTCATGAGCACGGCGGCCGGATCGATTGTCATTCAGAGTCAGACGTTGGGACCACCTTTACGGTTTTCCTGCCCGTTACGGAGTGCGTCAGCTTTCGTTCTGACCAAACGGAGCAGGGACAGGCTCCCACCTTTGAAAAAGAAATGATCATGATCGTGGACGACGAATACGATCTGCGTCTCCTGGCCAAACGGCTGCTAGAAAAACGAGGCCATCGGGTTGTCCTCGCCGATTCAGGACAAAGTGCCATCGAAGTTTTTCAGGAGAATGCGGATGAAATAAGCGTTGTGATTTTAGATATGATCATGCCCGGGGTAGATGGAAAGACGGTTTATGAAAAATTGAAGAACATTCGCAAAAAATCCCGCTTTATTCTTACCAGCGGCCATCCCAACACCAAGAGCTTCCAGGAAATACTCGACCGCGGCGAAGATTTGTTTGTGCCCAAACCATGGGACCTCCCCAAATTGTTGGAAGAGGCGGAAAAAGCGCTGAATAAAAATTAGCCTGAATAAAACAGGTTAGAACACCAATTTGCAAATAAGCAAAGCACCCAACAAACCTGCTGCGTCCGCTAATAATCCCGCCGGTACCGCGTGACGCGTTTTCTTAATTCCGACCGACCCGAAATAAACCGCCAGAACATAAAACGTCGTCTCGGTGCTGCCGTACATGGTAGAGACCAGCCGGCCCAGAAACGAGTCAGGCCCGTGTGTCTGCATGATTTCAGTCACCAGGCCCAATGACCCGCTGCCTGAAAGAGGCCGCATAAAAGCGACAGGCAGAGCTTCCGCCGGCATGCCGATCAGGTCAGTCAGAGGCGAAATAATGCTGATAAGATAATCCATCGCACCCGAAGCCCGAAACATTCCAATCGCGACGAGAATGGCCACAAGAAAGGGGATGATTTTTATCGCGACATCAAATCCTCCCTTTGCTCCCTCGACAAAGGCTTCGTATACTTTGACCTTCCTGATAACACCAAAGCCTATGATCAACAACAAAACGACGGGAATCGCATAATCGGAAATAGTCTGAATAACGGATGGGAAAAATTGACCCAGCGTATCGGCAATCTCATTCATGGCGACCTCCTTCGGCCTCGGGTGAAACCGAGTCTTCTGAAATCTCTCGACTGAAAAACGGAAGCCTTTGTAGAAGCTTGGTCGCGATTACGGCGGTAATCGTGGCACACAGGCCGGCAAAGATTGTGGTACCGATGATCTCTTGCGGGTTCCGTGAATCGAGGGTTATTCGGACCCCGATAATGGTGGCGGGGATCAAGGTGATGGCCGCGGTGTTGAGCGCCAGGAATGTCACCATCGCGTTCGAAGCGACCTCCTTTTTCTGGTTGAGCTTTTGCAACTCTTCCATCGCTTTCAAACCAAAAGGAGTGGCCGCGTTATTGAGGCCCAGCCAGTTTGCGCTCAAATTTAGTAGAATCGCCGCCATCGCCGGATGATCCTCCGGAACATCTGGAAACAGTCTGCGGCTCAAGGGCCGTATCAGCCTGGCCAGGATGGCAGTGAGACCGCTTTCCTCCGCTATTTTCATGATACCAAGCCAAAGCGCCATGATACCTATCAGTCCAATCGCTAATTTCACGGAGACCTCAGCCATATTGAAGGCCGCTTTGGTTACTTCGGGCAATTTGCCATTGACGGCGCCGACGACGATGGAGATGCCCATCAGTGCCAGCCAGACATAGTTCAGCATAAATCCTCCTAAAATGATTTTTATGTGCGCCGGGCGCGGTGAGTCCGTCAAGCTAAAGCGCTTCACAGAGATAATCAAATGAATTCTTCCGCTTCACCGGCTTTTACTTGGTTCGAATAGTATGATCAGTGAGCTTTTGCATTTTTTTGCAAGAAAATAAAACCTCGAAGACGCAATGAACGCAAAGAGCAGGATATTAGAGTTTATTGACCAATTTTATTAATTGAAAAGTCTCGGCAAAGACATTCTTTATAGGCAAATTCATTTTGCACATTAGACCTTCCAGATCTTTGAACGACTTGAACGCGACCGATTGACCCCACAAACTAGCTGTTTTTTGACCGCTCATCAACGGAGGCGAGACCTGGAAGGTCTTTCTCCGGCGCTATCTTAATCGCACCAATCACCGCGTGGAATGACCAATTTATAAATTGTAGTACTACCAATGAAATTTTACACAAAAATGCAACGTCTTAAAGCGAGGCTCTTGAACAATACGCTAATCCACGCTAATGGACGACAAATGTTTTTTCACCCTTTCATTGGTGTGCATTAGCGGTTGAGATTGAACATTCCCGCTTCGCGGTGCTATGAATTCCGCCGGATAGAACCTCCAGTTTTTTAGCAAATACCTTGTTGTTTTTTGTGGAAACTGACCGCTTTGATATGTATCTTCACTCAATCTTGTCCGGTTAGATTTTGGTATCTATTATTTACGGCCCCCCAATGGCCACACCCGTATGTGGTCCGCGGAGAACATGCGAGAGTAACACAGCGGCTGAGTAGATTTCGAACTGGACACGATTGATTGTCACCAGGCATTTAAGGCCTGTTTCACTGATTAATTTAAAGATAAAACCGTTCTCAAACATCGGCTTAAGGAGGTATCTTAATGGTTGCGGAATTCAGAAATCATCCCTTAACGGACTTTTCGAATGAAGAAAACAGGAAGAGGCAGCAAGCCGCCCTTGACGAGGTGAGGAGTCAATTTGACCGGACCTACCCGCTTTACATTGACGGTAAAGATGTGGAAACTGGAAACATTTTACGTTCCTCCGATCCCTGTCAAAAAGATCGGGTGGTGGGGAGTTTTCATCGTGCGGACCATGCGCAAGCGGAGCAAGCCATTGTGGCCGCTAATGAGGCTTTTGAAACTTGGCGTTTCGTGGATCCGGAAGAGAGAGCCGGGTATCTGTTCAAAGCCGCGGAAGTGATGCGGCGACGCCAATTTGATCTCAATGCCTGGATGATTTATGAGACTGGAAAGAATTGGGTGGAGGCAGACGCAGACACGGCGGAAGCCATCGATTTTCTGGAGTTCTACGGCCGTGAGATGCTGAGGTACAACCAGGAACAACCCCTTATACCGGTGCAGGGAGAACGCAACGAAATGTTTTACATTCCGCTTGGTGCCGGCGCGGTGATTCCACCCTGGAATTTCCCACTGGCTATCCTGACCGGCATGTCGATGGCCGCCATTGTTGCTGGAAATACAGTGGTCTTGAAACCAGCCAGCGACTCCCCGACTATCGGTTACAAATTGGTGGAGATCATGAAAGAAATCGGGCTGCCAGCGGGCGTGCTCAACTACATTCCCGGCAGCGGCGATGTCATCGGGGACACTATCGTGACGCATCCCAAAATCAGATTTATTTCTTTTACCGGATCGCGGGCCGTCGGCTTGAGGATCAATGAATTGGCCGCCAAGGCGCGGCCCGGACAAATCTGGATCAAGCGCGTCATCGCCGAAATGGGGGGCAAGGACGCCATTATCGTCGATGCTGAAGCGGACATGGAGAGCGCGGTTGAAGGGGTTGCGACCGCGGCCTTCGGCTTTCAGGGTCAAAAGTGCTCCGCTTGTTCGCGCGCAATCGTTGATGAAGCAATTTACGATGATTTCGTTGAAAAACTGGTGCAGCGGACAAAGCAGATTACCATGGGGCCGGTGGAAAATCCTGACAATTTCATGGGAGCCGTTATCAATAAAAGCGCTCGGGATAAGACGCTGAAATACATCAGCATCGGAAAAGAGGAGGGGCGTCTCGTGCAGGGTGGTGCGGCTGGTCCCGAACACGGCTTTTACATCGAACCCACCATCATCGTCGATCTCGACTCCAGGGCAAGGCTGGCGCAGGAAGAAGTGTTTGCCCCGGTGCTGGCGGTCATCAAAGCCACAAATTTTGACCACGCGCTTGAGATCGCAAATGACACCGAATACGGCTTAACCGGAGCCGTGTACAGTCAAAATTCTGAAAAAATAGCAAAAGCGCGGCGGATTTTTCACGCGGGCAATCTTTACCTGAATCGGAAATGTACCGGGGCTCTCGTGGGGGCGCATCCCTTCGGAGGATTTAACATGTCCGGCACCGATTCGAAGGCGGGCGGCAGGGATTATCTCTTGCTGTTTTTGCAGGCAAAATCGGTGTCGGAAAAAATATGAATAACCTCAGCGCTAAAGCCTGACAATTATCCGCATGGTGACTGCTATGGTGACGTCAAAGTCCCGTTGGAAACGTCTGGTGGATCGCTACCCACGTTGGCAAACAAACATGAGACGCATAACAAGGCGCTTGCGGATGAAGCAGTTTTTAGAATTGTGAGAAATCTATATGAAAGTAGATCGGAAGAATATTAGAGTTTCACGAACCAAAAAACATTCTGATGGAGTAGCTCAACTAACGAAAGCGGATGCCCTTTCATTTGTTTGGGAATTAACAAAAGACATATATTCACTTTCGGGAAGATTTGATGTTAAATCCAGACTACAAAGAGATGTTGTCTCTATTACTCGACAATGAGGTAGAGTTTTTATTGGTTGGAGCATATGCCTTAGCTGCGCATGGATTGCCGAGAGCGACAGCGGACATTGATATTTTTGTTAAGCCCAGCCGGGAAAATGCTGCTCTGCTATTTAGGACTCTGGGTGAGTTTGGTGCTTCGATGGTGATTAGCGCGGGAGACATGGTTCACCACGGGGTTCTTTCACAGACTCAAGCGATACGTAAATTTTGCCAACAGGGTCCGATTCAATGTATTGAGCCCGCCACCGGTGTCCCACTCTTCATTGTAAACCAGGAAAAAATCGCTGCCGGGAGAATGGATGTAATTCAATAAAATGTTGCTGATTACCTTTTTTTCGAAGTCATTCCACTGCACGAAAGTTTTTACAAACAAATTAGGTGTAAACGAATAGTTGAAACGGGCCCCAAAAATACTTGTGGTAAATTGGCCATTCTCAAACGGCACATCGATGCGATTCCAGTTCCAGGTGAAATCGAGAGCTATTTTGTCGCTTGGTCTGAGGTAGTTTGAGAGCGTCAAACCGGCGAACGTGCCATCATAAAAACTCCCGCCGCCGAACCTTATTCCACCCGCCACTTTCTTGCTCAAATCTGATGAATAACTCGTGCCAATGACGTTGTAGCGGTAGATACCGCCGGGGATAAAAGCTGGTCCCAGAAAAAAACCGGGCGCTGGAATGTTATCGTAGTAATTCGTCCAGCCAAGAAAAAAGAACGACTCATCTTTAAAGATATTCAGGATGCTCGGCTGAAATGTCCGGAATTGCAATTCATTGTCATGATTCGTGATGTATTCGAGGTCGTAAGATAGATGTGTCTTTCTCGAATTAAGGAAACTTTGCCGGGGACTGACCGTTAATTGCAGATTATATTTTCGGATGTCGGTCCACTGTAAGAATCCCATTTCCGGGTTAAAATTTGCTCCGATATCCGTGAAGGAACCGCGCGCAAAGTACAAATCAGATCCCCATGACGCCTCCAAAAAGCCATTATAGTCTTTGCCTTTCAGTCCCGGCGTGACCGTCTTGGCCAGATAACCATTCACCTTGAAATTGTCGAAGAATGAAAAGGTGCCGTCGGCGGCAAAGGTGCGATTGTAGTCGCCGCCGCCTATCGGGTCCTTGCTCAACCCCAGAAAACCTATCGAGGATCGTTTAAAAATATCCCGCTTGATGCGAAAGGCTGAATAGTTTGTTTCCGGGATCTGAACCTTTGAGCCATTTAGATTGGTGTACTTTACATTGTCGGTAAGTACATTCAGGAAGCCGATTTCGTACTTACCTTCCTTCCCCGTTACTTTGGCACCGCCAACAATCGGGGTTTCTTTGAGCTCGAATGTCTCCGCATCTCTGTGAAGACCGATTTTTCTACTAAAAAACAACAATGTGAAGGGGTCTGAAAAAGTATTCTCTCCGACATTAAACACATCCAACCCCTCGATAAAAAAGTCGCGTTTCTCCGGGAAGAACAAGCTGAATCGCGAAAGATTGACCTCCTCCTGGTCCGCCTCGACCTGTGCGAAGTCGGTGTTGACCGTCAGGTCTGAAATAATGTTGGAGGTCAATCGAACCTTGGCGTCTATCCCGATGTCCGTTTCCTTCTGCACCGCGTTGCCGGCGGCAAAATTCTTTTCTACACCCCCAATCGTGTAGGGCTTGATCTGGAATCTCTGCTCCTGGTTGACATTCCGGAGTCCGCGCAACGTACCAAATTTGGACACTTTGAATTTCCCAAACGCGGCGTAGTCGTCGTCTCTGGAAATTGGAGACCAGAAGGCTTCTTCCCGTTTCCTGGGGATGTAGCGGCCAAAATTAATGCCCCAGGTTAAGGCATCAGCATTCTCGAATCGCAAGGTCTGAAAAGGGATGGAAATTTCCGCCGTCCAGCCATATTTGTCTCTTCTTGCGGCACTGCTCCAGATACCATCCCAATCCCAATTAACGTGCTCACCTTCTGCCTTGATCTCCGAGTCGAGTCGCGCGCCAAGGGAATTGGTGGCAAAGTAGTAGGCGTTTCTTTGATCGTGGAATGTATCTATAATGATTTCGAAGTAGTCGTTTTCGGACAGATCGTAATCGCGCCGCATTTCATTCGCGACAATCCGGTGAGGTTCGTCATCGAAACAGCGGATACCGAAATAGATGTTGCGATCGTCGTAGGTGACGAGCACAAAGGTCGGTTCAGAGGCCTGCGCTCCCTCCTGTGGTTCCTTCTGCGTGAATCTATTGACCAGAGCCGCGGCTTTCCACTCGTTCTTGCTAAGAATGCCGTCAAGAGTTGGCGCTTGTTTGATTTGACGTACGTCGACATTGTAAAGGAAAGGCTTGGCACCCTTGCCTAAAACGCAATCTGCCAGCGCCAACGCTAGCAGAGTCATGAGGGTAAAGTATCTTTGTTGGAACAACATTTTAGGATGCGAACAAACAGACTTAATATACAGAAACTTGTTGAAAAGAATCAAGCAAATTGTCTGATGCGTTCCGAATTTGGACTCATGGGGAAAAGTCCGGGTCTTAAGCAAGCTGCGTGTCCGCGGCTTCACTTTTAGTGTATTTTTTGGGAGGGCGCGCGACGGACGGCAAAATGACGAGGAGGCATTGTTGCAGCGACAGGCATTTTTTCGCCTGAAAACATTGCCCCACAAATTTGCACTTCTTACTTGATTCTGCAAATTCTTTTCTTATATTCGGGAGCGCTTTCACAAAACAGGAAACTATCCCGTGAAGAATTCTTAACATCCGTGAAAGGTTTCAGCGTTCGTGCTTTCTGTCGATATAGTAATAACATCCCTCCAAAGAGACCGTGGGTTAAGACTCAGCAAAGGAATTTTTTCATGAAACAACCGAGTGAAATCTTTCAGAGGATAAGCCAGGACAAGTCAAAGCGCGAAATTGCGTACTTCACCATGGAGATTGCCCTCGAAGAGGATGTTCCCTCCTACAGTGGGGGTCTTGGTGTTCTGGCCGGTGACACCTTACGTTCCGCCGCCGACCTGGGCATTCCGATGGTTGGCATTACATTGCTGCAGCAATTCGGCTACTTCCACCAGGGCCTGGATGAAGATGGCACACAAATCGAGACTGAAGTTCGATGGAATCCACGGCTCAAGTTGAAGGAACTGCCAAATTACATTGAACTGAAGATAGAGAATCGGGTCGTTGAAGTTCGTGTTTGGGAATATGATATCGTTAGTAAATACGGGTATGTCGTACCCGTCTATTGCCTGGACTTAAATGTGGCAAGCAACAGTGAACAAGACCGTCAACTGAACAAACATCTTTATGGAGGAGACCTCTACGTTCGTCTCTGCCAGGAAATCGTGCTGGGCATCGGTGGGGTCCGCATGCTGCGGGACCTCGGGTATCGCGACATACAAAATTACCACTTGAACGAAGGTCATGCCAGCTTATTAGCTTTGGAGTTGATCCGGGAAAGTGGTTACAGCAGCTACGAGAAAGTCAAGAAAGAATGTATTTTCACGACCCACACGCCTGTACCGGCAGGACATGATGTGTTTGATTTTGATATGGTCAGGAATGTCATGAGCCCGGTTTACACCGACTACCTCAAAGAAATTCTAGAGGGGGAAAACCCGGTAAATTTGACCACGATTTCACTCAAATTGAGCCGGTATATAAATGGCGTATCCGCCAAGCACGCTGACGTTTCAAGAAATATGTTTAAGAAACCGGAAATACAGGCGGTTACCAACGGGATTCATTCCGCAACTTGGACTTCAGAGGGCTTTCGGAAACTATTCGATCAACATCTTCCGGGTTGGGATATCGACCCATCTCATTTTTCTCGTGCCGTGTTTATTCCGGACGATGAAATCTGGAAGGCGCATCTCGCCGCTAAGGGCAAGTTGATTCAATTGGTTGAAGATGAAACCGGCGTTCGCATGAACCTGAACAGATTAACGATCGGCTTCGCACGACGGGCCGCGGCTTACAAAAGAGCCGACTTGATTTTTTCTGATTTGGAACGCTTGACCCAAATCGGGAGTGAGAAAATTCAAATTGTGTTTGCTGGCAAGGCACATCCAAAAGATGAAGAAGGCAAAAGCGTTATCAAAAGCGTTTTTTCAGCTATGCATAAACTTGAAGGGCGGATTGAAATTGCTTACATTGAGAACTACGGTATGCATCTGGGGGGAATTCTAACTTCGGGAGTGGATATCTGGTTGAACAATCCACAGCGGCCACGCGAGGCATCCGGAACCAGCGGGATGAAAGCCGCCCACAACGGCGTCCTTAATTTCAGTGTTCTGGACGGTTGGTGGATCGAGGGCTGCATCGAGGGCGTCACGGGGTGGGCCATCGGACCGGAGCCTACTGAAGACAACCTCACGACCTACGATGAGCGACTCGACACAGAGAGTCTGTACAGCAAGTTGGAGCAGATTATCATCCCCATGTATTATTCTGATCGTGACAAGTGGATTCAGATGATGAAGAACACCATCGCCCTCAATGCCCCCTATTTCAACACGCATCGAATGATTAAGGAATATGCTTTACAGGCGTACAACGTGTCACCTCTGTTTCAATAAGACACCTTTTCAGCAAATGTTTCTACCCTTTTCCAGGCGTATCCACAATGACCATGAGGATACGCTTCTTTTATTTCCACAACTGATACGCGTCAAGTAATTTATCGGAGAGTATCATGCCTGTTTCCGCTGAAGTTTTCCGAAAATCTCTATCACAATTTTGCACTGGCGTCACGATCGTCACCTTCGAGGACGCAAATGGACTTCACGGGCTGACCGTCAATGCATTTTCTTCCCTTTCCTTAGAGCCTCCCCTCGTTCTGTTCTGCATCGACAAAAAAACCACAAGCCACGATTGCCTTAGCTGTTGTGATGCTTTTGTGGTTAACATTCTTAGCGATGAACAGAAAGATCTGGCTGCTCGTTTCGCGAATTGGCGGTTGAGTAGCGCGGAACGTTTCGCGGAGTCGACTTACGACCTGACGGAAACAGGACTGCCTGCATTCCGGAAAAATCTGGGGCATTTAGAATGTCTGCAAAAAGACGCCCTCGAAGGCGGGGACCACACGATAATCATAGGACAAGTTGAGAAGGCAGTGTGTAGCGAAACACGGGCACCACTGCTCTACTTCCAAAGCCAGTTCCAGGCATTGGCTAAACAATAGGGCCTAAGTTAACTGTTTGTTGTGAGAGGAAATAACAAACTTACAGGACAACACTGGTCGAGTTGGAGAGGAGGATTGCATTAAAAAGAAGTTTGAAAGTAGCCTGTGTCCGTGCTCGAAATTGCGCCCGAATCGCAATGAGAACAACCCGGCCGCTGCCGAAGGGAATCTCAAGGACCGCGGAACGGAGCGGTATTTTATTTTCCAGTACCGGCCCGGAACTCAATTCTAACATTTCTTGAAAGGTGGACACGACTCGGGTCTCACGGTGCCACGGTACTGGCGTCAATGCCATGCCGCGGGTCAGGACTGCCATGACTGAGGCAGGCATGCCATAAGCGACCCGTTCACTTGAATCCACCCCCAAGCGGACCAGGGCGGTTGCAGCCGAAAAGGTGGCGCTGTCGCTTTGCACCTTTACCGGTAATCCCAATTGCGCAATAGCAAAATCGCAAGATTGACCAAGGGCGATTAATGTCCCACCGCGCTCCGTGAATTGTTTTAGATGATCAACCCCTGTTTCAGCGATGCCATGCTCATACTCTTGCGGCACGCGCGGCCTGTAGATATTGGGTGATTTAGGTCGGAACCCATTGATAATTTTATCCGAAGTCATATCGGGAAGAATAATAACATCCAGGTTACCGGCAAATCCTCCCCTGCGAATATCCCCGGGGGTAAGGGGCTTGCAGGAAAAATCATAAGAATCCAGTAGCAGCTTGGTCCAGCCTGCATCAGGTGTTGGCGTCCACGGTTGGAACAGGCCCGCCCGTGGTTGTTTCAGAAGGTAAGCGGACACCATGGAAAAGTCGTGCTTCGTCTGCCTCACTTCAACCGAGAGCTCCCGTGCGATAGCATTCATTTGATGTGCGTTAACTTCATTGGCGGGCACAAAAAAGGTGCCCGGTTCATAATATAATGCATCAACCTGGCTTTTCTCCTTGAGGCAGTACACTTTTTTCCCATCATTGAGCAATCGGTTCGCGACCAGAAAGCTTTGGTTGCCGGTATGGTGGAATAGATAATGGCCGTTGACTTTGAGCACCAATTCTCCCGGCGGATAACGCACGGAGTTGATTGCCGTAAATTCAACCGGCGGCTTTTCACTGAGTTCGCGCACCTCAACACCGAGGAGAATCGCCAGATGCTGCTCCGGGAAAGAAAGTCGTTTATCGGTATGACCTCGTGGCGGAATGGGTG